>Ga0180062_1000145_pt1 | contig 13674 bp, 13 predicted proteins | sample EasRivT45_16_10D_FD_121775 | JGI IMG/M metagenome (GOLD analysis project Ga0180062, IMG submission 121775) | Soil microbial communities from meander-bound floodplain in the East River, Colorado, USA - East River metaG ERMLIBT45_16_10D | ecosystem: Environmental > Terrestrial > Soil > Floodplain ... | reverse complement strand
GCTTGCGCATGGCGTAGCCGATCAGCCCGAACGCGCCCAGCATCCAGACATCGAACAGGCTGCTCGAGGCGCTGTAGACCCCGACAATCGAGATCCCGAAGATCACCGGGTAGAGCACGTACACCGGGAGGCGCAGGATCTGCGCGAACAGTGGCACCAGCGGCAGGTTCAGCACCAGCAGCATGACGTTGCCGATGTACATGCTCGCGACCAGCCCCCAGAACAGCGTCGGGTTGTCCTGGATCATGAGCGGCCCCGGCCTGAGACCCCACAGGATGAACGCAGCGAGCAGGATCGCGGTCGTGCCCGATCCGGGGATGCCGAGCGTCAGCAGCGGCACCATGGCGCCGCCCGTCTCCGAATTGTTGGCGCCCTCGGGCGCAGCGACGCCCTCCACCACGCCGGTACCGAATTTCTCCGGGTGCTTCGACACCGCTTTCTCGATGCCGTAGGAGATGAAGGAAGCGATGGTCGAGCCGGCGCCGGGCAGCACCCCGATCAGGAAACCGATCACCGAGCCATTCAGGAAGGCAAAACGGCAATCCTTCAGGTCCTGCCACGTGGGAAGCAGGTCGCGCAGGCCCTTCGGGACCGGCAGCAATTGCGCGCCCTGCCGGATTTCCATATTGCCGAGCACCTCGCCGAGGGCAAATACGCCGATCGCCACGACCACGAAGTCTATGCCGTCGAGCATCTCCGCGTTCCCGAAGGTGAAGCGCGACGTCGAAGTGAAGAGATCCGTGCCCATGCCGGCGACCCAAAGTCCAACCAGCATCGCGAGCAGCGCCTTGGTCATCGACTCGCCGGCGAGCAGCACCACCATGGCGAGCCCCAGACACATCAGCGCGAAATACTCGGGCGAGCTGAAGGACAGCGCGAACTTCGCGAGAGGCGGGGCGACCAGCATCAGTCCGACCACGCCCACGGTGCCGGCAATGAAGGAGGCGATCGCGGCGATGCCGAGCGCGGGCCCCGCGCGCCCCCGCTTCGCCATCTGGTAACCGTCGAGGCAAGTGACCACCGAGGATGACTCTCCTGGCACATTGAGCAGTATGGAAGTCGTCGAGCCGCCGTACTTGGCGCCGTAATAGATGCCCGCGAGCATGATGACCGCGCTGGTGGGGTTCATCTGGAAGGTGAGCGGCAGCAGCATGGCGATAGTTGCGGGCGGTCCCAACCCCGGCAGCACGCCGACCACCGTGCCCAGGACACAGCCGGCAAAGCACCAGAAAAGATTCACCGGCGTCAGCGCGACGGCGAACCCGTGGAGCAGGCCGCTGATGACTTCCACGGCCTCAGAATCCCAGCACACCCACCGGCAGGCTCACGTTGAGCGCCAGCGGAAAGACGAGATAGAAGCCGAGCGCGGTTCCGGCGGCTACCGGGAGCGCCACCTTCAGTGGACGACGGTACATCACCGCAACCACGAACAGCGTCATCAGCCCGAAGCTCAGCAGGAATCCGAGCACCTTGAGCAGCGCGATGCAGGCGGTGAAAGCCGCCCATGCCGTGAGCGCACGCCCGACGCCACGCCAGTTGACGCGCGCGCCTGATTCCGGCGCTGCGCCGCGCCGCACGCTCCAGCCGATCAGCAGCAGCGATAGCACCAACAGGGCGATCCCGTACCACAGCGGGAAGAAACCCGGACCCGGGCCATCGGGGCCGAGGTATTCCCATCCACGCGCCTCGACGATGATGAAGACCCCGAGGCCGGCCAGCGCTGCGCCCGATACGATATCGCCGGTCTTCATGGCAGGAAATGGCGAGTGGTAGACGGGGATTCCCCCTTCATTCTCCCTCTCCCCCAGGCGCGGGGAGGAGGGAGAGTGGGGGTCGAATCACGACTCACGCCCGTCCTGAGCGACGCCGAAGGTAATCACGACTCGCGGATTTCTTGGGCTTCTGGTAGCGATTTGCCGGCACGATCTCGGCGACGATGCCGTCGGGCGCGCGGAACTTGACGGGTATGACGCCCGGGTCGCTGATGATCTCGCATCCGTATTTCTTCAGCCCGGCGGTGCAGCCCACCACGTCGTCCACTTCGATCGCGAAGTGGTGTATGCAGGGCTTCTCGCCCGCCGCCAGGGATTCCGCAGACTTCGTCCCCTCGTCGTACTTCATCAGGGTAAAGTCGAGCTGGCCGTCGGTCATGTGGCGCGAGATGTGGTCGCGCGTCTTGCGCGTTTCCACCTCCTTGAAACCGAATACTTTCTGGTAGAACTCCGTGGCCCGCTCGAGGTTTTCGACCTTGAGCGCGAGATGGACGATGCGATTCATTGCTCTTCCTTCGAAAGGTGACTAAGTGACTAGGTGACTAGGTGATTGAGTAGTTAAGCAAGAGCCGGTCGAACCGTCTCAGTCACTTAATCAATTAGTCACTTAATCACTGCTCTTGGTCGAACTCGTAGCCCGCTTTCGCGAGGATGGCGCGCGACGCGGCCGCAGTGAGACGCGCGATGAACTCCGTCGCCCCCTCGGGGTTCTGCGCCCGTGCAGCGAGCCCCGCCGAGTAAACCGTCTTGATTTTCAGGTCTCCAGGCAGCGGGCCGACATATATTACACCGGGGTTCGGAAGAATCTCGGTGACCTGGGTGATGCCCATCTCGAGCACGCCGCGGCTCTCCGCCAGCCACTTCATCGCCGCGTAACCGTTCGGAAAATACTGCATCCTCGGCTGCACCTCCGCCACGATGCCGAGCCTGCCGAGCACCTCCATGACAGCCTTGCCGGCGGTCGCAGTCGCCGGGTCCGGGCAGACCACCTTCGACGCGGCCAGCAGAGTTTCGCGCAGTTTCCGCACCTCCGATACATCGGGCAGTGGCGTGCCGGCACGCACCGCGACTCCCGTGGCAACCGTTCCGAGATCGCTGCGCGACCCGGCCGCAATGTGGCCGGACACTGCCAGCTCGTCGATCAGCGCGCCGGTGAGCACGATCACGTCCACCGGTTCTCCGGCAATCACGCGCGCTTTCATCGCCCCCACCGCGCCGAACTCGGCCTTCACCCCGTTCCCGGTTTCGCTCGTGTAGGCGGTGGCGATCGTCTCCACCACGGACTGCGCCGCGCCCGCGCTCAGTATGCGTAACGCCGCCACGTCCGCCCTCCCCCTGCAAATAATCGCGAAAGCACCAGGACCCTCAGCCACAATGGTAGTCGGGATGCACTCAACTTTAACATCAAGTGATGGTAGTTTAAGATTGATCGAACGAGCCCATGAGGCTCACCACCGTGCAGAACCCCGATGGATGCTCTCAATAAACTCTCCGCCTCCGAAGCCGCCGCGCGCATCGCGGCGGGCAAGCTCAAGTCCGAAGCGCTGGTTGCAGCCTGCCTGGAGCGCATCGGCCAGCGTGAGAAGGACGTGCAGGCATGGGCATTTATCGATTCCGAGCGCGCACTGGCCCAGGCCCGCGCCCGCGACAGGGAGCCGCGCCGGACGCGCCTGCACGGCATACCGGTCGGGGGGAAGGACGTGCTCGACACCGCGGACCTGCCCACCGAGTACGGCTCACCTATCTATCTTGGGAACCGGCCATCGTGCGACGCCGCGTGCGTGGCGCAAGTGCGCGAGCTGGGAGGTGTGATCCTCGGCAAGACCGTCACCACCGAGTTCGCCACGCGGCATCCGAACAAGACCCGCAACCCGCGCAACCTCAAGCACACGCCCGGCGGCTCGTCGCAGGGTTCCGCTGCGGCGGTCGCGGACTGGATGGTGCCGCTCGCCTTTGGCACCCAGACTACTTCGTCCATCATCCGGCCGGCGGCGTACTGCGGCGTGGTGGGCTACAAGCCGAGCTTCGGCCTGGTCAACCGCGCCGGCGTGAAAGCCCTGTCGGACTCGCTCGACACCGTCGGCACGTTGACGCGCACTGTCCCCGACGCGGCGTTGCTGGTCGAGGAGCTGAGCGGGGCTCCCGTCACCTCATTCGATGCGGTGCCGCGCATGAAGCCCCGCATCGGCTTCTGCCGCACGCCCTACTGGCGCGGGGCCGACCGGCCGACACAGGAAGCGCTCGAGCAGTCTGTGCCGCGGCTCGAGCGCGCCGGCGGCAAAGTGGCCGAAGTCGATCTCGACGGCGAGTTCGCGCGCCTGGTCGAAGTCCAGGTGACGATCAGCACCTACGAGATGTTCCGCGCGCTCGCCTACGAGCGCACGCGCTTTCCCGATCTCATTTCGGGGCACCTCATGGACCGCCTCCTCGGCGGTGGGCTCGTCACGCGAGCGGAGTACGAAGAAGCGCAGGCGGTCGCACAGCGCTGCCGCGCGCGCCTCGATGACGTGTTTCGCGAATACGACGCGCTGCTCGCGCCGAGCGCGCCGGGCGAAGCGCCGGAAGGACTGGCCTCGACCGGGGACCCGGTCTTCGGCTCGAGCTGGACCGTGCTGCACGGCCCCGCCGTCACGGTGCCCGCGTTCCAGGGTCCGCGCGGGCTGCCGCTCGGCGCGCAGATCATCGGCCCCCTTGGAAAGGACGGCCCGACGCTGCTGTGCGCCGAATGGGTTCACCGCGCATTATGCAGTTAGCAGTTGGCAGCCGTCAGTTGGCAGTAACTGCAAACTGCACACTGCAAACTATTCATCCCGCATCCCTCAATGAAGCAGGTCCACATCGCCAAGCACGCACCGGAAGCCCATCTCGTCAGAGGATTCCTCGAATCGAACGGGGTTGCTGCCGTGGTGCGCGGCGAGTACCTGACGAGTGGTTGGGGGGAGCTGCCGGTGGATGTGTGCTCGGTGTGGATATCGGACGACCGCCAGTACGACCGTGCGCAGGCGCTGCTTGTCTCATTCCTAAGGGGTGATGCCGCCCGAGAGTTCCGCGAGCAGAACTGGCGTTGCCCGAAGTGCGGCGAGCAGCTTGAAGGTCAGTTCACCGCTTGCTGGAAGTGCGGGACACGGCGACCCGCGTGATCGACCGCAAACCAGCGGCTGGAGCGAACCGCCGGCCGCCTGGACGAGGCTGACCCGGAAAGCCAGCGAGGTCAATCCGATCCGGCGATTCCGCTGACATCGTGGCCCGATCGAGCGCAACGGAATCCGGATTACAATCCCCAACTACCCCCCCGGACACCAGGAGACAGGATCATGACGACGCGACGAAAATTCCTGCTGTTATCAGGTGCCGCGCTTGCGGCACCAGCGCTGCCGCAGCTTGCATCGGCGCAACAGTGGCCGGCCAGGCCGATCCGGGCGATCGTCCCATTCACTCCCGGCTCGACCATCGACATTATCGGGCGCATCGTGCTCGAGCCGCTCTCGGCTGCGCTTGGCCAGCCTATCGTGATCGAGAACCGGGGCGGCGCCGGCGGGACCATCGGTACAGCTCTGGTCGCCAAGGCGGAGCCCGACGGCCACACGATCCTGATCCACGCCTCGGCACACTCGGCGGCGCCGGCGGCCTATCCGAACGCACCATACAATACGGGCCGCGATTTTGCGGGAGTTGTGATATTCGGCAGCGTGCCCAACGTGACGGTGATTTCACCCGCCAAAGGCATCAAGACGCTCAAGGAGCTGGTCGAGGCCGCCAGGAAAAGCTCGTTCACCTTCGCGTCGGCGGGTATCGGCAGCGCGACGCACTGGGCGGCCGAGCGGCTGCGGCTGGCCGCCGGGTTCAGCGCCATCCACGTGCCGTTCCGTGGCGGTCCCGAGGCCCTGACCGAAGTGATGACCGGCCGGGTCGATTTCATGAGCATCGGCATTTCGTCGGGCCTGCCCTTGATACGCTCGGGCCGGCTCATTCCGCTCGCCGTGAGCACGCTCAAGCGCTCGACCGCGCTGCCGGAAGTGCCGACGACCATCGAGGCCGGCTATCCCGACAGCGACTACACGTTCTGGAACGGCATGCTGGTGCCCGCGAAGACGCCGCGTGCCCTCGTCAACCGGCTGCACGAAGAAACGCTGAAAGTACTGCGACAGCCGGGCGTAATCGAAAAATTCAAGCCGCAGGGAATCGAACCGATGCCGCTCACGCCTGCTCAATTTGACGCCCTGATCGCGAAGGAAATCGAGAACAACATCGCCATCGTCAAGGCAGCGGGGCTGAAGTTCGACTGATCCCGTTACTCGGCTCTAATCCCTGCATCCTTGATCACCCCCGCCCATACGGCGGATTCGCGCTTGATGCGGGCGGCGAGTTCAGGCGGCGTGCTGGTTTCGACTTCCAAGCCCTGGCCGGACATTACCTGCTGTATATCGGGCAGCGCCACGGCCTTGATCGCGGCATCGCGAATCCGGTTGATGATGGACACCGGCGTCTTCGCCGGAACGAGCAGAGCGTACCAGGAGCCGACGTCGAAGCCCGGGAAGCCGGATTCATCCAGGGTGGGCAGTTCCGGCGCGACTTTCGAGCGCTTGAGGCCGGTAGTGGCCAGCGCTTTCAGCCTGCCGCTCTTCACGTGCGGCATTGAAGAAGCAACGCTGCCGAACAGAACCTGCACTTCCCCCGCCAGCAACGCCGCCGCCGCAGGACCGCCACCCTTGTAAGGGATATGCACCATCTTGATTCCCGCACGCTTGCTCAACAGCTCGGCGGAAAGATGCAGGGGCGTGCCCATGCCGCCTGACGAGTAGTTGAGCGCGCCGGGTTTCTGCTTTGCGAGCGCGATGAAGTCCTGCAACGTGGTTGCCGGTACATTGGGGTGCAGCACCAGGATGTACTGCGCGGTGGCAAGCAGCGTCACCGGCGCGAGGTCCCGCTCCATATTGAATGAGAGCTTGTAGAGGGCGGGATTGACCGTGAGCACCGTATTGAATCCCAGGAACACGGTGTGCCCGTCCGGCGCTGCCTTGGCGACGATTTCCGCAGCAAGATTGCCCCCGGCACCGCCCCGGTTATCCACGACCCATTGCTGTCCGAGCGCTTCGGTCAATTTGGGCGTGATGATGCGGGCCAGCGTGTCCGAGCCGCCGCCCGGCGCGAACGGGATCAGCAGACGGATGGGACGCGTGGGGTAGGCCGGCTCTGCGGCAAACGAGACCGCGACCGCCAGGAACGACACGCACGTGGCAAGGAATCTTGCCCAATCAAGACGTGGATTCATGCGGTACCTCCTCGTCACTCAACGCTCAATCGGCCACCGTCAATTGAATGATCTCTCCGGTGTCCGCTGCGCCCTCCAAATTCCACAGTCGCTCGAGCAGCCGGCCGGACCGGGCCGGCTTGAGTACATTCGCCGCGAGCGACCGGAACTTGGCCTCCACGTCGGCATCGGACATCGGGTTCTTCCAGTGCCCCTTGTGGTATTCCACGGTTGCGGCATGGGTCGCGCCGGATCTTGTGACGAGCTTCAGATCGCAGAGCATCGCCTCCGGCATGCGCCGGTCCGCTGCCTTCGATGCCTGGACCTTTACGCGCTGGGTCAGCGCGAGGACTTTCGGATCGCGGAGACACGCTTCGTCAAAGTGACGCTCCTCGACCATGCCGTGAATCAGCGCGACGGCAACCGTGTACGGCATGCTGTGATCGGCGGTCTCGCGCGTAGCCGGGCCCCACTTCTCAGGGTCACCCGCCATCAGCCGCACAGCCGTGCTGCCGGTGCTGATCTGCACTTCTGCGATTTCATCCGCACTGCGCACTTTGTCCCGCACCTCCAGCGCCGCCTGCACCACGGTCTGGGAGTACAGCCCGAGCGGAAAGCGCTTGATGCTGCATTCCATGATCCGGTAGGGATGATCACATCCTTGCCGCCGCGGCCCGCCATTTCCGCCGCGGCCAGCACCGCGGCGATGCTGTCGCTGGGATGGCCCGACTCGCCGGTGCTGGTATAGCCGTCGTTGAAGTCGAGGAAGCGGATCATCACGCCATTGGCGAAGGCGGCGAGCTCAGGACTGGTGCCCCGGCCGCTCACCATCACCGTCGCGGGCGGAACACCGGTAACCGTCCCGGCAATGTCGCGCGCGATCTTCGCCGGCTCGCTTGCCGCACCCCCGAGCGCGCAACCCAACGTGTCGACAATCAGCCGCTTCGCCTGACGCACCACGTCGGACGGCAGCTCCTCGTAGCGCAGCCCGGCAGTGTAGGCACTCAATTGCTCGACGATGGTCACGCCATCAATTCCCTGGCCCGCTCCCGAAGCACGAATTTCTGGATCTTGCCCGTGGCGTTTCTGGGCAGCTCTCCAAACACCACCCGCTTTGGCGCCATGAAACGCGCCAGGCGCTCGCGCGCGAAGGTGACCAGCTCGCCTTCGGTCACGGCCGCACCGGATTTGAGCGTGACGAACGCGACCGGCACTTCACCCCACTTCGGGTCGGGGCCGGCCACGACTGCGGCGTCCATCACCGCAGGATGGGCGCAGAGCGCGCGCTCCACTTCGATCGAGGCGATGTTCTCGCCGCCCGAGACGATGATGTCCTTGGCGCGGTCCTTGATCTCGACATAGCCGTCTGGATGCATCACGCCGAGGTCGCCGGTCCTGAACCAGCCGTCGGGAATCGCCTTGCGCGTGGCGATCTCGTCCTGGTAATAGCCCAGCATCACGTTATTGCCGCGCAACGCGATCTCACCGAGCGTCCTGGCGTCGGCCGGCACGTCCTTGCCGTGCGGATCGACCACGCGCAACTGCTGCGAGATCACGTTGCCCACGCCCTGGCGCGCCTTGATCCGCGCCTGTTCCTCGACAGCGAGCATGCTCCACTCCCCGCGCCACTCACAGATCGCCGCGGGGCCGAAGGTTTCGGTCAGACCATACAGATGGGTGACGTCCATGCCAAGCTCGGCCATGCGCTGCAGGATCGCCGGCGTCGGCGGCGCGCCGCCGGTTGCGACCCGCACCACGCGCTCGAGCCTGGTCGCAGCCGGATGCCACGCCAGCATGACGAGCACCGTCGGTGCGCCGTTGAAGTGCGTCACGCCGGATTCCCGCAGGTGCTTCCAGACCAGCCCCGGTTCAAGCTTGCGCAAACAGAGATGCGCCGCGCCCGCGGCGGTCACACCCCACGGGAAGCACCAGCCGTTGCAATGAAACATCGGAAGCGTCCACAGGAAAGTGCTGTCGCAATCGAGCCGCGTTTCCATGGCCATCGCGAGCGCCTGCAGGTAGGCGCCGCGATGGTGATACATGACGCCCTTCTGCTTGCCGGTGGTACCGCTCGTGTAATTGATCGAGAGCAGCCCCCGCTCGTCGCTCACCGCGCGGTGGTAGGGACCGGAACCGGCGAGCAGATGTTCGTACTGGTCGTCGGGGCGTCCTGCGCGCACCAGCCGCAAATCGCCGCCCACTTGCGCGGCCACGTCCCTGGCGACGCTCTCGAAGTCAAAGTCATAGATCAACACTTGCGCGCCGCTATGCGCGACGATGAACGAGAGGTCGGCGGCGGTGAGCCGCGTATTGAGCGCCACCAATACGGCGCCCGCGAACGGAATGCCGTAGTGCGCCTCGAGCAGCACATGCGTGTTGGGCGCCAGCACCGCGACGCGCCCGCCTTCGGCAATGCCCATGTTGCGCAGCGCGCCGCCGAGCCGCTGGCAGCGGTCGAGGAACTCGGCGTAGCTGAAGCGGCGCTCGCCGTCGATCACCGCGTCGCGGTCAGCGTAGACCCTGCCCGATCGCAGCAGGAACGAGGTCGGCGTGAGGGCCTCAAAGGACGCAGCCGTGCTCATGCTTCACCCCAAAAAGATGCAATTCAGCCACAGAGGGCACAGAGAACACAGAGAGATTCAAGCGGTTGAGTCAGCACGCCACACTCACCAGATGGGTGAGGGGTGAGGGTTGAGAATGGAACACCTTCCTGATTTTCCTCTGTGAACTCTGTGTTCTCTGTGGCAAATAGCTTTTTCTAGGTTCATTACAGCGCCAGGTAACGCCGCAGCACTTCCTCGTGCGCCCACAGTTCTTCCAGGCTGCCCGAATAGCGGATGTGCCCTTCCTCCATGATGTATCCCCGGCCGGCGACACGGCGCGCGAATTTGACGTTCTGATCGGCAATCAGGAGCGTGACGCCCTCCTCCTGGATCTGGCGGATAGCCTTGATCAGAGTCACCACCATCAGCGGGCTCAGCCCCTCCGAGGGTTCGTCGAGAATGAGGAGGCTGGGGTTGCCCATCAAGGCACGCCCGATGGCGAGCATCTTCTGCTCCCCACCCGACAGGCCCGATCCCAGCTTGAGCCGCAACTCCGACAGCACCGGAAAAAGCTGGCGGACGCGCTCGATCGTCCAGCGCCCTTCCCGGCGCGTGACCTTCCGGACGATTTCAAGGTTCTCCTCGACCGTCAGCTCCGCGAAAATCCGCCGGTCATCCGGGATATAGCCGATTCCGAGCCGGGCGATCTCGAACGGCGGACGCCCGGTGATTTCCTCCCCCATGAATTCGACCCGCCCGCTCCGCGGGGGGGTAAGTCCCATGACGCTGCGAAGCGTCGTGCTCTTGCCGGCCCCATTGCGCCCGAGCAGGCAAACGACCTCCCCCGCCCCGACATCAAACGACACGCCGTGAATGACCGCGCCCAGGCCGTATCCGGTCACCAGATCCCGGGCCGCGAGGATCATGCTGAAAACTCCTCGCCCAGATAGACCTCGCGCACGGCGCGGTTCTCCCGGATCTCGGCGGGCAACCCTTCGGCAAGCACCTCGCCCCGGTTCATGACCACGATCCACTCCGCCAGCGAGAACACAACGTCCATGTCGTGCTCGACGATGACGAAAGTCGTGCGCCCTTCGGCGGAGAGCCTCCGGATCAGCTCCAGCACGGTCGAACGCTCGGTGGGCGTCAGCCCGGACGAAGGCTCGTCGAGGAAACAGAGTTGGGGCGCAGGGGCAATTGCGATTCCCAGCTCCAGGAGCCGCTGGTCACCGTGCGAGAGAGCGCCGGCCGGATCGTGCTCGTGGCCAAGGAGGCCGATCTCGCGCAGGACCTGCCGGGCCTCGGCCAAGGCTTCCGTCTCCCGCTCCATCCCGTGAAATGGGATGGCGGTGCGCCCGCGCCGGGCAAGGACAGGCAGGAGAATATTCTGCAGCACCGACAGGCGTGCAAAAATATTCATGATCTGGAACGATCGGGACAAGCCCTTGCGGATCCGGTGATGGATGGCGAGTCGCGTGATGTCCTCGCCCTTGAAGCGCAGCACCCCGGAGTCGGGAAAGACCGCCCCCGTGGCGAGGTTGATGAGCGTTGTCTTGCCGGCGCCGTTCGGCCCGATAATGGCGGTCAGCCGTCCCGCGGGCAGCGTCAGGGACACGCGGTTGACCGCCACGAAGTCTCCGAAGCGCTTCCCGGCGCCCTCGATCCTGAGGAGCTCCATCACGTCTATTCCGATGAGCCGGTTTTCCCCGCCGCGCGGCGATCCTCCAGGGGCGGCGCCGCGGGACGCTTGCGATTCTCGAAGAGGCTCATGATCCCGTTCGGGAAGCCCATCACCATGGCCACGACGACGATGCCGAAACAGATCAGCCAGTATTCGGTGAAGCGCATGACGACGTCTTTGATCACGAAAAAGAGAAACGCGCCGACGATGGGGCCGCTGAACGTGTGGATGCCGCCCAGGAGCGTCGCCAGGACCGGTTCGGCCGAAGTGCTCCAATGCGCGATGGGAGGCGTCACGGTGTTTTCCAGCGGCGGCAGCAGCGCTCCCGCCAGCCCCGCATAAAGCCCGGCAATGGTGAACGCGAAGAGACGGTACTTCTGGACCGGCACCCCGGCGAATGCCGCGCGGGTTTCGCTGTCGCGGATGGCCTGCAGCGTGAGCCCCAGGGGCGAGCGCACCAGCCGGTACATCGCCAGGATCGCAGCAAGCGACAGCACCAGGACCACGTAGTAGTAGTGCTCGATGGCCGCCATGCTGATGGTGACGAGGCCGGGAATCTCCAGCGGAGCCCGGGGAATTCCGACCAGCCCGTCATCGCCGCCCGTGTAGTCCCGCCACTTCCAGGCGATCGAATAGATCATCATGCCGAACGCCAGCGTCAGCATGGAGAAGTAGATGCGCGTGTGGCGAACGGAGAGGATCCCGAGAAGGAACGCCGCCACTCCCGCTGCCGCGACGCCGCCCGCGATCCCGAGAAAAAGATTGGGCACCGCCAGGAGGATTTTCGCGCAGCCGTAGGCGCCGACCGCGAAAAATCCCGCCTGGCCGAACGAGAGCAGTCCGGTGTAGCCAAACAGCAGATTGAAGCCGAGCGAGAACACCGCCAGGATCAGGATTTGCATGGCGACGTATACCGGATACTTCCCGGCGACCCAGGGAAGCAGGAACAGCGCCGACACCAGAAGGACGACCAGGATCGTTGCGCGGGGAGACAGGCGGCCGGTCACGGGCAGGGCCAATCGAAGTCTGTGCAAATGCGAGACTGCGCATTTGCACCTCGAATCTCCCCTCTCGTCCCGGGAGAGGGGCGGGGGTGAGGGATGAGCGGCGGCTTTTTTTGGACGCTCATTTGCGCGCGAACAGCCCCTGCGGGCGGATGAGGAGGACCACGGCCATGATCACGAAGATGAAGAACAGCTCGAACACGGGAAAGTACAGCGTTCCATAGGCGCTCAGGACTCCGACGATGAGGGAGCTGACGAACGCCCCCTTGAGGTTCCCCAGGCCACCGATCACCGTGATGATGAAGGCCTGGATGATCATTGCCGATCCGATTCCCGGCGCGACCACGCGCACCGGAATCCCGATGGCGCCTCCCAAAGCGGCCAGCATCGCCCCGAACACGAACACCCCGGAGAAAACGCGAGGAACGTTGACACCGATGGCGCTCGCCATTTCCCGATCGGAAGCGGTCGCGCGCACGATCCTCCCCCACCACGTTTTCTCGAATGTCGCCCACAGGACCACGGCGACGATGAGCCCCACGGCGATGACGAAGGCGTTGTAGACCGGAAACGCCCTGCCGAACACTTGCCATGCCCCGTCGAGGAACGCGGGTATTGGCGGGATCTTGAAGACACCGCCCCAGATGATCTTGACCGCGTCATCGAGGATCAGGATGAAACCGAAGGTCAGCAGGAGCTGGTAAGCCTCGTCGACTCCGTAAATCCTGCTGAGAAACCCGCGCTCCATCGCGAAGCCGAGCAACCCCGTTCCGGCGAGGCTCAAGAGGATCGCCACCCCGAACGGAAGTCCCATCTGCCCGTAAAAAGTGTAGGCCAGGTAGGCCCCCACCATGAACAGGCTCCCGTGCGCGAAGTTCACGATGCGGAGCACTCCGAAAATGATCGTGAGCCCGGCCGAGATCAGCCAGAGGTACATCGCCAGGGACAGGCCGATCAAACCCTGAAAGGCGAAGTTTTCCATTACGCTAGGAATTCATCGGCTCTTTGCCCGACGAATTCCTAAGGCAAGTCCATTTGCGCGAATACGGAAGCACGCGGGAGAAACAAATCCGTTTCGAGCCAACTCGCGCGCCCCAACGAACGCGAAGAGCCGTCATCAGTCTGGCCCTCGTTGGAAACTTGCAGGGGATTGTGCTGTTATCCGCCTGTCGAGGCTTGCTTCGACAGGCGGATAAGCGGTCACTTCGTGACGGAGACCGGGGTGAAGGGCGGATACCGGTAGTAGTCCTTGGCCTCGAACACCTTCAGGTCACCGAGTACCGGGATGGGGTATTTCGCGTCCATCATCGTGCGCCCGGCCGGCACGTTGTAGATGAACTGCTGGTCCACGGACCGAAACTCACGGACGCCGCCGGGATTCCTGATCTTCATCCCGTTCATGGCCGCGACGACCTTGTCGGTT
>Ga0180062_1000143_pt1 | contig 13686 bp, 10 predicted proteins | sample EasRivT45_16_10D_FD_121775 | JGI IMG/M metagenome (GOLD analysis project Ga0180062, IMG submission 121775) | Soil microbial communities from meander-bound floodplain in the East River, Colorado, USA - East River metaG ERMLIBT45_16_10D | ecosystem: Environmental > Terrestrial > Soil > Floodplain ... | reverse complement strand
GCTTTGGCGGCAGAACAGAAGGAAATTCATTGGGGATGGGCTAACTTACACTTCAAATAAGATGCCACCACGACAGCCGCGTCTACAACAATTGGTCCAGGCCTGTCCGTACGGTGGGATTAATCTAGAGTTATCACCGTGGCGGATTGAGGATAAGGACTTTCAGAATATTGCGAATTTCTTCTGTACAGAGAAGGATCTTCGCACACGTCCTGAACCTTTCTTCACCGCGGTCTCTGATGAGGCGATCAACGGTCAGATTGATGGGTATGACATCGATGGTATCCGGCACTTTCTGTTGGCGACCAAGACCAAGGCGTATGGGTACATTGGGACTAACTGGCAGCTGTTAACCGGTATTCTTACTGCCACCGACCTTAACCTGTACACTGGCACGTCGCTGCAGGGTATGATCCTCTTCGCTAATGGCGTTGATAAGATCAAGCTATGGGACGGGGTCAGTGGTGCCTTTACGGATGAGAATGTGAATGCACCCATAGCACGTTTTATCACGACGTTTGGCAATCGTGTTGTCGCTGGCTTTACGGTAGAGGGAGGTAATCCGTTTCCACAACGCATCAGGTGGACCGTGGATAGCTTCCCACAGGACTGGGTCAGTGTGGGTTCGGGATTCCAGGATATCATCGAAGGTACGGACCCGCTCACAGGCTTGGTTGTACTCACCAATCGTTTGGTGATGATGTTCCCTGAGCGGATCGTGTTTGCTGATCGGACGTTTGATGCACTTAATCCGTTTACGTTCATCAACTATAGTAAGGAGGGCGTCGGAAACATCTGCCCATACTCACTTGCTCAGTGGGGAAATATCAGCTGCTTTGTGGGCCGAGATGACGTGTACATGTTCGACGCACAGACCCACCAGCGGATTGGGAACAAATCAAGGAAAGCGATCCTCAATGATATCTACCAGGGTAATTTTGACCTGGTTATGGGAGGTATCACCGATAGTACGGCAGGCCGAGACTTCTTGACCTATTGGCTGATCATGCCAAATGGGGCGATCTGGACCTTTGACTTTGGCACTCAGGCCTGGACGCGTCAGTACTTTACCGGGCGTAAGGCAACGAGTGTCGGGAGGTTCAAGACGATTCACGGGGTTCGTATCATTGATCTAGTAGGTACGATCGCCCAACAAAACTGGGTCATTAATCTGGCTGGTTCTCAGATTAGCGCAGATAACCTGACCTTAGGCTTTTCGAATGGTCAGATTGGGGAGCTCGACTATAGTGAGGTGATCAACGACACCTGGATACTTGGTCCTAGTAAAGAGTTTGATTACGGGCAAGCGGCATGGAACAAAACATTAAAACGGATTCAGTTCGTATACCGGGATCTTGGCGTTGGCCAAGCAGAGCTAACACTCTCGAACGAGTTCGGAAGCACGGTGGTCTTGACACCATCGTTCGGTGTGTCTGGTACTGGGACGATCAAGAACAAGATCATCGATTTTACGCTGTCGGGCACAAGGTTATTTTGGACTTTAGAGGGCAATTTCCCGATAGCGATTCAGGAAGTGATTCACAGCTACTATATCAGGGGGCCGTTGTTAGCGAGGCAGGCATGAGAGCACCGGAGCAATTAGATGTCTCTAATCAAGGTGATCCTCAAGACTACTCAAGTGTCATTGACCGCTTCCGTCAAGCGACAAAGAAGTATGTTGAACGCCTTGCGAACATTCTCAATGGTCAAATTAGTTTTGGGAATGGTACTGCTCTGGATAATATGCAGGGGAGATGGATCAATGTTGTCACGCCTGTTGCTCCCGATACTGATTTTACTATTACTCACTCTCTTGGTAGAATTCCTGTGGGTTTTATCACTGTACAGACAGATAAGGCGGGAATTATTTACCTTGGAACGGTGGCGGCAACAGCCCAAGACCTCACACTTAAGTGTAGTACCGCGACAACGACCATAAGAATCTTTGTGATCTAATATGGCAACAATCAACGATAGTGTAGCTAATGTCGTAAAGCGGATGAACCGCTCCGACGCTGACATCAACGCTTCGGCAATCACGTGGCTATGTCAAGCATACACTGACATCGCGTCGCGATACCCGTTTGTGGAGTTTCAACGGTACTTTAATAGACCTACTGTGCAGGGTCAACGTGAGTATCCACTACCTGATGGGGTGCGCGCAGTATTGGCAGTAACACTGCAAGATACAAGCATCACGAATTCAAATGGTACCCCGTTGACGAGACGTTTGAAGAAGACCTCATTTAGGGAGGTGGTCAAGGCGAACTTCAATGTGGCATCAGCACCATACCGCTATGCCAGATGGAATGATAAAATCTTTGCGGATCCGATCCCAGACCGTAGCACGTATGTAATCATCATCTACTCATGGGTATATCCTGATGTGTCAGCACTGGAGAACACAACAGTGATGATCCCGCCTGAATGGATTGAGGTGATGGAATGGGAGGCAGTATGGCGTGGTCATAATGAGCAGCTCGATTATGACGCGGCACGCCATGTTATGGAGAAGGTTATAGTTCCCATGACAGCCTTAAGGTACCGTAACCTTAAGAGCTACATTGAGTTGCAGGATTGGGACGTTCCAGTAGCACAACTTGTCCAACGCAGCACACCTGCCAAATAAAGGAGAGTTTATGGAAGCAGCCGTGCGCACCATCAGGCAACTACAGCCCATCGAGTTGCCGCTGATCTTAGATATGGCCCACAAGTTTTTTGTAGAGGCCAATATCGGTGGGGAGTTCAACGACGATACCTTCATGTTGTCTTGGACTGGTTTCATGAAGTCAGGGAATGGTGTGATATTTATCCTGACTGAGGAAGATAAGATTGTTGGTGCAATTGGTGGTCTAACCTATCGTGATGTTAACACCGGTAAGGGGATCACGCTTGAAACCTTCTGGTATGTTGACTTGGAATACAGAGAGAAGGGTGTCGGGGCCCAGCTGATCTACCAGTTGGAGCAATGGGCTAGGTCAATGTCATGCACGCGTCTGATCATGGCTGCGTTGATGAACAAGGACTTTCCCAAGATGGAGAAGTTCTACGGTGATAAGGGATTCCACTTACTCGAGGTGAACTTCAGCAAGGAGCTGTAATGATCGGCACAACTACTGCGGCGCTGATTGCGGCAGGCATCGGGGCTGGTGGTTCGGTTGCTTCTTCTGCCCTTTCTAATCGAGGGCAGCAACAGCAACAGGGTCAACAGCTCCGTCCGGCAAATCAGGAGCTCTATAACTCATGGACCAACTACCTTGGTAATCAAATCGGTCAAGGGGCCCCTGGGTATGGCGGTGATCTATCTGCACCGTTTAACCCGTTCTTTGGTCAGGCGGCGAACAACGCCGCCCCGTTTGGTGGTCTTGGCCAAGAACAGGCCGCGTTGGCCCAACGGTTCATGCAGCAACCACAGGTAGGTGCTGGTCAGTTTGTTCGTGAGATGCTTCCAGAGGGTGGTTCCTCAGCGTTTCAAAGTTACCTTGCCAATATCCCGCGTGCCTCAATGGAGGCAGGTCTGCAGTTCGGCCGTGGTGGTACTGGTTACCTGGAAGAAATCGCTCGTACAGGCATCCCGGTGGATTCCACCAACGCGTGGCAGAATATGATTGGAGCTCAAGAACGAGGCATTGGTCAGCGCGGGGCACAGCTGGCTGAGCGTACCGCTGGTCCAGGCGGACGGTTCGGTTCAAGCTATAACCAGGCCATGACCGACTTCTCAGCACAGACGGCCAAGGACCAGAATGCCCTGATCGCGCAGATGGTCTATGGCTCAGGTGAGAATGCCGCTGGCAGAAGGCTCGGAGCTGCAACAGAGCTTGGTCGCCAGGGTTTGGAGGGTATGAACCTCGGGATGACGGGCGCGATCAACGCCGCACAGATTCAATCTCAGCAAGAGGCACGCGACCAAGCACGTGCACAGCTTATGATGCAGGGTTGGGGGTTAGATATCTCAAAGGCCAGGACTGGCGCCGAGATTGCTAATATGGGCATCCCTGGGTTTAATGCTAATATGCAGATGGGCGCGGTTGGCCAACAGTATGGACAGGACGTCCTCAACCGTTCCTATAATGAGTTCATTCGTCAGCAGCCGTACGCCAACCCATGGAACCAGTACATTGGAGCGGCGGCCACCCAGTTCCCAGGCCAGATGCAACAGTACCCACAGGGTCCATCACCGTGGGGTGGCGTCGCGCAGACCGGCCTCAGCATGTTGTTTGGTAGTCCGTTGTTCCAGGGTGGTGGCGGTAACGCCAATACCGGTGGTTGGCAAAACTGGGGTAATACCTTTTCAGGTGGGAACCCGGCCACCTTACCACAGGGTCAAATTCCACCATGGTTACTCGCGCAGCCGACCTACTAGGAGGGCGCACCAATGCCAGATGATCCTTTTACCGCGCAACTTAGGGCGGCTCAATCGATGCAGGCGATGAAGAGTGTAGCCGGTTATCCGTACATGCCTTACACGTCGCAGGCCACGGGCTATGAACCTCAAACAGGAGGCCGTCAGGCCGCTGACATGATCGGAGGTGTCTTTAACGCTTGGATCGGGAAGAAGGCCAATGACTATCAGAATGAGGTAAAGGAGGCAGAGAGTGTCTTCACCCTTAGTAAGCTTGGTTATGATCTTGGTGATTTGCTTTCTGATTCTAAGAAGCGTAAGGCTGTTGAGAAGGTTCTTGGTATCACCCTTCCGCAAACTGCAGAGGGAGATTACGGGCCGCAGAGTGTCGAGCGCATTCAACAGAACCTACGGAAGGCGATCCTCAAAGACCCGAAGAACATGGAAACCATCTCGCGGGTCGTCCCGCAAGCCCAAGCTGAGATGGCACAGTCACAGCCAGCACCTCCAGTAGACCAGGGGATGTATGCTGAAGGTGGCGTTCAGGCGGAGGCAATGCCGGGTCCTGGGGCTCCTGGACCTGGAGGGATAGCTCCTGGACAACCTCCAATGATGGCACCCCCTGGCCAGCCTCCCATGACCCCTGGGATGGACCCTCGGATGCAACGGATCCTTGCTGCCGACCCTCAACATCAAGGTCGTATGGAAGAGATTGGGGCAACTGGTGCTGCACACCTTGCGGCGGCTGGATTGAAGGGGCAGTATGATCTGGCCCAGGAGTCCATGAAGCAACGGGTCGCCTTCCAAAAGTCGGTGGGTGATAATGCTCAGCAATTGTTCAGGGACTATGGAGGTACCTTGCCGGCGCAATCGGCGCAGGACATGTCCATCTCTCTGATGACTGGGAAGGAGCCAGCCAAGGGCACCGTCGAGGCGTTTACAAATGCGATGTCTCCTGAGCAGCGTGAGCTGCAAAAGTCGATCTTGCCGATCCTTAAGGAGGCCTTCCCAAATCTGGCGGACTCACCTGGGCATATGTCTTTATTGGCCGGTATGGCCGCTCAGGGCAAGGAGATTCCAGTAGAGATGTTACCTGGTAAAGAGGTCACGTTTACTGATGAAAACGGTAAGACAGTGACCAGGCACCTCCCATTGAATTATCTTGCCAGTACTGCTGCGTTGAATCTTGAGTTTAAGAAGGTTAACACACAGTATGCTAACCTTCAGCGCGGTCAACTGCAGCAGCTCTTATCAACCCCAAGTCAGGTTAAGGTACCTGACAATAAGGGTAACATGGTCTCTCTACCGATGGCCCTCGCGCGTGACGCCCAGATGATTGAGGAAAGCATGGAACGCATCCGATCATCCAAGATGGATGTTAAGAATGTTGATGCCATGGTCACGTTGATGAAGAGCACACAACTTAGTGTACAAGATCGTGGGATTATCCTACAGACCTTGGCACAACAACTTGGCTTTAAGTCTAGAGAAGACCCAGGATTCATCAACTGGTTGAAGGACTATAACCAATGGCGTGTCCTGCCACCTGCTCCAGGTGAACCAGTAGGTGCACCACCAGCCGGCGTGCCACCTGCCGGATTACCAAGACAGAGGTAACTTATGGGTACCGTACCACCTATTGGGCGGACAGGGATTCCCGAGATCGACCAGATCTACGACTCTTGGGAGGCCGAGGCCGTCGCCACGGCACCACCAACACGCGATACCTCACTTGACATCCCACGTGATATTCTTGAGAAGCGACATGCGGCCAACCAGGCTGAGGAGGCTGCCTCATGGTGGTCTGGGTTTTACGACGCCTTAAGCCCTGAGCGAGAGGACATCTCGTTGGCGTCGCACCTTACATCGGAGGTAATCCGTGGTTCCTTTGGCCAGGCATTGTCGGGCCTGGCCTCTACCTTCGTGGATCTTCCTGGTAAGATCATGTCTGGAGCACAGAACTTACCTGGTGCCTTGCAACAGGCCGGTTATGAGGGCCGGAACGTTGCAGACACACTCAAGGCTGAGAGCCCTGAGCTCGCCAAGCAGGTAGATGAGACGGTCAATGCGCTTTACCCAGTAAATACCGAGATGACCAAGAGTTTCTGGGCGGGGGACCTGCCACGTGGTGCCGGTTCCCTTGCCTTTAACCTTTTGGCCGGACCATCAGGCGCATTGACCTTAGGCGCAGCCATCATGGCTGGGCAAGGGTTCAAGGAAGCTGAGGAGGCAGGTGCCCCATTTCCTGCAGCCCTTGGGTCCTTGGTATCTAACGGCCTTCTAGGTGCGACTGAGATAGTCCCGATCCTTGGTGTATATGAGAGGATCGCAGGCAAGCTTGGTCCACTGGCCATGGAGAAGATTCTTAAGAAGTATGCACACACAACGCTGGCTGCTGGCATCGCTGGTGTGATTGAGGAGGGCACTCAGGAGGTATTGCAACAGTTTGGGTCTAACGTGACTGCCAAGATGCTTTATGATGATCAACGAGATCTCATGGAGGGGGTCACCAAATCTGGTGAGGTGGGCGGGATCCTGGGCTTTGTGATGAATGCCGTGGCCAGAAAAATCGGCCACATGCGTACCTCGAGGTATGACAAGCCAAATACTAAATCACAGCCGCCGGTCGTTACCGACATGGAGAGGCGGGAAATCATCACACCGCAAGATAACCTGGGTTTAGAGAGGCGTCTTCAGACTGCGCAGGACGAGATGAAGTATCTTAACGCGGTGCCTGAGTCTGCCACGGTGCTGTCAGGCAAGGATCTTGAGACTTCACAACTCGTTGGACCCACCGTGACGTTTGAGGACGGTACTACGGCGGGGATGAACAGGGAGTGGGAACCTGAGATCAAGGCTAAGTTCATTCAAGAGGTGATGAAGGCGGGTAAGCCAATCACTGATGTTGCTGGTTCTGCATTAGATGTACAGGAGTACTATAGTCTCTTGTCAGTCTATGCCACACCAGCAGAGACCACTGAGACGTTGATGACTACCCCTGAGGAGGCTACCCATGCTGCCGCTACACTTGCTGATCTCGGCGTTTCCGCCGTGGCTGACGGAAATACCTTGGTCATATACCCCGATCAAAAGACTGCACGAGAGGGCCGTGAGCTTAAATACAATCAGCCCGCGAGTCAAGAAGAGGGACTTACTAACATTCTCGAACAGGGTGGTAAATTTACCGAACAAGAATTTATCATGCCAACCGAAGAGGCGCCGGCCCAAGAACCTAAGGCCCCGTTTCGTGTCGGTTGGAGTCCTGACTATGAGAACTACCTTAAGGGCACGGAAGATCGACCACAGCTTATCCTTGCATACGAGGCCTTAAGACGTGATGTAGACTCAGGCACCATCAAAGATGGGATGATGGTCTCTGCGGCACAGGCCTCACTCATGGAGATGGAGGAGCTGATCAAACAACGCCACCCAGACTGGGCTGAGCAATTCAAGCTTGGTACCATGCATGAGGAGACCTTCACACCGCCGTCTCAAGATGTACCTGAGGGAGAGCGGCCGACCCAGGGCGCTCCGATGGTGGCGACTAACATGAACCTTACCCCTGATCAGCGAATTGACGCAGCGCGACGATCTTATGAGCTTGGTGGACAGGCTGATCAACTCCTTGAGAAGATGATTGGACGACGACAATCGGTAAACCAGCTATCTCCTAAGGTACAGCTCATGCTGGCCCTGGAGTCTGAGGGCTTTGATCCTCGACTTTTATCCGAGGAGGAGACCGGCGCCCTTGTTGATGAGAACGCTAAGGAAGAAGAGTTCGCGCTAAACAGCGCTACTCCTGAACAGCGACAGACGATTGCTGACAAGGTGATGAACCTTAAGGGTCGTACCGCTCAAACACCTACCGGTCAGGTTAAGATGGTGAGGTATGATGATCCACAGATTACCGAGGCTGTTCATGGCATTATGGTTAAGGATACAAAGACTGGCAGTACTACCATTGCCATCGCCAAGGGTCAGGGCATCACCACGATGAATCATGAGATCGGTCATAATCTGGTCAAGAACAATCCTAACATTCAGCGAAGACTTGAGTATCATGACATCATCAGTGATGAAGGCGTGCTCACCGGCGAGGACACCACGTTTACACTTGACATGATCGCTGAGCAATTCGCCGGAGAGTACTGGAAATACCCTGGGCCAAGGGCTAGAGAGGAGGTCTTTGTTCGGCTGATGTCTTCCATTAAAAACATCTGGGAGCCACAGGCACAGGAAGAACTTCAGCGCCTCATTCAAATGGATCGTGACCTACCTCATGTTCTTGATCTTGCACGGGCACTGGCTGATAATGCCCTTCGCGCTTCACGTGAATCCTTGCCCAACGACTACTGGGCGAAGAGGATGCAGAAGTTCTTACACATTGTTAAGACCCGGTTGAATCCTGCCGTCGAGTTGGTCACTTGGGCAGACACCATCCTTGGCACCAAGTCGGTCTATGTTAATGAGAATGGCCAATGGGCAATTGACCATGCTGAGGTAGGTACTGAGAAATATCTTGATACCGGTACTACTGTCAAGACGTATGACACATTTGCTGATCTTCTATTTGATTGGGACAACAAGTCTGACTTCACCCAGGCCCCAGATCTCATGGGTAATCTTGAGCGCGAGGCCAAGGAGCTCGGTGGTAAGGACTTCTTTAAGGATCTCCCGTGGGTTGAGGGGCCACCTCGGTATGACCCTGAGGCGGACCAGCTTGGTCCAGTGACGGAGGACGAGGTCTTTGAGGCGGTTAATCGATATACCCGGCGCGAAGTGATACAGGGCAAGCCCTTTAAGGAGGAGGTAACCCGTGAGGAGGTGAAGGAGTCCTTTGGTTCTCAAGGACTGACCGCATTCTGGCGGGCGTCAAGAGACTGGTTCAACTCAGTTGAGAAGGACCTTGGACATCAGGTCTTTACCAACATCTACCTACCGCTGGACTCTGCTCGTATACCTCATGACCGATGGCTGGACGCCGCGGCGAAGAAGATCAAGCACCTCTGGAAGATCCCCGTTGAACGTCGTGTGGCGCTACGCGATTATCTAGAAGCCAAGGGCGCTGAGGCCAAGGCAGAGGTAGCCAAACGCAACCACATGACTGATCAGGAAACCCGATGGTCAGCTGAGATCCGCAACTATTTTGATGAGACCTTTAGGGAGTTCGGTATCGGTGACGCTGCCCCATACGTTGAGGATTACATGCCGCGTGTTATGCGCGCGGTGTACGCTCAACGTGCAGGGAAGAAGTCTGACTTCAGTCCTTTTAGTGAACCAGGGGTGAATGAGACGGCAGACTTTTTCGCCAAGCACGCGCGTACCATTGAGGATGCCAAGCGGGCGGCGACCGAGCCGGATGCGGTCAAGCTCCTCTGGACTCATATGCAGATGGGCGCGCGCGAGCACTTCATGGGTGAGGCCTGGGATCAGGCGGTTCAAGCGTTTAAGGACCCTGAGTTGCCTAAGGGCCTGCGCATGCCGATCGCCAACTATATGAACACCATGTATGGTGGTAAGGACTACAGCATGGACGCCATCCACAATTGGTGGAAGGCGATCATCAAGCTACCGCTAATGAATAGGCTTGGTCTAACTGAGGATTGGATCGACAAGCTGGTACTATTCCAGTACTCCAGCTCTCTTGGGATGCGACCGGCTTTAATGGTTAGAGACATGACCCAGTCCTTCCTGTCGGCGTATCCTCACCTTGGAGCACGTTGGTATGGGCATGGTTTACGGATGATCGCGGATGAGTCAACCTGGGACCTGGCGGAGAAGTACGGTGCCTTGGTACCTCAGGCGTCAGCACCGATCCCAGAGGGTTCATTTACCACTGGCCGTACCATGGGGCAGCAAGGTGAGGGAATTCTAGGCAAAGAGCTGTTCACTGAGGATTTCTTGCGTAGTACGTTGTGGTTCACACAGGCAGGTAATAACTTTGGACGGGCCGTGACGTTCCGGGCGGTTTATGATCGGGCACTCCCGGCCATTGCCAGGTTTAGACAGGACCATAATGTCGACGTTTTCCACAGAGACTCCGGCGCGGGGAAACTGCAGGAAGCATTGACAAAAGACATCGAAATGAAAGCCGTAAGCGATGACATACCCATCGAAGACGTCGCTGGCACGTTGGCGCGTTATTTTGTTGAGCATACACAGTTTCCGTTCCGAAAGGGTAACGCCCCATGGCCACTGCGATATCAGGCCGGTAGGATCCTTGGGATGTACGGGCAATGGAGTGAGCAGTTTGGTGAGTACATGTGGCGGTCGTGGCGGCGTGGCACACCCGCGGAGCGACTTCAGTGGATATCAAGGTGGATGGTCGCCAACGCCTCCACGTATAAGTTCTTTGAGACCATGGGCGCCGATGTATCTCGTTGGGTTTGGACGTCCCCCGGTGAGTATAGCGGTTCAGTATTCAGTAGCCTCGCCTCTGACATCATGGGAGCTCCGGCTGTAGGATCTAAGTACGGGGAGACCGCACGGCAGGGATTAATTGAAGCGCCTCTAGATTTCATCCCCATGTGGGGGCAGCTAAAGAATATGGCAAAGGCCATGAATGACCCGAACCCTTTGATCAGGATGCTGGGATTCACACCGGTGAAGCCGAAGCCACCGTTTACTGAGGATTACGCGGTAATACCTTTTCCTGGTAAATATCCAGCATTTGGGGCGGGTCTTCATGAAAAAGATGTGTACGTTATTCAATCTAAAATTGATCTGCCTAAAAAGAAAAAGCCTTACATTAGGCTTAGATTTGGAGATAACGCAGATGATTTTACAAAAGAAACACTCCTTAATTTTGTAGGCGGAAATGAGGATCTTGCAAACAAGATCTGGAATACTCCTGAAAGAGGTATTGTAAAAATTCCTCATATTAAGCCGAAGCCGCCGTTCGCAGAGGAATACGCGGTGAACCGTCGTGATTTCTTAAAGAAGCTTGGTGGGTTGGTCAGCTCAACCATGCTAGACAAGTCGATCCTTGGTAAGATCACTGAGTTTGTGGCTGACCCAGTGCAGGCAATGTCCAAACCAATTACTAGTCCACTAGACCTAGTGAACTACGGAGTGTACCAGTATCAGGGAAAGCCATACGTCTTCAAACACTTTCAACATCAAGAGGCCGCTGCCTTTGTACCTCTTGATAAGTTTGATATGATCGATATGACGGTTGACGCTGATCATCTGGCTAGGGTAGCTCGTGGGTTTGCATATGACCCGTCAGACATCAATTTTGACGAGTTCTCTAGTGAGCATGAAATCTTACCATTAGACGTCAGTCTTGAAGGTGTTGCGTCAGACATACAACAATTTGCAGATGAACCGGTTATATTCGCCATGGATATCTTGGCTAATCAAGAAGGCCCGTTAACATTTACTGGTGGTTTGGCAGGTAATAAAGGTGAAGAGTTCCGTGGTGATACGGTTAGAGAAATTTTGGACGACATGGCTAAGATTGGGATGGAGTATGAGTATGGTACTTCAAAAGAACCACAAGATATTGGTAGAGAAAAGATTAAAGAAATAACCACACGACAACAGGGTCGTTATACGAGACGCCAGTATCTCGCGTCGCAACAAGCACGGCTTGCGGCGCAACAACCACAGCTTGCAGCACCTCAAGACCCAGCATTTGAGGCCATGCGTCAGAAATATCTAGCGCGTCCAGCTAAGGAAGGAACGACGGAACAGACTGAGGTATTACCCGGTGTGTTTCGTATCGGAGACATGTCGTGGGCGAATATGCCTGACCATAAGTCCTATGACCTAATTGTCTGGGACAGGGCAACTGGGCGGTATGTTGATACCTTCTTTAGTACTGCTGCAGATGAAGATCTTGTTGAGAAGGTTCGCGAACGTCGACAGGCCTTTGGTTGGGATGAGAGGCCTAAATGATTCCTATGGAACTAGAACTTATTGAACGTTTGCTCAAGGCACTTGAGCTGTCTAATGCACGTGGTGAGGCCTCGTTGCAGGTGGGTAAGGACATTGCAGAGATCAATCAACATATCACCTCAATAGACCGCGTACTACGCGGTCATGAGAACGCGCCGGGTTTGATCTCAAGGGTACAGGCCTTGGAGAAGACTCAAAACCTTTTAAGGGTCATGTTAGGTGCATTTGCAGGGGCGTTCGTCACACTGCTGGCGGCGTACATCAGTCGAGGACAACATCCATAAAGGAGCTAAACAATGAAGAGATCATGGAACACCATCTTCCAGATCATCGCAACAAGCAGTCAGGTGCTGAATCTTTATGCACCGATCATCCCGCCAAAGTATGTGGGTCTGACCGCGGCCATCCTGTCTGCTGTACAGGGAACGGCGGCGGTCATTGCCCATAGCTTTAACCCAGATGGAACACCTGCAGAAACCAAGTATGTCCCTCCCCAAAGGTAGCTCAATCAGTGATCCGATCATCCTCGGGGAGGAGCTGTTCAGCACCTGGAACATCCTTGATCTTACTGTAGATCTCAGTCTGATCAAGGATGATGAACTCAACCTCCCCCGTCGATTTATCGGCCCGTGGATGGGTCCGATCAATAACTGTGAAGACGATCCCTGATAACCGTGTGAACAACACCTTTTCCCCCACCTCAAACCCATGCACGTCAGGCCCCACCGCAATGATCTTACCAACTGTCGTCTTGGACTTCGCCACGTCAGGGATGACCAAGCCAGATTCTGATTTGTAAACGAAGGCGTCCCTGGCCACGATCATCTTCGTCCATACTGGTTCCAGTCGTTTCATTCGTCAACTACCTCCTTTGCAAGACCCGTTGAGGCATCATCATGACCTGGCAGGGCATGTACCTGAATGTAGTAATCCCAATCCAGGCCCAGGATATCGGATTGGCTTGGTGCCCACGGAACGAATGTTGGCATCAGCACATCAGCAGTCTTCATCATGATGTACGGTGAGAATCGACAGACCGTGCCTTGCTCAATGCCGGTGGCCTGCGCGGTGTTTTCATTGATTGGGATCCCTTCAGGATACCCCTTCTGAAAGGTGATGTACATGTCCTTTCCATTCCATCCAGTGCGTTGAACCTTTTGACCGTTACGCAATTGGATGAGTGCCCACTCAAATCCACGCTTGCGAATACCAAGCTGGCCCGTGGCCCCACCTGGAGGTGGTCCACTCGAAAACTTGTAGGCGTCCTCTGCCTTCATAGCATCCCCCTTAGTTGATCCATGTCGAAGAGTTTACCCGGGCATGACTTGTAAGGCGCGAAGTCCCGGTGGCCTCGCACATTCTGGGAACGAATCCCAAACTGATACATCCAAGGGTGAATGACCCGTTGAATGAGCACGTTGAGCTGTTCCTTGGTTGGTGGCATC
>Ga0180062_1000142_pt1 | contig 13740 bp, 23 predicted proteins | sample EasRivT45_16_10D_FD_121775 | JGI IMG/M metagenome (GOLD analysis project Ga0180062, IMG submission 121775) | Soil microbial communities from meander-bound floodplain in the East River, Colorado, USA - East River metaG ERMLIBT45_16_10D | ecosystem: Environmental > Terrestrial > Soil > Floodplain ... | reverse complement strand
TTTTGATAATCTTTTATATTTGAGATTAGGTAATCATATTTTGAATAATTCTTTTTATGTAACTCATAGTTTTCTCCATACTCGTTAAGTAAAATGTTTTTTATTTTATCAAGTAAATATTGGTCCGCGTTAGTAATCATGGTATGATTTTTAAGGCAGCCATCTCCGATTAAAACTCCCAATAAATAAGGATGAATAGGTAAATATTTTTCGGAAAAATTAACTGGCTTGGTTAATGGCACAAAACAATAATTATAACGTTCGCTATAATTGTTAAGACCATCCAGTCTATTTTTAATCTCTTTAGTGCTTAGCGTGACTTGATGACGCCTATCTCTAACTATATTCCAAAGGTGGTCTCCAGACGCTATAATTTTAGTACCATCTTTAAATAAAACTTCGTAAGCATCCGTTTTTCCTTGAGGATATACGCCAGTTACCAAAGTTAAATTACCAGCCTCATCAAATATGTAATCTCCTACAACAACATCTTTTATTTTTTTAGAACCAATGTCTGTATATATGACAGAGTCTAAATCTAATGCTTTGCCGCTTTTAGGCTTCCCAGCAAAAATAACCCATGAGCCTTCTGGGATACCGCCGCCTAATCCAACATCCAAAGATGGACTGAGGGAGACAATCGCTTTAGTATCTTCTTTCGCCAGAAAGTCTTGGCCCGTTACAGCAATTCCTTGCCCAAAGTCTTTTTTGATTAGTTTAAGTATATCTTGATTAGCCGGCATTACAATCCCTTAAGTTTATTTTTTGTAGTAGAAAACGTTGCCCTTGTCTCAGTTGTCTCTGGAATGTTGGGCAAAGAAATTTGTTTTTCTGGGTTATAATTGGTTAACAACGCGTCTAGTTTTAGCTGCTCGACCTGGAATTGAGCGTCAAGCCACGGCGCTCTTAACGAATAAACATTTTTGTTCTGGCTTAGCACATTCATTATCGCCTGAACCGTATATAGTTTGAGTAGCGATTGTGCCGCCCTCATTTGATTCAAAAACACGGCTTTCCATTCTTGCGTATTCCAGAACCGGTAAACCAATTGTTTTTTTTGCTTAAAGGCAAGTCGCTCGCAAACAAATTCGGCTATCCATTGACTAGCCCCTATTTTTTTATCTGTGTACTTTGATGCGAATTCGTTAGACATTGGCCTTTACATCCTATATGTTTACAATTATCGCAAGTTTTACCAGAAATTAATTGTTGTACGGTTACGGTATCTAAAAATCTATCGTGGCATCGGGCCGCTCTTAATTCAAACAATGTTAGTGCGGCCTTCAAACAGCCGATTGCAGATTCGGTTTCAGCACAAGATTTTTGTCGGTTAAGATACTCTGTTCTGTCTATTAACGCTCTAAGAACCTCTTGAACATTTGTGCCCGCGTGCGAGCCTACGTTATGAGGGAATTTTTCGCCTTCCCTTTTAACGAAAATTAATTCTTGTTCTTTGCCGCCATCTAGAGAATCTAGTAGGTAGCTATGTCCTGCGTCTAATATTTTCACAAAACTTAATATTTTTTAGAGGTATCGACTTCCATTTAAAATTTTCTATCTTGAATTCAGAGAACGCCATCGAATGTTTCCAAAAACTAGTTAGTTCGAAAAACCTTTTCAAAAATTCCCTTTCGGATTTTTTAACGCCCCATGGTTTAATCTTCCATGGTAATGGTTGGACATCTGGGCAATAATCAGACAGAGCGTCGGTAGAGGTTAAAAGGTCACGCGCTTCCGTAACTAAAGCGATGTTATCCGCTCGCTTCACTTCAGCCAGGCACTTTTTTGTTCTGCTTAATTTAAACGCTCTTGCAATTACCCTATCTACCTTTTCTTCGTAAACAGGAAAATCGTCTAGCCAAATCTTTAATGGCCGAACTACGTCGCCTACTACAGATTCAGTACCGTCATGTAGTAGCTTTTCTAACGGAAATAAATGCTTGTCAATATGACTAACAATAACGCTATGTTGAGCCACACTATAAATGTCGCAATCAACCGTCCCATTAAATCTACAAAGCCTAGCTAAAGAATGGGCTATATCGTATATATTAACGTCGCTGACTTTTGGATTGAAGATATGGAATTTATTGCCGCTATAACCTTTAATCCAACCAGTTTTTTTTAGATTATTAACCATTCATTTCCCTGCGTCGGCCGAAAAGTTACTTCTACTAAACCAAACGGATACTTGGCATAAGACGCGACTTTAATTGTGTCGCCCTCAACAACGCCAAGATTAAACATATCAATACTTATGCCGTTAAACCAGCTAACACGACCTATAGCAAAAAGTCTCTTATCTTCCGCGTTTTCGATTAGCGGAATTTTGCCTTTGTCGCAAATGGCTATTACGTCACGAATACGAAGCTTGTTGGTTTCGCAATATTGTTTTAGACGTAGCCAAGCGCTCGATGGCTGAACACCATCTCGCCCATCATCCAAATAGATGGTTTCGTTATTGGAAAGCGTAATTTCGACAATAAAACGAGCGTTATCAAAAAATGTGTCAACTTGTTTGCAAATCATCCGATTTTTAATCCGCCTATTTCGTCGCCAATTTCGCTAGCCGCGCCAGTCATTGCAATAGCCCCACGCCCCTTTACACGAGCCATAGTAGCCATCGCGGGCGGCTCTACAACAGCCGCTGGCTGTTCAACAGGCTTCGGAGCCTCTACTACCTTCTTGGGCCGTCCACGCCCTTTCTTGGGCGGTAGCTTAGCCAGTTCCAAGTTAACATGTTCCTCTGTTGTCATCAACGCCTTGGCGAGAGTATTAACATCCAAGTTTCTGTTCTGAGAAAGGTAAGTCTGTTCCGCGAGGTTAAATTGCCGCATCTTGAGCGCTCCTTAAATAAGTATTCTTTTTTGTTTGTAGAAATTTCAAATAATTGTCGAATGCGTCCTTTGGAACCTTAACCAAGCTAATACATTCTGTCCCACGGTCATCGTCAAACTTGTTCAATAGCTCGTCGTTAAAGTAAAGGCTTTGCGGGTTTACAAAAAAGCCCGACTCTACGCCTGAATTCAGTCTCGCAACACGATATGTTTTATCATCAGTGCAACAAACCGCCCCTTTAGAGGTTTTAAGCTGTTGCCCGTCTAAACCAAAATATTTCATACTTTCTCCGTTTCAATTGTTACTGTTAAATCATCGTAATTAATACTAATATTTGTTATATTGACTATAGGACGAACGTTTTCTGGACAATCTAACTGTTTATCATAACCACGAGCGCCACATCCACCATGCCGTTTAATTGGAAAACTATGGTCATCGCAATAACAGCAGTTGGCACGAATTGTTAAATCAATATCTTGTTTTGGGCGGTTTGACCAAATATAAACAAGAGGCTTATCGCAACCGCTACATTTCAATAAAACTTCAGGACCGTCTGTGATTTGGTCGTGGCTCTTATTGCAAGTTTGACTTATAATCACACCCATTATAATTCACCTTTTTCAATATACTTCGCCGGGTCTTTAATCACCGGCATATCTTTAACCTTGTCGTATTTCTTTACACCTGGAATACTTCCATCGCGCCACCAAGGTTTAGCTAGCTTATCACGCTCAATCAGTTTACCACCAGCCGCTTCCGCCGTCTTCTTAGCCGCTTCCCGCCGCCCTCGCTCATAAGCTAGACGCTTGTCTTCAAGCTTCGCCTTTCCAAGCCGTTCGGTATTTCTAGCCGCTAAGTGCCCAACAGTTTTTGGGTCTTTCTGTACGATAGCATCGGTCCCAACAATAAATTCGCGGCTGACACTCCATTCCATCTTATGGCGGCTATCGCAAAAAGGACATTTATGTTTGACATAACCAATGGTTATAGCCATTTGCTTGCTATCGCCAAAGTCATATAAATCTAATGGTTCTTCAAAAGATTTACAATGTTTTGGGCAGAAAAAGATTGATGTGTACCGGACTTCTAACATAGACAAGTTTACCTCTTTTTCTTCTGTAAGTCAAGCGGCCAAGTTACTCTTCGGCCAAAATCTGAACCTTCCGGCGTTTGCCAACTATCCGCCCAGTAAGGTTTAAAGGCGTCTGGCATCACCTTAAGTAAAAGCGGTTGTGGACCTAATGAAGAGTCCCATTGAAGATAGCCGTCAAAATCGTCAATAAATATATCAAGAGCAAGCTCTTTAATTAAAATAGCTTTTGCCATATTACCATACTTTGCATAATCAGCGCAAAAGATTCCTCTAAACCGGCTTATATCGAATAAATTTTCTTGAAGCGATTTAACAACCTCTTCTTTTGGGTGTTGGTCAGTTATTATATAAATTGGGTTGCCGTCACACTCATCATAAAATAAAGTATTAATAAGTCCACGAAAGCATTCGGGATATTTGCTAATTACGCCGCCTATATCAAATCCTATTTTCATTTTAGCACTTACTCCATCCGCACGAGCATTGGACACAACCATCTTGCCTTACTAAAGAATTCTCTTGTCCGCAACTACCACAAGCCATACCGGTTACTTTTATACCTTGACTAATATACTTCTTAAGACATCGGCTAATTGCTTTAATAAATGAATGTATCGGCCCCTCAATCTTTTCAAGCTGGTCAATTAAGAACTGTATACCTGCTCCATGGCGCAAAGACGCCGAAATCAACCTTGTGAGAGCCTGTTCGTTGGCGTCCATAAGCTTACCAACATCATTTAAAACAACAGAGCCTTCTTTGTCCTTTAATCTATAGTGACCACGATTAAATTTTTCGATAATTCCATCTGAGATAGTCGCAACTGGCCCATCTAAATCCTCAAGCTTGCAAGCAAAAGTTTCATAAGGCTTACCGTTTAACAATCCGACGCAGACAACATACTTTTCTTTATTAATTGAAGGGAAGTATACATCACATGGTAATACCTTGGGGCGCTTAGGAGCGTTCGTTTCCACAATACTATTTTCTTGCTCAATATTTTCTTCGCCTAACTGCTTTAATTCTTCGGTTGTGAAGTTTTGGTTATGAATCTTAACATCTTGTTTAATAAGCCGTCGTGCTAATTCTTTAAACGGCTCAAACGAGACGATACCATACATTTGGCGGTCTGGGAAAGCGGCAAGACTTTTAACTCCTTTCTTTCGAGCCGCTAAGATAAAGTCGTAAACATCTTTCCAATTTGTGTTTTCTGGCAGTAAGTAAGTAATCGAGATTGATGAATCAATATTCTGCATCATAACCGACATCATATCTAGTTTTTCAAACGGGCTTACTTGAGTCGCCGTCTTGAATCTAAGCCCAATCTTATCTTTGTTCTCGTCTATGAATGCGGCTATTAGCTTCCCATGCTTCCCATCCCAAGTGTCTTTTAGGGAATCAGATTCCATCGGAATAGGAAATCCATGGTGAGCAAAGAATTCACGCACAACGCTCGGCACACAAAAATAATATTCGTACTTGCCGGATATCCTTGTCCGCTTCCAATAATAGATGCCAAAGCCCGGTTCTGCGCCGTAAGACATAACTTCTTCGCGGAACATTAGCGATAGCGTACCCGTAGGCGCAATTGAGCTACAGGTCACGTTACGTAAGTGTGCGAAGTCTAGGCCCAAATCCATCATATGCCGGATAAAAGGTGATTTTTCTAATTTTCCACGATTAAATAATCCGAATGAACCCTTTTCTTCACCCAGCTGTATAGAGTTTAGATACAAATGATAATTAAATCGTTCGGTAAAATACTTTGTTGCTTCAACAGCTTCTTTTGTCCCATAAGGCAGATTTTGCTTGAACAACCAAGCACTTAAGTTAGTAAAGCCAGCGCCTGTACGCCGTAATTTTTGAATAGCTAGTTTTTGGTGATATGTAGCATACGTCCCATACTGTAACTCAGATTCGTTAACATTATCTAAAAACCTATTCATCGAGCCGGCAATCCGCTCTTGTTGTTTTTCAAACTCATCTTTAATAATTGAAAATTTACCAGCATTTTGCGAGGCGAGAACGCATAAAGATTCACGAGATAAGTATTGTTCCGAACACGCATTTGTAGACAAGATTCGGCTATCATATTCGTCATCTGGGTCATAGACATAATCTGAGTTTGAAAGATGACGTGCCAAATCTATATTTTGTATCCCTGGCTCAGCATTAATAAACATTCGCTGTGCAATTAATTCAAGAATCTTACGCGCTTTTAATATTTTTCGAACTGGGTTAACGTACCGCTTTCTTTTAGAAATAGAATAAAAGCCGTCTTTCCCCTTTGTATGTTCTGGAGTAGCCGACACTCCATCGATATAAACCTTGTTTCCTTGCTCAACTTCCGGCACTACGAACTCCATATACCAGTCGTCATCATTTTCCACCGCTTTGTAAAAATCGTCTGTGATTTGAACGCTGATATTCGCGTTTTGAATTACGGTATAATCTTTCTTTGCTTCAATAAATTCAATTAAGTCTGGATGTTTGCAAGAAATCGAAAAAAGCATTGCTGGAATACGACCCTTTTGGCCAACGTAATAACCAATAGAGTCTATAAACTTCATCCAATGGATAGCGCCGGTACTTTCGCGAGCCGAATTAGTGACGCTGGTCCCTCGTGGGCGCAATTTGGAAAAGTCAACCCCAAGCCCTTGTCGATATGCAGCGCATTTTGCTACTGTATACGCGGTATTTCTAAAAATGGATTCTAAATTGTCCCAGTCTTCGTTTTCTTTACTAACTGTGCCTAGACTGATAGTTGTACAATTTGCTAAAGAGACATTTCTGTTAGCTCCAGCACCCTCCATAATCGAGCCGGCTGGATGCCACCAATCGTTATAAATCTCGTCAAACCAACGCTCCGACCAATACTTTTGTAACTCTTCCGTTTTTTCAACGCTCGCTATATTATCGCAAACACGTTTTAAAGCCTGGACGTATGTTTCGCCTTTATATGCTGTATACTTTTTATTAAAAGCGTCTATACTAAATTGATTACCATTAAAATACTCTTCTGTTGTTTGATTTGCTACATCTTCATACTTTGTCATATCTATACCTAAACCACGAAGTGGAAAATAAAAGGCGGCGTACCCTGCGGTAGCCGCCTATGACGTGAATAAATTTCTCACCAATCTTTTTCAGCGAAAATAGAAAACTTGATTGGCCGTACATTCATTCGTGAATCAAATTTATCAAGAAAACGGTTTACCTTATCAGAATCTCTAGCTAACGTTCGATAGGCTTTGTTATAAGGCGAGCGAATAATTTGATTGCTACTAATAGTCCAACCTTTTTGTTTAAAAGTTCTGTTTAACGCGCGGGCTAAAGCGCATTTCGCAACATAACCACATTCACCGCGAATAATATCACATTGCTTAACTTGTACAACTTTACTCATCATCCGCTCCTGTTAAAAAATTCCAATTTTCTTCTTGTATACTACCGCTCCCTGGCAAACTAATCCACTTAGCTACACCAGAACCATTTTTAAAACTAACATAAGTTAAGCCAAAAATTTTATTATCTGTATATTTCCAACTAATCACTAGCTTTTCATCCAGCCATACGCCAATACCATCAGACTGTTGGATACCAACGTTTTGTTTTAACATGTAAATTTTAGTTCCTGGCTGCTGAACTAAATAAACAATCCCGGTATACCGCTTGCCTTCTTCAGCATCGCCGGAAATCTTCCAATAGCCAGTAGCGACATTTGACTTTGGCTTACTGTTTTCTTGCTCAATCTTTACCTTCGGTAAAGTAACATCGGCTGTACTAGCGATAGTCACGCTAAAGATGATTAAGAACATCGCGGTAAAACATGAATAATTTAACTTCATATCTCCCTTTCGCCGTTAACTAACGGCAGTAACTAGTCCCTCAACGGTTGCTCTGATAAGTTTGAACTGGTGCAACCGAAGGCTGATTAACTGGCATCAGTCGCCATTCCATGCGGCAATAATTACCATAACAAACTTGTACTTGACGATACTCAAATTGGGGCTGGGCCGGCGAGACAGCTGTTTTTCGCCCTTGAGGAGTCGGACTTAGAGGTATTACAACAACTGTACTCGCAGGACCGCCCATTTTAAACAGCGCCTTTGGCACTGTAATTTCCGCTGCTTGAACATGAGAAGCATAGCACGCAAATGTGAGCGAGGCAAATAAAAAAACGTTACGCATTGTAAATCGCTCCAACTTGCTGGTTTGTAAGCTCGCTGGCCGCAACCGGGAGGGCATCCGCAACCTTTTGGGCGAGTTTACCTTTAACATGTTTGGAAACTTCCCGACGCAGTCTGAAACGCATTAACCATCCAGGGTTACGAATAACTTCGGCTACGTCAGGAATGGTAATATAACCACATGTTTTTAACATTTTAATAATACTGGTTATAGCACTAATTATTGCTAAAAGTGTAAGTGGGTCAAACTGAACTACATCTGGTTCGGCTAGTGCGTAGACACGTTCAGCCAAAAGTTCTTTATTCATAACTTCGTTTTCTAGTTCATTTTGAAGAGTGCTTTATCAATCTTTGCCTGTTGGTCAGGGAAACCATTAAAGTCTAAGCTGTAAAGATAAGAGTCGCCTTGAGCCAACATACTTTGCAGCACTGCCTTACGAACACGCAAAACGCCAATAGGCAAGTCTTCGCCAGTTGTAAAATCTTTTAGATGACCATGAACATCATCCCAAGAATTTAAAATCCAGCAATGCGGGTCTTTATACTCATCATCAATATGGATTACGGTCATAGCGTGGCTCCAAGAGCCTTTAGGAGTATGGAAACCGTCAGAGCCCGGCGTCATACTGAAGCCGCGATTGGAACAAACGCCTAAAAGGTAGCCGTTGCATAGACCGGTTACAGCATCATCCCAAGTTTTGCATAAAGTAGCCGATTTAACGGTATGTTGTTTTCCCAAATCAACGAATTTATTAACTAATTGACGAGAAGAACCAAATTGTTTAGCAACACTACTCGAATATGCCGGTACATCTGGGTCGTCTTCGCAGATAACGCCATATTTAGCAATAGCTTCCGCCATCCATGAGCCGGTAGACCCATCGGAATTACCCAGCTGGCCATTCCCTACTAGGATACGTCCGGTTCCATAGCAATATGGATTAAATAGTCTCCGATATTTTTCCGCATCTCCACGGATAGCAATATCGACACAACTCATATATTCCGTGGCGTTTACCGCCATCATCGAAACACATTCGCCAATTGTCTGTACTCTAACTTTAATATCTTTGTTTAAAACTTGGCGGACTGCCTCAACGATACGTGAACGTCTAGAACCGCCAGGAGGGGCGGCTAGCATAAAAGGTTTAAAAGTATCGCTGTCTTTAAGCATCAAAAATGCTTCAGGCGCAATATCTTCCGCCCAACCTTTGAAACTGCCGTCAATATAAGATTGAATTACATCAGCCATTATCGCACCGCCTTAAGGCCAGCCGCTATTTCTAAAAATGAAATACGAAAATCATCGGCTGAAACTAATTGCCTATTTGTATAAAAATTATACATGTAGTCTTGTAATTGAATAAAAAAAGCGTCCCAGACTTGATTGTTAGTGCCTAAAGTACTTCTATTGGCAGCACCAATATTTATTAATGCATCAGTACCGTTTTTAACAGCCCCGGCAGCAATAGAAGCGGCAAGACCTTCATAATTTGTGGCTAATTTCTTTGCTAAACCTTCTCTATCTTGGCTAGAAGGGACATGTTTATATACATAGTCATAAGCGGTCTTGCTTAACTTATATTTACCGTCTGGGAATACGATAGGCGCAGGTGGGGTTGGTGGTGAAGGGGGTGGGGGCGGCGGTACTTCAGACCCAACCTTTAGAAAATCAGTAATTAAACGCGTTCGGACTTCAACTTGCGTGACAGCGTTTGTTTTTTCATCCTTGACCAGATACAGGTAGCTTACAGCCGCCATCACCTTAAACTTTTTAGCGGTTATACCTGTTCCTAGTATAATATTTTCGCCATCTGCAATAAAATGCTTTTCGGAATCGCCATCGAAGACTTTCCAGTCAACGGCTCGATTTGACAAGTATTTAATACTGGTGTCAAGCTTCGGAAGGCTGATACGAACAACTTCACCTAGCGCAACTAACTTTTCTGCGCCGACAATCTTATCCTGTGGCACTTCTACATCTAATGCCAATGCTCGTAGAGCCATGAATAAACAAACAAATCCTGAAACAAAAAACTTTTTCATTATCTTTTTCCTTTACTATTTCTGAATAATAATCTACTAACATTTTTCCTAGCGCAGCTTGCAGCCAGTTTCTGTACAAACCCAATCCGCACTATTTCATTTTTCAACTTAGCAAGTACATTGGCAAACACATTCGTTGCACTTACACGCGGGCTTGCCGCAACCAATGACGGCGAAACACGCCGCCAAACACAAAATTTTTAAAACTTTCATTTGATTAAACGCCTTTCAAGTCTGCGATAAGTTCTTTAAACTGCCAATCTGTGGCAATAATTTCGAACACAAGGGCAATCGCCTTCGCCGTAACCTCTTTACTCATAACCTTTTCTAGAAATTCGACGACAATATTAATCTGTGGGACATTCAAAACCTTTAGGAACTTAAGCAAATTCATAAAGTAGTCAATTTTTTCCTTAACCTGTTCCGGTGTAACCTCGTTAAAATTTATTGACAAGTCGCTCATGATAGAACCTTTCTTAAATGACGTTTTATTTCGGACGGCTTTTTGTTAAATTGCCTCCCAAGAGAAATTACACCAACTCCGTTCAAATAAGAGCGGGCAATTTCATCAACGTCAATTAAATTAACGGAAGGTTGTGGAGCGGCAACGTCTTGAATTTGAGTAAAGAAATTTGGTTTACGGTGTTTACGCGCAACGTCTATGAGCGCCCATTTAAGGCGTCTGTAGACGTAGGAGCTAAATTGAGTGTTTCGAGCCGCATCAAACTTAAGAAGTGATTTCCATACTGCAATGCGGCCTAATTGAACCAACTCTGACCAAGTTAATAAATAAAAATGTTTTGCTTGAAAGTCCCGTAGAAGCCGGAAAACTATATTTTTTACTTTTGGGTCGTTAAAGGTTTTTATAAATTTGTCGTTTGTTGTGTCGTCCACGAGCGCGTTACTTCTTTGATATTTTGTTCACTATTAATTCTTTGCTCAACTTCCTCTTGTTTATCGGAGCCGATTGGAACTAAAGCGTTTCCTTTGGTTACTATAAGTGCCCAATACACATACTTCTTGCTTAAAAAATTTACCACCGATTCTTGAGCTAATGCGTTATTATTAGTTGGTTTAGGTTCTTCGCAAAGTAACTTTGTTAATGTGTCCTTCACATCATTTACGACGAACATCTCAGCGAAGCCTAACCTACACCGATAACGTGTAATAATATCGAGTGTTTCAATTCCAGGGCAGGATTCTATACAATCTGCAACAACGCTATCAACTGTAAAATTTGTGTGCATTATCCATAGATTGAAATTTTTACTAGCTAAAGTTTTTTCATTTATAGGTAATATACCAAATTCAGAGATAACAGCTGGGCCTATTGGCGGACCCTTTTTAAAACTGGGCTGTTCTTCGAAACCTTCTTCCTCTAAATTAACAATACCAAATCTATTTGTATCTTGGTCAGCTTCATAACCTTGTATCAATTCATTAAATACACAATGATACTTAGAAAATTTTATTTTGCGGGTTGGCATAGCTGTTCTCCGGAAGAATAGTTTCCCAAAGAAATTACAATTAAAACTTACGGCGGCACATTAATTTAGCAAAATCAAAACTCGACTGATTTTCCCCCGTCAGAAACTTGCGATATTGCTTCCAGCCAACGAAATTTGAACTTGAGCAAGAAGTTTCCGACTTTTGGCAAGCCTGTGCGCAAAACTCAAATGGGCTAAAATGACCTGAGGTTAATAGTCTATCGTGTAGTTCAAAATCTTTTTCTTTGCTAAATGAGCCGTCGAAGTTGACGTAGCTTGTTCTGGCGCAACGCGCTGTGCAAACTTTAAGCTTCTCTTCTTGGGTCAAGCCTCCGCAATATTTGCTGAACGGCAAGTGCCATTCGCCGTCTTTTAAGGGTATTGGCACGCTATTCGCATACTCTTGTAACATTTGATAGGCTAGCGATTGGAACTCTGGTTGGGCGTCAGGATGACACCTAAGATTAAATAAATTACCCCACTCTGTACCAGAAACAATTTCTGTTATATGAATGTAAGGTTCTAGAACTCTATTTGCTATTTGTTTATGGACATTTATTTTGGAGAGTAACCATGCGGCACAGAGCGAAAATAAAGAAGCGAGACGCCATATGGCTCGTGCAAGCACTTGCCTATGCCAAGGAATTTCATGCGCAGCCTGCATCCCAGCCTGGTTCGCCCCCCAATAAATTGGATAAACCGGCTCTTTCCAAGCCGCGCCCAGTAGCTTCCATACGGGAATTGCTCGGCTCGACGATACGCAATGGCTTAGCATCCTGTGGCGTAACAACTCGGCGTGAATGTATCTAGGATACGTCAACAAGAAAGTTGTAAGCCGGTTTCCGGACAAGTTAATTGAGTCCGCGATAATCTCTGCCTTAATCACGCTTAAAAACCTCCGTTGGTCTAACTACAGGCGAGCCAGCCTTTTCTTTACCTAAATTAGCTATTTTTTTCAATTCAAGGAGAACTGTAATGAAGTTTGCTAGAAATTTACCGTCTTCGTCTGTTGAGGCAAATGATTTTGCTACGCCTGGCAGAATAGACATGGAAAACATTTTCGCAATGATGCCGCCGATATGTCTTAAAAAATCTTCGCGTTCTAACGCATCTTCGATTTCAGGCATATTAAACTTAACGTTAAACCGCCCGTCATCTTTAATACATATGGTTACTCTGTCTATATCATTCATTGTAGTAATAATACCTCCGCTACTATACTCTTTTCAACCTCTCTAAAATCTACTAGTTCGTCTAGCTCGAACCACTTGTAACCATCAGTTAATTTAATAGCTTCTGGCAACAAAACGTAGTAAATATCATAAATCCATAGTTCACAGGCTTCATCAGAAAATGTAAATTGGCTAACGCCTTTAAACTTATTTATAATAAGCCAGCCTAAACCAGTATGAGGGTCATATGCTTCAACATTGGTGACTAGCCTAACAATATCAACTGCGTTTTCAGATAAACTTTTCTTGCTTAATTCAGCAAAAATAAATGGTAGGCATAATTGCTCTGCCGAACCCGCTATAACAACCTTGCCGTTTCTAACCGTTACTATTACTACTGTGGAGTAAGTCATGCAAAACACCAACCAACTTTCCTTGCTCAATTCCGCTGACAACCGTAAAGATGTCCGCTATCGAGTCTTTTCTGTAAAGAAACATATGGGAATTTCCCCCGTCACCACCAATAACCTCTTTAAAAGGTTTTGTTTTGGTACAATAGTCCAAAAGACGTGATACGCTGGTGGCCCAAACTTCGGATGGGTTATGGAAGACGTGGAACCATAAGTGAGCCGTCGTTGCCGTCAATCCAGAAGCCTTTCCGGAGTTAGGGTTGCCTATCTCAATAGCGACATTCCCAGAGCGAGCGGCGTACAAATCGTACTTGACTTCGCAAACGAAAGAGATGTCGCCTTCAACCTTCAAATCCCATTCCGTCACCTTGCCTACTGATGACGACACAGTTAAGCCGACGCTTTCAAGTATTCTTGTTACAATTTGCTGGCCTTTGTTGCCTATATCTAAGCTGCGCTTAAAACTCAAACTAATTTTACCTTACCAAATATTTTTCAATAAA
>Ga0180062_1000135_pt1 | contig 14013 bp, 23 predicted proteins | sample EasRivT45_16_10D_FD_121775 | JGI IMG/M metagenome (GOLD analysis project Ga0180062, IMG submission 121775) | Soil microbial communities from meander-bound floodplain in the East River, Colorado, USA - East River metaG ERMLIBT45_16_10D | ecosystem: Environmental > Terrestrial > Soil > Floodplain ... | reverse complement strand
TGCGCCAAACATCACGTTCGAAGAATTGTTAGCAAACATGCACAAAAGGCTCGAATACAAGAAATCTCTGGGCGAAGATATCGCCGAAGATTTAGCTACAATTGAAACGCGAGCGCGTGAAGTATTCGAAACGAAGGTTGTTAACTTTAAAAGTAGTAAAAATACTTGGTGGACACTACTTGACCACCATCCCCAAATTGAAGATTTTTGCAAAAAGAACGAAGGCTATTGCCTTTATGGGGAAATGTATGGTCATGTTGGTGGATATCGCTATAATGTGCCGCCTGGAGAGGTTCGATTCGCCGCATTTGATATATTACAGCCAGACGGTACTTGGATGGACGTAGGTGACTTTTTACAAGTGTGCGAAAACTATCGCGTGCCTACCGTACCAATAGTTGCTTATGAGGGCTTTGCCCTGGATAAATTCCTTGACTATGCAGACGTTCAAGACAATCAGTTACCCGGCTCAACTTGTATTAAGGAAGGGGTTTGCGTCAAGCCGTGGAAAGAGCGTTATCACGAAAAGCTTGGTCGCGTGCATGTGAAATTTATTTCCAAAGAGTACTCCCTGAAAGGATAAAGCATGAACTGGTGGCTCGTTCGTCTAGTTTTGTGTGTGGCTTTATTAACTTTTTTTATATATAATTGGACCGCTGTCTTCTACGCAGAAGAAATTTGGGCGCAACGCTCTCCAGCGTTAATACCGCTCTGGACAAGTATACCGGGGGCTATTAGTTGTTCGGTTTGGCTCTTTCATGAGGTTAAGGATTGCGAAGTATGAAAGTAATAATTTTACGCGGATTGCCGGGAGTAGGTAAAACTACTTGTTACAATAATATATTTGGCGATTTGTTTATATGTTCGGCCGATATGTTCTCCGGGTACTATAACGACAGTCGTCAATATATTTGGGCTCCTGAAGTTTGCGATGCGGCCCATAAATGGTGTCAACAGAATTTTGTCAAAGCCCTAGTGCGCGGTTACGAGACTATAGTTGTTGATAACACTAACCTAAAACGAAAAGCGTGGGGATTTTATCATCATTTAGCAACGTTAATGAACTATAAAGTTTGTTTTATTGAATTTATTGCGGAACACCATCAGCTAGAAGCACTTGCGGCACGCAATAGACATAATGTTAGTTTGAATAGTTTAAAGCAAATGTTAGCCGCCTGGGAACCTCTACCAAAGGAAATCGCGGAGCGGTGCGATGTTGAACAGAGAGAGGTTATTACGTGAAAGAAATCTATAAATATATTCATATTGAATTAATACATGGTGGGTTATATGTTTATCGCAGCAACGCAAAACGTAAAGGTAAATTGCTAACCGGGAAAGAAATTGATACTCAATGTGGTATTGATTGCGAGCATAAAAATACACATATCGTGTTTGAAATAGCGGACTTAATTTCAGGTGAAAAATGACAGTTCAGGAATTATTTGACCAAATACTTAAACAGTTGCCTAAAAAACATTGGCGTAAAACCCAATTGGAAATTACCGGGTTGTACAGTTCAAAGGCCGATGATATCACAATCCGAGTCGAAGACTTTCATAAAAAATGCGGTACGTGCGGCCACGACCAAGGAACTGTTAAAAAACTTACTTTAGAAACAGATATTTGTACAGGGTAAAATTATGCGTAGCTGGCTTGTTGAAAGTTTGTTTGCAACCGAAGAAGGTTATCCACGACGTATTGAATATAATTCGTTGGATATCCTATCTGGGCGAGCAGGTTTACCCAGCGAGCCTTGTATTTTTCGTGGCTCTATTGGCAGCGCCAAGCAATTAAGTCGCCAACAGGCCGGCAATATAGCCTTGTTCCTGGGCAACCGCCCCGATTCCTTTGACTTTGGAAGTTTTAGCAAAGAAATATTACCATATGCGTTAAACCGAATATTCTTTATGGCCCCATTATGGTATTTCAAAGAAGTTCATAAAAAGGGAGTCGGTAAACCGCTCTTTCTACGTCCGAATTCCGGATGGAAGCCGTTCGCTGGTCAGATTATTAAAAATGTTGAACAATTAAACAAGTTTGAGTGTGCTGATTCAACCATTTGTGCTATGGCGGCGCGGCAATATATCGAGACTGAATATCGTTTTGTTGTTGTCGGCCGCACGGTAGTTAGCGGCTCTCAGTATCAACCGGACGAAGCGATAGGGAAACCGGAAGCATATTTCTTTGCTCAAAAAGTCGTTGACGCTATTGCCGAACCACCCGACCTAGTCTATACTGTAGATGTCTGTCAGCTAGACGACGGAACTTGGCGAGCGATAGAGCTTAACTCGTTTAGCTGTAGTGGTTTATATCAGTGCGAAATAGAAAAAGTTTGTTATCACGTCGAAGCTGCATTGGAAAATGAGGATACTGGCCATGATAGTGATATCGGAACATGCTTGTCAACGGTGGACACAGAGAATCCTAAACCATGAGCGGTTCCGTCATATGGATTATTGCGGACGACCACATTGTTTAAAGTGTTATGAATTTGAGCAAGAAATTATACAGGTAACGAATGCGGTCTATCCGGATATCAAGAAACAGATATTTGAGGCGTTTAGCGACATACGTAAAATAGAACCTAAAGGCGCGTTCCTGCGATGGGTTCAAAGTCAACCGGCAGAAGCTAAGTATTACGAAAGCCTAATTAAACGATGTATTTTTGTGGTTTTGCCTGGCTGGAACAACACGGCTAAGGTTATATCAACAGTTATATTGCCGGAAATGATTGATGGGTCTCCGCTGCTTACTTCCAATAAAGAAGAATTAAAGAAAACCATCACCACTTGGAAATTTGAAATGCGTCAAAAAAGGAAAGGGGTTTAAAATGTATAAAGTTTTAATACAAAATTCTAAACCATCCAATCTAAAATTTTCTGAATTAACTAACAACAGTATATATATTATTACAGAAACGCCATGTACACAAACTGGATTATTAGGTGTTGCTGTATTGAAACATAGTGCAGTATTTATTACAATTGATAATAGTAGTTTTCATTACGCAGAAACAGCTGGTTATAAATTTAGGGAATTGAATAAGGGTGAAAAGATAATAATTGAGGGCGTCTAAATGTACAAATCCCCTTGTGATGGCGGCTGTTGGTATTGCTACGATGATAGCGGCGAAATGGTTTTCTGTTGCGAATTTGACACCTTTTTGCATCTAAGCTGCCTTGAGGCACAGATACAGGAAGCAAAAGGGAATCCGGATAGGGAACTTAAATTTATAATGGACGAGTTTGGTTATTAAAGGATATATGAGCTTAGCTAGTTTGCGTGTAATATCTCTTTGTAACGATATCCATTACAAGGAGATTAAAATGCCTCAAACAAAAAAAGAAATGGTAGGATTTGTTTGCAACAAATTAACAGTGTTAGACGAGTTCCGAAGAGTAAAAGTAAAAGGCGAAAATACACTAAGATTAGAATGGAAGTGTAAGTGCGAATGTGGCAACAGCGTATGGAAGCGAGGCGGCATTTTACGCAAATTAATATATAAAGATTGCGGCCATTCTAAAGAAAATAAAAAAGAAGATACTAATCAATTGGCAGAAAGATTAATAGATGCTGTATACGGCAACCTTAAAATTATAGAAGTTTTAGGGTATGGCAAGAGAGTTAAGTGTATTTGTCTACTGTGTAACAAAAATACCATGGTAAAAAAATTAGATACGCTTGACCAAAACTCTATGTGCCAAGAATGTCGCTGGAATATTAATGGAAATAATAAATTCATAGTACCTCATTCTTTTATGCAAATGTTTTTAAGGAACGCTAAAGAAAGAAATTTAGATGTTACAGTAGACAGAACGTTCTTGTCAAAACTATTCGCTTCGCAAAATGGTCGCTGCGCACTTAGTGGACAAGAAATTGTGTTTAGATATGGTAAGGGAAGAGTTAGATATACTGAAACAACTGCCTCGATTGATAGAATCGATTCTAACAAACCATACAGTGAAGACAATGTGCAATGGGTGCATAAGCATATAAATGTAATGAAACATCGTTGCTCAGATGAGCAATTTTTCAATCATTGCAAGCAAATATATTTTCATCTAAAAGATAGATATGAATCAGAAAACATTCGACAAATTAATACTAAAGAGCAACAAGCTGCTTAATATGTTCGAACATAACGGCCGTAAGCATTTTAGTTTTATTATGGATGGCCGACATATAATGTCCTATGGGATAAATAATATTAGAAAAACGCATACAATAGCAGCCAAAGCGTTTAAATATCCATTTCTGCATAGCGAAGTTAAATCAGTAATAAATTTCAATTATCCGCCGAGATTCCTACGTGGGTTGGCTATGGTTAATATTAGGCTTTCGAATAGCGGCGAAGTTCTTTTGGCGAAGCCTTGCACGGCCTGCCAGAATTTCCTGGAGGCATTTCGACTGAAAGCTGTGTGGTATTCCACAAACGGCCAAAATTTTTCGAGATTGTGACTTGACACGCGGTCTTAGCCGCGTATAATATAAGCGAGCAACAATCAACCACAAATACTCAGGAGTCTTTCCATGGCTACTCTCACCATTACCGAAGCGCTTGTGAAGCTGAAGCTGACCGCAAAGAAGATTGTAGACGCGCAAGCAAAGCTTCATATTGGTATCGTGTCTACCAAGGGTAGTAACACGGTCCCTCCCGGCTTTAAGTCGCAGGATGAATTTCGTAGCGAGATTAAGTCTCGTATTGATACCGTTACGGGTCTAATTCGATATCGCGACAAACTGAAAAACTCCATTATTTTGTCTAACGCCAAGACGAACGTTGTTATTGATGGTAAGACGATGACCGTGGCGGAAGCAATCGAGTTTAAGCAAAGTGTTGCACTGAAGCGCGGTTTGTACGAGCATTTGAACAAGCATCAAACTATTTTGAATGACCAAGTTAACAAGAACAACGCAAATTTGGACGCTCGCGCCGACGAATATATTACGAAGCTTTTCCAAGGCGCTGTGGCGGGCGAGGAAGAACGTCGTACTGCTCGCGAAAATTGGGTTAATAATAACAAGGCTTTTGCCGTCACTGACGATACGCTTAAGAAGACGGTGGAACATTTGGGTGAAGAAATTAGTAATTTTATGGCCGAAGTGGACACTACGCTTTCGGTCGCAAACGCAAAAACCGTGATTGAGATTGTTGAATAGTTCCGAGTCCGTGTGTGGCTACCTAGTCGAATATCTTTTAAATACCGGCTGCGCCGAAAGCCTAAAACTTGGCACCACTATGTTAAAGTGAAAATGTTTGTACCAACATTCAGACTTCAACTTTTAAATAGTAGTCTTCAGACTTTAACCTTGTAACAAGGCCGCATGTCGGCCAAACAGTTAGGCTTTAGGCTTTAACACTTGTTGCAAATCCGGGGTAAAGGTTATATTGGTGGTATTTCCATAGATTCCTCTCGGCTGACTAGGTAGCCCACTTTTTTTTGAAATTCGCTTGACTTCGCGGCATTAGCCGCGTATACTGGAATGTGAGACGGCTACTAACAAGCTTCCTTCTATTACTTTTGGTGTTACCAGCTTGTTTAATCTCCGTCTTGCTTTTTTAAAGACTAGGCTACGTTTAAGCTTCCTTCTAACCAATCATCTGTTAAATGAATCCAGCTTAAGCAATCTCCCAGTCTTTAAATTTACCAACGATATAGCTCTGGCTACGGCTTCGCTTCCTTCTACTACAAAAGCCGCCTCGAAAGCGGCTGCTCCCGAAAGGAAGCCTAACCTTTACGACCTGTTGCAGTTACACGCGGCTGGACGCGCTAAGAAAGTTGTTACCGATAGGTCTAAGGCTGATGTAGTTTTCGACTTGGATTACGCGTTTCAAACCGATAAGATTATGGCGGAACTTCTATGACTAAACCATTTACACTAGGGCAAGATGTAAAAGATAACGACGGAAATGTAATTGCCGTTGCTGTCGCGTGCCAATCCCATACATACTTCCATATGATGCGTGAGCAGCAAATAGATAAATTCAAAGCCGCTTGGGACAAGAAGTTTCCAGGTTGGGAAAATGATATGATTGTCACATTGGTTTATAAAGAACCGCAGCCAACTATGACAAAACAAGAGTTTGCCGACTGGTTGGAACTAGATATAAGTTTAATTAAGGACCATGTTTATAACAAACTTGTTGAAAAAAGGCAAGAAATGTGCGTCCCTGTCCAGGCGGTGATTCAAAATGTTTAGGATGCCAGACATCATCGAAGAACTGGTCTACTATGACGGACCACTAATGTTTACCGCGAACATGTTTACCAATCGACGAGAGGCGTAAGCTGGATGAGGTTACTACCTTTGACGCCAGCGAGATAGATTGGGCCTGTGTATCAAGCGACGGCGTTGGGAGTTTTATTAATAAACAAGGCGATTTGGCTAACCAGGAAATGATTTTTCGTACATTATTTGGCTTTAAAAACTTAAAAGGTGATTTTGTCGCGCGTAGATTTATTCATGGGCTTCAAGAACTAAAAAAAGAAGGGTATGCCCCCTTCGATGATATTAGCGTTGGTGGAATATGTATGTAGAAACCTATTATAAATTTCTTTGCCCAAAATGCAATGTTTTTAACTGGCTTTGCGACGGTAATACTGCTGATTGTAGTGGGGTAGATTTATCGCCTGATTGTAAATGTTGGACTATTTTTGAATGGCGTGAACGCGAACCATATGATAACGAGGAACCGGAAAATGGGATGGGTCCGCCTGTATGAATGAAATTCATGAAAAATATAAAAGTATTGCTGGTCGATTAAAATCGCATGACGCTGCTCGTAAACTTATTGAAGCCGAACTTTTAGCCCTCCAACATATTTGCCCGCATACAAACTATGAAGAATGGACTGATAGCGGTTGGGGACGAATGTCATCTAATGAATGGTATTGTAAAGATTGTGGATTGCGTAAATGATGTATACTTTAAAGAAATCTGGTCTATCGGTCAGTTTAACCAAACATGATTTCTTAGCGGAGGGAGGCGAAGCAAAGGTATATGCCAAAAACGGCGTAGCCTATAAAATTGGCAAAGCTATTCCGGAAGGAAAAATTGACGAGCTATCGCTAATAAAAACCAGATACATTTTAGCCCCAGAAGAAATAATTCTTTTAAAGAGCAAACCGGTCGGCTACACAATGCCGCTTGCTCCGGTCAGCGATACATGGGCCTTCCCTCTCTGTTGTACGAACACTTTTTGGCAGCGTGAAAATATTACTACAGACCAGATGTTAAAACTGGTTTTGTTTTTGCGCGAACAATTCGACTTTATTCATAAACGCGGCTGTCTTATTGTTGATGCGAATCCTTTTAATTTCTTAATTGAAAAAACATTGCTAGCCGCTTATTTTATCGACGTAAATAGCTACGCTACGAAAAATTACCCCGCTACAGCCATTATGGCATCGGTTAAGGACCACCACACAAAAGGTTTTTCGGCCGAAAGCGATTGGTTTAGCTTTGGGCTGCTAACATTTGAACTTTTAGTTGGCTTACACGGGTTCCGCAGCGGAAGCTGCCGATTGGTTTCGGGCGACAAAGACGCCCAGATGAACGCTAGGATGCAGCAAAACCTATCTGTGCTAAACTCGCAGGTTAAGTTCCCCAAAAGCGCTTGCCGCCCGTTTACGTCGATTCCAACAAACTGGCTTGATTGGTATAAAGCAGAATTTGAGCAAGGAAAACGATGCCCGCCACCAACAGGACTTACGGCTGTTACTCCGGTAGCCAAGCTTGCTACTATCCGCGACTCTGTTAAATTAAACATCAAGTCCATATTTACAGCATGTGAAGATATTAACGGTTTTGAATATGTAGATGGTAATCAGATTGTTAAGACTAAAAACTATGTTTATATTAACGGACACAAATACAATAATTCTTTAGAATTAACAGATTTGTTTTATTTAGACCGGCGACTACATTCAATATACGAAAAGATATACAATGTTGAAACGCAACAACCGGCCTTAGATTGGGATTTAAAACCAAACGGGTTTTGTTACAACCATCAACCATTCTATATTAACGGCGATAATATCCAGCAAATAAACCTACACAAGACTCCAAAAGGCGACTATCGACTTCTAACAAAGGTTGTAGCTCGAATACTCGGCGTGTCTAAGGTATTGGGGGATAATTTTCTTGCTCAAAATCTTGGCGGCTCAAACTATCTCTTAATACTGGACGATGACAAATCATATAATATCCGGATTAAGGAACTAGACGGTGCTCAGATATTCGCCGGGTACGGGTTTGGGAAAATCCAAATTATTTGGGCTAGGAAGAATAATGTTATAACAAAAAATATAATTGAAATAGGCCCAACTTTTACAGACTACGCAATACAAACCGAACATATTGATTATTTTGACTATCAGGCGGTTATGCTTGACACCGGCGTCTTGGTCGAAACCACGTCAGATGGGAATCTGTCCTTGACTCGCGGCTTCAACCGGCGTATAATAGAAGACAAGTGGCTTAACGACCAAGTATTTACGCTTGGGACAAATGGTTCTAAAGTTCTTATTTCCAGAGACGCTAATCTTTACGAGATATCCCTAAAATGACAATTGAAATCCCAACTTATATCATTGGATATTTTTTAATTTCTTTTTTGTCTGTTAAGCCTATTAAATGGTTTTGGAAGTGGCTTGAAGGGCCGCACCTGAATAAAAATGACAAAGAAGTAGTTGCCCTACTTTCTTTTTTCTGGCCTGTTGGAATACCGTTTTGTATCCTTATTGCTATAATCACCCTTTTTGGTAAAATTTATAGTTATTTAGTAGGAGGAGACTAGCATGAACCAAACTCAATACCTGTTATGGATTTACGCCACCTTCGCCCCTATGCTTAGTAATGATAGTTTCTACGCACGAGATTACGCTACTCATATCTTGAATGAAAACCGTAGCCCATTTATTTTTATGGCTAATTGCGATGAATTGGAAGGAAAATTAAGACTGCGGCATCTGCAAGAAAATATACGTTGCCATATTGCCCAACAATGGTTTGACGACAATAAAAAAAATATGCCGTGGGTCAAGCAGGGTCATGAGGCAATGAGATATTTACAATCGCCGTTAAATAACTTAAAAAATACACCTGATAAATGGCCGCGTTGGAGATTGGCGACCGCTTTGTATTTACGAGATTATGTCGCCGAGACTTTAGATTTTAATGGGGTTCAAAAGATATTAAACGAATTTCATGAAGAAGAAAAGCGTTGGAAGGCAGAACATAATAAAAATGCGCAGGAAAGATTGCAGCCAAATTATGACTACTAATATCGACCGTATGATTACGGAAAGCGGAGTATAAGATGAGGGAAAAGGTAGGCGACTTGTGGCAACAAACTGGCTCTTGGAAATGCATTACAACGAACGCTTGCCTTCGGCAAAATGGAAAGTTAGTAATGGGGGCGGGAAACGCGTTAGAGGCGCGGAACCGCTTCCCCGGTATCGATTTGGTACTTGGTGGATATATCAAGCTATATGGCAACCGATGTTTTCGACTACCAAAATGGCAGATAATAACATTTCCGACAAAAAATAACTGGAAAGATTTAAGCAGTTTCGAATTAATTCAACAATCATGTAAACAGTTAATAGAAATATTAGATAAATTCAAAATAGACGAGGTTTTTCTACCAAAGCCAGGTTGCGGACACGGCGGACGCTCTTGGAAAGCTGTTAAGGAATTAATAAGCCCGCTGCTGGATAATCGAGTTGTGGTAATATCTATGGAGAAAGATATTTGAGCAAAGAAATTAACAATGGCCAAAGTATACTGTGCGTCGGATTGGCATCTTGCCGCCCATAACTCCAGAACCGACGAAATACTCGATTGGCTTTATTTTGTTGATTCCGAACCCGACGTTGAAAAACTTATTCTTGTCGGCGATATACTTAATAACACGGAAGTACGACTACGCAAAAAAGAATGGAAAATTCTTAGTAAATTGCGTAGTATGTCGGATAAAATAAAAATTGTTTTTGTTGCCGGGAACCATGATACCGAATGTGGCCCTTTGGCCCATCTAATCGGGGCGGAATTTTGCGACTTCTACATATATGAAAAAATTGGTTTTATTCACGGGCAAATCTGGGACGAATACCTTTCAAAACATCCAATTCTTACTGAAATAGCGGACTGGATTTACAACACACTCCAAAGCATAGATAAAAGCCACACGTTAGCTAAATTCGCAAAACGCACTTCTAAACAATTTCTTCACAACCACGAAAAGGTTAAAGCTGGCGCTATTCAATGGGCCGCGCAAAATAGCTGTTACTTTGTTATAAGTGGCCACACCCATTATAGTTATATAGAACAACCAACTTCAACCAAACAAATCGGTTACGCTAATTGCGGCTCATGGACCGAAAACGGCTCGTGTTCGTATATTGAAATAGAAGACGGTCAAATCTCGCTTAAATATTGGCCATAACATTTCTTTGCCCAACGCCTTTCGTTGCGCTAGCAACGTGTAATTTACTTTTAGATAACTAGTCTTGTGAGTCCTAATCGATGAGCGGAATAAGTCCGGTAGGGGTTGCGCCGGGAGCCATAACTACAAGCAGCCTCACAATGGCAACCAGTAAACTTCTTGGTCGCGCAACTGCGTCTACTGGCGCGATTGAAGAGATTGTAATTGGCACGGGTCTTAGCCTATCAGGTGGAGGAACGTTGTCGTCAACGGCAACTGGCGGGACTGTTGTCAACACAATTAAAATTGACCAGACTCCAGCGGGTGATACATACGGTTTACTTGGAGGTACGGTAAACGGCTCCAATGCCGTGTTCACGGTCTCCTATGGGTCTTACGCGGCTGGCACTTTAACAGTATTTCTTAACGGCCAACAACAAACGCAAGGTTCGGGCAAAGATTGGACAGAGACAACGCCGGGCAGCGGGACATTTACGTTTGCAACCGCGCCGCCAACTAGCTCAATAATTCAAGCTATTTATTCAGTCGTCGCTACATCAAGCGGCTTTGTGACTCCATCGGCAATTAATGGCCGTATGACTACCGAAACCACCGTTGCTTTTAGCACATCTGACCGCACATCGCAAGGGACATTATATTGGACTTCAGAAAATAAAGGCAACCAGATTTCCCTGTATGATGGTTCTTCGTGGGTATCAGTGACCTTTCCTAGCGACTTCGCTTGGCCAATCGCGGCGACTAGCGGCAAAAACTATGATATGTTCGTATTTACTACAACAGCTACGCCATCATCTACAAATACATCCACTGAAATTATCACATTCGGTTCTGCTCAGGGTTGGACTACAGGTGCTTTAGTATCCGTGGCAACGACTGGTGGAGGATTGACCGCAGGTACTACCTATTGGTGGAATGCTGCGTCATCAACCACAGGAAGTTTTCATACGACATTGGCCGACGCTTTAGCCGGCACAAATAAAGTAGATTTAACGGCAAGTATCACATCTAGCTTAACAGGCTTATCGTTTGAACCTTCCGCCGAATGGACTAACGACACAACGCCGGCTGATGCCATAACAACACAAAATGGAGTTTGGGTCAAATCTGGTGCGACTACGCGGCGTTGGGTGGGTACAATTCGCGCGTCTGGGACTAACGTTACCGAAGATTCAGAGGCGAAGCGGTTTGTAGTAAATGTCTACAATCAAGTTGAGCGGTCATTGTTCAAAACAGACACAACTGCTAGCTGGAACTATACGACAGACTCATTCCAACAAGCAAGAAATCAAGCGGCAAATAAAGTGGAATTTATCATCCCTCGCACTGGGTTATGTATTGTAAGGCTAAACGCCAGCAACCTTGCTCGAAACGCCACTGCCGCCGTGAGTTTTTATTGCGCTATTGGCGAAGATTCGACAACAGCCGCATCCGGACGGCTTAATGATGTTGTGGAGAGTGTGTCCAACGTTATCCAAGCCACCAAAGCATCCTACCAGAAGCGACCTAGTATTGGATACCACTATCTGGCGTGGTTAGAGCGTTCCGGCGCATCAGGAACCACGACATGGTTCGGCGAGCAGTCTACCGGTGCGCGAACTGGGCTTGAAGGCACTATCATGTGCTAAAAATTAAGGATTATTAAATGGCTCAAACACAAATACAATTGTCGCAACTTGCTTTTTCAATCGAAGTCACCAAAAGCAGCGATTACACTATCGCGGTAACTGATGCTGGCAAACGGTTAGTCGCCACGGCAGCACTTACTTTTACTGTTCCTAGTGTTGGGACACTGGGTAACGGTTTTGCAATAGATATTGTTAATGATTCTGGCGGCACAGTGACTATAAATGGTCCTGGCGCAACTAATGTTTCTATGGCTGATGGCGAAGTAGCAACACTTCTAGAAACCAACGGTAAACAAAGGGTAGCAAAAGGTAGTACGACAATAGTTTCGTAACAATAATTATGCGAACGCATGCGAGAATTTTTGCGTCAGCTGGGGGCTGGTCCCCATAAAACCTAGCTTCTCTGACAGCTTGGCTGTCTCCGGAAGACGCCGCGCTACCTGCCGCTTATCCCGATGGATTACCTACTGGTGAGTATTGGGACTTTAATACTGGCGTTACCGGAGACCCAGCAAGTAGTTGGGTCGGCATGCATACACTCGATTTAGAGTGGGCACAGGCGACATCTGGCAGGCGTCCAGACGTGACGGCGGATGGGCTTGTGTTCGACGGCAGCAATGATGAGATGTACTCAACGACGACGCCAGCACACGCAGACAGTTTTGTTATTATGGTTCGGTACAAACTGCCCGCTATCGTCGATTTAAAGGTGATTTTGAGTCGGTATTTCCCTGATTCGGACGACCGCAGCTGGCAATTCAATACTAGCGGGACCGACACTGTCTTAACCCTTTCTGGCGACGGTATAGGAGTTCTCAGCTACGTTATCGATAGTATTGTAACCGGCCGCTGGGAATCGGTTGTTATCAAAAAGAGCGGAGCCACAATTCGCCGATGGGTTAATGGTTCCATGAGCACCGTCACAACGGGCGCATTGACTACACTCCATAATGTTGGGTCGTTCCCATTAAGCTTGGGGGCCAATGGGGCAAGTGCATCGACTGCCGGGGCCGGACATCACGCCATAACTATTAGCCACGTCGGCTACTTCCCCGGAGAGCATTCAGACGATTGGTGTCAATCCGTCAGTTGCGAATTAGGGGCTATTGGCGCGTTTTCTGGCCCTAGCTGGTGTGCGTCATATGCTAATACCGGACCTTATACACTACTACCTAGCCAGTCTGATGTGCAAGTGTATGAACCAAGCGGCGACAGTCCAGTAGAAGGAAATATCCAAACTGCCGGTCGGTATGTCCACCATACCCGTATTTTTGCCCGTACCAATTCTATCTTACACTTGATGCATTCTATAGGGCTTGCTAACGAAGACTCGCCAGGGCAGCCATCTATAATTAGGCTTTCAACCGATGGAGGGGCGACATGGGGGGCTTCCCAGATAGTCATGCCCTCGCAAGATACCATGGATATTGACTTTGGCGATGGTCGAGTCAACTATCCGGCAGCGTTCGTGGAGTACGATGACGTTCTCTATGCCTGTATCGCAGTCCATGACCTCGATTCGGTGACTTTTGAGCGAGTTGGTGTGATGTTCGCTGCACGGTCGGTCGCATCCGATGGAACACTAGGGACTTTGTTTCGTGTGACATCAGATAGTTATACCCCACTGGGTGGTGCAGCAAATATCTCCTACGATGGTACGCTTGGGCCGCCGATTCTGGCTATATTAAAAATTCATGCCCATTGGGGCGGCGATGACCCTAATGATAATGGGCAAACCTGGAGCCCAAACTATTACCATTCCACCGGTCCTGTTCAGCTTAATGAGCGTTCAGCCGTACCTGACCCAGTTCTTGCTGGTAAATACCTAGCGACTTATAAAAGGAAGCAAGGTCTTACTGCTAATCGGATGGGATGGTCACGACTCGATAGTACAGGCGTTGTTGAATATGGTCCGTTTGCGTCAACTATCCC
>Ga0180062_1000131_pt1 | contig 14060 bp, 13 predicted proteins | sample EasRivT45_16_10D_FD_121775 | JGI IMG/M metagenome (GOLD analysis project Ga0180062, IMG submission 121775) | Soil microbial communities from meander-bound floodplain in the East River, Colorado, USA - East River metaG ERMLIBT45_16_10D | ecosystem: Environmental > Terrestrial > Soil > Floodplain ... | reverse complement strand
GAGCGGGCAGGGAAGGGCAATCCTGTCGTCTCGCCCTCGATCAGCTCCAGCGGCCGGTCCATCAGGCCGCCCGCCCATTCGTATTCCGGCATCGAGTCGGGCATGGTGTAGGCCGCGGCTAGATAGGTGATGGGATCGGTGCCGACGATGATGACGACCGGGCAGGGCTTGCCGGCCTTGAGATACTTGTCGCGATGGATCCGCCCCTGCTTGCCGTTCGAGATGTAGGAGGCGCAGGTGTCCGGGCCCAACACCTGCACGCGGTAGGTGCCGACGTTGATGCGGCCGCTGTCCGGGTCGCGGGTGACGACGCCGCAGGCGGTGCCGATGTAGCGGCCGCCGTCGTCCTCGTGATGGATCGGCGCCGGGAACTTGAGCAGGTCCACCTTCTCGCCGCGCACGATGTTCTCGAGCACCGGGCCGTCCTTCACCGTGCGGGGCGCGATCCGCTTGAAGCCCTTCTTGATGTGCTTGCGGAAGTGGTCGAGCATCTCCTTGCGGTTGTCGGAGAGTGTGGGTTCCATGCCGAGCACCAGCGAGAGCCGGTAGGGCGAGCCGAACATGCCGTAGGCGCAGCGGAACCCCCTGGGGTAGTCGGGGATGCCGTCGAACAGCAGCATCGGCGATTTTTCGACCTTCTGGCGATAGAGCACCTCGGTCACCGCGCCGAGCTCGCGGTTCCAGTGTGCGTTCTCGACGCGGGCGAGCTCGCCGCGTTTCTCGACGGCGGTGATGAACTCGCGCAGGTCGTTCTGGAACGTGGCGCCGTCAGCGGCGCTCACGCGTTCCCCTCTCGTGCTGGCGCCAGCGGTGCTCTTCGCGGACATGAGAACCTCCTGAGTGGCCGTTTCAAAGTGACTGAAACGGCCCCTGATGTAGGGGCGCATGAGGGGAGTCTCCCCTCATATTGTTACCGTCTCTTAGCCTCGCCCGGCCGGAGAAAATTCTATATATTAGAGGAGTATGCTCGCCGGCGGAACAACGCGCCGCGGATGGTCGAGGCGGCTTGCGTTGCTGAAGGCCACTACCCGGGAATAGAGGAGAAGCATCACCGTGAGGACATTGTTGGCACTGGTCGTGCCGAGCGTGTTGGCTGCGACGTTGCTGCCTGCGGCGGCGATGGCACAGGGCCCGGCAAAGGCCGCAGACATATTGAGTTACCAGGGGCCGGACCGGGAGCAGCGGCTCATCGAGCGGGCGAAGCAGGAAGGGACGCTCACTATCTACACCTCGCTCGCGCCGACGGAGTCCAAACCACTCGCGGACGAGTTCGAGAAGAGGTACGGCATCAAGGTGGAGTTGTGGCGCGCGATCTCCGAGCGCGTGGTGCAGCGCGCCGTGAGCGAGGCCCGGGCGGGACGTCACAGCGCGGACGTGATCGCGACCAACGGCCCCGAGATGGAGTCGCTCGCCCGCGAGGGGATCCTGACGACCTATTACACCCCGCACGCCGCCGACCTGCCTCCCGCCAGCATCCCCAGGCACCGCCTGTATATGCCCGACCGCCTGCAGATCTTCGTCGTCGGCTACAACACCAACCTGGTGAAGCGGGAGGAACTGCCGAAGAGCCTAATGGGATTTGCCGACCCGAAGTGGAAAGGCAAGATCGGCATCGAGGCCGGCGACGCCGAATGGATGGCCACCCTGGTAAAGAAATGGGGCGACGCGCAGGGCATGGCGTTCTTCAGGAAGCTTTCTGAAATGCGGCCCGAAGTCCGCAAGGGGCACGTGCTGCTCGCGCAGCTGATCGCAGCGGGCGAGATCCCGGTGGGCCTCACCACCTACAGCGGCAACGCGGAGACGCTGAAGCGCAAGGGCGCCCCCATCGACTGGGCGCCGATCGACGCGGTCGCGCGCCCTCAGGGAATTGGCATTGCGCGCAACGCGCCGCATCCCGCCAGCGCGCTGCTCTACGCCGATTTCGTGCTCTCGGCCGAGGACGGCCAGAAGATGTACGAGGCCATGGGACGGCCGCCGGTCAACACCAAAGTCAAGTCCAGCCTGACCAACTTCAGCATGACCTTTCTCGACCCGGTCGCGGTGATCGACGAGGCGGACAAGTGGGACAAGCTCTGGGAAGAGCTGTTCCTCAAAAGATAGGGATGAGGGATGACGAGTTTGCAGTTTGCAGTGGGCAGTTTGCAGTGACTGCCAACTCCCAACTTCTGGTCCAGTCCCCACTCACGCTGCTGGGCTGGTGAGATTCCCCTGACAATTCCCTGCCGAAGAAAATTGTGTCTTCCCATATAGAAAAAGAGGGGGTGCCGCTGTTTCGCGCACCCTCTTTTTCTTGTGACAGCCATTTCCACGTATTCGGCCCGGCGGGACGCTATCCCTACGGGAGCGACATCCGCTACCAGCCGCCGCTTGCGCCGCTCGAGGACTATCTTCAGCTCGCACGCCGATTGGGAATAGAGCACACCGTGTTCGTGCAGCCGAGCGCCTACGGCCGCGACAACGCGTGCATGCTCGACGCGATGCGCGAGATGGGCGCCAAATGCCGCGGCATCGTGGACATCGACGAGAACACGCCGGACACCGAGCTCCAGCGCCTGAACCAGGCGGGCGTGCGCGGCGTGCGCGTCAACGTCAACCCGATCAAGCCGCCGGAGCCGGGGTTTTCGAGCACGATGCTCGCGCGCATCGGGCGCCTCGATGCGCGCTGCGCGGAGCTCGGCTGGATGCTCGACTTTCTCACGCCGGGCTGGCTCACGCGGGAGCTGCTGCCGGTGATGAGGAAATTGAAGTCGCGCCACACGGTCGCCCACATGGGAATGTTCCTCGCGAAGGATGGGCCGGCGCAGCCCGGCTTCAGGCAGTTCCTGGATTACCTGCGCGGCGGCGACCGCTGCTGGGTGAAATTCACCGGCACCTACCGCATGTCGGTTGCGCCGGGCTTTACCGACGTCGTGCCGATGGCGCGGGCGATCATCGAAGTCGCGCCTGACCGCATCATTTGGGGCAGCGACTATCCACATCTCTCGTTCGCCGACAAGGTGGGCTCGGTGGAACTCTTCAACCTGCTCGGGCAGTGGGCGCCGGATGCTGCAACGCGGAAAAAGATCCTAGTGGACAATCCGCAAAAGCTATTCGGCTTTTGAGACGGCGAGTAAGATACACGTGCGTCAATGACGAGGAGCGGGTAATTCAATAACCAACCCGCCGAGCGGCGCGCATTGCCGCGAATCAGCGCGCTCGGGAACGAAATATTCGTGGCGGCAATTTCGTAGAAGGAGGACTCGTGGACGCAAAGAATCGCTCTTCGCGGGCGTCGGTCGCGCGCCCGCATCAGGAAGAATCGGAACTCGCAGGTACGAACGCCAGGAAGATGGACCGCCGCACGTTCCTCGCGGGCGGCGCGGCGGCGGCGGGCGCAACTGCCTTCGCCGGCCTGACGCAGGACGCAAACGGGCAAGGCCTTGCGGGCCAGCCCTGGGAGCGCACCTATGGGGCCGGCTTCAGGGGTTACGGCCAGCCCTCGCGTTTCGAGCAGTCGGTCCAGCGCCATATCGGGCGCCCCTACGGTGATCTCGCGCCGGGTTCGGGCGCAGCGCTCTCGCCGATCGAACGGCTCGAGGGGATCATCACTCCCGGTTCGCTGCACAACGACCGCAGCCACAGCGGCACGCCGGACATCGATCCGAAACAGCACCAGCTGCTGCTGCACGGCCTGGTGGCGCGGCCGCTGATGTTCTCCGTGGACGCGCTGTCGCGCTATCCGATGACTTCGCGCATCTATTTCCTGGAATGTTCGGGCAACAGCAACCGCAATCTCGTGCCACAGCCGGCGCAGGTGCCGGCAGGCGCCATCCACGGCAACATCGCCTGCAGCGAATGGACTGGAATCCCGCTCTCGGTGCTGCTCGAAGAGGCGGGTCTGCTGCCGCAGGCGAAATGGCTGCTCGCCGAGGGCGCCGACTCGGCGCATATGAGCCGGAGCGTTCCGATCGAGAAGGCGCTCGATGACGCGATGATCGCGCTCTACCAGAACGGCGAGCGTTTGCGCCCCGAGCAGGGGTATCCCGTGCGCCTGCTCCTGCCCGGATGGGAAGGCAACATGAGCGTGAAGTGGCTGCGGCGCCTGAAGGCGACTGAGGGGCCGACGTATACCAAGGACGAAACCTCGAAATACACCGACCTCCTGCCAGACGGCAAGGCGCTGCAGTTCACCTTCGAGATGGGCGTCAAGTCCGTCATCACCAAGCCATCCTCGACGATGACTTTACCGCAGCCGGGTTTTTACGAGATATCCGGGCTCGCCTGGAGCGGCGGCGGCCGCGTCCGGCGGGTGGAAGTGTCTGCCGATGCGGGCGCGACCTGGAGCGACGCCGTTCTCTACGGAGAGGAGCGCCCGAAGGCCTTGGTGCGCTTCCGTCTGCTTTGGGAATGGAAGGGTCAGCCGGCAGTTCTGCAAAGCCGCGCGACGGACGAGAAAGGCAATGTTCAGCCGCCACGCAAGGAGTGGCAGGCGCGCTACTCGCCGGACAACCGCTTCCACAACAACTCGATCGTCAGCTGGTCCGTGGATGCGGACGGGAGCGTGAAAAATGTTTACGCCTAGACGCTTGGTAGTCGCCGTGGCCGCGGCGCTCTCGGCGTGCGCCGCTCAACCGACGTCCGTGCCGGTCAAGGCGCCCGCATTCGGCTCGCCGGTGAGCGCGGCGGAAATCCCGCGCTGGGACATCAGCATTCCGCCCAGCGGAGCCGGGCTGCCGGCCGGCAGCGGAGACGTAAAGCGGGGCGAGGCCGTGTACGTCGCGCAATGCCAGGCGTGCCACGGGCCGAAAGGTGTGGGCAAGCCGGCCGATCCGCTCGTCGGCGGAATCGGTTCTCTCGCCACGGGGAAGCCCCTGCGCACGGTGGGCAGCTATTGGCCGTACGCAACCACGCTGTTCGACTACACGCGGCGCGCGATGCCGATCAGCAATCCGCTTTCGCTGAGCGACGACGAGGTTTACGCAGTGACGGCCTACGTGTTGTACCTGAACGGCATCATCGCCGAGAGTGCGGAGATGAACGCACAGACGCTGCCGCAGGTGAAGATGCCCAATCGCGACGGGTTCGTGAACGTTTCGAAATAGCGGCGGCCAGCGCTGCGCCACCCGCACCGCTGCTTGCGGACGCAGTGGCGCTGCGGTGAGCGGCTTTGATTTGCGATCACCCTTGCGTCCTGAGGGGGAATCATGGTGCAACGCTTCCTGATTGTTCTTGGCTGCTTCTGTGTTGGTGCCGCCGTTAACGCTCAGGACTACCCGACGCGGCCCATCCGCATGATCGTGCCGTTCGTGCCGGGCGGCTCGTCGGACTTCGTCGCGCGCATCATCCAGCCAAAGATGATCGAGCTGCTGCGGCAGCAGGTCGTGGTGGACAACCGCGCCGGGGCGTCCGGCAACATCGGCGTCGAGATCGCCGCGCGGTCGGCCCCCGACGGCTATACGGTCTTTCTCGGCAACGTCGGCAGCACCGCGATCAACCCGAGCATCTTTCCCAAGTTCCCGATCCTGCCCGCGCGCGATCTCATCGGGCTGACCTTGCTGGTGGACGTGCCGGGCGCCTTCGCGACGCACCCGTCGGTGCCAGCCAACACGGTGAAGGAGTTTATCGACTACGCCAAGGCGCGCCCCGGCCAGCTCAACTACGGCTCGTCGGGATCCGGCGCCGCCCAGCGCCTCGCGTTCGAGTTCTTCATGAGCAAGGCGGGCATCAAGCTGGTGCACATCCCCTACAAGGGCGGTGCCGGCGCCGCGACCGCCGCGGTGCTGGCGGGCGAGGTCACCGCGACCATGGTTACTGTCGCGTCATTCATCCCTCACGTGAAGAGCGGCAGGGCGAAGGTACTGGCCGTCATGGCGCCCAAGCGCAGCCCCGCGCTGCCCCAGGTGCCGACGATGGCGGAATCGGGGTTCCCCGAGCTGACGCTCGGCTCCTGGCAGGCAATGTACGTTCCCAAGGGCACCCCGCGCCCGATCGTGAACAGGCTCTACACGGTGATGATCAGGACCATGGAGGACACGGAGGTGGTGAAGCGCATGGCGAACGGCGGCGCAGATGTCGTGACCAGCAAGTCACCCGGGGAATTCGCGGCTTTCCTCGAGAACCAGACCGCGTTCTGGGCGAAGATCGTGAAGGACGTCGGGGCCACCGCCGAGTGACGCCGGAAGCCAGAAGGGAAGAGAGACACTACCCGACTGTTCTTACTTGCAGGAGTCGCGACTTGATCTGACAGGTAGTACGCAATTTCGACCGTGATCGGACATTCAATAAATCGAACCTGGCCCCTTTGATATCTAGAATTTGAATACGATACCGAGACTCAACACGTCGATATCTTTCTTACCAGTGGTGGCTTCGTCACCAACATCCTTGTATCGCTGATATTGCACTCTCGCTGCGACAAATTTCGAGAAATTGAATTGTGCTCCAAGCCCGTACGTGAGATCCGTTCCCGTTTCGCCTTGGGAGCCGTACAGGCACGACGTCCCCGTGCAACTTTGATTAACATCCCAGAAAAAGGCGCCCACCTTGCCGTAAACGTCAAAATACGGATTGATTGGAATAGTGCCTACGCCGAGCAACTCCACGCCCTTGACTTTCCAGGTAACAGCTGTCGCCGAGTCAGACACTTTATTATCGTTGATGTCGGTGTAGCCAAGTTCCACCCCAAGGTACTTGTTGACTTGATAACCACCGAAAACGCTGTAGGTGCTACTGGTGTCATCGCAGCTCGTTCCGACAGGTAATGGATTCTGGCAAAAATCCTTGATGTTCGACTGACCACCACTTCCGCCGAGGTACCAGCCGCTATCCTGCGCGAAGGCGAGCGGGGAAATACCCGCGGTAGCCGCAGCTAGCCCGGTCAAAGCAATGGCTTGTTTGAAGTTCACGGAAGTCTCCTTTCGAAGAAAGCTTTGTTGGACTCAATCCATAGACCAGGGTCGCTGAGAAGCCTTCTTTCTGTAGTCCGTGGCCATATCTGCTGACAAACATAGCGGACATTGTCTGTCAGATCAAGTCCCGACTTCCAAATTTCGCTTCATCCCTCATCCCTGGCCTCTATAGCAGCTTGGAGCGGTACGTCTTCCCCAGCTTCTTTATCTTCTTCTGCTCTTCGAGTATCTCGGTGAACTGGCGCACGGCGTTGGAGAGCGTCGGCCAGCCGGCGTAGTGCCCGACCTGGATCATCACTTCGCAGATCTCCCGCTTGGTGATGCCGAGGTGCATCGAGCTCAGGTAATGCGAATGATTGCCGCTCGGGCGCGCGAGCGCGATGTTCGCGGCGAGCGTCACCAGCTGCCGCTCGCGCAGGCTCAACCCGGGGCGTCCCCACACGTCGCCGAAGAGGTGCCCGACCGACATCTCGTACATATCCGGGTAGAGCGCCTTCTGATTCAGCATCAGGTTTTCCCGGCCCATTTTCTTCAGCACCCGCATGCCGCGCTCGAAGCGGGCGTCGTAATCGCGTCTCGTCGTCTTTCTTTTCACCATTTCTGGCCTCACACTATGGAACCCGATTGGATGGAACGCGCGCTGTTCTCTTGTCGTTGCTCTTGTGTGATCATGTCATCGTGACCTATGCGGCGCAAGCGCCTGGAGCGGGCGTGCGGCGGCGCCGTTCCTGGAGGAGGAGTGATGCCAATGCGACGATCGGTCGAAATGTGTCATGCCGTTGGATCGCGCTTTGTGCCGCGTCACGGCGGCGGGCGGCGATGGTATTGGATTCCGGCGCTGGCGATTGCCGTGTTGCTGCAGATCGACGCGGCATCGGCGCAGCCGGGTGCCGCCAGTTACCCGAACAAGTCGATCCGGCTGGTCGTGCCGTCCGCGCCCGGCGGCGGCACCGACATCATCGCGCGCCTGATCGCGCAAGGGCTGACAGACAGCTGGGGCCAGACGGTCGTGGTCGACAATCGTGGCGGCGCGGGCGGCATCGCCGGCGTCACGATCGTGGCCAAGCAGTCCGCAGCCGACGGTTACACGATGCTGCTCGGCAGCGTGGGGCATCTGACGTTCGCGCCCGCAATCGAGCGCAACCTCGCGTACGATCCGCGGCAGGATCTCACCCCGATCTCGCTCGCCGCGAATCAGCCGTTCGTCGTGGGCGCGTCGCGCTCCCTCCCGGCCAATTCGATCCAGGAACTCGCGGCGCTGGCGAAGAGCAAGCCCGGCGCGATCAGCTACGGATCCGGCGGCAGCGGCACCGCGTCGCACCTGGGCACCGAGCTGCTGATGCTCACCGGCGGCTTCACGATGCTGCACGTTCCGTACAAGGGCAGCAATCCGGCTGTAATCGCGATGATGGGCGGGGAGATCCAGATTGCCCTCGCGGGCCTGGCGACCCTGCTGCCGCACGTGAAGAGCGGCAAGGTCAAAGCGCTCGCAGTAACCGGGGCGAAGCGCGCGCAATTTGCGCCCGAGGTGCCGACGGTCGCTGAATCGGGGGTGCCGGGATATGCATTCGATGTCTGGTACGGTCTCGTCTTCCCCGGCGGCACGCCGCGCGCCATCGTCAGGAAAACCAACGCGGAGGTCGTGAGGTTGCTGAAATCACCCGAGGTGAGCAGCCGGTTCGCCGGCGCGGGCGTCGAGCCGCAGACCAACACGCCCGAGGCCTTCGCCGAACTGATCCGGCGCGAGATCGTTACCTGGAGCAAGGTGGTGAAGGCCGCCAACATCCGCGTCGAATGACGCGGAGAGGTAAACAAGATGTAAAGCTTCACCGCCAAGTAAGCTTCAGGATACGCCGTCGCAATACGGATGCCCATGAAAAGCCCTTGAGCCGGGCGGCAATATGACCAGAATCGTTTCTTGTATGCCACCCTTGGCGCGGTTCCTTCGCGACCTTCAGGTTTTGTGTTGGTATTTATTGTCATTTTCTTAGCGTCCTTGGCTTCCTTCGCGGTGAGGCATTTGTTTTCCTTTGCGGATTAGCGTCCTTTGCGGTGAAGCTGTTATTTTCCTTAGCGGCCTTTGCGAGCTTGGCGGTGAGGCTTTTCCACGAGATGAGTGACGGCTGATGGCGGAGAGGCGAGCGGCATTTGTGACGGGGGCATCGCAGGGGCTGGGTGCGGAGATCGCCGTCGCGCTCGCCCGCGATGGCTGCGACGTCGCCGTCTCCTCGCGGCGGGTGGAGAAGCTCGCCGACACCCTGGAGAAGATCGCCGCGGCCGGCGCGCGCGCCGTGCCCGTCGAGCTCGACCTGCGCTCCCACCCGAGCATTGAAAGGGCGATGGCGCAGGCAGTGAGCGCGTTCGGTCATGTGGAGGTGCTGATCAACAACGCCGCCGTCACGCTGCGGCGCACGGCGCTCGAAGTCACCCCGCAGGAATGGGACGAGGTGATGGCGGTCAACCTGACGGGGACTTTTTTCATGAGCCAGCAGATGGGTCGGCATCTGATCGCGACCCGGCGTCCCGGCTGCGTCATCAGCCTGGCCTCGACGCACGGGATTGTCGGCTACGCGCAGCGTTCGACCTACGGAATCTCCAAGGCGGGTATCATCCAGATGACGCGCATGCTCGCGATCGAGTGGGCGGAGTACGGCATCCGCGTCAACGCGATCGCGCCGGGCACGGTGGATACCCCGTCGCGCGCCGAATTCTTTTCGGCGCACCCCGCCGCGCGGCAGGCGATGATCGAGCGCATTCCGTTCCACCGCTTCGGCACGCCCGGCGAGGTGGCGGGAATGGCGTGCTACCTCGCGAGCCCGCAGGCGGCGTACGTCACCGGGCAGACGCTGGTGCTAGATGGGGGACTAACGTCATACTGACTGAGTGCTGAGTGCTGAGTGCTGAGTGCTGAGTGCTGACGACTTCACGCTTAGGGAGGGTCCATGAAAAGCTATCCATGTTCCTTGTTGATCGCCGTCGCGTCGCTGTTGGCGACGGCGAATCCGGCGTGGGCGCAGCCGTATCCCAGCCGGGCGGTGAGGATCGTGGTGCATGCCCCACCCGGCAGCGCGCCCGACATCCTGTCGCGCGTCCTGGGGCAGCAGCTCACCGACGTGCTCGGGCAGCCGATCGTTGTGGAGAACCGCACCGGCTCCAACGGCAACATCGCCGGCGAGCTGGTGGCGAAGAGCACGCCCGACGGCCACACGCTGGCGCTGTGCGTGGACAGCCAGCTCGCGATCAACCCGCACGTGTACTCGAAGATGCCGTTCGACCCGCTCAAGGACCTGGTGCCGATTTCTACTATCGCGACCAACGAGTTCGTCCTGACGGTCCACCCGTCGCTGCCGGTGAAGGACTTCCGGGATTTCATCGCATTCGCGCGCAAGGCGAACCCGCCGCTCACCTACGGCTCGGGCGGCAACGGCAGCCAGCATCACCTTACGATGGAGATGCTGCAGTCCCGCGCCGGCATCAAGCTCGTCCACGTGCCGTACAAGGGTGGCGGGCCGGCCACCACCGCCATTCTCACCGGGGAGGTGTCGGTGGCTTTCGCGGGCTCGTCGGCGGCGCCGCAGGTCAAGGCCGGCCGGCTGCGCGCGCTCGCCACCGCGGGCAAGAACCGTCTGGCGTACCTGCCCGATGTGCCGACCATCGGCGAGTTCTACCCGGGGTTCGCGAACAGCATCTGGTTCGCGCTGTGCGCCCCGCGCGGCACGCCCGAGCCGATACTGACCCGGCTGCGCACGGAGGTGAACAAGACGCTCGCCTCGCCCGACACCCGGGAAAAGTTCAGCCGCGGCGGCGCTCTGACGCCGTACATCACGACCCCCGAGGAGATGGCCGAGCTGATCCGCTCCGAGTACGCGAAGTACGGCAAAATCGCGAAAGAGATCGGCGTCAAAGTCGACTGACGACTGACGATTGACCGCAACGACGCAACACGTGCTGGATCAGGCAAACTACAGCACCCATCACCCATCACGCCTAATGGAATATGCAAGGGTCGAAAGAACTTCGGGAAAAGCTCGCCATCGCCTGCCGCCTCCTCTACATGGAGGGGCTGATGGACCACGCGGGGCTCGCCGGCGCGCGGATCCCCGAGACCGGTAACCTGCTGCTGAACCCGCGCGAGATGCGCGGCACGCCGGGACGCCACCCGGGAATCATGTCCGCCGACGATCTCGTCGTCGTGGACCCGGACGGCAGGCGAGTCGAGGGAGCGAACAACCCGCCGAGCGAGACGCCGATTTTCACCGGCGTGTTCCGGGCGCGCCCCGACGTCATGGCGGTGCTCCATCTCCATCTTCCTACCGCGACGCTGTTCAGCATCGTCGGCAAGCCTATTCTCCCCATCGGGGTCATGGGCTCGCCGTTCGGCGAGGCGGTTCCCGTATGCCCCGACGGCACGCTGATACAGCGGCCCGAGCAGGGCGACGGCGTCGCTCGCTCGCTCGGCAAAGGCCTGGCGGTTATCCTCCAGGGTCACGGCGCCGTGATCGTCGGCGCGAACGTGGAAGAAGCCTTCGTCGCGTCCGTCCTGCTGGAGGACAATGCCGTGCGCCAGTACCGCGCGTCCATGATCGGCACGCCGAAAGCGATGGAACGCGGAGCGTTGGACGAGGCGCGGCGGCAGGTCTGGAATCCGAAAGTGGTTGCCAAGATCTGGAACTACTACCTGCTCAAGGCGAAATCGCAGGGCATAGTCCAATGATGAATGATGAATGAGGAATGAGATATGAAGACCGCTTGTCGATGCTTGTTTCCGGCATTGCTGCCGGTGTTACTGTTTTATCCGGTTTCCGTCACAGCGCAGAGTTATCCGGCGAGGCCGATACGGTTGATCGTCCCATTTCCGCCGGGCGGCGGCACCGACACCATGGCGCGCGTGATCGGCCCGAAGCTCGGCGAGGCGCTCGGCCAGCAGGTCGTCCCGGAGAACCGCGGCGGCGCGGGCGCGAATATCGGTGCCGAGATCGCGGCCAAGTCGCCCCCCGACGGCTATACGCTGATGCTCGCGACCATCACCAACGCAATCGGGGCGAGCCTCTACAGCAAGTTGAATTACGATCTCGTCCGGGATTTTGCGACGATCACGCAGCTCGCCACCACGCCTCACATCCTCGTGGTGCACCCCTCGGTACCCGTGAAGTCGGTCAAGGAATTCGTGACATTGGCAAAGGCGAAACCCGGTGAGCTCGCCTACTCCTCGTCCGGAAGCGGCTCGGCCGCACACCTCGCGGGGGAACTCTTCAACAGCCTGACGGGCGTGAAGACGACGCACGTTCCGTACAAGGGCGGCGGCCCCTCGATGATCGCGCTCGTGGGCGGCGAGGTGTCGCTCGCCTTCGCCACCATGCCGTCGGCGATCGGTTACGTCCGGTCCGGGAGACTGCGCGGCATCGCTGTCACCACCGAGCGGCGCTCGCCCTCGACGCCGGAACTTCCGACCATCGCCGAGACGGGCGTGGCGGGCTACGAGGCAGGATCGTGGTACGGACTGTCGGCGCCGGCCGGCACGTCGAAAGAGATCATTGCCCGGCTGCACGCGGAGACGATCAAGGTGACGGGGGTTCCCGATGTGAAGGAACGCCTCTTCAACGCCGGGTTCGAGATCGTCACGTCGACTCCCGAGCAATTCGCGGCTTTCACGCGCAACGAAATCCAGAAGTGGGGGAAGATCGTGAAAGCGGCTGGTTTGCGCGTCGATTAAGGACGCGAAGGGCGAATCAGCCACAGAGAACACAGAGATCACAGAGAAAAATAGAACCGAACGACAACCACCCCCATCCCAACCTTCCCCCTGAGAGGGAAGGTGGTTGAAAAAGGATCGCCTAAGTCAGAACAATTCCCCTCCCCCTCAGGGGGAGGTGCGCCGAAACGTGGAGCAGGGGCCCCGCTTTTGGGGATGCGACCGTGGAGGCGCACGTAAGCACGCGATCAATTGCGGCACTGCATCCCGCTGCGGGGTCGCATCCAAGCATAATACGCTTGGAACCTGCTCCGCCCTCCGCGGGCGCAGGGTGGGGGTGGGTTCCCTCTGTGATCTCTGTGTTCTCTGTGGCTAATGTTCTTCTGATGGAGTAAACATGTCACGCATCAAACCGCTCCCCGCGGACGCCAACCCGGACCTGAAGGAAACGTTCCAGACCTACCTGCATCACCTGGGCTATATGCCCAACACCGTGCTCATCCTGCAACACCGTCCCAAGGTGGTGAAGGCGCTGGCGCAGATGGCGACCGCTGTCTGGGACCGTGAAACGAGCGAGGTGAATCTCGGCTTCAAGCGTCTGGTGGCATACATGGCAAGCCGCGCGCATGGCTGCAACTACAGCATGGCGCACGCTGCGGAAGCCGCGCACCGGCTCGGCGCGAGCGCCGCGAAAATCGAGGCGGTGATCGACTACCAGACGAGCCCGCTGTTCACTGACGCGGAGCGCGTGGCGCTCGATTTCGCGGTCGCCGCCGCCTCGCAGCCGAACGCGGTTACCGACGAACTGTTCGAGCGGTTGAAAAAGCACTGGACCGATTCGCAGATCGTCGAGCTTGCGAGCGCGGTCGCGTTGAACGGCTTCCTCAACCGCTGGAACGACACCATGGCGCCGGCGCTCGAAGCCGAGCCGATCGCGTTCGGCGAGAAGCACCTGAAACGCCACGGCTGGAAGGTCGGCAAGCACCGGTAATCAAAGCTGAACCGCCAAGGACGCCAAGGAGAAATGAAATGACCGCCCCCGAAAAAGCCGCACGCGTGTCCCAGCCCAGGGACTGCAAGCTGATCGTCGAGAAGGACGTGAAGATCCCGATGCGCGACGGCACGCTGCTTTACGCGGACATCTTCCGCCCCGACGGCGGCGCCGAGCGTTTCCCCGCGATCATGAACATCAGCGTTTACCAGAAGGACAAGGTGTGGATCCCGCCGGCGGACCTGGAAGAGAAGGCGAACCCGTACATGAACTGGGAGACGGTCAACCCGGAGTGGTGGTGCCCGCGCGGCTACGCCTGCGTGCGCGTGGACTCGCGCGGCACCGGCAAGTCGCCCGGACGGTCGGACCCCAGCTCCTACCAGGAGTCGCTCGACTTCTACGACGCGATCGAGTGGATCGCAAGACTGCCGTGGTGCTCCGGAAGCATCGGCACCCTCGGCATCTCCTACCACGCGAGCTCGCAGTGGCG
>Ga0180062_1000123_pt1 | contig 14298 bp, 20 predicted proteins | sample EasRivT45_16_10D_FD_121775 | JGI IMG/M metagenome (GOLD analysis project Ga0180062, IMG submission 121775) | Soil microbial communities from meander-bound floodplain in the East River, Colorado, USA - East River metaG ERMLIBT45_16_10D | ecosystem: Environmental > Terrestrial > Soil > Floodplain ... | reverse complement strand
GACTTGTAAGGCGCGAAGTCCCGGTGGCCTCGCACATTCTGGGAACGAATCCCAAACTGATACATCCAAGGGTGAATGACCCGTTGAATGAGCACGTTGAGCTGTTCCTTGGTTGGTGGCATCAGGTCGAAGTCACCAACCAAGCAGACGTGGAATGCCCTGCCGTTCATGTCTTCTTCCTTAACGGCGGCAGCACGCTTGCTCAGGTCACGTCCCATCAGGGCATAGTACTTATCGTTGATCAGCTCGACACCGGCATGGTACCCGATGTCTTCCCAGCCGTTGGTAACCTTGTGGTACTCTTCAATTGCCTTCCAACTTACCGTTGCCCCGTCCTTCGTCAGGCTGTGGTGCACCACGATGTGTGTCCTCAGGTATTCGGCCAATGTTCGTACCTCCTGTTAATTTTGTGTAATCTTCCTCACTTAGGATGATCCTGTCAGTGATCAAGACACGGCAGTATGCGTAGAACAATGGGACCATTCTCATGGTGGCCTCATTTCTTATGAGAAGTGGGTTGACCTCAGTTGGCTTGAAGTAGGTCTCAATGTTGAGGCCAGGACGCTGGCGCCAGTAGATCGATCCAGGTGTATTGTTCTTATAAACTGCCAGGTGTCTGGCTAACCAGCTCAAAGCAATCTGCCAACTAAAGCAGATGATCCCCATGGATATACCCTCAGGCTTTGGGCCACCTGAGGTAAAGGTCTGGAACAACTCACCGGTGGGCGCGAATGCACATGATAAGGTGGTTGGGTACACGACACGGTCCTTCTCAAAGGCAACTGTAAGTTCTCTAATCGCCTTTGTAACTGCCTCTGATTCTTTGCTCATTTCGGCCACTCCTTCATGGATCCTTTTCTCTTACGGTTTCGCTGCATGAGATCTAACTCTTGAATCAAGCAATACATGTCGTATGCAACATGCTTGAACGCACCTCGCGCAATGTACCATAATGCTGCAGGTAGCCAGCACCAGATGGGATAACAGACCGTGGCACGCCGGTCATAGTCTCTGTAGATCGGTAGGTACCATCTAGGGTAGCACCAACCTTCCTCAATGTACTCTAAGGCAAACCACCTCTTGAGCTTTTTCATACCACCTCCTTATAGTCCTGAAAAGTCTGGTGGGACCCAACCGGGTCCCTTCAAGAGTTTACCATGGCCAGTGTCCTGACCCTTTGTCATGTTAGATCGATGTACCCGATCCATCGCCGTGTCAGCATCGATATCAAAGAGAATCGCGGCGCCATACACAACGTACAGTAGATCAGCGATACCGTCGATGATCTCTTTTCTATTCTTCTCCTGCATCCCAATGATCAGCTCGGTGGCCTCTTCAAGGATGAGGCGTGCACGAACGAATCTTGTCTCAGGGTCAATCTTCATTGAGAGACCGTACTTGGTCATGAACGCTAAAACCTTGCCTTGGTTTGTTAGCTCCATCACTTCCTCCATTGAACGATCTGATTCAACACGTTGTCAAGTGTCCCAGTGTGCAGGAGGATACACTCCCAGTCATGTCCACTCCTGACCTGCCACTGATAGGGTTTCTTCTTGTCCAGGACCCTAATGAAGTAAGACCTGCCGCCATTCTCACGGTACAGGTTGGCCATCGCCACTTTCTGAATCTCGGTGGGTTTATTGTACTCTCGTTTTACCTCTACCCAGGTGGTTGACCCATTGTAGGTATATGTGGAATCGGGTAAGGCGGCCACGTATGGGTTAGACAACTTATAGACCACGATCCCTTCAAACAACTCCTTCGCCCTGACCCGCATCTTATTGGACCACTGCGCTTCGGTCATGTTTGAGACTCCTTGCTAGTACAGCATGCCATTCGCATGGAAAAACTTCTGGGCAACAATCAGTTATTCCTATCTTCTTACCACTTTGATTGAAACATTCTTTAAGCCAAACCCTCTCTCCATCATGGTTTATAATTACCATGTCGGCTTTCCAACGTAAACTCTCTAACAATTGTTGGGCATTCATGCCGCAAGCCTCCATGATTCTCCCTTCTTCACCTTCCAAAGTATAGGTACCCTCAACTCCATCTCTTGTTCGTTAAATACCTCCTCTATCTTCTTAAGATCGGCGTCTGGATGCACCGTGCCGTCCACCTCATCGTGCACCGTCATCTGCATCTTAAACCCTAGGTTCTTCATCACTGAATAAATCTTAACGATCTTCTGCTTCATGAGATCAGCTGCTGTACCTTGAATCATGGCATTCAGCGCACTATGCAAACGATCCCGAAGCGGGTAACGACGTCTTCGTCCCAATAGTGTCTTAGCATAACCCCGTCGTTTTACGATGCGTATCACATCCCACATAAGTCGTGATGCCTCTGGAAACATCGCTTCATACTCTTTGTTGATCTCTTCGCCTTCCTCCATGGAGCAACCAAGCTGTACGATCACCTTGTCCAGGCCCATGCCATAGATCTTCCCAAAGTTAAAGTTCTTTGCCCTTTTTCGCTTCCAACCTATCAGCTTGGCTACTTCCTCATGAAAGTCGCAGTCAGGATCATCGACGTAGGCCTTGATCAAGCGAGCACTATGGCTATAGTGCGCAAATATCCGGAACTCTATCTGGCTTGCGTCGGCCGATAGCCAGTAACCATCGTCAGGGATAAAGAGCTCGCGGATGATCCACTGTCTGGTGGACTCATCTTGCCGCTCTTCAGAGAACACCTGCTGAATATTGACGCTCGAACTTGAGTACCGACCAGTGATGGTACCGTACTCATTGCCACGTAGCTGATTCAGGTTATAGTATAACCGGCCGTTGACTGCCTCACGCCAATACTTATCAAGATACTTAGAGCATAGGCTGCTGATCTGTCGGGCGGCTAGCACCATTCCAATGACGCGGGACTGCTCCGTATTGGAGGTGCTCATCGTCAAGAGGAGCGACTGCTCTGTGTATGAGTCATCTCCACCGGCGGTGGCCAACGAGACCGAGATGCCCATGCGCCTGAATAACTTATTCAGGTCGGTTGCCTTATTTGGACTAACCTGAAATCCTACAGCATTGGCGATATGCGTACACAACCAGGCGTGCTTCGCCTTTGCCTCAATCCTCCACTGCGCCAGCTTTGGCATATTGAGCTTGGCGCCCTGCTTCTCCATGAACAGGGTTGGGTAGGCGCAGTTATCTTCAAGTTCTGCGACCGCCAACAGTTCTTCTCGCCGTAATTGTGGCCTTGCAAACTCACATAACTCATAGGTTAACTGGGCATCGTTGATGCAGTATGGTGCCACCTCCCAGGCCGGCATCACATTGATCGGCATCCGAGACGGCATGACCTTCTTCCTTTTCTTCAGGAAGTCTAAGGACATATTCTCGAGATCGAACTTACGTCGTTGCTCATTAAGCAGGGCGTAATAATACTGCACGCATCTGGGCCTGCACCCAAGCTTTTCAAGGTCAACCCCAGCCTTTAACATCATTGAGATGTCAAAGCTCGGATTGACCAGTGCTATCTCTTTTCCTTTTAGGTTGTCGTTCGCCCATCGAGAGACGGCGGCCTTGTCCATGTTGCCGCCGCCTTGGTGCGCCCATCCGAAGTAATACTCCAGGCCAGGGGCATAGATACCGAATCCAGTAGGTTCATCGTGGCCACGCCAATTCAAACCCGTGGTCTCTGTATCTAAACCTATCATCTTGACGCCAGTAAGGTTGGGTGGCTGCATCTTCACCTTTGGCGTGTTTACCGTAAAGTCAAGTTTGCCCTGCATCACTGCTCCGTGATCAGCAGGTTAAGGGCATCCTTACGCGGGTGGGTCAAGACCTCCTTGAGGATGTTCCATGGTGTGTCAAATTCACTCTCTGACCAATCAAGCGCCGGGTCATTCAGGACACCAGCAAGCTCTGGTGGTGGAGGTGACAAAAATGAATCACTACCAAATACTGAGATCTCATTCAGACTACTAAGCATTTGACCAAGCTTATCTTTGTCCCGGTCATACATGTGTGATGAACCCAGGTTAAATTGCAAGAAACCTGGGAGGCATCCGAGGTAGTGACTCATCAAGTTTTGAATTTGTGAGAATACATAGAAGTCGTATGGCAGACCGAGATAGATGTCTGAGCTGCGCATGTTGACGATTACATTCAGGCAGTCATTACGTAGTAGGAATTGAACGGTCAGTGTGCACATGACGTCCTTGGTGGGTTTCCATGGAGTTTCCCAGATGAGCGACACGGCCTGCCTTGTCTCTCGGTCGTCCTTTAACTTGCTAATGGCGTATGGAAGTGTTACATTAAGCCGTGGCCCGTACGCACCCCACATCTTCACACCGTCGTCTGAAAATTCGACGATACGTTGGTTGTATTTACCTATGGTTTTAGTGTCGTCGTAACCAAACAGAATCCACAGGAACTCCGCCACCATAAACTTATAGTTCAGGTCACGGTCAGGATGATGCAGGATATTGTGCATAGGATTCTGCACTCTGAACGAAACACCAAGAACTTCTCGTGTCTGAAGCCCACGTGGTCCGGCCATCAAACCATCTTGAATGATGTAGTTTGCGAGACCACGATATGCCGCATTAAAGTAACCGCAGTTGAGCTGCATTGTTCATCTCCATACCTTGCTTAAATAGCAAAAGATAGTTCATCGCCTCATGATGTTTGAAACGATGGTAAAACTGTGGGTGTGGTAATACCAGGTGAGGAATACCCTGCTTATTCAAAACGTCACAGGCCGTGCGTCCTAGTCCAAAGACACGTTTCAAGTGTGGTAATTGTTCAATGATTGGTCTCAGCATCCTGCAGTCACCAGCCTTACGGTAGGCATTGGTCAGGTAGTAATTATGACCGATCTGAAGACGCATCAGGGTATTGATCAGGTAAGCGCTTGAACCAGTGGTTGAGAAGAATGGCAGGTCATAGATAGGGTGGTTGCTCATCTCCCCAACGACCAGAGTCTCAGCCGTGCTTGGTCCAATGCCGTTGACGAATGGGATCAGCTTGTTGTTCTTCCAGAGGTGTTTAAGTCGGGCAAACACGATGGTTCTATCATGTTCATTAAATGGGTCGATGAGAAGCCACTGCTTGCCGTCTGCATAATCGTTGTAGGCGGCATGGATTTGTTCCAGATGAAGGGAATTCTTTATGTACTCTGTTTTGAGACGTTTACGCCAACGCTCCTTAACCCCTTCAAATGGGTTAGTACAGATCACACCAAAGCCCTCACTTGCGATGATATGATCTACAATGTGCTGACCGACGGCACCAAGCCGGTCATTGTTACGGTAGATCAGACCATACGTGCGTTCACCCAAGTGTAGGCGATCGTGGATACAGAAATCATACGTAAGCGCCTTGATGGCATAGTACTCAAACAGGTTTGGAACATCAGGTGGGAGGCCCTCATGTTCATGGATGGCCTCGCGTCCATACAATGCCCAGATCTCCTCCTCCAGCTTCTTGGCAAACACCGTCTTACCGGTGCAGTCACACCCCTCTAAAACGATCCTCATAAGGTTACCTCCCAGAGAATGTTTCGTGAGGCCTCAGGATACAGTGGGGCGAACATGACGGACATGACCTCACCACCGTAGTATTGCCCAAGCCGTTTGAAGATATCTAGCTCTTGTTCGGTCATGGCATTTACAATGTCAGGCTTGCTGGCGAAGGTACCCCAACGATTCTTAACCTTGAGACCACAGTCCTCAATAACATTCTGGAGTTCATCGCTTTCATACTCATGGATATGGTTGACGGCCGCCGCGCCGTTGAACACTGGGGTTGACAGATAAAGGATGGAGCCCCCATTCATGAATGATCTGATGTTGGTCAACAGGGCCAGGCCATCTTCAGTCTCCATGTGTTCAATCACCTCAAAGCAGGTGATCGTATCATAGGGACCCTTTAGCTCAATGAAGTCAGAGGTGAAGTCAAACTCCCAAAAGATGGTTGCCCATGCCGGGCAGATGGAATTCTCAGGTTGGTGGTTTAGATCAACTCCGTTATACTCGGTGGGGATAAGGCTTTTGTTCCCCATAAGGACACGTAACAACGGCTGATCTTGCCCACACCCAACATCAAGGATCCTTTTCCCATAGGCACGATTCTTGTTAATGAACCCCCATCGGAAGAAATGGGCTGCATAATCACGGTGTACGTTGTACCCGTAGTGTGCAGCTTTGAGTTGGGTCTTATCAAACCGACGTGCGGGACGCGTGCGGCCTGACCTAGTCGGTTGCGGCATCAAGGACCTCCTTATCTCGGTGGAGAACAATGTAATACCGGATGATGCGTTCTGGTTCCTGACGGGTGGTTAGCTTCCCACCTTTGACCACATCTGCAGTAAGCTCGGAGATGGTTGCGGGACCCAGGCGTTTCAACGCGTCGAACACCACACCACGTTGGCCACCGCCGGTCTTGGTACCTTCCTTCAAGATATATCTTTTCTGCAGAACGTCTGAGGTCTTCTTGTTGGGCTGGATATAGCTATCAGGCATCTCACCGGTCTTGAGAAATGTCTTGAATTTCTCAACACGCTTGTCGTGTCGATCCTTGATCTTCGGGTCAACCGCATGGAAGTAGTGTTGCAACCACGTGAGCTGAACAAAGCTGGCAACGACAGGCACAAAGATCTCTGATGGGCAGGTCAGCGGCATCTCAAGTTCATGATGAATCAGAAACCGCTGGGCGGAGGATGCACTGAGTAACTTCAATTTTGCGACCGTGACGGTGATCCCACGAGCGCTAATGAGAAGCTCGTAGGATCCCTTCACGTAGTAAAGATCCCCGTCCTTCTCTCGAAGGACGGGTTCAACAGGTTGGTCTTTCATGTGAGTGTCCGATCGTTGGGATTAGGCTGCCTTGACTGCCTCGACGGTTCCGTTCTTCTTCATGCTGGTCATGTAGAAGCTGACCACTGACTTGGCACTTTGTTTCGTCTGCAACTTCCCCTCAATCTCCTTCGTGATCTCATCGACCGTGGCCTCTTTGTACTTCTTCAAAGCGTTGACGATCAACTCAACCTGACCACCAGTCTTGAATTTTGCCTCCTTGGCCGTCAGTTTGAACTTCGTGGCGATCTTGGGGGCCTTTGCCTCCTTGGCTGCCTTCTTCCCTGCAGCAGCATCAACATCGGTCTCAGCTGCCTTCTTGCTGACCTTCTCTGCGGGCGCCGCGGCGGCCTTACTTTGTTTCTTAGCCATGATATTCTCCTTTTGTTTTGAACATTAACTACAAAGTGGATTCATTATATTAAGAATTTTGTCCCGTGTAAACAAGATCGACAAAAATACTTCTGCGGCAGGGCACCGACTATATGTCGTAATTCCGCCATGAGTCAGGTTTGTAAAGGATCAATCTATGCTTAGCACGTGTGACCCCTACATACCAGACACGGTGTTCTTCTTGATCTGAGACCTGCCACATATGATCATGGCTCAACTTTGGCATCGCCGTATTCAAGATGACCGTGTTCGCCTCACGCCCTTTAGCTTGATGGATTGTCATCATCCCGTCAAGTGGCCTCGCCTTCAGGAACTTAAGCGGCGCAAGCATCTCGTTTAATTGCAAGCGCCCACGGGCAAGGACCATCGTATTAGGATCATGGAACATATCCTCAGTTAGACGAAATGCGATCTCCACGTTAGGCCCAATCATCGTTCTTGGGATGAAGACCTTTTTCTGCCTCTTGTCTACCCGTGAGATTATCTTGCTAGCTACTTCCTTTACCTGGGCAGTCAACCGGTGGCTGTTACCCAGGACACTAAACTCGTCCACCTCTCTATCTAAAAAAACCTCGGACGATGCGCCTGCCCAGTTGAAAATAGCTTGGTCATCGTCCCCTGCCATATACACTATCTCGCACTGTTGCGACATCTTATCGACGACCTTCCACTGCAACTTTGATAAGTCCTGCGCCTCATCGATGATCATCCGCTTTATGGGAAGCGGGTGACCAAAGTTAAGATACAGGAATAGAAGATCAGTAAAGTCAGACAATCCTTGTACGCTTTTCCACTCCCTAAAAGCATTGATGAAAGCGTCAGCCGCCGACTGAGGGATCTCAATTGGCAATACCTCACTCAGGTCAAGCATCTTGTGTCGTGCGAGGTGGTAAGCCTGCAGGATCTTATCCCACTGATTTCTTGATCTGGTAAACGTGAACTCGTTTTCCATCAATGGATCAAGTGTAAGACCTGTGTTCAGATCTACCCCTGCTGACTTACCAAATTCCTTTAACTCCTTGGAGCCCATCACATTTACCCCACGCAATTCTGCGTAGCACATCGCGTGGATCGTCTTCAAACGTGGGAAATTGTTATGGTGCTTATACCGTGGATCTTGTCTAACCCGATCTTCAACCTCTTTGCGTGCAGCACGCGTGAAGGTCACAAATGCGATCTCATTGATGGGTACTTCTTTTAACCACGAAGAGAGCGTTGTGATCATTGTGGTTGTCTTGCCAGTCCCTGGTGGTCCGAACAACTTAAAGCTCCATGGCATCTGATTCCTCTTCTTTTCTCAGACCAAAGAACTCATCATACTTAATCGCCCATAACAAGACCAACTTACCATCTATTGAGACCCGTCTATGATTACAGCCATGATTCTTAATCAGCATGAAGAGCCGGTTGTCTGCGATCCTATCGAGCTTATGCATTGCCATGTATTTTTTCAAGGCATTTGCCCTGAAGACGATGTACTCACCTTTCTTAACTGGGAGGTCGCGGTAGATATCCAGATCCTGCTTTGACTTCTCACACAATTCTAAGAACTCAGTGACACAGTTAAGAACCTGACCATTTATCGAGGCATCCTTAGGTGCACCGATCTCAGTCCGCTTATCAAGCAAGTCTTTGACTTGTTTCTCCCAATCAAGCTGCTTCAACGGCTTGACCACGAGGTTCATGATCTCCATCAGACGCAGACGAAACACCCTAAAGTTCAGGAACTCCTCACTCGATAGTGAGATATCTTTACCATTCACCTCCAACATAAAGTATGGCGGGTCTGTATTTAGTTTCCTGCAATGTGTGATCGTCGCCGGGTGATAGATGCTCTCTGATTCTTTACCTGGGAAGTTCGAGATCCCAAACTTAAGTTTAGCGCACGAATCATAGTCGCAGTGACTACAGATCGGCTCGGTGTCACAGGTGTATTGATACGTTGTCTTATTCAAGGAGCGAACTACGGTGTTAAGCTCCTTGTATGGCAGTGGTGGAGACACGTTCCGAAGATTGTGCTCCATCAACTGAGACTCCCAGTCCTTTGGGTTTGACTTCTTAAAGAATACGCCGAAGTTGAATAACCCAGAGTTCCGTGATCCCTCAGGTAAGCCAAGCTTTGTCAATGCCCTGAGGCAGGGAGGATATTCCTTTAAGACCTCATCATCATCGATGGCCCCGGCTTCCTGCACCTTAAACGCTGGCAGGTTATCTATAGCCTCGAAGAATTCTCCTAATGAGAGCGGTCGCTCTGGACTGATGGCATATCTTACCGTCTGCTCAGAGTTATAGTATGGTAGATTGATCCAGTTTCCGATGACGTCGGGAGTGACCTTAATCTGCTTTGGAAAGATCTCTGACTTGGTGTACCCGAGCCTCGTCGCCCACGCCTTCATCTGTGACTTTACGATGGCCGCCTGAGTTGGTTCCTTAAAGAACGCGAATAGGTGTGCACCTCCAGATTTTGTCTTGCAGACGATGAGCGGTAGATTGTTCTCTGATATCCGCTTTGCAAGGGTCAGATGATTCAGGTCGTAGACGTCTACATCGATGGCCGCGAACAGACAAGTCCCATCTTCTTGGATTGGGACGATGCCTAGACCAAGCTTACCATCCAAGTGATCTTGATAATGCTGAGGAGTCACGGGGCGTTGGATGGTCTTCGCCCCGTGCTGATCACTCCAGATTCCGTATGCCGACGCCCGACCGGTGAATAGCTCGCTAAATCTCACCAGTTGGTTCGGGGTCGTCATCAGCGTGTACCTTGAGTGCCTCGCGATTCATGGATTCGTAGAAGGATGTAACCTGTTGAAACATCTGATCGTCCAACCAGCCCTTCGACTCCAACTTGTAGTTGAAGAACTGCTGACCAGCACCGACGTCATCAATCGGAGTTACGTGAACCATCGCGGCATACAAGGGTGCATTACGCATCCTCACCATGGTGTTGAAGTTTCGAGCCACCTTTGTTGAAGCGCTCTTGAAGCTCATGGCAATCAATTCCGAGGTTAGCTTACCGTCTCGGACGATCAGTGACGGATAGCTATAGATGAGGTAGCAGGCGGGAGGTTCGTCATCTTGGAATTGTGAATGTGGGCAGGCGGCGCAGGTCTCACACAACCTACCACCGTCAATCGCATTGAACGACTGGCACTCAATGCCGCCGCCCTCCGCGATTGGTTTGAACTTGATTCGGGTCTTGATCATGTACAGCGGGATGAGATCAATCGAGTCATCATAGACCTCACCTGAAAGCGTGTTGAACAACTGACCCTCAAGCAGATCTTGAATAAATTTCGGATCTTGTCGCTTTCGTTGCGGGCTATTGGATTGACAGATGGACAGGCGTGGTACTGTAAAATCCTGATTATCTGCCTCTTCCAACCCCGTAGAACCTGCCGGGATGTAGGATGGCCTTGCCACTAGCGCACCACCCTTTTGATCTACCAAAGCCTTGGATGGCTTGGGTGTTTCTTTCTTCTTTGGATCTTCCTTTACTGCTTTTGCCATGGTCTCTCCTTATCTCATAGGACTTTCGCCTTCACGTAGAACCCACTTCAATGCGTCTACCACCCCCTTTACGTAGTTCGCATCACGCTGCATTTCTTTATGATGGGTATAGACCTTCTCACCAGCGTCACGCATCTTGACGATCTCCTCCTGACGTCGCATTGGAGGTATTGCATTCTTGTCAATCCTTTTCGATGAGGGTCCCCTTCTTGCGAGCATTGTTTACACACACGTCACAGAGCGCGAACCCCATGACTTCTCCTTTCAGGAGTACTGACTTAAGAATCTCCTGATCTTTGGTCTTGCACTTCTGACAACCGCCATGTTTTGGCATGTTACCTCCCGCCACGTCTGAAGGTGATCCGTGATTTCATGTACGCCTCCACCCCGTCAGGCAGAGGTTTCGCCTCCTCAAGGAGTTCCTTGCACATGGCCTTAAGTGTGGAGTGGTGCATGGTCAACGCATCATGGAACCCGTTGTCCTCAATCCAGGTCATGAATGCAGGCTTGTCTGCTACGGTGGGGTAACATGAACCACGTAAGGAGAGGTGGTGCCCTGCGGCGGTCTTAAGGGCAGTCAGGTCAGAGGACTCCATGAGATCAACAAGATTTTCCTCAATGGAACCAAGGCGTTCATTGACATCCTTCAGGTGCTTCTCAAGATCTTCCTTTTCAATGCGAGCTACTGAGAACCTCTCGGCGAGTTGGGAAATTGTGAGTGATTTTGGACCCGTCGTGTACCTAGATCCCGTCATGTCCTTTGACGAGATCAAAGAACTCGGCTGCTGGGTCTTCGAACCCTTTCCGCCTTGAGGCGCTTTTTGATTCGCGCTGTTCGTAGGCATCTTTCTGTTTCCTTTCTTGGATTAATTTGAACACGTCATACATCCATGGTTTTCTTCGAGCGACCAAGAAGAACCTTTGTACTTTGTTGCTCAACTTAAGATCACTAAGCTCCGCGATCACCTCCATTGCGGCCGCCAGTTGATCATCATGTATTTCATTAGGTGCAAGCGCCCTTCCCAATGCTTTATAGAACGCGTGCCTCAGTACAGCCTTCATGCTACCTCCTTATGACGACCCGCCACCCTGCTGAATGCGATGACGGGCCGGGTTCGCAAACATCAACGCTCTTGTCCTACTTCCTCATAATCCTGGACGTACCTCCTTTCATTAAGATCTCCACAGTATTGTGGCATAGTGTTAAGCTGAAACTAGGCAGGGATCTAGCCACCCGCATCTCCATTACTTGGCCGTGGAGTAAACAGATCATATCACGGCGAGACGCTACTGTAAATCAGAGGCGTCAAATAAATCCTTACTTCGTAACGCTGCTGTTTTCTCTTCCTGCAACACCTTCAACCATTCTCCCCTGGTCCAATTGGCAAGCTCGGTCTTTCTCTTTAAGGCTTTCAGCACCGCACGGTCCACGGTTGGCTCACCCTTTGGTCCTGTCGCGATCGAGTCTACCACTGAGACGCTCTCCGCCGTTTGTCCCATGCGATCAATTCGACCAATGGCCTGTATCCTCATCAACAGAGAATACGCGCGTGAGAGAAACAACATATTAGAGGCGCGCTGCATGTTAAGCCCCATCCCACCAGCCGCAAGTTGCGAGACGAGGATCCCATTTGGATCATCGTTAAACTTGTGCAGTACCGCCTCTCGATTATGTTGAGACATGCCACCAATCAGCATACCGACTGAACGCTTATCCCAAACCCGTTGACGTATCTTCATCGCGACGCGTGACGTCTCCACCCTAAACCAGGTCCAGATGATGAGCCGACCCTGCTGTCGCTCTTCAAGATAGTCGAGGGTATCATCGATTTTCTCACTTCCTACCACGTGCTCCTCAAGTTGACCAGCCGTGATCTCCATCAATCGCACAAGCTTAACACCAGCATTAGAAGCGGTAAGAATCTTCTGGTCTCCAGGCCCCTCATTAAGGATTGCGATGAGCTCGTCACGCATGTCTACATATATCTTCCACGTCGTTTTCTCTAGTGGAACGAATCGTGGCGTTAAGGTGACAGGTGGAAGGTCTAAGGCCTCCTTTTTCTTACGTTGTAGGTAGAACGGTCTGATCTTCTTGTACAACTCAACCTGCGTCTCCTTCGCGAGGCCCACCACCTGCTTCCCCATGTACCCACCCATCTTACAATAACGTAGACGAAACACCCAACGGGTGCAATCAATGATGCTGTAGTCAAGCACAAGAAACTGCGAGTACAGATCCTCAGGAGTGTTAGCAATCGGGGTCCCGTTGAGAATATACCGGCGCTTGAAATATCGGGCCAGCTTGATGCACGCCTTCGTCCGGGCGGCACGCATCGCCTTGATATATGAGCTCTCATCCATGATGATCATGGCGTGTTGTTCTCTTGCCCATTTGACCAAGCTATTGTGATGCCCCTCACTCCGAAGGATGTCGTATGAGACAATGACCCATGTCCAGTTCTTGTGCCACAGCTTATGGTAGGAATATGAATCAAAGATAAAGATTTCTTTGGGGTCCACGCCCCACGCTGGCAACTCGCCGAACTCTGGGTCTGCCCATGCAAAACGGACGGGGGCCGGGCAAATTACCATTACGCGGGTTACCAACCCAGACTTAAACATCTCCTTGGCTGCCTCGATGGCAACTCGTGATTTGCCCATCCCTGGCTCATCGAACAATGCGAAGTAATCGTTGGCCAGGAACGCCTTGAGGGCGGTTTTTTGGGTGGTTATGAGCGGTCTGGGTCGTGACACAAGATTGGTCTCCAATGCTTATCTCCTTTCATGATTTGGTCTACCGCGGTCTGGAATGCCAAGTGGGGACTCATAGTCCCATACGTGTCGACCACGAAGGCCCTGCCCACACAGAGTGAGTTGTTGTTCTTAGGCCCAAAGATCCGGGCCGACATCTGGATCTCAACCTCCCATTGATTGGAGCTATACTTGGTTGAGACCATGCGAAAGCTGATGTCGATCGGGTGTGATGCAAAGTCAGAAAGTTTTTCTTCTGCCATAAGGATTAGGCTCCTTCCATAGGATTTGTGTTTGAACTGTCTCATTAGTATTCCTTAGATTCGAGGGGCGGTAACCATGGCAGGAAGCCGCCCCTCAGGTCGCTGACTCAGGGTCCTCCAGCAAATTAGAAGTTCACCATCATCAGCCGACCAACCGCGGTCTCAAGTCTCGTGCGCTCATCAGCGTACGGCGACTCTTGGCTAAGTCGCGTGAGACCATTAACCATCCCCCACGGCGTGTTGGGAGCACCATCCTCATCCTGGTGTTGTGTCTGTACCAGGAGGTAGGCGGACTCCAATTGCTTCCGGGTGATGCCAAACCTGAATGCATAGACCTTATCGCACACCTCATCAAGGTCATCCCCCAACTTGTAGGTTTGCAACCGTTTGATCTTGTCGGTGTCCTCCTTAGACGACCGATCCAGCCATCCCTTCAATTCTTTGGCCATCGCCTCCCACGCCAGTTGAAATGAGACGTTCACGTGGATGATCCTGAAGGGGTCCACGTTCTCTGCGCCCCAGACGATGTGGTTGCCGCACACGTACCGGTAAAGGAACCGCCATACCTTGAAGGTG
>Ga0180062_1000121_pt1 | contig 14429 bp, 10 predicted proteins | sample EasRivT45_16_10D_FD_121775 | JGI IMG/M metagenome (GOLD analysis project Ga0180062, IMG submission 121775) | Soil microbial communities from meander-bound floodplain in the East River, Colorado, USA - East River metaG ERMLIBT45_16_10D | ecosystem: Environmental > Terrestrial > Soil > Floodplain ... | reverse complement strand
TGCGCCGGTTCACACAACCGCCCGCGCAAACGGCCCGGGTTTCGCCTGCCCGTTATTCGCGCTTGATCCTGATTTCGAGCCCGGTCAACGACGAGCTGGCAAGCGTCACTTCGAACTTCGGTGTCTTGCCTTTCCGGGAGACGACGACGTCCTCTCCATCGTCGGTTTCGACGTGATAGCCCTTGCCGAGGGAGGCCTTGAGCGAGTCGCGAACCGCCCTGGCTACACTGTCCGCCCCGCTCTTGGCGGCGATCCTGGTCTCGACGTCGACCGGCGCGCCGCCTTCCGGGCTCACGCTCAGCGTGAGCACTCCATCGTTATCCGCGCGGCTGCTGAATTCAACGCGCCACTTGCCCGCCGGATCGGCCTGCGCGATCGTTGTGGACATTAGAATGCAAATCGCGGCGATGAAAGCCGCCGCCGGCCGGAACAGGGAACGATTCATTGTCAGCCTCCAACGCCAATGGCAGGAACGGATATTCAGGCATGCTACGCCACCCCTTGGTGCTGGTGCTCGCTGCGTGTGCGGCGCCGGTAGCGCTCGCCCAGGAAATCGACCCGCGCGCCTATTCGCCGAGCCCGACGGGCGCCACGTTTTTCGCCCTCGCCTACACCCGTTCGACCGGTGCCATCCTCACCGACCCTTCGCTGCCGGTCGATGACGTCGAAGCGGAAATCAACGCCGGCGCCGCCGGTGTAGGACATACCTTCGGTTTGTTTGGCCGCCTCGCGAGCGCTGCCGTCGCACTGCCCTACGTGCGCGGCCACTTTACGGGCACCCTGGAAGGCGAGCCGGCCGAAGCCACACGATCGGGTACAGGCGACTTGAGAATACGGCTGTCGACCAACCTGGTCGGCAACCCGGCGCTCAGCCTCAAGGAATTCGCACAAAGAAAACCGTCGACGATCGTCGGCGCAAGTCTCGTGATCTCCGCGCCGACAGGTCAATACGATCCGGACCGGCTCATCAATGTCGGCACCAACCGGTGGGCGTTCAAGCCCGAGATCGGAGTCTTCCATCCGATCGGCAATTGGCTGCTGGAAGGCTCCATCGGAGTCTGGCTGTTTGGCGATAACGACAATTACTTTGGCGGCCGTTTTCGCGAGCAGGATCCCCTCGCGAGCATGCAGGCGCACGTGAGCTATACGTTCCGGCCGCGACTATGGGTGGCGCTGAACGGCACTTTCTACGATGGAGGTCGGACAACCGTCGATGGCGTTGCCGGAGCCAATCGCCAGTCGAATTCGCGCGCGGGGCTCACGCTGTCCCTGCCCGTTGGCCGGCGACAATCCGTAAGGCTCAATTGGAGCAAGGGCGCCACCGCGCGCATCGGCAGCGACTTCACCAACTACGGCGTCGCGTGGCAGTACACGCTGGTGAACTGATCGCGGACGAAGCCGCTATCGCGCGGCCGCGGGACGAGCCGCCTCGCCTGCGGCCGGCAACTCCGGGCCGAGCTCGCGCTCCCATTTTGCAACCACGGCGGTCGCGATGCTGTTGCCGACGACATTGGTCGCCGAGCGGCCCATGTCGAGGAACTGGTCGATGCCGAGCAGCAGGAGGATCCCTGCTTCAGGGATATTGAACTGCCCGAGCGTCGCGGCCACGACGACGAGCGACGCGCGCGGAACGCCGGCAATCCCTTTCGACGTCAGCATCAGGATCAGCAGCATGACGATCTGCTGGCTGACCGGGATGTCGATCCCGTAGACCTGCGCAATGAACATGACTGCGAACGCGCAGTACATCATCGAACCGTCGAGGTTGAACGAGTATCCGACGGGCAGCACGAAGCTCGCGATCCGGTTGCTGATGCCGAAGCGCTCGAGCTCCTCTAGGGTCTTCGGGTAAGCGGCTTCCGAGCTCGCGGTCGAGAACGCGAGGATTACGGGCTCGCGGATCCTGCGCACGAGGCCGAGGACCCGGGGTCCGATCACGAGCGCGCCGAGCGCGATCAGCACCAGCCAGAGGATGGCGATGCCGATGTAGAACTCGCCGACCATGACGCCATAGAGCTGCACGATGCCGAGGCCCTCCTTTGCGACGATGCTGGCGAGCGCGCCGAAGACGGCGAACGGCGCGAACAGCATCACGTAACCGGTGACTTTCAGCATGATGTGCGCGAGCGTGTCGAGGGCCGCGACGATCGCCCGCGTGCGCTCGCCGAGGGCGGCCATGGCGATGCCGAAGAAAACCGAGAACACGACGATCTGCAGGATTTCGTTCCGCGCCATGGCGTCGAGGATGCTGGTCGGGATCGCGTGCGACACGAGCACTTTCAGGGACAGGGTCTCGCCGCCGACCATCGCTGCGGCATCCTCCGCCGGGATCGGCAGCTGCATGACCTTGCCGGGCTCGAAAAGGCCTACGACGATCAGGCCCAGCGACAGCGAGATGATCGACGCGAAGATGAACCAGCCGAGCGCCTTGCCGCCGATCCGCCCGACCGTCCGGATGTCCTCCATCTTCGCGATCCCGACCACGAGGGTCGCGAACACGAGCGGCGAGATGATCATCTTGATGAGGCGGAGGAAGGCGCCTGGCAGGAGGGCAATGCCCTCGGAGAACCCGGCGCTGCTCTCGGGGAACGCCGAATGGCTTAAGTACCCGGCCGCAATGCCGGCCACGAGGCCAATCACGATGAAAGTGGTCAGGCGGTTGAACGGCATTTCGCGCACTATTGTCCGGAATGCGGAGCCGTAGCAACGGTTTGACTGAATACGCCAACCCGGTCAATCGCCAGTGGGCCAGCCCGTCAGCCTGCAACGGCTGAACGCGCCTCCTCGGGGTTCCCTCACCGGCATGGTAATATCCCAAGCCGCGACGCCGGTGGGGGATTGGATGCCGGCAATACATCAACGCAAGGGCAGGACCAAAATGAATCGACTGCTTATCGTCAGCACTGCGGTCATCGGCGTGCTCGCCTGCTCGACAAGCGTCGGCGCAAGGGCCGATTCGATCAAGCCGGGACAGGAGAAGTTCAAGTTGATGCTGGGCGGGTTCCTGCCCGCATTCAACACCGATGTGGAAGTCGACAATGAAGACCAGCTGGGCGATGACGTCGCCCTCGGGAGCGACCTCGGCGTCGACGAGGACGAGTCCGGCGGCTGGGTGGGTTTTGAATGGCGCATCGCCGAGAAACATCGCCTCGGTGCGATGTACAGCAGTTTCACGATGACGGGAACACGCGTCATTGACAGGCAGATCACGATCGGGGACGAGATTTATCCGGTCGACGCCACGGTTACCACGTCGCACCAGATCGAGCTCATTCCGATCACTTATTCGTACTCGTTCATCAATAACGATTCCAACGAGTTCGCCGTTACGGCGGGCGTCAACTGGAACAAGATCACCTTGTCGCTGACGGGCTCGAGTTCGCTCAGCGCCGATGACATATCGACGACCGCCTCGGCGAGCGCCGACCTGCCGCTCCCGCTCTTCGGTATCCGGTTCGACCATCACTTTTCGGACAAGTGGTCGGCCGGGGGAAGCGCGGCGTTTTTCTCCATCGAGTTCGCCGAGAGCACGTTCGAAGCGAGCGGATCACTCGTGAGTGCTCGCGCGTACGCCGAATACCGGTTTGGTGACCGCTTCGGAGCCGGCGTGGCCATAGATGGTTTCAAGCTTGACATTAATGCTGCAAAGTCACGCTGGACCGGCGAGTACGTGCTCGACTACTGGGGACCCCAGCTCTACATTACCGCCCGCTTCTAGAGCCGAAGGGGACGCACCCCTTCATATTCGTGAGTGAGTGCGTCCTCTTCTCTAATATGAAGGGGTGCGTCCCCTTCGGCTCAGGTTCCAGCGCTGAACTGCAGGAAGATCATCGCGCCGTCGGGGCTTCCGCCGTACGAAGCCTCGAGCGCGCCAGGGATCGCGTTCAGCGTATAGAGAGCACCCAGCCCCAGGCGGATGTGGTCCCCTAGCTGGAACTCGCGCCGCGCACCAACCGACAGCTTGCCTGCGTCGTGGATCTCTTCGTCCGGGCCAAGCTCGTGGCTCTCGATCCATTCGGCGCGGGCGAAGACCAGCCATTCGAGGTTCGGCGCATAGGCCGCCTCCAGGGCGACCGCATTCGTCGGTTCGTGCCCGGTCGGATCCTTGCGTCCCCAGGCGAGCGTTGCCGACCACCAGCCGCCGTTCCCGACCGCCGCAGTGAACAGGGCGCTCGCCGACAAGCGCGATTCGTCGATCTCGGGCTCGAGCTGTTCCGGGCTCTCGACGTCTGCCCAGGAGGCCTGCAGGGACCAGCGCTCGCCCGGATTCCAGCTGGCGCGCAGCGACGTGCTGTCCATGCGCGGCCGCTCGATGTCGTAGCGATTCTCGTCCGGCTCCCGGCCGGTGAATTGCGAGGCCTCGAACTTCCAGTCGTCACGAACAAAGCCCGCGGTAATGACGCCAAAGCTGATGTGCGTCGAATCCAGCCAGTGATGCGTGATCGGCGCCTCCGGGCTCGCCATCGTCGACATGCGGTGCATGAAGGCCGGTGGCCCAAACGCCGGTTCTCCCGGAAGCGCGGCGTAAAGGAACGCGCTCCGCTCGCCCTCAAAGCGCCAGGCGTAGGTTCCCGAAAGTTCCATGAAGAGTTCATGGGGATGCTGGCGGTCAATGAGCGGCGTTTCGCCATCCGCGGTCTCCCCCGCCGCGAGCAGCAGCGGATAGCCGCGCTTCCCCATGAAAGGATCGGGACTCAGCATGGCGCGCAGTGTCAGGGCGTCGCCGTCGGCGGATTCGCGCCGCGCCGAGCCCATGGCCATGCCGGAAATGAAAGTCAGCGTGTCGCCGCGCGGGCCTTCCTGCCGGTCGTACACGGCATTCAGCATCGTGTGGCCCATCAGCATCCAGTCGCCTCGCATCGAGTGACCCATGGCGTGAGGCGTCACGTCGGGTTGCCAAGACGTGCCGGAGGCGTCCCGCGACATCGGGTACGACCCGAGCGCGCCCATCATGGTCATAGGCATCTGATGCCCTTCGTGAGACTGATCGGCGGCAAGAGCGGGACCCAACAGGGCCGCGACCGGTATGAGGTGAAGCGCAATCATTGGGTGACCAAGTCTAACCCGCATCGATCGAAGGGGACGCGCCCCTTCGATGAATCAGCTGATCGACTTGGACACGACGGCCGAGAATTCGCTCTCGCGACCGTCGCTGTCGTAGGCCGTCATGACGAAGTAGTAAGTTCCGGCTGGCAGATTGTCGATGACGATCGTCGTGACTCCGGGATTGGCGACCTGCCGCGTGTTCGAATAGTTGCCGGGCGAAGTGCCGTAGCGAATCCGGTAACCGGCCAGATTGGTCAGCGGGGAGCCGTCCGAACGCAGTGTCGGCGCCTGCCAGGACAGCGTAGCGCTGCCGAGCGATACCTGTTGCACGGCGATCGAGAACGGGGATAGCGACGCGCCGAGCGCACCGTCGCTGACGCTGATCGTGATGTTTGCGTAAGTTCCCACGGAGCCCGTGCCTGGTGTCCCGGTGAGTCGGCCGGTCGCGCTGTTGAAACTAGCCCATGGGGGACGATTGCTGATGCTGAAAGTCAGGGTGTCACCGTCGGCATCGGTAGCCATTGGCGTGAACTCGTAAGCCTGGCCCTCGCGTGCGGCCGTCGGCGGAGTACCGCTGATATTGGGCGGACGATTCGCATCCAGCACCGTGATGGAGAAAGGCCCAAGCGTTGCAGTCGACCGCCCATCACTGACTTGAATTCGGATCTCGACGTATTCCCCCACGGCCGACGACGCCGGTGTGCCGCTCAGGCGTCCGGTCGATGCGCTGAAGCTCAGCCATGGGGGCCGGTTGACGATGCTGAAGCTCAATGACTTGCCTTCCGGATCGGAAGCTGTCGGCGTGAATGAATAGGCCTGGCCGGCCGTCACCTGGCTCGATGGAACGCCATCGATGGTCGGCGGTCGGTCCGCGGCAGCGGACCGGCATGCCTTCGATTTGCAGCCCGGCGCCGCGACCGCAGGCACCTGAAGCACGATTAGTACCGCCAGGCACGTCAGCAGCGCCAGGACTCGGCTCGGTAGAGCCGTCTTCGAAATACATTGCTCGCGCATGCTGACACCCCGCGTTGGGCCGGGCTGTCGCATGGGCGCGAACGAACAGGATGCCGCTGGTGCACGGGCGTGCACTGGCCAAGTGGCAACCCCGCTATCGTGGGCCCTGCGGCCGACAGACCGGAAGCTTTGCGTCCCCGCCTTTCGACGGGTTTGCCTCGTTTCACTCCAGACGGGACTTTAAGACTTCGCGGCGCCGCGCGACGTGCCTGCGTCACAATGCGGGCCGTCGCTCCTTTGCGCAGCGGCGATCACTTATGTCCAAACGACGGCGGGACGCCGTGCAGCGTGATGTTTTACGGCGACGGTCCGGGCGATTTGCGGTGGGGGAAGGCGGCCATCGGCGCCGGGCGGCCGCAGAGAAAGCCCTGGGCATAGCCGACGCCGATGCGGCGCAACGTATCGAGTACTGCGGGCGTCTCGACCCGCTCCGCGACCGTCTCGATGCCTATCGCGCGCCCGATCTGGACGATCGCCTCGACCATGCTGCGGTCGATCGGGTCGCTCGCCACGTTCTGCACGAAGTTGCCGTCGATCTTGAGGTAGTTCACCGGCAGCGTGCGCAGGTAATTGAACGACGACAGCCCGCTGCCGAAGTCGTCCAGTGCGATCAGGCAGCCGCGGCTCGCCATCTCGCGCATCAGGTAGCTTGCGTGTCCGAGATTCGTGATCGCTGCCGTCTCGGTCACCTCGAAACAGAGGACGCCCGGCGTCGGCTCATGCGCCTCGAGCGCGTCGATCAGGAACTCGAGGAAGCCCGGATCCGAGAGCGTCGTGCCTGACAGGTTGACCGCCACGGTAAATGCAGGCTCCTCGATCCCGTCGCGCGTCGACGGCACATAGTCGCGCAGCACCTTCTCGATCACCCAGCGATCGAGCGAAGGCATCAGGTTGAAGCGCTCTGCCGCCGGGATGAACTCGTCCGGGAGCACAATCTTGCCGTTCTCGTCGAGGAGGCGGAGCAGCAGCTCGTAATGCGGCCGTGCTTTCGAGGTCTCGGCGATGCGGACGATTGGCTGGAACATGATGTCCAGCCTGCCCTCGTCGCGGGCATTGGTGAGCCGCGCCATCCAGCGCATCTCGCGGTGACGGGCCGAAGCACTCGCCGGGTCGTAGACCTGCACGCGATTGCGGCCGCCATCCTTGGCCGAATAGCAGGCGATGTCCGCGGCCGACAGCAGCATCGCGACGCTTTCCGTGCGCTGGTCGATCTCGACGATGCCGATGCTGGCGCCGATCTGCATCGTGTTCGTGCCCCACTGGAATCGCAGGTCGTGGATTGCCTGGCGGAGCGAGTCGGCGATGCGCAGCGCCTGGTCCGGCGTGCAGTGCTCGAGCAGCACGCCGAACTCGTCGCCGCCGAGGCGCGCGAGCACGTCGTTCGCGCGCACGCGCGTCTGCAGCAGGCCGGTGACCTGTCGCAGGAGCTGGTCGCCCGCGGGGTGCCCGCAGGTGTCGTTCACGATCTTGAACTGGTCGAGGTCGACGTAAATCATGGCGTGGCGGATCACCTTGTCCGCGCGCGCCGACTCGATCGCGCTGGAGAGCCGGCTCTCGAACTCACGCCGGTTGATGAGGCCCGTGAGCGCGTCGTGCGCCGCCTGGTAGGAGAGCAGCCGCTTCATGCGCCGCTCGCGACTCACGTCGCTGAACACGATCACGGTCCCCGCGGTTTGCCCTGAGCGGTCGCGGATTGGCGCGACGGTCGCCTGGATCGGCACTTCGAGGCCGCGGCGGCTGACAAGCGCCGTCTGGTCGGCCAGGTGAATCGGGTCGCCGCTCGCGAGCGCGAGGCTCACGGGGTCGTCCACCGAATGCTGCCCGTCGTCCTTTACGAGCTTGACGATCTCGGTGACATTCCGGCCGCAGGCCTCGTCCGAGGGCCAGCCGGTCATCTTCTCCGCGATCGGGTTGATGTAATCGATCGTGCCGTCGCGATCGGTCGTGATCACGGCATCCGCGATCGACTGGAGCGTCACCTCGGCCCGCTCCTTCTCCGCGTAAAACTCCTGCTCCGCGCGCTTTCGCTCGGTGATGTCCGTGACCGTGCCTTCGAACCCGACCGGCTGGCCGCGCTCGTCGCGGTTCAGGCGGGCGTTCTCCGTGATCGTGATGACGGTCCCGTCGCGGCGCTTCAGCTCGTATTCGGCCTCGACCAGCTTGCCATCGCGTTTCATTTTCTCGATCAGCTCGCGGCGAACTGCCGGATCGGGATAAAGCCCCTCGGTCGATCCGATTGCGCGGAGCTCCTCGAGCGAGGCGTAGCCCAGCATCGAGATCAGCGCCGGATTCGCGGAGAGCAGGTAACCGTCGAGCGTCACCTGGTAGACGCCCTCGACGACGTTGTCGAACAGGCCCCTGAACCGGCTTTCGCTTTCGCGGAGCGCGTCTTCAGAACGCCGCCGCTCGATCGCGATGCGCGCGAGCTGGGCCATGCGGCCGACGAGCTCGAGGTCGCGGCGAGACGGCATGCCGGTGCGCCGGAGGTAGGTCGCGAAAGTGCCGAGCATGCGGCCGTCCGCGCCCGTGATCGGGGTCGACCAGCAGGCGTGCAGGCCCGCTCGCAGCGCCGCCTCGCGGCGGTGCTCCCAGAGCGCGTCCTTTGAGATGTCGGGGACGATGATTTGGCGTTGCAGCGAGATGGCTGCGGCACAGGAGCCGAAGCGGATTTCGGCCGGATAGTTGTCCATGAGTGCGACGTATTCGCGCGGCAGGCTCTTGCCTGCGGCATGGGTCAGGACGCGCTTCACCGGATCGTAAAGCCGGATGCAGCAGATCGCAGCCGGCAGTACGCGCTCGACAACTTCCGTGATCGACGAAAGGGCGCCCGCGAGGGGCTCGCTCGATGCGATCTTCTCGAGTGCGCGGCGTTCGCCAGCGGCGACTAGCTCCGTCTGCTTGCGCTCCGTGATGTCGATGATGCTCGCGCGAATCAGGTTGCCGTTCGAGCTCGGCAGGCGCACGAACCGGACTTCGCTCGGGATCAGCTTGCCTTCGGCATCCTTGTGGAGCCACTCGAATACGGGCGTTTCGCCCGCGAGAGCTTTCTCCAGGTGTCCACGCGAGATCCCGAAGGACGGCGTGCCGTCTGCCTGTTCCGGCGGGCTCACCTGCTCCGGGCCGAGGCGCAGGAGCTGCTCGCGCGCCATCTTGAAGAAGTTAGCGGCGTTGTCGTTGCAGTCGATGAAGCGCCCCGAGCCGACGTCAAGCACGACGACCGCCTCCGGCGCGTTCTCGACCAGCACGCGGTAGCGCGCCTCGCTGTCCTTGAGTGCGTCTTCCGCCTTCGACCGCTCTGCCGTGTCGCGGATGCAGACGATGTACGTCGGCCGGCGCTTGATCTTCATCATGCTGACGAGGATCTCCGCCGGCATCAGCTCGCCGCGACGGTGCTTCGCGACTACCTCGCGGGCCGCGAGGTCGTAATGGGTCGTCTCCTGGGCGGTCGCGAGCTCCTCGAGGGCGCTGGGCAAGTCGCCATGCGGAGCGACGTCAGGAATCAGGCTGTCGAGCAGGTCTGACAGGACGTCGGTCTGCCTCACGCCGAAGAAGCGTTCGGCCGTGCGGTTCATGCTCTCGATGCGGCCAAGGTGGTCGACCGAAATGATGCCGTCCTTGACGTGGTCGAGGATCGCCTGGAGCCGGACGACGCTCTCACGTTCGAGACGCTCGGTCATCGCGGTCGCCTCGTCCGAGGCGAGGCGCAAGACGGTCTCGAGGCTGGTCCGGTCCGATTCGTATAGCTCGTACTGGCGGCTGATGATCTCGATGAGATTGCGCAAGCGCATCTTGCCGGCGGTGTCCGCGGCCTCGATCATCTGCTGCTCGAGCACCGGGTGAATGCTGCTCTTGCGCCGCTCCGGGGTCGGGGCCTGCGGCCGCGCATGCGACGCCGTATCCGCCTCCGCGGATTTCTTCAGCATCACGACGTTTGCCGGACTATTCGTCGTCATTCCAACCCCAAGCACAATGCCGTCGCACCCCTGGGAATGCGACGTAATGCAGCGATGCTATGGGATGCCCCCGGGGGCGAACGTGACCCCGTTCGCGGTTCGGCCGGGCCCGATTCGTGATGCAGGACGCGGTATTGAGGGCCGGTTCCAGGCGCCCTTTGGGCCTGCCCCGGGACGCCCATTTCCGCCCTTTTGAATCAAAGGGGACGCGCCCCTTCATATTTGCTGCGTCATTGTGGCGAAGTGGACGCGCCCCTTCATATTTGCGCCATTGCGCAACCATGCCGTCACTGCCGTGCTTGGGAATGCCGCTACCGTTTAGTCGTGCCAAGACGTGCCCGAGTCGTGTTCCCCGGCGTGCCACACCACGTCACGCAGCGTGGCAATCATCGCGAACGCGTCTTCTGCGGGAATGGGGATGCCGAGGCGTATCTCAGCCTGCTGCACGCCTATTCCCGACGTCACGGGGTTGGGATCTTCGCGTATTGCCTGATGCCGAATCATGTTCACCTTGTGGTCGTGCCGTCGAGCGTGGACGGCATGCATCGCGCCCTGCGGGCCGTGCACAGCCAGTACGCGCAGCGCGTCAATCGAATGAGAGAGATCGGCGGGCATCTCTGGCAGGGTCGCTATCACTCCTCGCCGCTGGACGCCAACCACTTTTTAAATGCAATCCGCTACGTCGAGCTGAATCCCGTCAATGCTGGCCTTGTCCCGCAGGCACAGGATTACCCGTGGTCCAGCGCTGGGTCTCACTGCGGGAACCGCCAGGACCCCCTGCTCGAACCGCTTCACCGGTCAAGCCACCTGCGAGGCATCGCCTGCTGGTCAAGCTGGCTCGCCCGCGGAGTGCCCGACGACTGCCGGGACCTGCTGCGGCGTCACGGGCGCCGTGACCTCCCTTGCGGATCACCCGAATTCGTCGACGAACTCGGGAAGGCTGCCGGGCGCGACCTGCAATATCGGCCGCGCGGCGGCCAGCGGAAAACCTGACTTTCGGACGATGAAGGGGTCCGTCCCCTTCGCGAATATGAAGGGGCGCGTCCCCTTCGGCTAGGCCGAGCGTTCGGCGCGCTTGCGGTCGCCTTCGCTCAGGTAGCGCTTGCGAAGACGAATGTTCTTCGGTGTGACTTCGACGAGCTCGTCGTCGCCGATGTATTCCATCGCCTGCTCGAGCGACATGCGGATCGGCGGCGTCAGCAGCACGTTTTCGTCCTTGCTCTGCGTGCGGATGTTGGTGAGCTTCTTGCCCTTCAGGGGATTCACGACCATGTCGCCCTCGCGGCTCGTCTCGCCGACGATCTGCCCCTCGTACACCAGATCGCCCGGCCCGACGAAGAGCGTGCCGCGCTCCTGCAGATTGAAGAGCGCGTAAGCGAGCACCGGGCCGCGACCGTTCGAAATCATCACGCCTGCCGAACGCTCCGCAAGCGTGCGCTCGACCACCGGGCCAAAGTGATCGAACACGTGATACATGAGCCCCGTCCCGCTCGTCATCGTGCGGAAATCGGTCTGGAAGCCGATCATGCCGCGGGACGGAATCCTGTAGTCGAGCCGCACGCGGCCCTTGCCGTCCGGCACCATGTCGGCGAGTTCGGCCCCGCGCGCGCCGAGGGCTTCCATGACAGCGCCCTGGGCCGTCGATTCGACGTCGACCGTGAGCTGCTCCCAGGGTTCGAGTCGTTCTCCGCCCTCTTCCTTCACGACGACACGCGGCCGCGAAACGGCGAGTTCGTAGCCCTCGCGGCGCATGTTCTCGATCAGGATGCCGAGGTGCAGTTCGCCGCGGCCGAACACGACGAAACGGTCCGGGTCGTCGGTTTCCTCGACGCGCAATGCAACATTGGAAAGCGTCTCGCGCAGCAGGCGCTCGCGGAGCTGCCGGCTGGTGACGAACTTGCCTTCCTGCCCGAAGAGCGGCGAGGTGTTCGTCTCGAAGGTCATGCTGATCGTCGGCTCGTCCACGACCAGCGCCGGAAGCGCCTCGACGGAATCCGGATCGCAGATCGTGTCGGAGATCGCGGGCAGCTCGAGACCCGAGAAGGCCACGATGTCCCCGGCGCGGGCTTCCTCGACTTCCACGCGCTCGAGGCCCATGAAGCCATATACCTGGCCGATTCTCCCGCTGCGCACGGCGCCCTCGCGATCGATGACGGCAACCGGCATCGCCCGCCGGAGCGTCCCGCGGCGGATGCGTCCGATGCCGATCGACCCGACATAGCTCGAGTAATCGAGTTGGCTGACCTGGAGCTGCAAGGGGCCGTCGACATCCACGTCGGGCGCCGGGCAGCGCGTGATGATCGTCTCGAAGAGCGGCGTCATGTCCGCCGTCATCGAAGTCGGGGAATAGCCGGCGATGCCCTGCAACGCCGAAGTGTAGACGATCGGGAAATCGAGCTGGCCCTCGCTCGCGCCGAGGCGATCGAAGAGTTCGAATGTCTGATTCACGACCCACTCCGGGCGGGCCTCGGGCCGATCGACCTTGTTCACGACGACGATCGGTGCGAGGCCGTGGACGAAAGCCTTTTGCGTGACGAATCGGGTCTGCGGCATCGGGCCGTCGACCGCATCGACGAGCAGCAGTACGCAGTCGACCATCGACAGCACGCGCTCGACTTCGCCACCGAAGTCGGCGTGTCCGGGGGTGTCGACGATATTGATGCGATAGTCGCGCCACTGGATCGCCGTGTTCTTCGCGAGAATCGTGATGCCGCGCTCGCGCTCGAGTGCATTCGAGTCCATGACGCGCTCGGTCAAGGGCTTGCGCGCATCGAGCGTGCCTGACTGGCGCAGCAACTTGTCCACAAGCGTGGTCTTGCCGTGGTCGACGTGCGCAATGATCGCGATATTTCGCAGGTTCTGGATCATGTGAAAGCGGTTTACCTAAAGGGGACGCGCACCTTTAAAGGTGCGCGTCCCCTTTGAAATGGCCGCGGATTGTAACCCGCGGACCCGCTTCAATCTACGTCAAGAAAGCACTCTAAGTTATTGATTAGCTAGTCTTCTGATTCGAGTGCCATCAGCTGTTCTTCGAGTTCGGCAACGTGCCGCTCCCAATAGCGCACCTCGCCGAACCAGGGGAACGCCTGCGGGAAGGCGGGGTCGTGCCAGCGGCGCGCGAGCCACGCGGCGTAATGCACCATCCGCAAGGCACGAAGCGCCTCGATCAGCGTCGCCTCGATCGGATCGAATTCCGAAAATTGCGAGTAGCCCTCGAGAATCTCCGCGAGCTGGGTGCGAATCTCCGACGCCCTGCCCGCGAGCAGCATCCAGAGGTCCTGGATCGCTGGTCCCGTCATGCAGTCGTCGAGATCGACGAAATGCGGCCCCGCCGCGGTCCACAGCACATTGTTGCGATGACAGTCGCCGTGGATCCGCAAATACCGCAACGTGCCTGCGTGCTCGAATCGCGACTCGACGAGATCCAGCAGCTCGCCCGTCACGCGTTCGTATCGATGGCTGATGTAATCGGGCATGCGGTCCTCGGACAGCAGGTACGCGACCGATTCCCGCCCCATGGCCTGCGGTGACAGTCGCGCGCGGTGCTCGAATCGCCGGGTTGCGCCGACACCATGAATGCGACCGAGGAAACGGCCGATCCACTGGCGATCGTCTTCGGTCCCGAGTTCCGGCCACTGTCCGCCTCTGCGCGGATAGATCGCGAACCGGAATCCGCCGAAGACCGGGACCGGCCCCTCGCCGAGATCTTCCTCGGGCGGCAAGTCGAGCGGCGCGATGACTGGAATCTCCGCCGCCGCCAGCTCGCGCGCGAACGCGTGCTCCTCGGCGATCGCCAGGTCAGTCCATCGCCCGGGCCGGTAGAACTTGACGACGACCGGATCGGCGTCCTCGAGACCCACCTGGAATACGCGGTTTTCGTAGCTGCCAAGCGCAAGAATCCTGCCGTCGCTCGGAAATCCCGCGGCTTCCACCGCATCCACGATCAAATCTGGTGACAGGTTCGCAAACGGGGCCGAGTCGGCCGTTGGTATCATGCGGGCACGATATCGTGGAGCTTCAATGACTACCATCCTGGTGACCGGCGGCGCCGGCTACATAGGCAGCCACGTCGTTCGCCAGCTCGGCGAGCGCGGCGAAAAACTGGTCACGCTCGACAACCTGTCGACGGGATACCGCGGCGCCGTGCTGTACGGAGAATTTGTCGCCGGCGACACCGGCGACGCAGGTCTGGTCACGCGCCTTCTCGCGGAGCACCGCGTCGACACGGTCATGCATTTCGCGGCCCACATTCAGGTGCCCGAATCCGTCGCGAACCCGCTCAAGTACTACCGCAACAACACCGCCAGCACCCGAACGCTCCTCGAAAGCTGCGTGGCGGCGGGCGTCAGGAATTTTGTGTTCTCCTCGACCGCCGCCGTCTACGGCATTCCGGCCGGCGGAATCGCAGACGAGGAC
>Ga0180062_1000120_pt1 | contig 14456 bp, 31 predicted proteins | sample EasRivT45_16_10D_FD_121775 | JGI IMG/M metagenome (GOLD analysis project Ga0180062, IMG submission 121775) | Soil microbial communities from meander-bound floodplain in the East River, Colorado, USA - East River metaG ERMLIBT45_16_10D | ecosystem: Environmental > Terrestrial > Soil > Floodplain ... | reverse complement strand
TCCTGATCTATTCGCGTCAACATCTAAATTATCAATTGCGTGGTTCAGCGCATCAAACAAAGCCGTGCCGCCGCCTGTATGAAACGATAAATCGCCGAGATTTTCGACCGGAACATTTTTGTGTAAAACTGTAGGTCGCGTATCAAATGTAATAACGGTAACAAATGTGCGTTGGCCAGAAGACTTCGCGTTCGCCTTCAGGTCCCTAACGGCCGTATTGTACCAAGCTACAGCTTGTTGCCGCAGGCTTGACATGGAGCCAGACGAATCCAGTACCAATGCCACATAATTAACCAGTGGCTTCGCCACTTTGGCATTCGGTTTGCGGACACTGACGGACGTTTTCTTACTTACCATTTCATTTCCCCTTTTCAAAAAACTTTGCGTACACTTGCGTACACTTCGGCACGCGAACTAAACAACTCGCTACGCTTCTTCAAAATCTTTTTAGAGAAAATCCAGCCCGGTTTTTCCAATAAAAACACATCTTTGTTTATTGAAACTACATTAGCCCATTCCACATGAAATCCATTAAATGTATCTGGGAACGGAAGCCAGCTATTATTTTCGTCGAAGACGATATAGTAAACTTGGTCGCCTAGTTGCATACAAACCCCCCGTTTATGCTTTCGGTGTTAGGAATTTCTTACGGGCGCGAAGCCCAAGCTTCCAACCTCGCTGGAAAGCTGACTTTTGAGAGCCTTTAAACGCTTGTTCAGCATAGATACTCTTCGGGTCATCAAACGCATGATAAGCGCCGGAGACAAAAGGCCACGAAGCCTTTAACTTTTTGATAACAAGCCGCGCCCAGAAAGCAAGCTTCATTACCATCGATATCGATAGAACATCCTGTAGTTGGCTTCAGCCTGTTTTTATAGACAAGTGTAGCCAACCTCATAATTTCTTTTCCGGTCATAACTCACTCCTAATGGTTGGCCAAACTATACATATCTGGATATCGAATAATACCATCACGACGCTCAAGAAAATCCGCTTCAATTTCATTATAAACATTACGCTTGGCTGTTGGCTTAGGCATATACATCGGAATAAAATAATCGCTGCGTAAGCTTCCACAATTTAAACATTCATCTTCAGCAACAACGGAAGTATCACGGGCGACATCGCCCGTTTTGCAGATTGAGCATTTCCCTATCGTTATTAGCATAAAACCTCCGGTTTTGTTAAATCAAGCCCACTGCAAGCTACTGCGTAGCTTACGACTTGCATTTTCGTACAACACGAAGTTTTCCGGTTCTGGACAAGTAATCCCTTCTTTACGACAATTCTTTACCAAGCGTTCATAGGCCAATTCGAACGAGCTAAACGACGCACCTTGCATTTCCCTTCGGTTCTGGCGATAAAAGGCGAAGTAACAATCTAAACCGGTATCGTGATAAAAGACTGCATCAGCCGGGAAATCTACATGGCTATCGCTATAACCACCCTTAGGATACCGAAACCAACTCACGTAGTGGTTGTCCCTGTAAAAATATTTCTTTTTCGTCATTGAGTGAAACATCTCCAAATTCTATCGACGTTGGCTCTGGCATATCTTCACCATCAATACGTGCATTATCATATTTAATAGCAAAGCTTCGAGCCTTACTTGGCATCTCATATAACTTAGGAACGCCTTGGAAGTTCCAGTAATTATAACCCACGCCAACGCGGTGGTCAAATAATTCCGACAAAGCTTCCACCAACGGGCATGTCCCAAAGGTTTTTAGCGCAGCGTCAATATGTTTTTGCGTAATTGCAATTAACATGGAAATTAATCCTTCACCTTTTCGGGCATAGGAATGGTAACGGAGATGCCGGCAGCGCCAGCGTCTTTCGGTTGTGGTTGTGGTGCTGCGACCTTGTTTTCAGGAACAGGCGTAGCCTGCTGTTGTTGGGCAAAGAAATTAAATGTACGTTCGCCCGTCCTTGGGTTAATGCGGTATTCGGCCGCTCCTGCCTTAATAGCTTTTTGTTCATAGATTTCCGGCAGGTCCGGAGTTTTTTCTGGCGTTAGAAATACAAATTCAACATTTCCCGTTTTGTCATCTACAATAAACCGGCCCACTTTTGACTCAATAGCTCGTTGACGTGAGCCTTGTCTTTCTAACGTGGTTCCGGTCATAAAACCGGTCCCAAATCCTGATAACATCCCCACAAATAAACCGGGAAGTAACCACAGATTTGTTCTATTCATTATTTTACCCGCTTTCGCTTCTTAGGAACAAGGTTCGGATTGATTGCATTAAAGACCGCCGCGCGGTCTACTTTGGTTTGCAATAAATAAAATAAAACGTTTACCTTTACACCTTTTGCTACTGGCACTCGTGTTCGGTCCAAAAGCTTTTGAGCGGCGTACTTGCGGCCCATCTTCTTGGAAAAGTTATCGCTTGGGGCGCATATCGCCCTAACTCTAAACGTTCGGCCGTCAGTTACTAGCTTTATCTCCGTGCCACGCCGAAAGCCTAGCTTGGTTTGGAAGGTCTTGTGGCTGACGTGCAACCGGATTTCTTGACCGTTGGAAAGTGTTACATACATCTCGGACTACCTCGATTAAATAGTTAAACCTTTTGTTTAGTGTAGTGGAATTTATTTGTAATATACTTCCTTCGCATCCGTCGTCCAAACTTCCAGCCATCAATATAAGGTTTGGTAAGTTTACCTTCTTTTTCAAAACCGTCGAAGCCGGTTATGACGCCAGCAATAAATCTTGAACTACGTTTAAATAGATGACAAAATCCAAGGTATCCGCCGCCATGTATATACCGCCATTGACTTATAATCAATCCGGTTTTTGCATAACAAGCTGCGCCTAGAATGCAATAGTCGCTATCGCCATCCGCAGGTCTTAGCCCAAGCTTTTTGTAAGCCTTTTCGGCAAGCTGTTCGATTTGTCTAGTTGATGTAGCCATGTTTTTGACTTATCCGTGTAATACATTTTAGAGAGAACTAATTTACACACAAGTAATGGAGATTGCCATGACAGGGACCACTACGGTTTTTGCCTATTATTGGGATGGGGTCGCTCGCGTCACCATCGCCCGCTAACTTTAAATTAAGACGGCTTACGCAACCGTCTTTTTTTACACCCCCAACGTTACAAACAATTTTCAACAACCTTAACTAAATATTATAGTAATGCCACGCAAAAGTAAATACAAAGACGATGTTATACGGCTTCATAGTCAAGGCGTCTCCGATTGGGATATTTGTAAAGAGCTTGGTTGCCAATGGGGAGCCGTTCAATGTTTTCTAAGGCCGGGGTACAAAGAAAAAAGACGAGAGTATTATAAAAGAACCTCCGGTAGTCTTAAAGGAATATTCACACGCAAAGTTTGTAAGTTCCAGCGTCCCTATCAAGAACCAAAAAATCGAGCTAAAGTCCACACCGACTACATTTTATTTTTTATCAAAGTTAACACTTTTAAACAAGGACATCTGATGAGTAATTTAACCACAAAACAAGTATATGACAAATACGGTGATTCAACCAAATGTTATTTAACTGGAGAACATATTGATTTAACCAAACCTCGCACTTATCATTTCGACCATAAAGTACCTCGTAGTCGTGGCGGCGAAGCAACAATTGATAATCTTGGCATATGTACCGGACAAGCTAATCGGGCGAAGCAAGACTTAACCCCAGAAGAATTTCTTGAGTTTTGCCGCAAAGTTCTAGTCCACAACGGTTACGACGTTACCAAGTCTACCACACAAACTCTTGCGGAGCAAGACGAATACGCATCTTTCCGCGAATAATGAGCCGGTAATCCCGGCTCTAGTTGTCCACACACATCACCGCACTACAATAAATTTGAATACTGTTATTTACGTCCGGTATAACGCTGCGAAACGTTTGATACAAGCCTTCTCGAATCTTGTTCCATTTTAGTTTATTGTCGGAATTGCTACAAAAACAACTACCTAAAACCGTCCGCAAAAACGCGGCTTCATCTTTCGACATAACCATCTCAACTTGAAAGTCGTCAACAGGAACCTTTTTAGCAGTTGCCATTGTTATATCCCTCTCTATAGATTTCAATCTCTTGTGCGGCCCAACAAAAATTAATTATACAGTCTGGGAATAGCTCACGCACCTTTTTTGCGTAATCTTCATGAAACTGCCACGAGTTAAATTCAAGGTAGTCGTTGTCTGACGGCTCGTAGTCGTAATAAACGTCGTTTAACGTTACATAATGAGCCGGGTTATTACCATGGTCCGCTTTGGAGACGAAGATATCCGGAACTTCAACGCCGCCAACACCTTCTGTTAGTTTAGAGACAACTTGTTCGGCGTATTGCGTTAAATGAGAAATTTTCAATGTCGCCTCCGTATTTAGGTTGCGTCAGCAACCGGATATTCAACCATAAGACCGATGAAAGAGGCTCCTAAATTTAATTGACTACCATCTTTTTCAAACATTATCAAATTAAACGTATTCACACCATCCGGCCGCTCTCTATCTACTTTAACCAAATATATATCGGTTTCTACGAATTTAGCCACCTTCCCAGCCGGCAATTTATCAAACGGAATAATACTTTTTGGTTGATACAATTCCCAATTATTGTCATTAATCATAGAGGTTAGACGAAAACTTGGCCACCTGCCCACAATATATTTCTTTTCATTTAGAAAAATATAGTTTGTTGGCGTCCAAAATGGTCGCCGAATCTTTTTACCGGCTTGCAATGCTTGGATGGCTTCTATAATATTCATAGCTCGCTACGCTCGCTTTCTCGCCGTTAGGCGTTAGTTTTTTATAGCCAACATACCTTTAATATCTATTTCAGTATTTGAGTATCGGATTATTTCACTTATAGTCTCATATAAATCATCATGAATACGACTCCACTTTCCATTACTTCTTTCGCTGCTCATGGCAGCACCTAATACCGTTCGTAGAAACTCGCCCTCTTCATAAGATAGAAGTAATTGAACCGCGCATTTTTCAGGAATTTTCGTAGAGATTGCCATAGCCATCGTGCTGTTCGCTTTCTCTTGCATGGACGCAAGGTAATTATACGCTACAGGGGCGCGGCGGTCAAGCCTCAATGCATGTCATTTCACCGTTTTTCGTCCACCATGGGTACGAAATCTATTCTAAAGCGCCTGCGGCCGTTAAATCAGATATATAACAACCATTTAAAAGGTCGTCCCCACCAGCCAAAAGCCCAATTATTTTTCTAGGGTCGTCTGTCTTTAATACATCGTACCCTAAATCAAGAGCGGCCTTGGCCCACTCTTCCTTAATAACCAAACCGTCAACTTTACGTTCATTAAGCTTATCTAGAAGAATTTTGTGCATAAGGTCTCGGCTAGGACGTTTGCAGCAAAGTGTATGGGTAAATCTACTGAATAATGAGCCATCAGCAAACCCTTTAATTTTTTCAATGCTATTAGCCGTGGCCCAAATCATGGAATTAGCCTTAGCCTCAACCCTACCGACTCTTGCATTTAATTTTCGTATTACGCCGGCCCCGTCCATCAGCGCCCAAAGGCAATAGAGGTTATCCATATCATATTTTTCAATCTCATCAAAACAAAGGATTTCCGGTAGAACGCCATCGCGAGCCTTTTCCAAAATCCAGTTTTCCAAACCGCTTTTCGAAATGCTTGTTGCGGAAACAATAGCGACACGTTCGGTATCGTCGCCCGCTTCATACCAGGATTTCAACCCCTTAAAAAGAATTGTTTTGGCCGATGCCGGCAAACCATACAACAAAGTATGGCAGCGCTCCCGCCCCTTAGTCCCCACATAGATTTGCGAATTACGATTAATAACCCTAAGATGTGCCTCGCGCTCGTAAACGTCCCCAAAGTATTTTTGTAATATTTCTTTGCTCAATTCCCCCACCACCAGCGGGCCGCGCTCTTCCGCGACTTGCTTAGACTCGCGGCTTTCTGCCAAGTCCTTAGCCGACCAAGAACGATTCATAGCCGCTCGTATAACGAGAAGCTTTGCCTTTTCCAACATCCTAATTGCGGCAGTCTCGCTACGCTTCGGTTCGACTGTCAAGGTAACAACAAAGCCATAGCGGTAGCCACCACCTTCGCAGTTAATAGTGTTAACTGGAGTGGCCTTTGCCTTAGTAGTGCCGGCACTAGGTCGATTCTTGAGGCAGTGAACGATTTCTTGGTACTGATTTTGCAATTTGTCGGCGTTAAGCTGATTTGTGGTGGAACGCTCAACAAAAATTTCACATTTCAGGCTCATACTTCGCCTTTCGTAAAAAAACTTGTTTTTCAATGCCGCAGCCTGGATTCGAACCAGGGAGGGGTTTTAGGCCCGCCTGATTTACAGTCAGGTGCTATCGTCCACTCTGCCACTGCGACAACGTAGTCATTATAGGCACGTAGCGTAGCTACGTCAAGGGGTATTCCACCATTTTATCATCATCTACCCAACCAGTTAAGGATGTTTTCAACTTTACGCAATTTTTCAAACAGTTGTGCTTTCGTGTAATTTGATTCGCTTCTCCAAGTATAACAATAATCCTTAACCTCTCGTATTTTTCGAATTAACAAAAGATTTTTATCTTCCAGTTCTTTAATTTCGCTGCGTTTTTGACGCAATATATTATTCAAACAGTCGTTTTCTTGGCAAATATCGGCGTAGTCCCCAACAAGAGAACGTTCCCGCGCAGCCTCAAGAAATTCAAATTGCTCATGCGCCGCAAGGGCTTCAAAGCGTAGCTCTTTGTTAATCAACCGGTCAATCAGGTCAACGTAATTATGCTGAAGCATTTTGCGTAGCCCTTGAATAAAGATTAGGCTGTAAAAGTAGCAAGGCGTCGGACGAACCAACGCCAGCCGATATGACTCAGCCACCATGCTTGCTACGCAGTGATTATAGGGAGCTAGCCCTTGTTCGGCAATAGGCTCGCTACAATATTTTGCACTTCCTTTACGCGAGCCGGCTCGCCCGTGGCCTTTCCTTCGCCGTCGCCAAGCTTTACCACCGGTTGACCGTCCAAATGCGTAAGTTTACAAACAATATTCAATGGCTTTGCCAAGGGGTTTGTTAACCATGTTCCTACGGCATACTTTGTATTACAACGTCCAGCAACGTAGTTCTCAATCCTACGGATTTTATCGGGCGATAGCCCATCTGAAAAGATAATACCGTAACCTTTGTATTCTTTGACCCAATAAGCTAAAGCTTTGTCTACGAACCGTTCGGGTTCGCCAGAGTCTTGACGAAGCCATTTCCAATCAAAATTAAACGGGTCGTTAAAAAATAAATCAGAGCCTAAAGTATCGGGAAGAAAACAATCTAATTTATCTTTATAAAAAGTTTTCCATTCATGCTGGGGATAATAATTCCAATTATCTAGCGATTTAATAACTTGGTGAGCCATTGACCATTCATGGGGCATCGTGCCGATTACCGGAACGTCATACTGCGCCGCTAGATAAACGTTGCTTGTTCCAACGAAATTATTAGCCTGTGCAGCCCAATACAAAACATTATCCTGCTCGCCAAAGCTATATCGCCGACGCGTACCGAATTCAGCCCATGGGACACCGATAGAATCAATATCGCGAATGCGTTGAAGGGCATCAAACATGCAAACATTAGGATACTTTTTTGGGTCGATTAATCGATAATAACAATGTGAAAATGTATATAAAAGAGGTATCTCCCACAAGGTAGTTTCGTACCACGGGCCTTCTACGGTAATCCGTCCGTTTAGTACAGTTACTTTCAATGGGTCGTAGGGTTTACAAAGGGAAAGCCACGCCAAATAACTTTCTTTAAAGAAACCAAGGTTTCGTAAATACGAAATATCGTCCTTAGTAAATCGTAGGCGTCCAAGTTCTTCCAAGGCCGGCAGAAGTTGAGCAAGGAAATTTGTGGGCCATTCGCGTCCTTCGCGGTCAATCAACTCGAAGCGAGCAACGCGTTCGCTATACTTGTCGAATACCAGCCCGGAAAGCGTCAGCTTGTACAGGTCGTTATCGAGAGCTAGGCTGTACATTTACTCCTCCTATTGTATTACTTCCGGAAACCGTCTGATTTTGGTAATCAAATAATTCCTATCCTCATCTTTAACCAAATCTTTGCCATGTATTCGGTCAACAGCGACTTTAGTTACCTTAACGATACGCGGTTCGCCATATCTAGTACCGCCGTTATACTCAAAACGAATAATTTTACCTTCTAATGCTTCATAATTTTGTTCCAACTTCTTAATAATTTCGTCGATATCGGAGCCGGTAATAACATCGCCTTCGGCGGCTCTTGCAAGAGTCCAACCGCTTTTAACTTTGGTCAAAAGGTAGCTTGCGCCGCTATCGTAGCAATAAACCGAACCACCAATACCTAATGAGATACCGGAGTTTAAATAACAATCTATTTCTGTTAAGATTTCGTCTACACTAGAGTCGTCGCTTTGTATGGTAAATAACGCAGTTTTGGTTTTAATAGCAATGCTAAGCATTTAAAATTACCTTCGCCCTTTCTTCCCACAACTCAATAGCTGCGCTTAAATGATGATGTAAATGTAAATTAAATTCCCCGATTCTAGCCGCGAACGCCGTCCATATAGGCTTCGCCTTTAGAAAATACTTTTTAGCGTATTGATAGTTCGTGACGCCAAAATCTTCCACGTTATCTAGCCTATCGGCAACCTTAATAAGCAAAGCTTCCGGGGACTTCGTCCCAAAACTTTCCAGGTATTGTTTTTTGTCGTCCGTTCCTGCGAAGCGTGTAGTTTGTACGCTAGGTCAAGCGCAGTTTTGACTAAAGTTTTCATTTATCCAATAATCTCCATAATGGAACCATTCCTAATTGTAACCGCGCATCCATCATCTCTAATAGCGTTATAACCACGAAAATTCTTAACTTTTATAAGGTTAGCGGGATAATTCTTTAGTTTAAAAATATCACCAATATTAACCTCTTCAAAACGAGCAGAGCGAGTATAGATTTCCCAATCCGCTTTACCAAGCGTCCAATAGCTAGCGGTGACTCTATCGTTGTCGTCTTCCCGCTTATTATATAAATGAAGTTGACCGGTTTCGTCAGCCGTTGCATAAACGCCCTGCGTCCAATCTGTTTGGCGTATCTTTTTGCCATCTTTGACGGCACAAGTTAAAGCTTCGTAAAAGTTCATAGTTCGCTTCGCTCACTTTCTTCATAATGTTCTTGTTCAAGCCGCCAATCATCTTTGAATGGCATAGCGTAATGTTGAATATCCATATCTCGTTCGTCCGCTATGGCACAAATAATAGAGTCTTCGGCTTCGCCATCAATTTCCTTAATATATAATTTCTTGCCCAAGCATTTCATTAACGGGTCTATATTTTCACAATGTCGCCCAATGAATAAGCCAGCGCGTTTTACCCAAATAACCACCAATTCACCGCACACTTCAATCCTGCGGATTCCCAACCGCTCAACTTCGGCGATAGCCTCATCATAGTTTTTGTTATGTTTTTCAATATAGAAAGCCGCAAGGCGACCTAAAACTTCACGCTCTGCGTTATTGTATTTCATAGCGAAGCTATTCCCATTTAGTTAATCTAGGGGTTTGTCTATCGCCGCCGCCTCTGCAATGATTTTCCGGCTTCCGCTTAAATTTTTCGTTGGTATCTGTCGGGCGAATTTCATACTTAATTCTTGAGCTATAGCCACCACGTTGGCTATTTTCCAATTGCTTTTTACGCGCGGCGACAAGCTTACGCTCGTCGGTCATAAACACAATTTCCTTGCCGCGATGGATTTTAACAAGATTGTACAACATGCTCGTACCTCGCGTTAAAGAAACGATAGTGATTTCTTGCATGTCGGGTGACTCCATTGGATGCTGTCATTATACGCACGCTAGCGCGTAAAGTCAAGGCGTCATCCTCCACCAAATTCCATCCCTACCCATTTTCCGGAACGCTTGTCGGCGCAACTCGCCCTTGAAACCCAAACCTTTTAAACAATAGTTTTTTAGGTCGTCGGCTTCATTTGTCAAAAAGACAATTTGCTTTTTAGCTCTTTCTTTAACCCAATTTAATATATAATTGCAGTAGCTAGCTTCATTACCGTCACGCAGCACTTCTAGTTTAATTATTCTGTTAGTGTCTGTTATTTCATCAAAATATAAAACTATAAAACCAAGTAGCTTACCGCTTCCAGAAAAATATCCGGAAAGAAGGTAGCCGTCTGCATTACAGTTTTTGTAAAAATCGCTTTCGTCCCACGCATACTCGCTCAAAGCCATCACGCCAAAATCTTCATCGTAGAACATATGGGCGGCGGTTTCTATCTCAAGCACGGCTGGCATATGACGGGTTAACGCTAGCTCCATACCCATAATTAACTCCGTGGCAACCCAAGCACAATTTCCAACTCTTCCAGCTTACGACGTATTAGACTGTTAAGCGTGAAATCCTTAGTACAATAAATACTTTCTGAACCCGGAAGCTTAACCTGTAATTGCTTATTAACTATCCGCGCTAGCGTGAATTCTCTGTTTTCTCCAAGAAATTTTTTGATTTTTTTAACATCGTCTCGCATTGCATTACCTTTATTTTGTTTACAAAGTCCATAAAATAAATTAGACCGGTATCGTAGTCCAGATGATAAAGTTCCACGAACCCACGTCCTATTGTAGCATAGTTTTCGGGCCGCGTCCAATGATATCGGTCGTGCCAGCTTCGCGGAAAGTGGCCCGCTTCTACGTAGCGTAAATACTCTGGCTCTTGACTAATATCTACCAATTTTTTACCATTTTCTTTATGATAATATTCAGCATGGTCGTCTGGCGGACCATTACAGCAATGACCACCAGCACGAACGCAACCCAAGCGCTTCGTCTCCAAATACAATTGCTGGGCAAGTTCAAGCGGCAACTTGCAGTGCATAAAGTAATAATAACTGTGTCCAGGTGTTACATATATGTCGAAAAGCGGCATATGCCCGATAGGCCCGTGACGGCTTTCAATCGGAAGAATATGTAAACATAATAGCTCAAATGTTTTTTGGCAGTTATTTAGCGGCATTATTTACCTCATCTCTCCATGCGTTGGCCACTTCAACTATGTCGGTTTGGAAAGCGTTTTTAAAAATCATAAGGCGTAGCCTTTTACATAAAGAAACTAAGAATAAAAGTCACTGCTGCGCAGGGGAGAGATAAGCCGGATAATGGCGGCAATATACTAAGTAGACAACCGTGCCAATACTCAAAAGCCTGCGGCTTGCCGGCCCATAAAAGCCAATTGTTTACCGAGTAATCCCACAATAGGCCGCCTAGCAAGATAGACACAATCCACAGGAATAAAAGTCCCAAGCACGCAAGACCTTCAGCTTTTGTAGATTTTCTACTACTACTCATATCAGTTCCTCCAATTAATGTATAAAACCTCTGTCATTTTCCGCTTAGTTTTAGATTGCGAAGCATTATTAACAATTTCCTTTTCTTCGATACGCCAACCCTTATATAGCTCATCATACAAGCGGCTATGATAGCCGCTGACAATTACCTTACCCTGCATAGCGTTAAGCACTTCGGCTAGTTGGCGATGGTCGCCTTCGGTCATCTCAAACTCGCCGTAGGCTCGTTTAGAAACCCGTGTTTCCTGTAAATATGGCGGGTCAGCGTAAACTAAGATATCTTGGTAATCTAGATAACATAATAATAGCTTAATAGCATCCATGCTATAGAAACTCACGTTAGCAATTCGCCTCGCTATAGCCGGTATCGCGTCTACTGCACTGAGCCACCCGCTAACATCTCCCGGCATTCCCCTGCGAAGCCGTTCCGACCACGCGAAGCTTGTCTTCATGCCGCCGCGAGACATGCGACGTAAAACAAACTCCTGTACTTCCTTTGGCTCTAGTTCGCCGCGTAGTGCGGCATCGAAAGTCTCTTGAGAATAATTGAGCAAAGAAAGTTCATGCTGAAAATATAATGGGCGGTTTCTAACAGAATGCCAAATGCTTATAAGCTTGCGGTCTAGGTCGTTGGCAATCTCCACCATACTACGTCGCTTCTGCAATAGTACGGAGCCACCACCAAAGTATGGTTCAACGAACGTTAGTTCGGTATAGTTTGTGGGAAAATGGGAAATAATCCACTTGGCTAAATACGCCTTGCCGCCGTGTACCTTCAATAAGGTCCCTAAACGTTTTGTTTTTGTCAACATCTCCATCATTTATAATCCTTTTAAGCGGTAGCTTAGGAATATTGCAAATTAAAATTCGTCGCCACTTCTTGCATATCTTCATTAAAACGTTCTACGAACGCTGGGCCTTCGGCGTTATTGTCGTGTGCTTCCTGCATTGCAATAATTAGATTTAAATCAAACTCATTCCGTCTAAAAAAAAGTCTAGCAGGATTTACCAAATCTTTCACTTGACTACCTTCCATTTCCGATATGTAGTCCTCATCAGGAATCAACCATCCCGCAACACATCGAAGATTATTTGGGGCGCGATACATACAACTCACCGCATTATCAGTGGCAGGCTTTCCTTGCTCACGAATTTTACCAAGTGCAAAGTCGAAGACTTGCTGATTATCCTTCGGGTTTACTGCTAGTGGCATCTTCATTCTCCCTTTTCATTGTAAGCAAAGCTTGCTTTATTTTCTGGTCAAGTTTTGGGTGCTCATGCTGAAGCAATTGGTAGACTGTTTCTATTTCAATCTCTTCTGACGTATCCGGTTCCGTAGGATAATTGTGTTGCGCGGGCCAATACCGAAAGTAAACCAGATAGGTTTTGCCTTCAACGTCGATGACTTGCTGTTCTTGTTGTGGCATAGCTCGTCCCCGTTGTATTCTAGGCCACGGACGGCCTATAGTCAAGTTTGTATAGCGTAGCGACGGCTTGCATTTTGTTCTCGTAGAACGCCATGAATTGACCATCGCATAATTTATCACATGTATCGTGGCACCTTTGCAAACAGCTTAAAAATACAATATCTCTATGTACGTTTGCGATACAATATACGCCGGCCTTACTAATAGTGCCGCCCAAATCCATCAAGCTTTTACCCTCAAATTCGGGCTTATAGCTTTCGTCCGGTATCAAGTGCCCAATTGGACATTTATCTCCATCACAACCGCGATAAGAACAAATCCCCCCATTTACAGAAGGTCTACCTTGTGCGCGTATAGCCGCCAAAACTTTGTCGAAGACAATTTGTCGCGAGTCAATCATATTCGTTCCACCTTTTCCAATTTTTGATACGCCGGCGCGTTGGGTTTAACATCCCAATGGTTAGCGTTAACAATTTCTTTCCGGCCGATTTTAACCTTAAGCTTTCCATCGGCGTTCGCTTGAATAAATACGCCGATTTGCCACAGTCCTGCGGACTTGACCTGAACCTCATCACCTGCCTGATACTCGTACATGCTCGCGTAGCTCGCTTTCTAAGTTGTAAAGTATTTATTTACGATAGTATTAACTTCTTCTTCAAAATTGTTAGGTGTATTAATAACAAATTCAGGCCCAGGATTATCATCATTAAACAACATTTCGTCTATTTCGTTAAACAATCCATTTGTGTTAACTGGATTAGACATGTTGCCAATTAAAAGAAAGATTTTTGTTGCCTCTTCGGGGCTAATTTCCATATGAACGCGGCCATTCTTGTAAGAAACCTTCGGTTTCTCTTTAAACAGTTCCCACTCGTAGCCCGGCCCGAACACAACTTCATCGTCAGCATCGCCACTTTGGTTATAAATCATATCGTCCTTAAGATAAACATAAAAGTCTGAACACCATGTTTTACGACGAATCTTCCTACCGTTAAGCAACGCTTGAATAGCTTCCTTAGTTTTCATGTTCGCTACGCTTTCCGACGCTATTGCGTCTAAATACTTTGATGATGGCAACAATGAATACGACTGGCCAATATATGGCGAAAAAACTACTCATCTTTAATTCTGGTCATGGCAATAATTCCTAAATTCGGGGCGTAGGGAATCGAACCCTATCCGCACGGTAATCAGCCGCTACGAGTTTATAAGGCTCGCGTCGGGAGCCACCCGTCGCCCCGCGCGTTTTCACGTTCGGAAAGCAATTTGATTATATCCTACTTCCGAACGTTTGCAACCGGAATTGTGCTCGATTGCACCACTTTGCTCACCGGGACGCCAACGACCGGACTTCCCAAAATTTCATCGCAAACTCCATAACCGCTATACCATCATTATAGGCTCATACCGCTCGCGAGTCAATAGGCAAACGCCTATTTTTTACAAGCCTAGGGCTTGCCTTTCGGTCTCGCTCAGCTTGAACTGAAACGAAACACCACATGGCCCAAATGAGCAAATACAATACTCATAAGCTTAACGAAATCCTTCTCCCAACAATCCTTCGCAATCTTTTCCCATCCACAAGTTCGTGGGTTAAAGTATGGTAAATCACTACCTGGATTGCAAATACAGTAGTCGTTAAAATGTTTGTGATAATAAATAGTATAAACAACTTCATTAATCATCTTCGCCTTCT
>Ga0180062_1000119_pt1 | contig 14510 bp, 10 predicted proteins | sample EasRivT45_16_10D_FD_121775 | JGI IMG/M metagenome (GOLD analysis project Ga0180062, IMG submission 121775) | Soil microbial communities from meander-bound floodplain in the East River, Colorado, USA - East River metaG ERMLIBT45_16_10D | ecosystem: Environmental > Terrestrial > Soil > Floodplain ... | reverse complement strand
GTCCTCCAATCGCCGCCGCCAAGTCTTCAGAAGGCCAGCCCGCATTCCATCGAGTCGCCGAATGGGAAATGTCGGATCATAGATGGTCTCTCCCAGTCCCAAGAATGGAAGGCTCGCCGGAAGCCAATAGGCCCGCGGACGGATCAGGATGGTCATGGCAAAGACCGTGAATCCGTTGACGACTTGACCCGCTAGGGACTCCTCAGGAAGCTCGGCACAGGCTTTCGATAGCTTGTCGGCAATCTCATCCGAGTTTGTAACAATAACGCCGCCGGAACCTGCCGTAATATTCTTCCCCCGTCCCAAACTGAAGAAGCCGACATCGCCCATGGTCCCGACCCAACCCTCCTTCGTCTTTCTACCCATAGCCTGGGCTGCATCTTCAATGACAGGAATCCCCAATGGCTTTGCGATCGCTTGGGCTCGGCTGATATCCGCTGTCTGCCCCAGCAGATGCGGACTAACGATGCAGAGCGTCTCGATATCGACAATCCGTTGAAGATGGTCGAAGGCGAAATCGAGCGTGTGAGGGTCAACATCACACAACACCACTTGTCCCCCCGCTCTAGCAATGGCCGAAGGGACGGAAAAACAGGTGTACGCTGGAATGATCACCTTACGCCGACGAGAAGTGGCTGCAAACGCCTCGACTATTGTCGCCAGAGCCGCTCTCCCGGAAGATAAGAGAAACACGTGCCCGACGCCGAAATAGTGTTTTATCTCCATTTCCAGCCGTACGCGATATCGTTGCGCTTGGAATAGTCCGAGAATTGCCCAACCGAGGTCCACAACGGTAACCGGAGCTGCGGTGGGGGCGAGGTGTCGTTGCATTCTCATGGAAGATACTTGGCGATCATCGGGCCAATCATGGTTGTCATCGAGACAGGTAAACGCTGCCACAGTCGAATTGCAAGGGCATACTTCGGGTTTTGAGGATTCAGCTCAGGAAGCGGCCCGCTGTGTCGAAGCCAATAGTACCAATATAACTGCACCGGCTTGGCCCCCCACTGCGCCTTGAATCGATAAGTCCCACTGTCCACTGACGATCGGCCGAAATCAAACGCCTTGAATCCTTTGCGGCAAGCAAACTCCAACACCGCGCTATAGAGGAGCATGTTGGGAGCCAGCCGGTTGAATCGCTTGTCTGACGCCGCCCATGGGATCTCCAACGTGTCGCGAAACCCATACAGAAGTCCCGCAGCAAGGGGAGCTCCCTTCAGTGAGACTACACACAGTCGCACTTCCTGGGGAAAGGTCTCGACAATCGACTGAAAAAACCCTTTCTCGTACACAGGCGTACCCAAATCCCGCATGCAGCGAGCAAACGCACGATAATAGTCTTCGAGCAGCTCCTCGCCGCCGATACGGACCTCCATCCCCTCCTTTTGCGCCCGCCGGATTTGGCTCCGCAACCTGGAAGGGAAGGCCTTCAGCAACGTGTCATAGTCCGTAGGGAGCGCAAGTCTCATCGAAACTTTGCGGGTGCGAACCGGCCAGTCGGTTTCAATAGGCTCAGCTTGTCTCAATTCGATGTGAGACGCCCCGACATGCTTGGCCGTTTTCGCCGCCTCTGCCTGAAGGGCAAGACGAACTTCGGCGCGATCGGTCAGTACTCCGCCATAATTGAAGAAAGCCATGGATGTGAGGAAACATCCGAACATCGGACTCTTCGTCAAAACCAGCGGAAGGACGCCCTGGACCGTCCCACCTGCGTCCCTGGCCATCAGGTAGTACGTGCGATGGCCAAATACTTTACCGATAACACCCCGCCACGCCAGCGTATGGTACCCGGCGGCGTGCGGGTGACTCAGAACAAAATGATCCCACATGGTTTCGTCATGGGGATTTTTGAGGAGTGTGACGTTCACTGTGTCCTCATTACAGCACAATGTTGAGGACACGCACGCGTATCATCTCGACGGATGCGCGCGCCCATTGCGTGAGGCCATAACAGACTGAATGGCGGTCTCCAACGCCTTACCCATGGCAGCCCAGGAATGCCGCTCCTGGACTCGCTTCAATCCATTCAAGCCCAGCCGCAGGGCCTCTTCGGGATGCGTTAACAGGTACATCACTTTGTCTGCAAACGCGTGGGGGTCGTCGGCCAGCAACACCTCTTTATTGTCCGAGAGATCCAGGCCTTCGATGCTGAGCGAAGTCGCAACGGTTGCTTTCTGCATCGCCATCGCGACGAGGATCTTGTTCTTCACGCCGGAACCTATCCTGAGAGGGCAAACAATGACAGCCGCTGACTGTATAAACGGTCGAACATCTTCAACCTCCCCCGTCACGTGAATGCCGGGGCAACGCGCGAGGTCCATGACTTTCTGAGACGGATAACTTCCAACGATCCAAAACTGAGCGCTCGATCGCCGTGCTCGTATTATGGGAAAGATGTCTTGTGCGAAGTACAAGGCTGCATCTTCGTTCGGGGCGTATCCCATGACCCCCGAAAAAACAATCCTATCGGGCTCGATAGCACTTTGATTTGTTGAAAAGAACCCCATATCGACCCCATTCGTGATGGTCAAGGTTCTTGAAGACGGCGATAGATGCTTAATCACTTCTTCATCAACGCTGGAATTTGTAATGATGAGGTCAAACGATCGCCCGAGCGACTGCTCGAGCGTTCTGGCCCTTAACAGGCCTAGATATGCCGAGACTTTCTTCCAGACTCCGCGTTCTGCTCTCAGCATCCTGGTACCGAGGAGGGTCATCGAATCGGTTATGTCGATGATGGCAGGAACGTTCAGATCTTGGTAAGCATATTGGGCCATTTCAAGTAGATCTGCATGAATCAAGTCGATTTTCTCTTGCACGCAAAGTTCACGGACTTTCGCCATAATTGCTCGATGATATTCTGGATGTCGATAGCGAGTCTCAAAATAGGCGCTCAGATGGGCGCGGTGCCACTGTTGCCCCCACCATGTTATCGGTGGCGGGCCTGGTAACAGTTCGATCCTTTTGAAAATATTTTGACTCGCCGGATCGCCAGAGAAGTCGAGGTATCGATCCTGGGACGAGCAGAATGAGGCAAGCACAATCTCATGCTTGCGTGATAATTCTCGACTCAGACAAAATAGCCTCGGCGATCCTGGCATGCGAGAGGTCGCTGGTATGTTCGAAGCCAAGACTAATATCTTCATTGCCAGGGGAGCGCCATGAGCTATGTTCGAAAGTTGTGTATGACGCGAAGTGAGAGGGCGGCGTATTCTTGATGGTCGACCAAGATCATCAACCTTTTTGCAAAGGAGTGAATACGCCGTGAATCACCATAACGTTTTTGCGTTGAAGAATCCAGCGGTGCCGAACGAGGTTCGGGACGCGCTGACCGAAGTACTGCAAGAGGGAGCCCGGACGTGACTGTACCTGAAGGGGATCTCGACCGGAGGTTTCTCGGAAGCCTTGGCCGCTGAGACGTTTCGTGGCGCATGGAGCAAGGAGCTGCCCACCGCCGTGGCGTGCCGATCAACGAGTTGGAACGCAAGCAACTCGATGCGTTGCGAGATGAACTCAATGACATCAACAGCGCGCCTCCTGGCTTGGCAGACTTACCTGGGTTTGGGGTGGCAACAAACGCTGTGAACGAATAGGGCTACCGGCAATCGCCCAGCCCGGTGCCTCGCCTTACCGCAAATACCATCGCTGCCCTCCCAGAAATAAGCTGTGGTTCGTAATCTGGGGGCAAGAGAGCTGCAATAACTTCCCAAACAGGCAATGCTCTCTCGACAATATCCTCCACAACTACCCAACCGCCGTGCTTAAGCCTCTTCAATGAAAAGGTGAGAACAGCGATATTTGCGTGGGGAGAATGAAGACCATCGTCGATTATCAAGTCAAAGTTTTGGCCGACATTTTGGCCGAGCGCATCAAAAGAACTTGGGTCTGTTTGGTCAACAAAGAATGTCTTTATCCGATCCTCTTCAAATAAGATTCGTTTATCTAGGTCGGCGCCGTATATATTTGCTTTCGGTAAGTGATCCCTAAACGCTCGAAGTGAGGCGCCTGGTTTTCCCGCTCGCCCCATATTTGACACAACATCCTCATTGTTCGAACCAAGCCCAATCTCGAGAACGGCGGTTACAGAGTCGACGTCTTTTAATATGGTCCCATATATGTGGTGATAGTTATGGACACTCGCTTTATCACTTCCGTAATTATCAAAGAGATGTTTGAGTTGAGAAGCTGAACTCTTTGATTTCTCATCAGAGCAAAAACTCTCAGCTTGGACAGCATCAGAAAGTCGCCCTCTCCCTATTTCATTCAAAAATTGAACGATAAATGGAAACGTCTGATTGGCGGACAAAAATGTTAGCTTGGCCAGAGCCTCGGGGGATCCGGCAGAGTTTGGGGCGAACAATGGCAATCGGTTGACCGTTTCCCGGTCGCGCGCGTCTGGATCAAGGAGCAAAGTGTCCCAAGCTCTCTTTATCCGCACCAACATTGGATACCGCTTTAACCATTGTTTCACGGACTCCTGTTTTGAGCTTTTGTTCATGTTTCCTCGTTCACCGCGGTCTCCAATACAGATCGTCATCGAGCTGCCCGGTGCGCTGCAGGTACTTCAGTTGCTTCAGCCGAGTGAACGCACGGAACTCGTAAGTATCGCCGGACATATCGATTCGCTCGAACAGGCTACGAAGTTCCTCTGCTCCGCGCCGCGCGTTCCAGCGGCAAACGAACCCGGGAAGCCGCGCATGAATCTTGTCGAACGACACGCGGTAGCTGTGATTGTCTCCGCCGGCCGGACCGATGCTGAGTTCGCACCCCGGGAAGACCTCCGCAATGATCTGCGCGATTTCACGAATGCGGTAGTTCTCCGTGCTCTGGCCGACGTTGAAGATCTCACCGTTTACCGCTTCGGCTGGAGCCTCGGGCGTGCAGCGAATCGCCTCGCAGATATCTTCAACATGAACGATCGGCCGCCACGGACTGCCGTCGCTCGTCATCGCGATTTTCTTGCGGGTCCACGCGAGGGCGCAGAGGTCGTTCAGCACAATGTCGAATCGCATCCGCGGCGACGGCCCGTAAGCTGTCGCGTTGCGTAGGAACGTGACGCAGAACTCCGGCCCTGCCATCGGAGCCAGATCGCGCTCGACCAGCACCTTGCCTTGTGCGTATGCGGTTTGCGGGTTTGTCGGTGAGAGGATAGGAATTTCAAACGCCATTTTTCACCCAACTGCACTTTATCCCCCTGCCCGGCGCAGCGTCAATCCAGCCGCCGCGCTGGTGTGCGTGGCGCCGGCTGCGCGCACAACCCCAGATGCGTGAGAATGCGCTCGATCACCGCCGGCTCTTCGATCGCAGCGATGATCTTCAGGTTGCCGCCGCACTGTAAGCAGCGTTCGATATCGATGTCGAACACACGCTTGAGCAACCGCGCCCAACTCATGCGCGTCGACACGCCGGGCGCGTGTTTGGGGACCTGGAGGACTTTAACGACCAGCTCAAAGCCTGGCCGCCGAAAAGCCGAGGGTTAGCGTCACGCCCTTTGCGGTGGTCGAGCAGCGCCCCAAGAAGGACCTGGGAGGACTACCGCCGGCGGCTTACGCGGCAAAGCTTGCTCTGCGGGCGCACCAGGAAACGGCGGGATCGGTTACAGTTTGACCGCGTGGACTCCAAATGAAACTGCTACTGAAATTGGGGATCACACCAAACCAAACCTAAGTGTTCAGTGCTCCGTTCGTGCTGATAGCTTTTCCAAGAAGTTTAAAGAACGTTGCTTCATACCGTGCAGCAGCGGCTTCCCATTGGAAATGCTGCGTGACGGTTACATATCCAGCACAGGCGAGCCTCTCAGCCAGTTCGCGGTCATTCCACACAGACGTCATAGCATCACATAAGGCTTGTGGATTCTCTGGCTCCACCAAGATACCATTCTTGCCGTCTGCAATGATTTCCGGAATTCCGCCGACTGCCGACGCCACTACTGGCTTTCTACTGGCGAACGCTTCCAGTATGGCAATGCCGAAAGGTTCATCTCGAGAAGACAGGACAAGAAAAGCACACTGATGCAGCAGCTTCCTCACACTTGGTCTGTCTTGGGCACCCAGAAACTTCACTTGCTCAGTCAAGTTCAACTGATGCACTAATTCTTCAAGCTGGCCCGTAACAGGTCCGTCACCGACTAGCCACAACTCAACTTCAGTGTGATTCTGGCTGAATATCTTAAAAGCCTTGATGAGCACATCAATCGCTTTGCGCGGGTGGTGCAAAGCTATGCATAAGATATATTGCCCTCTCTGAAGCTCCCCCGGCCCATCTGACTCAAACTCTGTCATATCCACTGCGTTGTGAATAGCTGACGCTTTCGTTTGGAGCTGAGGAAACTTCGTCAGGACAGCATTGAGCATGGCTCGAGATGGAGCCACAAGCCAATCTGCAGAATTCACCAGGAGCTGGAGCGGTTTTGGATACCGGTTCTTAGGTACTCCCTTTGGCAGCAAGTCCGTGCCATGAACGGAAACGACCAGCTTGAATCGAAGGAGCTTGCGGAGAACGGTGAAGTATATCTCGTAGCCGATGGGGTAATGAATGTTCACGACGTGGATATCATGTCGTACCAGCAAACGGTACAACTGGTAGAGGGTATGACAGAGATAGACGGAAAACCCCATCACTGATTTTACCGGCCACTCAGGAACATAGGGATTGCGAAGATTCAGTTCATACCCAGAAAAGTTCCATTTCGTAACCTTTACGCGCAGAGAGTGTGATTCACCCGGATGAAGAAACCAAACATGATGGCCACGTTTCTGTAGTTGATTGGCGACGTTCCCCACGACCGATGCCACGCCTCCGTACTCTTGATCCCAGGGAACCACAATCAGAACATTCATTGATGCTCTCTATACGCGATCGCACGGGGGTCCGGGATCTCGCCATCGCAGCTTCCAACTGCTACAGCATCACGTCTGAGCATAATGGATTGCCCGGGGATTCAGTCATGGTGTGGGCTCACTCGCAGGTGCGGAAATGACACCCACCTTAACTTCATTCAATGGGGCGAGCTTGTCTTTTTTTTGACCCCGTTGCAGAACCGTTGAACTTTGCTTCACTTGAATATACCTCAGTCGCAACGCTATCACGGAGAAGGGCTCGATACACGTTCTCGACACGATCCGTAACGCGGTCCCATGTATGGCATGCCACAGTTTTTGTACGTCCTGCTTCTCCCATCCTTTGCCTTAATTCTCTATCCTTCAGAAGCAGAATAATCGCTTCTGCTAATTCTTCGGCATTGCCTGGAGTCACAAGAAGCCCGTCTTTTCCTTCCTTGATTACACTGCTGGTCGAACCTATCCTTGCACCTATAACTGGTTTCCTACACATCCAAGCTTCAAGATAAGCGATACCGAACGACTCCGCGACAGACGGGAGCGCGAAAACGTCGAATGCATCAAAAATGGAGGCCTTTTCAGACTCCGCAAAATCATTTATCTGAACGACTCGCTTCCGCTCCACCGCGGGCATAGCGTCGAGATATTGAGCAACTGGACCATGGGGATCAATTTGAGGACCGGCGAGAACAAGACGTACCGTTTCATTCCACTTCCACACAGATTTCATTGCTTCCAAAAGGGCAACGGTACCCTTGGGAATATCGGCACGGCCCACGAACCCGACTATGGGTAGATTGTCAAGAGCGTGTTTAGCCCGGACCTTCTTTCCGTCAACGTCCTCAAACATTGATGGCCAGATACCCACCCCACCGACCGATATGTTTTCTGCACCAGAACCTTTCGAAACTTCCGCCTCGTAGTCCGTATTCGCGATGACTGCATCACATGCCGCAATCATCTTCTTGAGAAGTGTGTTGTCAGCCCAACCCTCCGCCAAGTGAAACAGCGGAAAACCGACGAGTCGAAACCGCTTTAGCCGTCTCGCCAAGTAAACATAGTACGCTTGAGGAAACCACCAATTCATTGCTGCAACGATATCGGCATTGGAACGAAGAATGTATGGGATCATTTGCACAGTCATTGGATTTCGCAGTAGAAACTCCAAATGCTCCTTACCGAAAAGGGTACTTAGAAGTCGGTATCCTCCACGCAAATGATGAAGAACATTGAGACCTTTGCCTAAGACGCCACCATTGGGATGAACTCGCACTACTCGCACGCCGTTAATCATCTCAGACGCGGGCAGCTGTCCATAACCACTTCGGCAAAGATCTTGAGCGCGACGAACATTCGTCGTCAGAACCGTCACTTCGTGCCCGCGCCGAACCAGAGTTTCAGAAATTTCTTTCATGTGAAACTCCGCGCCACCCAACACTGGATGGTAGCCCGGGTTGACGTGAAGAATTTTCATCTGAACCTCCGCACACGACGAAACGCATTGAATAACTGTTACAACGCGTCTCTCTTACTCAAGAGAATACGCACAAATCGCCCATAGTTGGCGTCCGGTTAAATCCTGATTTGGGAAGCTCGAGTAGCGCCGTCGCGTCGAGCTCCTTCACGATGTTCCGGTCTTCTGTCGCTCGGGCGCTCCGGCCCCGCGCACCCGCCGCTCGTAGACCCTGGCCGTGTCGGCCGCCGTCCGCTGCCAGGTGAACTCCTTCGAGCGCGCGAGTGCCCGGCGGCCCAGCTCCCGGGCCAGGCCCTCCTCCCGGAGCAACCGCTGCAGCTGCCGCGCGATGGCGCGGGGATCGCGGGAGTCCACCGGCAGGCCGGCGTCCCCGACCAGCTCGGGCATCGAGCTGTTGTCGCCGTACACCACCGCCGCCCCGCAGCGCATCGCCTCGAGCAGGGGGAACCCGAAGCCCTCGTAGTGAGAGGCGTAGACGAAGCCCGCCGCGCTCGAGTAGATCGCCGCCAGGTCGGCGTCGTCGATGAAGCCCGGCAGGTGGATGCGCTCGCGGTTGCGCGCCACCGCGCGCATCAGTTCGCCGCTCTTCCAGCCCCGCGGGCCGGCGATCACTAGGATGACGTCGTCGACCCCGAACTCGGCGCGGAGGATCTCGAAGGCGCGCACCGTGCCCACCAGGTTCTTGCGCGGCTCGAGGGTGCTGAGCGTCAGCAGGAAGGGGACCTCGGGCAGGCCGTAGCGGCGGCGCGCCTCGGCCCGCCGCCCGGGATCGAACACCGGATGGAAGAGACCCTCCCGGCAGCCGCTCGGCACGGTCGCCACGCGCGAGGGATCGAGCCCGTAGGCGCGCAGCATCTGCTGACGCGTCGCCTCCGAGACCGCCAGGAAGCTCGCGCCCATCTCGACCGCGCGGTCCAGACCCACCGAGAGCGTGAGGTTGCTGGCGCGGGTCTGGTACTCGGGGCAGGCCAAGTGGCACAGGTCGTGCACCGTCACGAGCACCGGCGTCCGGGTCGCCCCCAAGTAGTGACCGTTGTTCGGCAGGGTCAGGTGCACGAGATCGTAGGCCTCGGGATCGGCACGGCGCTGGAAACGCAGCAGCCAGCCGCGTTCCCACAGGGGGAGGACGAGCCTCCGGGGCAGCCGGCCGCGCTCCCACAGGGCAAGGACGAGCCGCCGGGGCAGGCAGGCCTGGAGTGCGGCGTAGAGGGCTGGCGGGAGCAGCCGCACCGCCAAGCTCACCTGGGCGCCCGGGACGTTGAGCTCGGACTTCTCCTTGCCGAGAAAGCGGCGCGCGGCCCAAGCGGGGACCAGCCAGCGGATCGGACCCAGCAGGATCGGCGGCACGAGCGGGTCCAGCCCCCGTAGCAGGCGCTGGGCCGCGCTCGCCGGCCCGGGACCCGCGGCCGGGGCGGGCCCCGCCGTCCCGGCGCGGGGCGCCGGCAACTCGGCCAGCGGCACCACCCGGTCGCGGATCAGCAGGTCGATCTCCCAGCGCTGGGCGAGCGGGGTCTCGCGCAGCGCCTGGAGCAGCTCCACGACATAGCGCTTGATGCCGTCCATGCCCTCGTCGGCCAGCTTCGAGGCCTCGATCAGGAGCCTCGGCCGGGCGGGCGTCATGCGCCCGCCCGCTCCGACGCCGAGCGGGTCGCCAGCCGCTGGTGCAGCTCGTACATCGCGGCTTACATGCCGTCGGCGGCGAGCAGCTCGACCCGTACCGCTTGCGCAATCAATCCTTGCGCTCCCTCTTGCAGCAACCCGCGCCGCGCATCGTGCACATGCTTTGGCTTCCGACGCTGAACAACGCTATTCTCTTTCTAGAATCGATCATAGCTCTTCTCCGAGCACGACACGTTTAAGTCGTTTCATCGAATCTTCAATGTTAAAGTGCTCCTGTACACGGCGTAGCGCATTAGCCCCCATGCGATAGCGTTCCTCTGGATGAGCAAGAAGATACTCGATAGCCTCCGCAAGTTGCTCTGGCGACCTCGGCTTGACCAGTAATCCGGTTTGTCCGTGCGAGACAATCTCGCTATTGCCGCCGACAGCCGTGGCAATGCAGGGAACGCCGTAGGCCATGGCCTCACCTAGAACCAGTGGCAATCCTTCCTTGTCAGATGACAACACAAATAGATCTGCCGCCTCCAAGTACGATCGCACATCACCTACATGGCCGGTAAATACCACTTTGTCCGCTAAGCCTAGCTCTATAGTTTTTCTTCGCAGTTCGGACTCCAACGATCCGGAGCCAAGACCGGAGCCAACAATTACACATCTCGCTCTCGGATTATTCTTGGAGACTATGCGAAATGCGTCCAGCAACACGTCAATTCGTTTCTGTGCATTCAGATTCGAAATACACACTACTATTTGATCGGACTCCGCCAACCCCAGCTCGATTTTCTTTCCCGCAGAGCTAGAGCTTTTCGAGCGTGTATAGCGCTGAAGATCGACACCATTTACTATGGTGACGGTCCTCGTAATCGGGTAACCATAATCCTGGATTAACTTGTCTCTGACTGCGTTACTCACGGCAATCGTTTTATGGCTTAGAAGTCCGGCCAGCCGTATTCTCCATATAGCCCTCGCATGATATCCCATCAGCCGACGTAACGCGCTCCACAAACCTGCTCCCATCACTTTCTCAGGAGAGTCCGCGATCAAATGTTCAATCGCCAATACTCGCTTCGCTCCACAAAGTCTCGCTGCGAGATAGGCATGCCAAGGGAACAATCCCAAACGACCGTTGACGAAGAGAACTGCATCAGGGTGGTACTTTCTGAAAAGAGACCAATATGGGAGAACCCCACCCGGGGTTTCGCCGGTAAACTTCCGCACCTTGACGTTCTGGTGATCCTTCAGAAACTCGGAGTAGAAATCGGATTCCATACATAAGACAATGCACTCCGCACAAGACGCATCAAGCCTTGCAATTAAGTCCCCAAGATGTTTTTCGGCGCCCCCACGAGACCAAGTCTTGGTAACAAAAAGGAAGCGCGTTCTCATATCAAGGAAGGGGCGGTGCGGCGTGTCATCAGTGTCGCCCCTCAGCAAGTATCTTGAGGTCGTGTCCCCTGCACACAAAGTCCTCGAACATCGTGCTCATCGACGACCTGCAAGGCGACCGGCAGGTCCGTCACGCTCGCGGCGTGGCGCGGCGCGGCGGGGAGCAGCTCGACGCGTCCGCGGGGGCCTCGTGACGCCAGCGGAAGGCGAGCACCCAGGAATCGGGCGGGAGGGGGACCTCCTCTGTACGGTCCAGGATGAACGCCGTGGTCGCCTCAGGGAGAAGATGCTGCCGGTTCAAGTGGAAGCGCTCGGTCAGGATGAGCCCGGACTCGAAGCATCCCATGACAGCGGCCAGCGACTCCGGCGTGCTGATGGCGGGAAGGCCCGTGCGGCGGTCGTGCGAGAACTCGACGGGATGTCCGTTTTCGGAGCCAGCCTCACCGGTCTCGGTCCAGCTCAGGTGATAGTCTCCGCGATCGAAGTAGTAGAGCGGCTTCAGCAGAAACGACGAGAGCACCACGTCCGCCGAGTCGACGAGCGGCTGGAGCTGAGGGAGCACTGCGGCCCAGTCCGCCTGACGGTACGGTCGCCCGCCCTCTCCGGGGAACACCATCCGCACAGCCGTGCGAGGCGCCTCGTTCTGGCTGGCGACGAACGCCAGGGCCAGGAACGTGAGCGCACCCGCGACGAGCGGGCGTCGGGCCGTGCCGAGGCCCAGGTCGCCCAGCGCCGCCACGGTACGCTTGCAGGCCTCAAACAGCGCCGGAAGCAGCGTCGCCGCGGCCAGGCCCCAGAGGCCGAAGAAGTAGGGCAGGGCGAAGTAGAGGTAGCGCTCCTGCTGGCCCGTGCCGAAGGAGACGGCCAGGAACGCGACAGCGAACATCACGAGTGAGAAGAGAGCGGGCCGCGGAAAGCGGCTCACCGCCAGGGCGATCGCCACCGGGAAAAGCGTCCACAGCGTCGCATAGCGGATGGCGAACCACCAGAAGTACCAGCGAGGGTCGACCTCCGTCCCCTCCATCCAGAAGAACGGGGTCGTGTAGCGCTCCCAGTATCCGGCCGCGCGGCCCGAGGCGACGAACCAGGCGGCGCTGGCCACCAGTGCCAGGGCTGCCGCGGCCACGAGTTGGCGCCGCCGCCCCGGATGTGGCCCGCTCGACACCCACCCGGGCAGGGCCAGCACGATGACCGCCCCGGCCCAGAGACCTGCCGCACCGATCGCGAGGACCGTGGTCTCCTGGAGGTGCATCGCAAGGGCGAAGGAGGCGATTCCCACGACCCCGAGGGCGGCACCCCGGCGCCGGTCGAGGGGTGAGGAAACGAGGTGGTAGACGCAAACCACGCCGATCCAGACCGCGAGCCCGTGGGGGGTGTAGAACCGCACCCACTGCGACAGGTTCACCGCACCGGGATCGAGGGCGAAGAGCAGTCCGGCCGTCCAGCCCGCGACCGCACCCCCTATGTGGCGGAACCACGCGAAGACGGCCGCTGCCCACAGGGTTCCCGCGACCAGCGCTGGCACGCGCCCGGCGGCCAGGCTGTCACCGAATAGGCGCAGCGACTCCGCGACCATTCGCGTGAAGAGCGTGGCCCGCGTGTACTCGCCGTCGGCGATGCCGAAGGTGCCGTCGACAAGCAGCTGGCGCGCTGCCAGCAGGTGGTAGAAGTCGTCGTACCACGGCGTGGCAGAAGCGAGGTGCGGGAGCCGGACGGCCAGCGCGATGATGGCGAGGATGCCCGCCTCGCCGATCAGCCGCCTATGGGTCCAGACGCGATCCATCATCGCAAGTGCATAACAGGCTCTAATCAGTTCTGCTTCTCGCCATGATGCCAATCAATTCCCAGCATACTAACTTCTAGGAACAATCGCCCAATCCGGCGCCCAGTAGATTGGCCCCCAGGCGCTTCGTGCTGGAATCCCTGTTCCCCAGCCGAAAACATCGTGTTCCTCGACCTGGATGAGGAAGGCTTTCGAAAACCGCGCGACATCAATCAGGCCGTTCCCCAGATACACATCAGCGTAGTAGATGCCTGCATTTAGCGGGACCTTGCCCATGATGCAGTTTACTTGCCAATGCTTTGAACGTCCCGGCGCGCTTGCAACACATTGAATCTTGCTGCTCATGCTGATTACGGGCACGTCTTGTTCATCGCAGAAAGTGATACCAACCGTCAATTGCTCAAGTGTTTTCGGTGACTCAACTGCAAATCCTACCTCGATCTCGTCGCCGCAGCGCAACAACATCTCTCTCTTATGATCTTCAAAGGCCAAGCTGTATTCTTCACCCCACTCCGAATCTCCAGACACATTCAGCGCCATCAGGGATAGTTCGGAGCTTTGGCTTGCGGCATAAGATTCGAGAACTTCTTCCACTTCGGCATCCAGAATGAGCGAGCCCTGACGCAACAGCACTGCGCGTTTGCATAGTGATCGAACTGACGCCAGATTATGGCTTACGAAGAGGACTGTCCGTCCTTGCCCGGCGACGTCATGCATTTTGCTCAAGCACTTCCGCTGGAACCCCGCATCACCGACGGAGAGGACTTCGTCTATGATGAGAATATCGGGTTCGAGGTGGGCTGCGACCGCAAAGGCGAGGCGCGTATACATGCCGGAGGAGTAGCGTTTGACGGGGGTGTCGAGAAATTTTTCAACCTCGGCAAAATTGACGATGTCGTCAAAGCGCTTCTGGATCTCAGCGCGTTTCATGCCAATGATCGAGCCGTTGAGGAAAATGTTCTCGCGGCCCGTAAGTTCGGGGTGGAATCCTGTCCCGACCTCAAGGAGGCTGCCGATGCGACCCTTGATGTGGACTTCGCCTTCAGTCAACTCCGTAATGCGGGATAGAATTTTGAGGAGCGTGCTCTTGCCAGCACCGTTCCGACCAATGACACCGACGACCTCGCCCTGCTTGACATCGAGGGAGACGTCCTTGAGTGCCCACAAGGTTTCCTTCGTTGACGAGCCGCGGAAGCCGCGTTTGGCCCAGGCGACCAGCGTTTCGGCGAGGGTGCTTTCCCGCTCTCCCCGGTGACTGAGTGTGTACCGCTTGCCCACGCCCTGGATTGAGAGCGCGATATCGCTAGATGACATCTGCGAACTCTCGCTCCATCCTGCGGAACATGATGGCTCCGACAAACAACACGATCACGCCAAAGGTTGCGGAATAGCCTACCGTCCACCAATT
>Ga0180062_1000109_pt1 | contig 14761 bp, 7 predicted proteins | sample EasRivT45_16_10D_FD_121775 | JGI IMG/M metagenome (GOLD analysis project Ga0180062, IMG submission 121775) | Soil microbial communities from meander-bound floodplain in the East River, Colorado, USA - East River metaG ERMLIBT45_16_10D | ecosystem: Environmental > Terrestrial > Soil > Floodplain ... | reverse complement strand
GCCTTGCGGTAGGGCTCGGGAATCGGCGCCCATACGTACAGGGTTGCCTTCGGCACCGCCACGTCCCAGCCGATCGACTTAAGGCCCTGGCACAGCACGTCGCGCCGGCCCTGGTAGGTCCTGCGCACGGTCTCCACGCAGTCCTGCGGGCCCTCCAGCGCAATGATGGAGGCCACCTGGATCGGCGTGAAGGTGCCATAGTCGTGATAGCTCTTCATGCGCGCGAGCGCGGTGACGAGCTCCCGGTTGCCTACCATGTAGCCCACGCGCCAGCCCGCCATGTTGTAGCTCTTCGACATGGTGAAGAACTCGACCGCGATGTCGCGCGCGCCGGGCACCTGCAGGATGGAAGGCGCCCGGTAGCCGTCGAACACGATGTCGGCATACGCGAGATCATGCACGACATAGACATGGTGCTCCCGTGCGAGCGCTACCAGCCGCTCGAAGAACGCGAGATCCACGCACTGGGTCGTCGGATTGCTCGGAAAATTGACGATCAGCATCTTGGGCTTGGGGTACGTGTCCTTGAACGCGCGCTCCACGGCCTCGAAGAAATCGGCTTCCGGCGCCATCGGCACGTGCCGGATATCGGCGCCGGATATGACCGGCCCGTAGATATGGATCGGATAGCTCGGATTCGGCACCAGTACCGTGTCGCCTGTGTCGAGGGTGGCGAGTGCAAGGTGCGCGATGCCCTCCTTCGAGCCGATGGTGACGATGGCCTCGGAATCGGGATCCAGCTCCACCCCGTAACGCGCCTTATACCAGTTGCAGATCGCGCGCCGCAGCCGCACGATGCCCTTCGACACCGAGTAACGGTGGGTATCGGGACGCTGCACGGTCTCGATCAGCTTGTCCACGATGTGCCGCGGCGTCGGCTGGTCGGGGTTGCCCATGCTGAAGTCGATGATGTCCTCCCCCCGCCTGCGCGCGGCGAGCTTCAACTCGCCGGTGACGTTAAACACGTACGGCGGCAGGCGTTTTATGCGTGCGAACTCTTCCATAGTATCGAGGCCCCTCAAGGCCCGTTATTGATCCGTAACGTTCATCAAGCGCCCCCCGAAATTCCGGGAAATTCCGGCATCGTTCCTGTCGTGCCGGTATGAAGGCATAGCAGGCGCTTGATGAGCGCAAAAGCGTGCTATTCTAGCGGAGCGAGTAACCTTAAGCAAATCAGTAGGTTATGAAGTTGCACCTGACACACAACGCGAGCCTGCAGCTGTTTTCCGGCTACGGCGCGGGCTACGTCGCCATCAACAACGTGCGCTATGAAAAGTGCGTGGTGGTCAGCCCGCAGGCGGTCATGGAATGGGGGGTGAGCGGATTTGAAGCGTTGACCGCGGCGGACTTCGGGTTCATCGAATCGTTGAAGCCCGAAATCATGATTCTGGGAACGGGCTCGGCGCAGCGCTTCCCGCGGCCGGAACTTACGCGCGCGCTCGCCGCCACCGGCGTGGGTGTGGAGGTCATGGACAGCCGGGCGGCGTGCCGCACCTACAACATCCTTGCGACCGAAGGCCGCAAGGTGGTGGCGGCGATATTGACAGCCTAGTGCCGTTCCAACTATCTCTCGCTCAGTGCAGGGGTCCTAATGATGCTTGACCTCCGGCCTGCAGAGTTCGTTTCCGATAGGCACAGCAAGTTGGAACGGCACTAGACCCGCCTCCGGTGGACCGGGCACTCCTTCCCCGGCCGCTATTGCTGCTACTTCCTGCGCTTCCTTTCGGGCACGGCAATCACTCGACTGGGCAGCAGCCGGCGTTCACGCAGCCACTGCAAGCTGTCCGCGGCTGGCAGCGGCCGCGAGAAATAGTAGCCCTGCATCTCGCCGCAGCCGGCCGCGTCGAGGAATGCCAGCTGCGCCTCGGTCTCCACGCCCTCGGCAACGACCTTGAGCCCAAGATTGTGCGACATGCCGATCACCGCGCGCGTGATATTGGCGCCGTCGGCATTCGTGGTGACCTCGTTTACGAACGATCGATCGATCTTGAGTGTATCCAACGGAAAGCGCCTCAAGTAAGCCAGGCTTGAATAGCCGGTCCCAAAATCGTCGATGGACAGCCGCAAGCCCAGGGTCTTGAGGTGGCTCAACGTCCGCACCGCTTCATCGGTGCTCACCATGAGGGAGCTCTCGGTGATCTCGATCTCGATTAACCGGGGATCAACATCATGAGCGCGGAGAATGCGCTCGATGGTTGCTGCGAGATTCTTATCCCTGAACTGCCTGGCCGACAGGTTGATCGCGATCGGCACTGGTCGAACTCCGGCTTCACGCCAGGTCGCCAGCTGGCGGCAAGCCGCCTCGATTACCCATTCGCCGACTGGCACGATCAGTCCGGTGTCCTCGAGCAGCGGCACGAAATCGGCCGGCGAAACAAGCTTCTGTCCTGCTGGCGCCCAGCGCAGCAATGCCTCGAATCCGGTGATCTCCCTGGTGGCCAGGCTCGCCTTGGGCTGATAATGGAGCAGATACTCCCCGCGCTCCAGTGCGCGGCGCAGGTTGCTCTCGAGTTGGAAGCGCTGCAGCGAGCGCGCGTTCATCTCCTTGGAATAAAACTCATACCGGTTGCGGCCGGATTCCTTCGCGCGGTACATCGCGGTGTCCGCATTCTTCATCAACTCCGTATCGTCATCGCTGTCGCCGGGATACAGGCTGATGCCGATGCTCGCCGTGATGAATACTTCGTGGCCCTCGAGCTCGAACGGAGATTGAAGTACGTCGAGTATCTTCTGGGCGACCAGCCGAGCGTCCTCCGGGGTGCGCATGTCGGCGAGAACGATCCCGAACTCATCACCGCCGAAGCGGCCCACCGTGTCGCCTTCGCGTATGCAGGCGGCGAGACGCTCTCCCACCCGCTTCAGGAGCTGATCCCCGGCGCTATGCCCGAACGTGTCGTTGGTTAGCTTGAAGCGGTCGAGATCGAGGAACATCACGCCCGTCGCCCGGTCATGGCGCCGCGCCAGGGTCATCGCCTGCCGCATGCGGTCCAGATACAACGCGCGGTTGGGCAGTCCAGTGAGGATGTCGAAGTGCGCCAGCTGCGACAGCCGCTCTTCCGCGGCCTTCTTCTCGGTAATGTCTTCGCAGATTCCCGCGATGCGGTACACGGAACCGCTCGCATCGTACACGGGAAACGCGCGGTCACGAACCCATCGTATAGAACCATCGGGCTTGACGATGCGGAAGGTCTGGTCATAGTTGCCTGACGCAGCCTCTTTTCTCGCCGCGATCACCGGTTGCCTGTCGTCGGGATGCACCGCGTCGAGCCAGCCGTGAGCCCGGCCCTTGAGCTTGTCGGGGTCAAGGCCGGTGATTTCCCGGAAGGCGGAGCTGATATATACGGCGCTATGCCGGCGCGCATCGCAGATCCAGAACACCTGCGGGATGTTGCCTGCGAGTTGCCGGAATTGCTCCTCGGCTTCGCGCAGCGCCCGCTCGGTTTCCTTGCGCCGGATGAACTGGCCAATCTGGCTGCCAATCGCCCGCACGATCTGCAGCAGCGCCTCATCCGGTTCCCGGATCTCGTGGCTAAAGAATTCCATGACCCCCCAGGGGTGTCCTTCCATCATGATCGGGAAGGCGAACGCCCCGTGCAGATCGGCGCGCATCGCGGCCGGAGCGCGTCGAAAGTCCGGCATGCTCGCGACATCGGGCAGCCATTCTGGAGTCGCACTGGCCCATACCCGCCTTACCACGCCTCCGCTTGGAGTCGTGGACCTTGCTACGGGCGCTTCATTTACCATGCCCAGCGAGGCATGCACGAAATCGTCCATAGCTCCCGCTGGCCGGTACCAATGTTCCTGGCACCGCAGCAGCTCCGAGGACTTGTCCCAGTTCCAGTGAAATCCGCAGTCCCAATCCAGCCCCTCGCAGATCGTCTGGATCACCCTGGGAAGCGCGTCTTCGACGGTTGTAGCATCAGCGAGAACGCCTGCAATCGCGTGCTCCATCTCCCGGCGTTGCGCCGAGAGCTTGCGCTCCGTGATGTCGCGGCTGGTGCCGACCGTGCCGATGATCTTTCCCGACGCATCACCCATCGGCACTTTGGTAATGGAAAACCACCGCGGCTGAGAGCGCCCTCCCTCCGGCGTCTTGACGACCACTCTCTGCTCGGAATCCAGTATCGGGATCCCCGTCCTCACGACCTCCCCGTCCTGGGCCGCCATCCTCCTGGCCAGCTCGGCGGGGAAGATATCGAACACGGTCTTGCCCGCAACGTTCCTGGCACTCAGGTTGCGCTCCTTCAACCATGCCTTGTTGGCGACGCTGAATCGTCCGTCTGCGTCCTTGACGTAGATGTAATCGGGAACGGTGTCGATAATCGTGCGCAGCAGCGCCCGCTCGCGGACGACCGTTTCCTCGGCCGTCTTGCGCTCGGTGACGTCGCGGAAGCTCCACACTCTGCCGACGATCTCCCCGTCGAGGATCTGCGGACGCGAATGCCGCTCGTAGACCCTGCCGTCCTTGAATGCAAGAATGTCCTCGCTCGAGTCCGTGGGTCGCGAGTAGAGTTCCCGCACCTTGGCGATGAACTCCTCCGGGCTCGCGAGTTGCGCGAGGACGTATGCCAGCAACCGTTCGTCATCCCGCGTTTCCGCGAGCGCATTCGGAATGCGCCACAGATCGAGAAAGCGCCGGTTGTAGCTCGTCACGCGTCCAGTTCCATCGACGACGAGAATGCCGTCGGTGGTCGAATCCAGTGTCGCCTGCAGCAGCGATAGAGAACGTTTCACTTCCGATTCGGCACGCTTGCGCTCGGTGATGTCCTCGACTACGCGGATAAAGTAAAGCGGCCGGCCCGAGGCGTCCCGCGCCAGCGACACCGTGCGATCGACCCACAACGACGAGCCGTCCCGGCGCAGGAACACCCGTTCCGAAAAGAACGAGGGCACCTCGCCTTTCAGCATTTGCTCCCGGTACTTGGAGCGGTCCGTGTCGCGGTAATCCGGGTGCAGGATTTCATCGGTCGTCAGCCGCAGAAGCTCGTCCCGCGTGAAGCCGAGCAATTCGCACAGCTTGGGATTCACGTGCAGGATCCGGTTGTCCTCGATGGCGGTGTGCATGATGCCGACCGGCGCGTTTTCGAACGTCGCCCGAAGGCGTTCCTCGCTCTCGCGCAGCGCGGCTTCCGCCTGCTTGCGTTCGGTGATGTCCTCGACGATGCTGATCACGTAAAGCAGCTCGCCCTCTGCGTCGCAAGCGCTGGACATGGTCCGCCGCGCCCACAGTTCGCTGCCGTCCTTGCGCAGGAAGCGCTTTTCCCCGGAAAACGACCTGGCGGCGCCCCGGCCCAACTGCGCCCGCTGCTGCGAACCCTCCCCGTAATCATCCGGATGGGTTATGTCCTTGATGTGCTTGCCAAGAAGCTCCTCCCGGGCATATCCCAGCATCTCGCAGAACTTCTGGTTGACCTCGACCAGCACACCGTTGAGGTCCACGCGCGTAATGCCCACCGCCGCCTGCTCGAAAATCGCACGAAACCGCTCCTCGCTCTCGGCCAGCGCCAGCTGGGCGATCTTGCGCGAGGTGATATCGGCGTTGTATCCGACCATCCGCAGCGCGCGCCCCCGCGCGTCGCGGGCGGTCACTTTTCCGTGGCTCTGGATCCAGATCCACTCACCCCTTCGACTCCTGACCCGGTGCTCCCTCCGGTACCGAACATCGCTTTTGAGCGCCTCGATGATACTGGTCCTCTGACCCTCAAGATCGTCCGGGTGCACCAGCTTTGCAAGCTCGCCGAACGTGGTACGCACGGGCGTCCGGTCGCCTCCGATCATCTCGCTCCAGCGTTCGCTGAGAAACACCTCGCCGGTAACGACATTCCAGTCGAACAGCGCTTGCTCCGATCCCTCCTGCGCCAGAGACAGCCGCTGCTCGCTCTGTTCCAAGTCCCTGCCGATCCGGCGCTGGCGCTGGACCATGAGGCCGGTGGCTGCCAGCATCGCGGCCAGCAGCAGGGTAATGCCTCCCGCTCCCAGGTAGTAATGCCGTGCGATCGGCTGCACGCGGTCGAGCACTTCATTCTCCGCAATGTTCACCGTCACCACCAGGGGGTGCCCCTCGACGATGCGATAGCTCACGATGCGCCGCACCCGATCGAATGGCGACACCGCGCTATACGTCCCGAGCCGGGATCCGTCCCGGAGATCCTGGAACAGCTTCATGCCGCTCGCGTCCTGACCGGCGGAAATTCCTTCGTCGCTGCTGCGAACTCGCACGATGCCGTCGTTGCCAATCAGATCGATGACGCCATCCTTGCCCAGACTGACACTCTGGTAGAAACGCTTGACATAATCTAGATCGATGGATGCGACCACCACGCCGGCGAACGAGCCATCCGCAGCATTCACGCGACGGGATACGTGCATGGACCATTTTTGCGATACACGTCCGAGCAGCGGTTCGCCCAGGAAGGGCTTGCCGGAGTCGCGTTCGACGTGCGCGCGGAAATGCGGGCGATCGGCAAGACTGATGACGGGAGCCGGCGGGCTGTTTGCGATGAGATCGCCGCGCACGTTGATCACCGATATCACGGCGATAAGGCCCCGGTGGTTATCGTGAAGGCGCCCGAGTTCTCGCCGCAGGACGGACGTGTCCACGCGCCCGACTTCGCGGATCACGGACAAAATAACCGAATCCACCGAATCGATGGTGCGCGCGATGTGTTCCTCGAACGCCCTCGCGTAGTTTTCCGCCTCTTTTCGCGCTTCCTGGAGTTCTCGTTCCCGGCTGACTTCAACTGCCTGAAACGCGGCGGTCCACAGGGCCGCGATCGCGATCAACGCCAGCGCGACGACCGCGCTGCGCGAGGCAAGCAGCCGCAATGAGGTTGCGACGATCCACGGACTAGGACGCAAGCTGTGCATGATTCCAGGTCGAGTCATTCCCGAAATCAACCTGGCGGACGTTTGAGATAACGTCGTTCCTTGATCCAGCTGCCGCATTCTTCCGCAATCAGCGGGCGCGAAAAATAAAAGCCCTGGATTTCGTCGCAGCCGTGCTCCACGAGAAACGCCAGCTGGCCCTCGGTTTCCACTCCCTCCGCCACCACTTTCAATCCCAGGTTGTGCGCCATCGAAATCAGCGCGCGGGTGATGGTGGCATCGTCGGTGTCGGTGGTGAGGTCCTGGACGAACGAACGGTCCACCTTGAGCGCATCGAAGGGGAAGCGCTTGAGATATGCGAGGCTCGAATAGCCGGTGCCAAAATCGTCGATGGAAAGGCCCACCCCGAGATCACCCACGTATTTCAGGATGAGCGCCGTTTCCTCGAGATTGGACATAAGAGAGCTCTCGGTGATCTCGACCTCGATCAGCCTCGGATCCACCAGTTGTTCATCGAGGATGCGCCTGATCGTCTCGCCGAGATCCCTGGAAGCAAACTGGCGCGCAGAAAAATTAACCGCGATCGGCACCGGTGCAATCCCCGCGCGCCGCCACGTCCTGATCTGCTCGCATACGGCCTTCAACACCCACTCTCCGACTGGCACGATCAGCCCGGTCTCCTCCAGAACCGGCATGAACTCGCCAGGCGATACCAAGCCGCGATCCGGGTGCTGCCAGCGCAGCAGCGCCTCCACGCCGACGATGCTTCCGTCCGCCACGCTCGCCTTGGGCTGGTAGTAGAGAACGAATTCGTCGCGCTCCAGCGCCCCCCGCAGGCTGTTCTCCAGGCTCAGATGTTCGAGCGCCCGCGCGTTCATCTCCGGGGTATAGAAACGGTAGCTGTTGCGCCCCACATCCTTCGCCCGGTACATCGCCGCGTCCGCGTTCTTGATCAGGGTCTCCTGATCGGTGCTGTCGTCGGGAGAGAGCGTGATGCCGATGCTCGCCGTTACGTAGAGCTCCACGCCCGCGAGCTTGAGCGGTTCCTTGAAGCTCACCATGATCTTCTGCGCGACCAGATTCGCGTCCTGCGCGCTGGACAGGTTCGACAGCACGATCGCGAATTCGTCGCCGCCGAGGCGCCCGACGGTGTCACCCGCGCGCACCGACCTTATCAGCCGCTCGGAGACCTGCTGCAGCAGCCTGTCACCCACCGCATGCCCAAGCGTGTCGTTGACGTTCTTGAAGCGGTCCACGTCTATGAACATCACGCCGGTAATCCATTGTTTGCGTTTGGCTTGGGCAAGCGCCTGCTTCAGGCGGTCGTAGAACAGCACCCGGTTTGGCAGGCTGGTCAGCACGTCGTAATGCGCCAGATGCATGAGGCGTTCCTCCGCCTCCTTGCGGTCGGTGATGTCCTCCGTGATGCCAGCAATGCGATAGACGGTGTTCGAGGCGTCATACACCGGGAATGCCCGGTCGCGCACCCAGCGCATGGAGCCGTCCGGCCTGACTATGCGGTAGGTCTCGTCGTAGCCTCCCTCCTTGGCGAATTTTCGTCCATCCCGAACGCGTCGGCGGTCTTCCTTGTGGACCGCTCCAATCAGCAAGCGCGGACAGGCACGAATGAGCGGCACGGGCCATCCCAGCAGGTTCTCCGCTGCCGCGCTGATGTACAGCGCTTCCCTCTGCGCCACATCAGTGATCCAGAACACTTGCGGGATGTTGCCCGCGAGCTGACGGAACTGCTCCTCGCTCTCTAGCAGTGCCGCTTCCGCGCGCTTGCGCTCGGTGACGTCGTTGACCAGCGTCAGCCACACCGGGTGTCCGTCCTGCAGGAACTGTCGCGCGGTCGCCTCGACTTCGATCACGCGCCCGTCCTTGGTGCGGTGCTTGCGCTGCAGCAGCAGGGTTTGCGCATTTGAGCGGCCGCGGAGACTCTCCTCATAGCGAGTCTGCTCGCCCGGCGCCCAAATGTCGCGCACGTTCATCCGCAGGAATTCATCCCGCGTGTAGCCGTAATGATTGATCGCGGCCTCGTTCACCGCCAGGAACACGAGCTTTTCGTCGTCCCACACCCACATCGGCAGCGGGCTCGCCTCGAACACGTCGCGGTAGCGCTCCTCGCTCTTGCGCAGCGCGTGCTCCGCCTCCTTGCGCTGGATGAACTGGCCGATCTGGCTGCCAATTGCGCGCGCGACGCGTAACAGCATCTCATCGGGCTGACGTGCTTCGCGGCCAAAGAACTCCATGATGCCGATGACGTCTCCGCCTGCGGTGATCGGGAATGCAAAGGCACCGTGCAGGTCGAACTTGCGCGCGCTTGTCCGGCGCCGGAACGTTTCATGGTGCGCGAGGTCGACGATCCAGGTCGGTTCCTTGCGCCGCCAGGCGCGGTGCAGCAGGACCATGGAACCCTCCATGCCCTGCCTGCGCCACAGCTCTCCGTCGGCGGGGTCGAACTCAGGCTCGAAGTCAGCCCAGTACTCGGCGCGGTAAATGCCTTCCCGGGTGCCCACCCAGCGCGCGCCGTAGGCCCAGTTCATCGCCTGGCAGATCGTGTGCAGCAGCCTGGGGATTGCCTCGGCCACCGTGGCCGATTCCGCCAGCACCTGCGTCACCGCGTGCTCCATCTCGCGCCGGCGTGCGGACAGCCGGTTTTCGGTGATATCGCGGCTGATGCCGATGATCCCGCTGACGTTGCCGGCCGCATCCCGCATCGGGACCTTGGTCTTGGAAGACCAGCGCTCCTCGCCCAGTTGCCCGTCCCGCGCCCTGACGACCACCCTCTGCTCGACATCGAGCAACGGCGTTCCGGAGTTGGCGATGGCCTGGTCCTCGGCGGCCATGCTCTCCGCCAATTCACCCGAGAACAGCTCGAATACCGTCTTTCCCGCCACCTCCTCGGCGGTGCGCCCGCGCGCCTTGAGCCAGGCGTCGTTGCCGAGCTGGAATCGCCCCGACGTGTCCTTGACGTAAATGTAATCGGGGAGCGAATCGATGATCGTGCGCAGCAGCGCGCGCTCGTGGGCGACGACCTCCTCCGCCTGCTTGCGCTGGCTGATATCCATGATGATGCGGATGAAGTAGAGCGCCTTGCCGGCCGCGTCTCGCGCCAGCGAAACGGTGCGGTTGACCCAGAGCGGCGAGCCATCCTTGCGCTTGAACATCCGCTCCGACGAGTAGGTGTTGATTTCGCCGCCCAGCGCCCTGCTGCGATTGCGGCGGCGATTCCGGCTGTGGCCGTCCGGGTGGCGAAGATCGATCGTCGTCATGCCAAGCAGCTCGCTCTCCGTGTAGCCCAGCATCTCCGCCAGCTTGGCATTCACGCGCAGGATTCTGTCGTCATCAATGCCCGTGTGCATGATGCCGACGGGCGAGTGCTCGAAGGCCGCGCGGTAGCGATCCTCGCTCTCGAGCAGCGCCTGCCACATGCTGCTGCGTTCGGCGATATCCTGTGTCGACGCCGGGGGCCAGGCCCGCCTCGAGCGCGCCCGGCGCGCCTTGCGCGCCGTCTTATCGCTGATTCTTGAACCGGTCACATTGGCTCCCGTGCGGACCTATCGAGATGACCCTGCGCCCCTGACGCCGGGCCCAGGCTGTTTTTCCTTATGTTACGGGCTGTTACGCCATTCCTCGATGAACAAAGCCGCAAAAGCGCTCAGATCGAGCGTGGGCACGGGCGCGGCCAGGCGCTGCGTGATTTTAGATTTCACTTTAATTATCATATGGATATATAGAATATCGAGCTCCTGAAGCGGCTACACACCGCCCAGCACCTTGAGATGGGTCGCCACGCTCCGGCCCAAGGCATGCAACTCGTAGCCGCCCTCCAGCACGGATACGATGCGGCCGCCCGCGGTTCGCCCGGCGGCCTCCTTGATTCTTTCCGTGACCCACGCGTAGTCGGCTTCCACCAGGTTCAGCATGGCCATATCGTCATCGCGATGCGCGTCGAAGCCCGCGGAAACGAACAGCATCTCCGGCCTGAACGCGTCGAGCGCCGGCAGCCAGTGCCGTTCCACAGCCTCGCGGAATTCCTTGCCGCTGCTGTATGCGGCAAGCGGTATGTTCACCATCCGTTCGGAACGCCCTTCAATACCGCTGTACGGATAGAACGGATGCTGGAAAGTGGACACCATCAGCACGCGGGAGTCATCCTGGAAGATATCCTCGGTGCCATTGCCGTGGTGCACGTCAAAATCGACGATGGCGACGCGCTTCAGGCCGTGCCCCTCGAGTGCGTGCGCCGCAGCGACGGCCACGTTGTTGAACAGGCAGAAGCCCATGGCGCGTGCGCGCTCGGCATGATGCCCGGGCGGACGCACGCTGCAAAACGCGACCCCAGCCTCGCCCCTGATCACCATGTCGGTCGCCTGTACCGCCGCACCGGCCGCGCGCTTTGCGGCTTTCATCGTGTGCGGGTTCATCGCCGTGTCGGGATCGAGATGGACCAGGCCCCGCGCTGGAGCCGACTGCTCCAGCGCCGATACGTAGTCCGGCGTGTGCACACGCTCGAGCTGGACGCGGGTCGCCAACGGCGCCTCGACGTGCCGCAGGTGGTCGATCAGCCCCGATGCGATCAGCTGATCCTGGATGGCGCGCAGCCGCGCCGGGGATTCGGGATGAGCGGCGCCCATGTCGTGCAACAGGCAGTCGCGATGGGTGAGGAAACCGATTGTCACGGCTGCGCCAACAATGAATGAAGAATGATGAGTGGTGAATTAAAGAACCCGGCCACGCCGGTGGCATGACTCCGCATTCCGTATTCACCAGTCATCATCGGCATAGCAATTATAATGGTCGCTGTTGCATCCGCATCCTTCTCTCATGCGCATGCAGCGCCTGGTCGTGCAACCCTACCCCTCCCATCTGGTCCACCGGTTGACGCCCGGGGACGGCACGGCGGTCACGATCCGCCCCATCCGCCCTGGAGACGAGGGGCTCGAGCAGGATTTCGTGCGCAATCTCTCCGATGAATTGCGGACCATGAATCGACAAGGCCGTTGTGAGAAACCGCACGTTTCCGATCACAGATGACGAATCACGATGTTCCGGTTACTGGTCACCGGTCTCCGTACTGTGGCACACTCAATCAGATGAATGACTTTCCCCAGCGCGCCGTGACGACGCAGCAGATCGAAAAGGTCGTCGCTCAGGTCGGGAACATCATCCTCGGCAAGGAGCGCCAGATCCGGCTCGCGATCGCTTGCGTGCTCGCGCGCGGTCATCTGCTGATCGAGGACATCCCGGGGGTGGGAAAGACCATGCTGGCCCACGCGCTGGCGACGTCGCTGGGAATGGATTTCCAGCGCATCCAGTTCACCAGCGACCTGCTCCCCGCCGACATTATCGGTGTCTCCATCTACAATCGGGACACTGGAGGCTTTCAATTCCACTCGGGTCCGATCTTCAACCAGGTCGTGCTGGCCGACGAAGTCAATCGCGCCACGCCCAAGGCGCAAAGCGCTTTGCTCGAGGCGATGGAGGAGCACCAGGTCACCACGGAGGGCGAGACGCGGCGTCTGCCCGAGCCGTTCTTCGTGATCGCGACGCAGAACCCCTCGTACCAGATCGGCACGTTCCCGCTGCCGGAATCGCAGCTCGACCGTTTCCTGATGCGTATCCACCTGGGCTACCCCGACAGCGAGGCGGAACGCGCGTTGCTGCAGGGAGAAAATCGGCGCGACCTGCTCGCAACGCTCAAGCCCGCCATGGCGCCGCAGGAGCTGTTGGACCTGCAGCACCGCGCGCAGCAGATCCACACATCCAGCGCATTGTTCGACTACGTCCAGGCGCTCACCGACCATACGCGCCGCGCCGCCGATTATGTCAACGGCCTGTCCCCGCGCGCGGCACTTGCGCTGCTGCACGCCGCGCGCGCCTGGGCGCTGATGGCCGGGCGCGGCCACGTGGTCCCGGAGGACGTGCAGGCGGTGCTCCCCGCCGTGGTTGGCCACCGGCTGGTCCCCACGGGTGAACTGACCCAGGCCAACGGCGCCGATATCGCGGCACACCTGATCAAGCAGGTGGCGATCCCCTAGGATTGAGCATTGAGGACTGAGGATTGAGCGAAACACCGCCGTAGAGCGTCCACTCAATCCTAACCGCACAATCCTCAATCCTGATCTTCGATGTACGCCGCACTCAAGAACCGCTTCTACACCTGGATTTTCCGGTGGCGCGGCCCCGAGTCCGGGGCGATCGTGCTGGTCCAGCGGCGGGTATTCATCCTGCCGACTCGTCAGGGACTGGTGTTCGCCGTGGTGCTGCTGGTCATGCTCGCCGGTTCGATCAACTATTCGCTGGGGCTGGGCTTCGTGCTCACCTTCCTGCTCGGCGCCCTCGGCGTCAATGCCATGATCTACACCTTTCGCAATCTCGCCAACCTGCGGGTCACCGGCGGGCGCACGCGGCCGGTGTTCGCCGGCGGCACTGCGTTCTTCACGGTCCATCTCGAGAACGGTGGCGACGCCGACCGCTACGCCATCGGCCTCACCCACGATCGCACGCAAGCATCGTTCGTCGACTTGACGGCGCGTTCCACCACGCCCGTGACTGCCGCGGTTCCCGCGCTCCGGCGCGGCATCCTGCGGCCGGGGCGGCTGATTCTTTTCACTCGTTTCCCGCTCGGTCTTTACTATGCCTGGGCCTACCTCGACCTCGACCTGCGCTGCATCGTTTATCCGCGTCCCGCCCCTCCCGGCCTGCCGATGCCGCCCGCTGCGGCGAGCGCCGGGGCCGGCGCCGAACGTGGCCAGGGCCAGGAGGATTTTTCTGGCCTGCGCCAGTACTATCTGGGGGATTCGCCGCGCCACATCGCGTGGAAGGCCGCCGCGCGCGACCAGGGCCTGCTCACCAAGCAGTTCACCGGCCGCGCCGAAACGGAGCTGTGGCTCGATTGGGCGCAGTTGCCGCCGCAAATGAGCGTGGAGGAGCGGCTGTCCCACCTGACACGCTGGGTGCTAGACGCACACGCCGCGGGGGTGACCTACGGCTTGCGGCTGCCTGGCGCAAACGTGGAGAGGGCGGCGGGAGAAGCGCAACGCGACCGGTGCCTGGAGGTGCTGGCACTTTACGGCGGTGATTCGTGAATGGTGATTCGTGATTCGAGGTTGCGTGTAGGTCAGCCCATGGTTTGGTCGATTCACGAATCACGATTCACGGGTTTCCAGGATGACTGACGCGAAACAGCACATCTCCTGGCGCCACGTGCTGTGCCTGCTGCTGTCGCTCACGATGGTGGCTGCGCCGCACGTCGCCCACATCCACGGGTGGATCATCGCGCTCATGGTGATGCTCATCGCCTGGCGCGCCTATGTCGGTTACGCCCGCCTCACGCTGCCGAATCGCTGGCTGCTGCTGCTCATTGCACTGGCCGCCACCGTCGGCGTCTTTTTCAGCTACCGAACCATCTTCGGCCGCGACGCGGGCGTGGCGTTGCTGGTGGTCATGCTGGGACTGAAATTGCTCGAGACCCGCTCGCTGCGCGACGCGATGCTGCTCAGCTTCCTCGGCTATTTTCTGGTGATCACGAATTTCCTCTATTCACAGACCATCGGCACGGCGCTCTACATGCTCGCATGCACCGTGTTCATTACCGCGACCATGGTGCGCCTCAACTATGCCCAGGCCGAGCCGCCCTTCCGCGTGCAGCTGCGCACCGCCGGCATGCTCCTCGCCCAGTCGGTGCCGCTGATGCTGATCCTGTTCCTGCTGTTCCCCCGCGTGCAGGGCCCGCTGTGGGGCCTGCCTCGTGACGCCTTTGCCGGCGTCAGCGGCCTGTCCGACACCATGACGCCGGGCAGCCTCTCCAATCTCGTCCTGTCGGACGCGGTTGCGTTCCGGGTACGGTTCGAATCCGGGATTCCCCGGGCCAAGGACCTCTACTGGCGCGGCCCTCTGATGTGGGATTTCGACGGCCGTACCTGGTCGG
>Ga0180062_1000083_pt1 | contig 16190 bp, 23 predicted proteins | sample EasRivT45_16_10D_FD_121775 | JGI IMG/M metagenome (GOLD analysis project Ga0180062, IMG submission 121775) | Soil microbial communities from meander-bound floodplain in the East River, Colorado, USA - East River metaG ERMLIBT45_16_10D | ecosystem: Environmental > Terrestrial > Soil > Floodplain ... | reverse complement strand
TATCTCGATAGTCAATGCACAATCCATTACTAGTACTAAGCCACGACTCCCCGATACAAGGCTCCCGGTACTCTATCAGCTCGTAGCCGGCTGGCGGTTTCGGTCGCTCGATCTTGCGAAGGATGGGAAATTCCACGCCCTTACACACATGATTTTCCGAGCAGTGCCATGCTAGGCCGTCGTGGAAATACCACTCGTCCTTTTTTGCCGGCCGGTACTCCCCCGTGCATTCAAACTGTTCGGGTACATTGTTGATCGTGATCGTGTTGTTCATCTCTGTCTCCCTTAGTGAAAAAAAAGCGCCCGTGCCGGTCGGGCATCGGGAAGATACGCGCCGGCAACAGGCTTCGCGGGATGCACACCGCGATCAGATTCCCAGTCGTTTTTTCGCGGCGTCAATTCTAGTCTGATCCGGCAGTTGCGTGGTCAAAGCATCCAAGATCGACGCGACTTCTGTTAAACGGTTTATCGTGTCTGCTAGTAACTGCCCGACGCGATTGCGAAATTCTCCGGCGGGCAGCGTCAACAGCATTGTCTCAAATCGTTGCTTGTTGATGGTGTGACTAAACAGGTCTGCCTCTTGCGCGGCGAGTGTGGCGACAAGCATGTCGTCTTGTTTGTCTGTTGATAACGTTTGGTAAGCCATGCGAAACTCCTATTGGTTAAAGTCAGCGGATCGGGAAGTGTCAGGTGGTAGTGTGGCGGGGTTGGCGTATTTTGCACCAAAGCCGCCTGCACTCCACGGATACACGGTAACGAATGGTGTCGTGGCGTGAACAACGGCGAGGGCGCTGCCTGCTATTCCAAACGCCGCGCGAAGCCCGGTGTTGGTAGGCGTAGTAGCCGGGTTGGCGTACTTTGCGCCGAATCCTACTCCGGTCGCCCAAGGGTACACGGATATAAATGGCGTAGTGCCATGCGAAACGGCGATGGTTAGACTGTCCGGCGTGAACGATATGCCAAACGCATCGCTCACAGGCAGCGTAGCGGGGTTGGAGTATTTAGCGCCGAATCCGACGCCTGTTGTCCAGGGGTACACGCTGACGCGGGGCGATATGTTGTGGGCGATAGCTACGTCCAACCCATCGGGCGAGAAGCCGATGCCATTGCCAGCACCCGTCGGCAACGTGGCCGGATTGGAATATCGCACCCCAAAGCCACTACTCCACGGGTAGACGGCCTGGAATGGTGTTGACACGGTTGATACTGCAACGTCCGCTGAGCTAGGCGATACCGCTGCTCCTCGGCCCTGTGACGACGGCAGCGAGGCGGGATTCGCATACTTAGCGCCAAAACCCGCGGACCACGGGTAGGCTGAAATGAACGGGGAGGAAGTGTGGCCCAGTAGTATGTAAGCACCATCGGGTGAAAAGTGCACGTCCAGCCCATTGGCTGGCGGCAACGTGGCCGGATTGGAATACTTTGACCCGAAACCATCGCTATTACTCCACTGGTACGCGTGTATAAAAGGGGTCTGTGCGCTGGCTAACGCCAACGCGGTGTTATCAGATGAAAAATCGACGCCGTTGCAATCCGTGCCTAAGGCGGACGCGGGATCGGAATACTTAGTGCCGAAGCCAGCGGACCATCTGTACACGGACACGCGGGGGTCCGTGTCGTGTGCAATAGCCAGCGCTTGCGTTTGGGATTCCGGCGGAAACCCTCCGCTGTAGATTGTTGTTTCAAGTCCAAGTATCATTTACACCAACCCCCGCAAGGACGCGATGGCGATGTTTGTCCCCGTCACACCGTCGCCGATAGCCCCGCTGCCGTTGCCGATGATTTTCTTGATCTGTAGCGGCAGTCGCACAAATGAGGTCACGCCGGTGAAGGGATACGACACCGTGTTGCCATGAATGTCCAGCACGAACAGTGTGCCGTTCGCGAGCACATCAATGCCTCGCAAATGTCGGATTCCTAAATCCAAATCGAAAGCGAGACCTTCTCGGATGGTTGGCGAATAGAGATGGTAGTACATAATAGTTCCCCGTGAGAAGCGAAAGAATCAATAACCGTAATAGCTGTAGCCCCACCGCCGTCCGTTGTAGTGGAATTCTTGACGTGATCGATGTTCGCCGTATCGACCGCGGTAGTGCCGATCCGGGCAGTGTCCGTAGTAGTATCCGCCGTACTGCCGGTACGGGTTCGTGTTGCTCCATCCGTAGTACGGATGGTAATGGTAGTAGCCGGGCAGCTCGCGTTCGTGAGCACACGCCGACGAGGCGAGTGCGAAGAACAAAGCTATCGCGAGAAATACGGATCGCATGATTGATGCTCACTTTCAGGTAGGGCCCAAGTCGCGTAGACTCGAACGGTGTTAATGCGACGGGCAACGAAGTAGTTGCACGCCGCGGCCATGATTGCGGAAGCCATCATGCTCCCCGCCCACCCTCGCGACAAACAAGCGAAGGTCAGGCAGACGAAAAGAACGGCTGCCGTGCCGATCGTGACGGTGAACAAGGTTTCCACTAATTTCTGCATGATCTACCCCTCCACGAGCAATGACGTGACGTTCGGGACGGGCTGGCCGTTGACCCAGTCGAACACGCCGATGTGTCCGTCCGGCTCGATCCGCACGAAGCTGCAAACTTGCTCCGTCCACGACCCGCAGTTGTAGATTGGTAACGGGGTGCAGTGGTTCTTTGGTTGTGACGGGTGGGATATCGTGCGGGGAGACTGCAACATGCGAGCGTCCCAGAACTGCCCCGGCTCGTGAGTATGTCCAAAGATCACTGCGTCGTACCTGCCGTCGTCTAACAGATTGACCATGTTCCGACGGATGATCTGTGTGGGTGACGGCTCACCCTTCAGCTTGCGGATCGCGCGTGTAACCCAGCCCAGCCGCCCGAGCGTGCGAGCTTCCACCGTGGCCGACCCGTATTTCCCTTGCAGCGGACTGCCGTTGCGATCCTCTTTCAGTCCGGTGTAAATCGCAGAGATGCGTCCGATACCTGGTCTATCACCACAACAGTAAGGGTCCTGTTCGTGCCCGTGCAGTATGAGAACATCCTGATGGGCGATACACAGCGTGAGTGACGTACCTATTGTGAGAAACAGTGGGTGCTCACGGAGGTACAACACTTCTGAATCGTGATTACCAATCAGGTAACGGGCGCCCATATCTGCGAGCCTATCCAGCAGCGGGCGACGATGGGCGAGCACAGCACCAAGGTTGTTCTGCCAGCACTCCAACAAATCCCCGTTGACTACCAAATATCCGTCTTTCGACTCAACGTAGTCCAAAAACGAATGGAATTCGTCCTCTCTCCGCCCCCCGCTTAGGTGGAAAAAGTTGTCACGAGCGTCCGAGATACCGACGTGCAAATCACTTGCTATAAACACAGGCCGTGTCATGCCGCCCTCCCGAACACTGCCTCTTTGTCCGTCCACCCGTACCGTATACGAGACAGTATAGTTCGATACTTCGTCCCGGAAATCTCAGCCCATTCGGCAACACTCTTGGCCCCTTTTGGGCCTGCGTAACAACACAGAACGTGGTTGCGAGAACAGTTACACATTTGTTCTTTCTGAGTCGCCCAGCGACAGTTACCGGGCTCGTAGTCTTTGTTACTATCTCGACGTTCCAGCGACATGCCTTCCGGCCTCTCCCCCATGTCTGCTAGAAAGTTACAAAAGTCACCCCATCGCCCGCAGACTTTAACCCCGCGACCTCCGTAGTTTTTGTACTTCTTGTTTTTGGGGTTGGTGCATCGCTCGATCATCCCTCGCCAACTATTGTGCGTCGGGGACCTTTGTCCGCGGGCGGCGTGCCCATGCCTATAGCCCGCGTTGCTTGTCATTATTGGCCTACCCATCGCCCACCCCCTTGAACAGTTTGCTGTACCAAACGCTGATGCGACTCGAATGACTTTCCCGCCGCCGGCTAGTTTTCCTGCTGGCCGTCTGATCGCACCAGCCCTCCCTACGTGCCCGGTTGAACAAGCCGCCCATAACACGACGGTTGATGTGCGATGGAATGGGTTCGAGCTTTTTTACCACGTCATCCGCGGAGAAGGTTTCATCCTCGATACACACTTCCTTGATTGCGGCAAGAGCGATTTCGTTGAATTCGTCTTGAGTCATTTTTCCCTCTTGTTGTGATTACTCGACTCGTGTGTCGCCGTTCTCCGAGCCAGCTTCATTCATATTCTGAATGAAAGCCCCCTCGTCGGTTTTCGTCGACACGTTTTCTCTCACGTAGTGGCCTGCACCCACGCGCGGAGCTGACTGTCTACTCTGCTGCCGCACGGCTTGCTCGGCCGGTTGTAGCTCCTCGAACAGCTCCAACAGTTCCGGCGTACCGGAGTAGCGAGCCATTATCTCAAGCACCTTCTCGATGTTGATCGGCGCGCCCATTGCGCGTTGTTGCATTACTGCGGCCATCTGCTGAATGAGTGCCAGGAGTTGATCGCGTCGTTCCTCGGCGGATCGGTGCATAGTCGAGAACGGTTCAATCGCAATATCGAAGTCATCGATCTTCGCCGTTCGCGGTTCTTCCTGCGGCGTCAGCCAACTAGCGTCTACCATCACGCGAGAGCCCGGCAGCACGGGCCGAGACGCGGGGAGCTTCAGCTCGTTGTCGTTGATCATCAAATGGCCCAGCTTGTAACCGACGAGCTGCAAGCTGCGGTTGAACTTGCGGCGAGCTTCGCCCACGATCGCATTCGTGGTCTGTCGCTCTAGGGTGGCTTGCGTAGCAGTGGGCACCCGGCGAGGCTCGTCCACGAACGAGTTCATCTGCTTGAACAGTTGCATGACAGCCGCCATGTACGAGGTCTGCGACTGAGACGGGCCGGGTATCTCGAAGTTAGTGAAGCGGCTCGGGTCAACCACGCCCACCGGGTAGCGGTCCTTCGCGTCCCAAATGCGTTTCATGTCCTTGTCGCTGCCTGCCTGATAGATCGGATTGATCTTAGCACTGCGGGCCTGGTTCGCCGTCGCTTCGAGCAGGTCTTGAAACAGGAAGTGCAGCGCCTTCGTCGACTCGGCTTGTGCGACAGGTATCAATTCATCGGGCGAGTACAGATGATTTAGCACCTCGTACACGCCCGACCAGTGGCCTTCGAAGTCTCGCACCCCCAGGGCTTCGTTTTCTAGCTCACCGAAATTGCCCGGTCGCAACGGCCACGTGCCGACGCACTGGGCGCCAGGATAGTACACGTCGATCAAGAGCACTTCCTCTTCAGGAGAATAAAAGCTCGTCGGCCGTGCTAACACGGTGGGCGCGTCGAATCGCTCAACATGCGTCATGGCCGAAAGACGATCCGCCCACTGCGGCCACTGCTCTATAGCTTCCTCAAGCGGCATCGTGTAAATATCCGACTCAAAGGCACATTTGCTGCGGTGGCTGACCGATATGTCGTAGATGTAATCGTCTTGACTGACCCGCCAGATGCACGGACCTATTGTCAACCCGGTATCCGCACGGGCTGCGAGAGGCAGTCGGCCTACGCCGACCTTGAAGATGCCGTATCCGAAGAACGAATCCGCCGCCACCGAGCGAGCCGTGTCGCCCAGATCGAGCAGCTTCGACATGCGGTTGAGATTTGGATCGAGCTTGTAAGCTAGGCCGTAGTGCTCTGGCATGCGAGCGATCGCCAGGTATTCCGGCTCACCGTAGGCCAGAGCGATTTGCAGAGATAAACCCGCGGTTTGTAGCAGATTGCCCTTCGGCAACGCCTTTTCATACTTCGAGCTATTGCGGCCGAGCCAATCCCACTCAGGGGTATGCCGCGATATACCCAGGTACGCGCGGATCGTGTTGTCGCGCATTAAGGAATATTTCTTCAGCTCACCGTGGGCGTGTTCAAAGGCACGGGGCTGTCGTTCGCGATGTCGAGAATTTTGAGGGTTCAGCATTTTGTCGTGTGATAGGAGTGTAGAGGAGCTGATCGTTCTCTACATACATTCTACCAGACGACGACAGATCAGGCAAGGGAAGTAATTTTCATGCCCAAGCGGAGGACCACAGATTGTTTTTGGGCTCTTTGAAGGCCGGCTCCAACTCTCGCTCGTCTCGCTTGTCACCACCCTCAATTTCAGCACGAGCTTCCAAGCTGACCAGCGTTTTCGCTCGCCACCACGCCCCACCCAGGGCGTAGCAGTAATCACCGTGCCCGTCCTTCGTGATTCCAAACTTCGGCCGTCCGTCCTCGTCTTTGCCACAGCGGCGCATGTCGTCGACCACCTTCGGAGAGTGGGGCAGGCAGTCAAGCCGTAGAATCGCCCCTTCCATTTCACGGAAGTTGGCCAGACCTGCGTCTCGGTTGCAGGTGCCATAATAGGTCGGCACTTCCCCGATTCGGCGAACTGTGTTTGATTTCCGCTCGGACTGGTGAATGTTGGCGTAGTTCAACCGCAGAAGCGTGCTCGCAAACGGCTTGCCCTGCTGACCTTGCACCTCGTAGTCGATGAGCACCCATCCGTCGCCGCGATCCCCGGCCAGCCAGCGGGCCAACGCCGCGGCATTGGTCGCAAAGTCGACTATGTCCGTCGTGTTATTCCCGTACTCTAAGATTTGCTCGCCGCCTCGGTCTAGCCCTTGCAACACGCTATGCGCCTGCCCGACGCCCTGCCCCAGATCAGCGAAGAACACATAGGGCCCGCGATCCTTTTCCGGCACGCCGCCCCATGTGCGTATGTCGCCCTTCAGCGTCGGTACGATCTCGACCCCGCCGTCCTTTAAAACTAGCAAGCCAAACTTGTCCGGCTCTACTACGCCGAGCTTAGCAACTTGCCGTACTTCACTGCTGAAAAAGCTGTTCGTCTGCTCACATACGCTGCTGCCATAAATGTCACGCAGGGCCTTCAACCGATTGATGCCCGGCTTTGACATTTCCGCATCGACCCACGGGCTGCGGATTGTGTCTTCGTCTACGACATCAGGCATTCCAAATTCGTAGCCCGTGGGGTGCTTGTAGTTCTGGTCGACGAAGATCACCCGGCCGCCTTGCATCTTGTACGCGCCCTGCCACCGCTCGTAGTTGTTCCACCAGAAGGCATTGATCCGCAGCATTGAGGAAACTTCCTCAAACATCAGCCGATTGAAGGCATCGTCGAAATCGTTCCACGTGCTGGTGATCATTATGCTATTTGTGCAACCACCGGCGGACACGAGCCATTCTTCCTGATCGGTTCGCTCGTAGAACGCAAACTCGTCGGGCCAAATCACCGTGAAGCGGAGCTGCCGGAGCTTAGCGCTGGTCGATACGAACCCTTGAATAACGGCTGCCGTTTGTACATTGACGAACGAATTCGTCTTAGCCAGGCGAACTAGGATCGAGCCGCCGGACTTCGTGTATTTAGCCCACTCCGGCATGTTATCCAGGAAATACTGAAACTTGCCCAGCAAACTGTTCGCGTCCGGCCCGTCGAGCAAGTCCTTGTCTTTCGTCAGAACGGCGATCTTACATTCATTAACGAAGCACCATTTGTGGAATAAAAACGCGGATCGACGCCAGGATTCACCAATGCCGCGGGTTTTGTTTGTGATGCTAGATCGCCGGCCGAATACTTCCTCGTCCCACGCCAGCAGAGTCACCTGATCCGTCCAGAGATGAAAAGGAAGGCGACGAGGCAGCGGACGCGGCTCGAAGATGAACAGGAACGTTACGGCGAAGAACGCTACGTCTTGCCGGCACATCGTCCAAATCGCAGCTCGAAACTTCAAGTCTCGAATGCAGCGACGGCGAACATAGACTCGCCAGGCGAACAGCGCGACTGGATCGTCGTAGGGCAGGCAGAAGTAGAAAGGGAAACGCTCGCGAGCTTCCGGGCAAATCTCGTTTAGCTGTGTCTCGCGTATTTCGCCAACTTGGAACCGCTCAGCAAGGACGCCTGATTGAAACGCTTTTAATTTAGGGATAGACATCAGACTAGAAGCTCGCGGGATTCTGCAATCGCTTGCTTCAGGATCGCCGTCAGCTCGTCGACGTTCTGATCCTCTATCCGTGCCATATCGCCCCCTTCCGGGTTGCGATGCTTGTCCAAGATGTTCAACGCCCGCGGCACGAGGTTGCCGTGCAACTCGCGGAGGTTTTCTTTGCCCAAGAGATACAGGTTGTACTTCATGGCGCTGCCGGCCTTCTGCCGCGTCATCGCTTTCTTGGGCATGTCCAGGTTGTCCGCCGCCCACCTGACGGCCCTCGCCCACTCTAACGCGAACTGCGTGTCATCAGCTTCGGGTGGCACAACAGACGCGGGTGACACCCAATCGACTTCGCCGGTGTGTTTCGCCGAAGATGTGTTGGCTGTCACCGGCGGCATCATTGTCACTACGGGGAACAAGTCATCAACGGATTCAGGTACGATCTCGCCGCGACGACGCGCGATAACTTCAGCTTCCGTCCAACCACTGTTAAGTTGTCGGTAGACGGTAGATCGTGAGCGGCCGGATCGCTTCACCAGATCGTTGATATACTCGGCAGAAAATGTTTCTTTAGACATTACGTCATCCTGCGCCTTATCTTGATGTCAGTGGCCAACGGCAACCCCACCGCCCAAGCCGGCGTCTCGCACATTATGTCGTTCAAAACACGCTCGCAATCCATGTCCGATTCAGGTACGTGCATCATGATCGAGTCGTACACATGCAGCACGACGGGGAGTTTCGCACAATCACTGCGAATCAATGCGCCAGCTTGTATGTCTCGACTGGACGCTTGATCGACGTTCTCTACTAGGATCGGCAACCCCACCGCTTTAACGCCACCAGTCCGCTGGTCGAGCGCGGCAATCTCCGGCCCAAACTGCCCATCTACTACCGTCGCGTCGTAATACTTCATCCGCCGCCCGCTCGGCAGGCGAACATTCAGAGTGCCGCCTTCCATGAAGAAATCAATGTGCCGCAGATTTATTTTCCTGCCCGTCTCGACCGCCTTGACCGCACAACGGCCCACGTCATACCAGAAGTTTTTCACGAGCGGGTACATACGGCGGTACATTTGCACCAGCTCTTGTGCTTTTTCGAGTGGCATGTCTATACCATAGTTGGCGCAGAACGCAGCGAAGGTAACGGCGCCTGACAAATAACCGCATCCGAGAATCATTACCTTCCCATATTGACGTTCGCTTTTGGTGACATCTGCGACGAGCTTGTTGAACATTTGCGCCGCAGCGAGTCGATACGGCTCCTCGCCTTTGCCGAGATCGTAATCATGGATTCGTTGCAGCTCCGTTTTGTCACCCGCCAACCAATGCAGCTTACGGTACTCGATGGACTTGAAATCGATGTCCACCAGCTTATAGCCCGGCTCCGCGCGAACCGCGGCACGTACCATAGCCCCTAACGTAGGTATGACGCCCTTCTTGGAAGCTTTCAATTCCTCATACAGTTCATCCAAATCTTCTGCGTCGGCTTCGCTGATGCGATCCGCGAGATCGTGATACATTTCAACATCATCTTCAGACATCCGGCGCAGGTTCAGGAAGTTGACGCCAGCCCCCGCGAACCGACCCGGCCCGGCCTTGTAGAACACGTGGGCCGCCCGGCAGCGTCCGTCAGCTTCGGCGTGACAGAGCATGGCCTCGTACTTCGAGACCGCGGAGTCTCGGCACAGTCGGCGGATGTTGAGCACTTCCTTGCATTCGTCTGACAAGTCGAGCGGCGGACAGCCGGGCGTCAGGCCGAGTGCCATCTCAACGCATTGCTGATCGAGCGAGTGGTACGGATAATCGTGGGTGCGCAACCAATCCTTTAGCCACACGTTGCAGTCGGGCGTCACGTCCTCACGTCCGGTGATCTTGGCCAGCCGCTTCGTCATACGGTCGTACTCACGATCAACCAGAGCTGTCGCGTTGCGGCAGAGGTCTACGTCAATCGGCACGCCACGTTGATTGATGCGCTGATGTACCCGCCATAACTCTTTCTCGGCCGGCGGCAGCTCGGCTATGCAACTGTGTAGAAATCGCTCGGCCGATGTGTCTTGGAGGCAGTACCGTTCGTTCTTCCGGTGTCTCTCTGGATCATTATCAAACTCTCCCCCAAAATATTCGCAGCCAATCTTATTGACTTTGTTGCCCTTGACCTTCACGGGCTTGCACAACTTTAGGAGGTTTGCTCTGCCTTCCTTGTCCTTGCCCTGCGATCCAAAACCTAACGATTCACCGACTCCGCCCAGACTTCGGGGCAGGCCGGCGTAGGCAGATCGTGCTTGCAAGCAATCGATCGAATCTGGATCAAGATACGGCCAGCCGTGACGTTTGACACATATCTCATTCCACGCTGTCAGCTCGAATTCCGCGTTGAAGGCGCGAACTAGAATGCCATCTACCTTGCCGTTTTTCATTACAGCAAAGGGATATGGCTCCCCCGGCAACCACAAGCACACCGGCCCGCCGTCAATCGAGTACGACATGCAGAGCACTTCCGTGGAGCTGTGCCGCATGTACTTGTACACGTTCGTGTCATCTAGCGAAAGACGACTGCGCGTTTCAAAATCGATGACGATGTCGATCATTCTGGCAAGACTTGACTGATGTATTGCAGCGTTTCTTTCGCGTCATTCAGCACGAAGGCAGCGTCGTAATATTCGCTCCCTCCACGACTCGTGTACATCGGGCCGTTTGTCTCGTACTGCTTAACGACGTTTCGCGCCCCGTCACGCAACACGCGGAGAACTGCGGCCATCTGGTCGCGTTCAGTTCTGCAAGCTGCGTGTTCTGTCGCGCACACAACTAACATCAACCACCCCACCCTTTCTTGCGAGCGTGCCTCGCTCCCTCGTCACACTGTTGAGTGAGGCGCAACGGGCAGAACCGACAGTGATCGCCCACAGCTTTGTGGTTGCTGACTGCCGCAATCGCCACACGCTCGCGGTGTGCGTCGATCATGTCGAGCGTGTACTCAGCGACCTTGACTCTGTCGCCCCATTTCGGCTTGGGCTGTACGATTACGCCGAAGAATTCATCCACGTCAAAGTGCTCGGCGATCATAGAACAATAGCTAATAAGCTGTGTGTTGCCGAACGCATCAACAGGCCACTTGCCGGTCTTGAAGTCGTAGACGGCGCACTTATTGCCATTGATAATCACGGTGTCTGTTGTGCCGCCAAAGTCGTCGATGCAGATCGACTCCCAAAAGTGCTCAAAGATGAATTTGCCCTCATTGGCTTGTACGTGATCGACGTACATCTGCACGCCATCCCGCCAATCCTCCGGCACTTCGTCAAGGGATGCCTCGTCAGCCACAACCTTGCAGGCCAAGCTGTGAACGGACGTGCCGACGTTTCGTGCCTTGCCACCCGTCGTATCTTCGACGCTGACCACATCAGGCAAGTCTGCCTGCGCGCTGAATGGGCACTCTAGCCATCGCTTGCTAGAGGATGGCGACAGACGACAGTGTTTTGTAGGAGCGGATGCTGACAAATCCCTGTTCCTCGCTGGAAAAAAGAGACTTCGGCGGGGGCCGGGGTTGAACGGCCCGAAGGCACTCCCTAGAGCACACCCGCCTCATGTCTCTATGACCGCGACGCTTGTCAATCTCTCTGGGGGTTACGGTCAGTATCGACCCAGTTCATCAGGGCGCTACCCTGCCCCTTTAGGCTTGCTGATACCCGATCATGTCCGCGTCACCGATTGTCGTGGCCGCCATGACAGCGGTGAACGGGCCAGGAATGAAATTCGGAAACACGCCGCCGTTCGCTCCCGCGGTCGGGACGACGATAGTGATCTGTGTGCCCTTGTCGTTCTTGACCACAAGGTTGCCGCCGGCCGACACGAGGATGCCCATGAGCAAACCTTCTATGCCTTCGCGGTAAACTGTTGAGTCGCTCTGCACGATCGCGATTGGTCGCACTATTACTGATTTTTGGATCATAATATACCTTTCTTCTGCAATGCACCTACGAAATCAAAGAACTGCCCGGTTAAGTTTCGCCACGCAGGCTGCCACGTAGTAACGTCGTCGCCCGTGATACCTTCTATTATAGACGCTCTAGCGTCATTCTTCAACCTTTTTGTAGCGAAATCTCGGATATCACTCGGTCCGACTAGAACGATCGTAGGGTTCGACACCATTTGTGCCAAAGACTTGGCCCCGTCTACGCCGCATTCGTCGGGGTCCGAGATAATAATCAACGGCGTGGTCCTGTGTGTGGACAACAAGCGTTTGATGATGTCCGCTCCGCCGCTGCAATTCGGTCGGCCGATCACGTTAGTGAATCCGATCTCGCACAAGGCCGCGGCATCAGTCGGGCCTTCAGTGATCCAAGTCGGCCGCGTAGGAGTAAACTCTCGCGAGAAGAACAGACCTTCGCGCCCACCTTTCAACGAGTATTTCTTGCCGTCGTTGCGGCGAAAGCGACAACCGGTGGGCATCTTGCGATGCTCGAACATCGGGAACACCAGCACGGCTTTATCCGGATCGTACCGTCCGTGCATCATCACGATCGAGTCGAGCGACAGCCCAAGAGCTTTTGCCTGTCGCTCGATCATGTTCGCGTTCCGCGCCTGTGAGATGCCGTCCAGGTAATCCTGCACCTGCTTCGGCGTGAGGTACTCGGGCTTTTGCAACATTAGCTTCGGCGGAACCTGTCCTTGCTTGATGTAATGCAGGTGACCAGACTTGCCCCGCGGGTTGCCTGACTTGACGCGCGTGCAGATCACCTTAAGGCCGCTTTTGTGGATAAGACACCAGTCCGGCCGACCGCACTTCGGACATGGGCACTCTGGAGTCACCCGCACGTAGTCCTCAAGCAGATGCGGTAGCCGCTTTTTTCGTTTTGACTTCGTTGCCATTAACCTTCATATTGGGCTGGAGGACCTTTTGCTAGGAATGGTTCCTTGGCATTCGGGTACATGTCACAGATTTCCCCCGCTACTTTATTCAGAGCTTTTATGAACCCGGCCGTGCCTGGCGGCCGGTCGTCTACGCATTTGCCGCGAATCTGCGCGTCACGCAACACGACAAGCGTGGCAATGGCTTTCGAGATGTGGTTTATTGTGCTTTCGCTGTCGATATCCTCGCCCTCCCAGCTAGATGTTAGGTGCCGGAGACAAGCGTCGAAGTACACGCTGTACCGAACTCCAATCTCGCGATAGTTGTGTCGGCCATATTTGCGGGCGCCTTCTAGCATCGCCGCGCCTACTTCGGCTAGGACCGGCCAGGGCAGAGTAGAGAACGGCACCTTACGGACACCCACCGCGTCCTTTGGATTGGATTCTTTGACAAAATTAAAAAGTCCCTGTTCCGCCACCTCGTCAATTTCGTCGTGATAAATCTTTTTTACCATATTTCTCCATGTATTCGTGTCGTCTACAGCTAAAGATGTCCAAGCATTGTCTTCGTAGACGCTCATGCAACGGCTCCGTGCTCCCACTGTGGAAGTAACCCTCGCAGGCAATCAAAGTCCTCGATCGTGTAGACCGGTATCCCGCGGCTCATAGCGTAGTCTGTCTCCGTGTCACCCCCCTTGCTCGCGCCGGGCAGCCGCAGAACCATGTCCGCAACTTCGATCCACGCCAGATCGGATTCAATCCATTCGCGGTGCTCGACACTGCCGTCCCAAGCAAACGGCAACACTCCCGTTGGCATAGGATTCAGTACGGCGTAGCCGGCCTTGATGAGTGCCTTGTGGGCAACGTTAGACTGGTACTGATTCCAGTTACGATCGCCTTGAGTGATGGGACCAGACAAATAAACTCGTGTGCGATACATTCCTCTCTCCCCAAGAACGCTGTTACGGCAGCCGGGACTTCACGTAGTTATGCAGGCTGTCGATCTTTCCCTCAAACTTCGTGAACTGGTCTCCCAACTCAGCTTTGAACGAATCGTATTCACGAGTCGTCACGTACTTTCCATTGGTGACATTCCCGTTCCCGTTCCTGCCACGCATGACAATTGAGGCAGTTATTGGAGCGGAGAATGAAATGAACGTGAGTGCAATCGCTATGTACAACTGGTCAGCCATCAGGAGAGGCGTCCTTTTTGTCGCGCCAGTGACGCAGTACGTGAAGTATCCGACTCCCCCGATATTCATGTAGACTGAGCACGGCGAGTGCTAGGGCCATCAAACCTTGCGCCGAGCTGACGACCACCCCCGCGGCTTGCGAATCAAAGTACCAGCCGTGGCCCTCGTAGCCGGCCCCACAGAACCGCCACCAGGCAACGAGCATCACAATCGTCAGCACGCCTGCTACGGTCCACAGCGCTGCCTTGGCCAGCGTGACGTAGGCGTTGACGCCCCTATTATCTAGCACCTTCACCAGATCGTTCGCCGCTTTGACAGCGATGTCGTCGAGTTTCATAACTCCCCCAACCAACTTTTAAGCTCGTCAAGGCTAGTCGTAGTCCGGCAACCTGTTTCGTCGCACACAAAGTACCGCGGGATTTTGGTCACGTGATACTTGGCTTTCATCTCCGGGTACTTGTCGATATTGACCGCTACAACTTCGCAGTTGGGGAACTGGTTTTGCAGTGCGTTGATCTGATCAGTCGTCGGGCACCAATGGCACCACTCCGCATGGAAGATCAACACCTTCGCGCCGCAAGGATATTCAACGGGCGGCTTCATCAGGTCGCCGAAAATATCGACTTCTATGATGTCACCGCATCCCGTGACGCAAGCCAACAGCACGCACACAGCAAGCATGCCGAACAACAACATCCAATCAGCCCAATGAACTTGCTTCCGCATTTGTCACTTCGCTTTCGTGGTACGGTTGGCCTTGCCCATCCTTTTATCGATCTCTGCGGCCTCGGATTCCAATTCCTTGCGACGGTTCTCAATGCGCTGAGTGATATTATCGAACAATTGCAGGGCGGCGAAGGATGCGTCCGGCACGCCCGTCACCGTAGGCACCGCAGTCTTGCGGATGAATTTCAACGTGAACACGACGATGAGGGCGGCGATGGTGAATCCCACCAACAGACCGGCGATCGAGATGCCCCACAGTAGGATACGGAAGCCAACAAAGGGGTCTGGTTTTGGGACGTGGAATTCTTTATCAAGAAGTTTCTTAAGGCCCTCGTCACTGTCCTTCTTCGGGCGGCCAAACGCTTCATCTGCTGATTTGTCGCTCTGCGGCTTGACGTTAGGCACGGGCACTACGTCTTCGGGAATAGCGACCGCTTCCTCCGCCTGCACAGCCTTCGCCGTGGGCTCGGCGCCGAACAGGTTTGCTGCAATGAACCACCCAGTTAGAAGTCCAAGTACAAGTAACAATAACCGTCTCATGTGTTTCCCCCTTACTGTGGAATAGAATTGATCAAGGCTTTCAAATGTTCCCCATTCGACGTGATTGACGAATCTGTACGATTCGAGCCAACGGCCACGCCGACGACATTGCCGTTCTGCAACGAAGGTCCGCCGGACATGCCACCGATGAATGGTTGATTGGTTTTTATTACGCCGCCTTCCTCGAATGCGTCGAAGGCGACAGACTCATAGAAATCACCATCACGCCAACCGACTGAGACTAGCGGCCCCGCGGCTGGGTCAAACTCACCTACGGGCAGAGGGCGCACGCCCTCCGGCAGTGGCGTTAAGATCAACGCTTGATCCGTTTGGAAATCGTCGCCTTCCAGCACTTCTAGGACAGTACCCTTAGTCACCTGATCGTCTGCGTTGAGCCATTTCAACGTGACGAGGTTACCCTCTTTCTGTGCGACGTGTCGACATGTCAACACGATCCCATTGCAGCTATTGGCAGCAATCAAGGTGCCGCTGCCCTCCGTGCCCCACATGCCATCATTCACACGGAGCTGGCAAACCGCTCGATACGGGTCATGTCCACAACCGGACATGCAAATCATGCTGGCGATAAACGCTGCGACCCACAGGTAGAACCACGGACTTTTCCAAAGGTATTGTTCTTCGAACGTTGGTTCCATTGCTGCGTCCCCAGGTGTACTACATCAAGTCTATGCTAACTCTACAGATTTGTCAACTTATCCCGCAAAAATACCTGGATTTGGCCCGATCATTTGCAGGTGACTGAAGGCGTCTAGCGATAACCGCCGCGGTTTGTTGCAGATGCCCTTTCGCAAGGCGTAGCGACACAGCCAGTTCGGGTTCATGCCCGCGTGCTTGTTCTGCGCGACGCCGGCTTGAATCCATGCCCACATCACCAGCTCGGCGCAGAAGATTTGATCCATACTCTCGCTGCCCTTGAGCCGTTGCAGGGTTCGCATGAACAGACCGCCGCCGCTGCGACCGGCACCCATGTAGTCGTATCCCCGGCTCATGCACATC
>Ga0180062_1000073_pt1 | contig 17029 bp, 12 predicted proteins | sample EasRivT45_16_10D_FD_121775 | JGI IMG/M metagenome (GOLD analysis project Ga0180062, IMG submission 121775) | Soil microbial communities from meander-bound floodplain in the East River, Colorado, USA - East River metaG ERMLIBT45_16_10D | ecosystem: Environmental > Terrestrial > Soil > Floodplain ... | reverse complement strand
TACGTGCAGTTGCAGGCGGTGCTGGAGATGGCGCGGCGCGCCCTGCGCGAGAAGCTCGACCGCGGCTCCGCGCTGAGCTCGCCGCAGGCGGTGCGCGACTACCTGCGGTTGAAGCTCCAGGACCGGCCGCATGAGGTCTTCGTGGGCGTTTTCCTCGACGCGCAGAACCGGGTACTCGCGGTGGAGGAGCTGTTTCGCGGCACGCTGACCCAGACCAGCGTCTACCCGCGCGAGGTGGTGAAGCGCGCGCTACACCACAACGCGGCGGCGCTGATCTTCGCACACAACCACCCCTCGGGCATCGCCGAGCCCAGCCGCTCCGACGAAGCGCTCACGGGCGCGCTCAAGCAGGCGCTCGCGCTGGTGGACGTCAAGGTGCTGGACCACTTCGTGATTGGCGTGGGGGCGGCGATGTCGTTCGCCGAGCGCGGGTTGCTATGAGAGCTGATCTGCATTTATCTGTGGATTCATCGGGCTAGCTTGCGCCGCGGCTTGACAGGCGCGCCGCAAGCAGGTTTGTCTCGATTGGATTAAGATGGAACGGCATTGCCTAAGGGGCATGTCAAGCCCACTAATCGCCGAGGATAGGGCCCCCCCATGTACTACAAGCACATCATGCTGCCCATTGATGGATCCGACCCGTCCCGCAAGGCGGAGAAGGAATGCATCGCCTTTGCCAAATCCATTGGGGCGAAAGTGACCGCGATCCACGTGGTATCTCACTTTCACCTGCACTTTCAGCCGTGGGCCACTCCCAAGTCGGTACACACGAAGATCGAAAAGGAGCACGAAGAGGAAGCCAAGGAGATCGCCCAGAAGGTGGTTTCCGCAATCGTGGCGCGCGCCAAGGAGAAGGGCGTCCAATGCGACGGTCTGGTGGTCGTTGGGGACCACCCTTACGAGGAGATCATCAGCAGCGCCGAGAATCGCAAGTGTGATCTGATCATGATGGCCTCGCACGGGCGCAGGGGCCTCGATGCCGTGCTGCTCGGCAGCGAAACGGTGAAGGTGCTCACGCACACCAAGATTCCCGTGCTGGTCGTGAGATAGCTCGGGAGCCCGCGTCCTTCGGGCACGGCGCACTGTTCGCGCTTGAGCCCAAGGTAGAAACTAGTGTAAAATCCGTGCCTTCCAGGATTTCCGGAGCGTTTCCATGTCACGCGTGTGCCAGGTTACCGGCAAGAAGCCGATGCTGGGGAACAACGTTTCCCACGCCAACAACAAGACGCGGCGCCGCTTCCTGCCGAATTTGCAGTACCGCCGTATCTGGGTCGAAAGCGAGAATCGCTGGGTCAGCATGAGAATTTCCCAGGCCGGGCTGCGCACCATCGACAGTAAAGGTATCGACGCGGTGCTCGCCAAGATCCGCGCGCGCGGCGAGGAAATCTGAGGAGCCTGCTATGCGCGAGAAGATCAAGCTCGAATCGACCGCCGGCACCGGCCATTTCTACACCACCACCAAGAACAAGCGCACCACGCCGGACAAGATGGAGATCAAGAAGTACGATCCGGTGGCGCGCAAGCACGTCATTTACAAAGAGACCAAGATAAAGTAAATCCGGACGGCCTCCGCCGCCGGTTTACATCCTCGCGTTCGAACGGACGCGAGCGCCGTTCTACGCTCGGTAATCACAGGTTAGCCGGGAAACAAAGAAGCCCGCCGTCCGGCGGGCTTTTTCTTTTGACTCGAAACTCGGAACGCGGAACCCGGAACTGTGAACTGCCGTCAGGCGTAGCAGCGAAGCCGGCGGCTGAATTCCTGCAGCGCGATGATGCCGCTCGCCTCCGCGCGCGCGCACCAGTCCTCGAGGTGACGCACCAGCTGTTCCTTGGAGGCATTCGAGCGTCGCCAGAGCGCGGCCAGTTCCTCGCGCATGGTGAAGACGGTGGCGAGCACCTTGCTCTTGCTGAGCGCATCGTTCACCTTGGCACGATCGTTCGCCGGCAGCACCTTTGCGTCGTAGTGGAGCATGCGTTTGATCGCGGCAACGTCCACCCGCACCGCGCGCGCTTTGAGATCGCGGATCTCCTCGGCGCAGGTGTGCCGCAGCGACTTCGCGTACTTGGCGAGCACTTCATAGCGGTGGGTGATGACCGCCTGCACCGTGGCGAGATCGCAACGCGTCTTGGCTGCATCGAGCTTCACTTCAGGAGCGACCTTCTTGACTTGTGCCAGGCCGACCCGCGCGAGGGCCTGGATATACTGCCAGCCGAGGTCGAATTCGTACCAGCGGATCGAGAAGCGGGCGGAGGTCGGGTACGCATGATGGTTGTTGTGCAGCTCCTCACCGCCGATCAGAATGCCCCACGGCACGATGTTGGTGCTCGCGTCCTCCGGCTGAAAAGTGCGGTACCCCCAGTAGTGGCCGATGCCGTTGATGACGCCGGCGGCGAAGAACGGTATCCATGCCATCTGCACTGCCCAGATGGTGATTCCGATGAAGCCGAACAGCGCGAAATTGACCACAAACAGGAGAGAAATCCCGATTCGGTCGTGCCCCAGGTATAAATGACGCTCGAGCCAGTCGTCCGGCGTGCCGAGGCCGTACTGGTCCATTGTTTCCTGATTGCGCGCTTCCTTGCGGTAGAGCTCGGCGCCTTCCCACAGCACCTTGTTGATGCCAAAGATCTGCGGGCTGTGCGGATCTTCCACGGTTTCGACCCGCGCATGGTGCTTGCGATGGATCGCGGCCCAGGCCTTGGTGACCATGCCGGTCGTGAGCCACAGCCAGAATCGGAAAAAATGGCTGACGGCCGGGTGCAGATCGAGCGCCCGGTGCGCCTGGCAGCGGTGGAGGTAGATGGTGACGGCGGCGATCGTGACGTGGGTCACCGCGAGCGCGTAGGCCACGTAGCCCCACCACGGTAGATCAAAAACCCCTGTAAACATGGGTCTCCTTTGCGGAAAACAGCTTCGTCATCATGCTGGCAGGCAGTCTACAGAAGTTCAACCTTCGGGCATAGCAGAAAAGGCACTTGCCGGGCCAGACATGCGCAGCTGCGTTCTTGATTTGGAAGCGAATTCCCGGAACCTTCGACACGCTGCGCCCTCGTCAGGCCGGCTTGCCTGTGGATGGTTCAGGCTGGCCGCGTCACCGGCCGTTCGCGAACAAGGTGGACGTCGCGCAGCGGGCGCGGGTACGGGTGCGGTGTCTCAATGCCTTGCGTTACGTGGACATCGTTCTCGACCCATCAGGATCGAATGAACTCCCGTATGACCGCCATGGCACGCTCAGGGGCGTCGGGAAGCACCCCATGCCCGCACCCCGGAAACCGCTCGAAGCGCACCAGATGTGCCGGGAGGGCTGCGGCGATATCCGCCTGACATTCTATCGGGATCATCGGATCCTCTTCGCCGCCCATCACGAGCGTCGGACACTGTATCCGCGGGAGGGCCGGGAACAGATTGAACGTCTGGCCCTCCCCACCCGAGCGCGTGAACCAGCGGGTGACCTCGGGACGGCGGATTGCGCGTTGCACCACTTCCGGCCCCCGCGGCGTCCGTGTGTAGACGGGAAAGGCCAGGCGGAGCCAGGACTCAAGCGTCGCGTCGTCCGTTTGCCTGTCGATCAGGCGGCGGCGGGCAAGTGCTCCGATCTCTGGCCCGCCCAAGCGTTCAAACAGCGCAACGCGCCGCTCTAAGTACCTGCCGCCCGCGGCCTCGGTGCTCACCAGGATCAACTTGGCGGGGTGCGCCGGATGACGCGTGGCATACGCCAGGGCGACCATGCCGCCAAACGACCCACCCAGGACAATCGGGTGCTCAATCCCGAGCACCTCGCAGAACGCGCGCACATCATCGCCCCACTGCGCCAATGTCCATGCCTCGCAGGGCCCCGGGTCGCTGCGCCCATTCCCGCGATGATCGAGGAAGACGACCTGTGCGATATCCGCCAGTTGCGAGAATCGCGGCTTATACAACGCGTGGTCCAGACCGGGGCCGCCGTGGAGGAGGATGAGCGTCGGCTTCTCGCGCATCGTTGGACCATCGGGCACGAGGCTGGCGCCCTCAACGTCAAAGAAAAGTCGTACGCCATTAACCAGCACGCGCATTTCGTCTTCCCTTCTGGTCCCCCCAGGGCACGTCCTTAGGGCGGCCGAACGTGTCGCATTGAAGCGCGCGTGCAGGCGCCACGCTTGTGGAGTGGAAATCTACTCCGTTGGCAGTCCTTGTATTTGAATAGTTCAAGTGAGGACGAGCGCCAGTGAAGCGAGTGCTGGTCACAGTGCTTCGCGAGTTTACTATCAGGATTCCGTCCCGCGAAGGCTGCGCTCAGGCCTCTGTCAGGAAACTCCTGACACGAATTGTCGGCTACGCCCGACTGCATTTATTTCCCTCCTTTAGGTAGCTTTCAAAACGAGTGCTTGTGCTCTGGCCGGACGCGGACAGCGTGGGGCTGCCTGTTCCAGACCGGCCAGAGGGGCGAGCGATTTCAAAAAAGCTGCAACGTTACCGAGGAGGTGATCCGTCTTCCCAAGAGAGCTACCTGCATGACCCCGTTCCAATTGTAGTCGGACTGCGAATACAGGCTGACGTGGACCGCGCAGGGGCGGCCACCGGACCTGTCCCGTTTATTTTCAAGCAAAAAATGGAGGCGAAGATGCAAGCGAGATTGACCACAAAACCCGCACAGCAGGTCATTTCCGCAATACAGGGGCTCGATCTTGAGCCCGTCAAGCTCAGAGTAATGGATCCCGAGTTGGGGGAGGGCTGGACGCGCGAGTACGCCGACAGCATCGAGCTTGCGTACAAGAACTATTTGACCATGCTCGTGAAGTACCCGGATGACGCCGAAGATATCATGCTGAGCAAGGACGTTGACGAGTTCTGGCATACGCACATACTGCAAACGGTGAAGTATACGGACGACTGCCAGAACGCGTTCGGCAATTTCCTGCACCATTCTCCTCACGTCGGCGAACGCACAGCGGCAGACTTCGAAAAAAGAGCTGCCCTGGCGGAAAAGACCAAGCGCCTCTATGAACGGGAGTTCGGAGACACGCAAAGGAGTGAGATGGCGTGGGCTGGTCAAGCCATCAAGGCTGACAACGCAGCGTATTCGAGCGCGTCGGTTCAGGCTCAAAACGCGGCGTATTCCAGCGCAACGATACGAGCTCAAAACGCGGCGTATTCCAGCGCAACTATCCGGGCTGAAAACGCGGCGTATTCCAGCGCGGCGATCCTGGCCAAGAACGCGGCATACTCCAGCGCCTCGATACGGCCACAGAACGCGGCGTATTCCAGCGCAACTATCCGGGCTGAAAACGCAGCGTATTCCAGCGCGACAATACGTCGTGAAAATGCCGCCCTGAGTGGGGCGAACCAGCCGATGTTTGCCTAGCTTACGGCTCGGCGTGAGCACTCTTCCCTGCCGCTGCTGCATGCGGCGTAAGTCCTTCCACTAGCCGGGGAGTTCGTCTGAATTAGAAGGCCGGAGCAATCCGGCCTTTTCCTTTGCTGCAGCCAGCAAGAATGACTCTGCCCGCACTGTCACTCCTGCCACGATTCTTTGAAGCCCGATCGACGTCCGCAGAACGGCTCCGATTGGCTGCGGCGCATCGCAGCGTCGGTGCCGCGGCCGACGATGTTGCAGTAAACTCTTTCTCGACGTGACATAGGTTGGTCAGATCACCAGGAACTTGGGGCAGAGTTCGCTATGACTGTGTCCGAATCAATGCAGCAGGTTTCGATTGCGGCCACGAAGGAGATTATGACTGCAACCGCGGACAGGGCCGCACGTCGCGCGCGCCGTTGGATTGCGCTTCCCTGGGTGGTACTGGCGATGGTGATTCCAGCCTCGCTCTTGTTGTTCGTAGTCATTCGGGATGCCGTTGATAGCGTTGCACGCCTGCGCTTTGAGCGCCAAGCGAGCGATATAAAACACGTCATCGATGCGCGGGTTCATTCCTACGCCGATGTCTTATACGGGTTGCAGGCGCTGCTCGCTACCCAAAGTCCAGTGAGCCGCATCCAATTTCATCGCTACGTCAGGTCACTGGACCTCAAGCATCGGTACCCCGGGTACGATGTAGTGAACTACGCAATACTTGTTCCCGCCGAGGAAAAGGAGCGTTTTGAGGAAGCGGTGCGTCGCGACACCAGCCTCGAACCGCAGGGTTATCCCGATTTCGCAATCAGGCCTCCGGGAGAGCGCTCCGAATATTTTGTGATCGTATACGTCGAGCCAATGGCTGGCTTCGAATTTGCGTTTGGGCTTGACCTTGCCGCCAATCCGGCGGTGGCGGGCACCGACTCAAAAGCCTTGACAGCACTGCAGCATTCCGCCCGCGACTCCGGGGAACTGACGGCCTCCGGACGGCCGATCCGGGTAAGAGCTGCCAAGGAGTACATCGGATTGGCGATGCGACTGGCGGTGTATCGGAGCGGGATGCCGCTTAACACCGTGCAGGAGCGGCGGGCCGCCTATCTTGGCTCGGTTGGCGCTGGCTTTAATGTCGAACACCTGATGAAGGGGGTGCTCAATCCGGATGCAGCACAGTACATGCGGTTCAGCGTCTACGACGTCGGATCCGCCGACAATGGCGCTACCCGGAATCCCGCGAGCAAAGAATGGCTGTTGTTTGACAGCAACCAGTTGTTTCCGGACGCGGCTGCGCTCGCGACGACCGGTCCGGAGGCCGTTTTCACAAGCATCCTGCCGATGGAAATCGGCGGTCGGATCTGGGAAGTCCATTTCAATGCGCCCAAGGACGCCATCATCGGGCGCGTCGATTCGCTCTTGCCGTGGCTCATGTTGGCAGGAGGACTACTTTCGAGTGCGCTCCTTTTTGGCATGTTCTACTCTTTGGCGTCCTCGCGCAGCCGGGCGGTCGCGATCGCCAATGAGATCACTAAAGAACTGCGCGAGAGCGAGGAGGGATTGCGAACCTCCGCTGAGCAACTCCAGGCGCTGTCGCGGCGGTTGGTTGACGTACAGGAATCCGAGCGCCGGCAATTTTCGCGGGAGCTTCACGATCGGGTGGGCCAGAATCTCACCGCGCTCAGCATCAGTGTCGACATCCTTAAGACGCAGCTCCCGGGCAACGGGAACGAGGCGTTTCGTTCACGTCTCGATGATGCGGCCGCACTCCTCGAATCCACTGCCGGCGCCATCGAGAACGTGATGTCGGAACTCCGGCCGCCGATGCTCGACGATTATGGATTGCTGCCGGCGCTGCAGTGGTATGCAAACGAGTTCTCCAGCCGCACCGGCATTGAGGTAATGGTGGACGGTGATGAGCGGATAGAGCGAATGACGCAGGCAAGCGAGATCGCGCTATTTAGGATCATGCAGGAGGCGCTCAATAACGTTGCAAAGCATGCTCACGCCAGGCGCGTCCACATCACGCTCGAGCACTCGGACACCCAATTCATCATGTCCGTGTCGGACGACGGCGTGGGACTTGACCCCGCGCCGACTCCGGTCTCGAGGCGAAGGCCCGGACTGGGCATGGTGACGATGCGGGAGCGCACGCAGGCCGTTGGGGGCCAGTTCGAGATCGGGGCCGCGTCCGGCCGCGGGACGCGAGTCGTGGTGCGTATCCCGTGCTGATATGACGATCAAGGTCCTCATCGCCGATGATCACGGGGTCGTAGCCGAAGGGCTGCGCTTTGTCGTCGAGGCGCAGGAGGACATGGAGGTCATCGCCTGCGTCCTGGACAGCCGTGAGGCGGTACGCCGCTCAATCGAGACGCATCCCGACGTTGTTCTGATCGATCACGCGATGCCCCTCCTGAACGGCGCCGAGGCAACACACCTGATTCGCGAGCGTTGTCCCGAGACCCATGTAATCATCCTCTCGATGTACTCCAACCGGGTGCATGTCCTGCGCGCACTGCAGGCCGGCGCCACCGGATACGTTGTCAAGAAGTCGGCTGCGAAGGAAGTCGTCGACGCGATCAGGGCGGTCTACAAGGGAGAGCGCTACCTCAGCAAAGAGCTGGCCGACAGCGTAATCGATGAGGCCGTGCACAAGACGGGTTCGGGAGACCCGCTGGAACGCCTCAGTTCCCGCGAGCGCCAGGTGCTGCAGATGCTCGCGGAAGGACATGCCGTCGCGCATATCGCTGCCACCCTGTCGCTGTCACCGAAGACCGTGGAAACCTACCGCGCCCGGATGATGGAGAAGCTCGATATCCACGACTTCGCCACGCTCGTCAAGTTCGCCATCCAGCACGGCATCACGTCGCTCGAATAAAGGCGGCGCTAGCGGCCTGTCGGACTTGACGCGCGGACAGTCCGCTAAAGGAGTTTGTCGTGCCCAGGTCCGACAAACTGCTGCTTGTCAGGAAAACCCCGACGCCAGTTGTCGGTCGCGCCCGACAGCATCTGTTCACCCTCTTCAGGTAGATTTCGAGTTGATTGCCTGTGCTCCGGCAGAACGCCGGCTGCGCGGCGCCGCCAGTCAATCGAGCCGGAGTGTAACCAATGAACATAGATTCGCTGAAGGGTCCTATCGCATTGGTAGTCGAGGATCATGACGCCGTCAGACGGGCCCTGTGCGAACGGATCCAGGCTTCATTCGGCCAGTTTCGGCTCCGCGAGGCCGGCACCGTGGACGAGGCGCTGAAGATCGTCGAGACAGAAAGAGTGGACATCGTCCTCATGGATTTCCGGCTGCCGGGGATGGATGGGGTCGATGGGACGCGGATGGTTCTTGAGCGTTCGCCCCATACATCAGTGGTCATGGTTTCGGGCTTCGACGACTTGAGCCATCGTTCCGCCGCGAGGAAGGCAGGTGCGAGGGCGTTTGTTTCCAAGCGCGCGATCAACAGAGAACTCATCCCGGTGATCACGAGCCTGGTGAATTGCGAGCCAATGGCTGAGTCCGTGAGCGTCCCGCGCCGTGGAGAAACTGGATACTGATGAACACGGCGCCGGAATGGCGGGGGCAGGACAGTATGGGCAAGGTGGCCGAACAGTCCGGAGTAGAACAGGCGCTTAATATCCTGATTCTGGAGGATTCGGCCGCCGACGCGGAATCGTGCGCGCGGGAGCTGAAGCACGCGGGGCTGTTTTTCAATATGCGACGCGTGGATACCCGCGCGGCTTTCGAGCAGGCGCTGAAGGAATTCGGGCCCGACCTCGTGATCTCGGACTTCACCTTGACGGGCGTCTTCGACGGCTTGACCGCGCTCGATCTTACGCGCAGCAAGCTTGCGGACGTTCCGTTCGTCTTCGTCTCCGGCATGGTCGGGGAGGACCGGGCGGTGGAGGCGGTCAAGCGCGGCGCGACTGACTTCGTGATCAAAGACCGCATGCAGCGCCTTGGGCCTGTTATCAAGCGCGCCGTCGAAGAAGTGCGGGAACGGGTCGCGCGCCGGCGAACGGAGGCGGAACTGGAGCGCACGCGCAGCCAGTTGAACAGCATCCTGTCCTCGCTCAGCGACGTCGTATGGTCGTTTTCCCTGCGCGAGAATCGTCTGCTCTACGTCAATACATCCGACGAGAAGACCCTGGGGCGGGCGGCTGTCGACTTCTACATTCATTCGGAGCGCTGGCTCGACGTCATTCATCCGCAGGATCGGGAGCGCGTCGAGCGCGAGTGGCGCGAGATGCACGCGGCCGGCAGATTCGACTCCACTTACCGGATTGTGCTGCCGGGCGGCAAGGCTCGTTGGATACATGATCGCGGCGCGGTCGTCAGGGACGCCCATGGGAAACCGGAGCGCGTGGACGGCATTGCCCGGGACATTACCCAGCTCAAGCTCCAGGAGCAACGCATCGAGCGGCTCAACCGCGTCTACGCGGTACTCTCGGGGATCAACACCGCGATCGTGCGCATCCGCGACCGCCAGGAGCTGTTCCAGGAAGCCTGCCGCATCGCGATCGAGCACGGGAAATTCACGATGTCGTGGATCGGGATGCTCGATGAGGCCGCGCAGGCGATAAGACCCGTCGCCAGAGCGGGACGGGAGGAGGGCTACCTGGAGCAGATCAACCTGAACATCGGCAGCGACGCCACCGGCAACGTCACCATGTCGCTGGAGGCGATGGCGCGCCGTGGGCCGGTGGTGTGCAACGACATCGCGACCGACGTCCGAATGAGGCCGTGGCGCGCCAACGCGCTGAAACGCGGCTACGGCTCCGCGGCGATATTCCCGCTGCTGCTGGAGCAGCGTGCCATCGGCGTATTCGTGCTGTATGCCCCGGAACCCGGATTCTTCGACGAGGAGGAGATGAAATTGCTGGTCGAGATGGCCGGCGACGTTTCGTTCGCCATCGACCACATTGCCAAGGACGAAAAGCTCAACTACCTCGCGTATTACGACGCGCTCACCCGCCTGCCCAATCGCACGCTGTTTCACGACCGGCTGGACCAGCGCGTTGCCGCGGCGCGCCGCGACCGGAGGGTCTTTTTCGTCATAATGCTGGACATCGAGCGTTTCAGGCAAATCAACGAGACCCACGGCCGGCAGGCCGGCGACGGCCTGCTGCGGCAGGTGGCGGAGCGCCTGAAGGGCGCGCTCGAGGAAACCGACGATCTGGCGCATCTCGACGCCGATTATTTCGCTATCGCGACCCATCGCGCCGAAGAAGGCGAGGATCCTGCGCACCTTCTCGAGCGGACTTTGCCGGGCGTTTCCAAGCAGCCTTTCCGGATAGGCGGCGACGAGCTGCGAATCGCGCTGCGGGCGGGGATCGCGCTCTACCCCTCGGACGGCTCCGATACCGACGGCCTCCTGAAGAATGCCGAAGCGGCGCTCAAGGAGGCCAAGAGAACCGGCCACCACTACCAGTTCTACGCGCGGCAGATGAACGCGCGCGTTGCCGAGCAGTTGAAGCTCGAGAACGAGCTGCACCGAGCGATCCTGGAGAATCAGTTCGTTCTGTATTATCAGCCGCGCTTCACGCTGGCCGGCGGCCGTATCGCCGGGCTCGAGGCCCTGATCCGCTGGGTTCACCGAGAGCGCGGGCTGGTGTCGCCGGGGGAATTTATCCCGATCCTGGAGAACACCGGCATGATCCTGGAAGTCGGGCACTGGGCGCTGAAGCGCGCTGCCCTGGATCACGCCGCCTGGCGCGCGGCTGGCCTCAATCCGCCGCGCGTCGCGGTCAATGTTTCGGCCATCCAGTTGCGGCGCAAGGAATTCGTGGAGAGCGTCAGGACGGCCGTGTCGGAATCAGGCGATTCCCGCGAATATATTGACGTCGAGATTACCGAATCCATGTTGATGGAAGACATCGGGGGCAGTATCGAGAAGCTCAAGGCATTGCAGGCGATGGGTGTGCAGGTCGCGGTGGACGACTTCGGCACCGGCTACTCCTCGCTGAGCTATCTCACTCGGCTGCCGATCAACTCCCTGAAGATAGACCGTTCCTTCATTTCGCAGATGGCCGGAGGTCCCGAGCAGATGGCGGTGGTCTCCGCCGTGATCTCACTCTCGCGCGCGCTCAACCACAAGGTGGTGGCGGAAGGCGTCGAAACCGAGGAGCAGGTGAGACTGCTGACGCTGCTGAGCTGTGACGAGGTCCAGGGCTATCTCTTTGGAAGGCCTGCGCCAGTCGAGGATATTGAAACCTTGCTGAAGAAATCCGCTCAACGGTCCTTTTCGTGAAGTCGCAATGCGGAGGCGAAAATGCCGTCGGTGCCGTGGAGGTGCGGCAGCAACCGGAGATATTCGCCCGTTTCAAGAGCGATTCCCTGCTGCACGAGCAAGTCCTGGCAGTGAAGGGTCCGAAAGTCGCCGCAGTCCGCCAGGAAGGCGTCGACGATGTCCTCGTTCTCCTCGGCAAGCAGGCTGCAGGTGGCGTAGACCAGCCTCCCGCCGGGTTTTACCGGGTTCGCCGCCGGCGCCGTGGCCTTTTTCGAGTAGCTGGATACAGGAGCCCCCGGTGGCTTGCACCCCGTTGCAAGTGCATAAGCAGGAAATCCGAATCAGAGCAGGCGGTTACGCTGTTTCCTTCAAGGAGTAGAATAATCAGCGCGTGCCGCCAAGTTCCCGCGGCGCGCTTGATCCAGGCTCAGCTCGCGCCTAGCAAGTGTTGGTGTGACCTCGCCCGCGGAAGTCGCGTGAGGGCAAGGGGACCCTGACCATGTGGGGTGAACGACAACAGGAGGAAGGCGGCCAGGTGATGAAGCAAGGAGCGAAGCATTTGTTCGCGTCCTTTCCTCGCTCGCGCTGGACCTACGCGATCCTGCTGGCGGTGACGATTGCGGCCCTGATCGCGACGGCGGTGCAACACTACCGCACGGTCGATCGCGAGCTGACCGAGGTGGCGTTGTTGCGGAGGGCTGCCGTGGCACAGCTTGCGGCGGCCACGTTGTCGGAAAAATTCGCGCGCCTCGTCGACATCTCCGTTTCTCTTGCTACCCGTGTCCGGTTCCGTGAGCTCGTAGCCGAGGGCAAATGGGTCGAAGCGAGTGAGATCCTGCGCGACGTGCCGCGCGATTTTCCGTTCATCGAGCGGCTGTTCCTGGCCGACCCGGACGGAACGCTCAAGGTGGACGTGCCGGAGCTGCCGGGCGTGCGCGGACTTAATTTCGCGGGTCGCGAATGGTATCAAGGCGTGAGCCGGGACTGGCGGCCGTATGTCTCGCCGGTTTACCGGCGGACCGCCGTGCCACAACTCAACGTCTTCGCGGTGGCAGTGCCGATCAAAAGCGCGTCCGGGAATGTAGTGGGCATTTTCTTGCTTCAGATGCGCCCCGAGAGTCTGCTCGAGTGGGTGAAGGCGATCGAGATCGGGCCGCAAGGATTCGTGTACGTGGTCGATTCGAAGGGACAGATTGCATTCCATTCCAGGAAACCAGGTCAGGGAGAAATCGTCGACCTCTCGGCCGCACCGATCGTGCAAAGTTTGCAGCGTGGAGAGCGCGGCATGCAGATCGGATTTGACCGGTTGGAGGGGGAAGACCAGATTTCCGCCTACGCGCCAGTGCCCGGGTACGGCTGGGGCGTGATCACGCAGCAGCCGACGCGTGCCGCCCTCGGTCTCGAGGCAAGGGATGATCAGCTGCGGCTGCTGCTCACGGCCTACGGACTCATCCTGCTGCTTTGCGTGTCGGCGATATATTTCGCAGCGCGCATCGCCGTCGAGCGCAGGCGGGCCGGGGAAGACCGCAGAATGAATGCCGAGCTCGAGCGTCGCGTGGCGGGGCGTACGGCCCAGCTCGAGGCCACGAACAAGGAGCTGGAAAGCTTCAGCTACTCGGTTTCTCACGATCTGCGCTCGCCGCTGCGGGCGATCGACGGGTTTTCGCGCATTCTCGGCGAAGAATACGCCGCCAAGCTGGATGATGAAGGCCGCCGTCTGCTCAGCGTCATCCGCGACAACAGCCAGAATATGGGGCGGCTAATTGACGATCTGCTGGAGTTCTCGCGACTCGGCCGCAAACCGCTCTCGATCGGCGAGATCGACATGAAGCACCTGGTCGAAGAGGTGCTCAGAGAGTTGCAGGAGGCCGGCGAGCGGCCGCCCGGGTTGGTCCTCGGGGCGCTGCCGCCGGCGCACGGCGACGCGACGCTGCTGAGGCAGACCTGGTCGAACCTGCTGGATAACGCCATCAAGTTCAGCGGCAAACGCGAACGGCCGGTAATCGAGGTGAGCGGCCATGAGAACGGTGTGGAATGCGTGTATTGCGTGAAGGACAACGGCGCCGGATTCGACATGCGGTACTACGACAAGCTGTTCGGCGTGTTCCAGCGGCTGCATTCGAAAGTGGACTTCCGCGGCACCGGTGTCGGGCTCGCCATCGTCGAGCGCGTGATCACCCGGCACGGCGGGCGCGTCTGGGCCGAGGGCAAGGTGGATGAAGGAGCCGCGTTTTATTTTTCATTGCCGAAGGACAAACAAGATGGACAAGTTTGAAAACGTGGACGTTCTGTTGGTGGAGGACAATCCGGCGGATGCCGAGCTTGCGCTGCGCGCGCTGCGCAAGGGCAAGCTGGCAAACAACATTATCTGGGTCAAGGACGGCGCAGAGGCGCTGGAATTCATTTTTCGCAGCGGCGCCTACGCCGGGCGTCCCGACCAAAACCCGAAATTGATACTACTCGACATCAAGCTGCCCAAGGTGGATGGCCTGGAGGTGTTGAAGCGACTCAAGGAGGATGAGAATACGCGAGTCATCCCGGTCGTCGTGGTCACCTCGTCGGCGGAGGGGCGCGACCTCGTCAAGAGCTACAAGCTCGGCGCCAACAGCTACATCGTCAAGCCGGTGGAGTTCGAGCAATTCAGCGAAACCATGACCAAGGCCGGGTATTACTGGATGCTGATGAACAAGACGCCGTAACCGGAGGGCTTTCGGAGCAGAAGAAGACCGTGTGGAGATGGAACTGCGGATACTGTTGATTGAGGACGTGCCGACGGACGCGGAGCTCGAAGTCCGCGAGCTGAAGCGCGCCGGCCTGCGCGTCGTGCATCGCATCGTCGAAACCGAGGAAGCGTTTCGCCTGGCCCTGCGGGAGTTCCGGCCGGAGATCATCATCTCGGACTTCACCATGCCGCATTTCGACGGCATGTTCGCGCTCACGCTCGCGCGCGAGCTTGCCCCGGATGTCCCGTTCATCTTCGTCTCCGGCACGATCGGCGAGGAGTACGCGATTCGTGCGTTGAAGAACGGCGCGACCGACTACGTGCTGAAGAACAACCTCGTCCGCCTGCCCGCGGCGGTCGAGCGCGCGTTGCAGGAAAGCGCGGAGCGCGCGGCGCGGCTCAAGACGGAACGGGAGCTTGAGGAGACGCGCAGCCGCCTTCACAGCATCGTTTCCTCCTTGAGCGATGTGGTGTGGTCGTACTCGCTGCGCGACAAACGGCTGCTCTACGTGAGTACCGCGATAGAGGAAATCTTCGGCTGGCCTGCCGCCGAGTTTTACGAAAATCCGGGGCGCTGGCTCGAGACGATCCACCCGGACGACCGAGTGCGCGTGAGGGCCGAAAGGGAGGCGGGGCTGGCGGCGGGGCGCTTCGAGTCAGTCTTCCGTATCGTGCTGCGCGACGGCGGCCTCCGCTGGATCCAGGATCGCGCGCGGGTGATCTTCGACGAGGACGGCCGTCCGGTGCAACTAGACGGACTGGCGCGGGACATCACTCAGGTCAAGGAGCAGGAGGCGCGCATCGAGCGCCTGAGCCGCATCCGCGCCGTGTTAAGCGGGATTAACTCCGCCATCGTGCGCATCCGGGATCGCCAGCAACTTTTCGATGAGGCTTGCCGCATCGCGTTGGAGCACGGTGGCTTCGGCATGGCCTGGATCGGCTTGTTCGATCCGGCGGCGCAGGAAGTGACGCCGGTGGCGTGGGCCGGGCTCGAGGCCAGCGAATATCTGGGAGGCGTCAAATCCACTATCCGGGACGATCTTCCCCAAGGGCGCGGGGTCCTGGCCCAGGCCATCAGGTCGCGAAAACCGGTATTTGACAACGACATTACTCTTGACCCGGCTGTGGGCGGCAAGCGGAGAGCGGAGGCGATCCGGCGTGGCTATCGCTCGTTCGTCATCCTACCCCTGATTGTCGAAGGCGAGGTAATGGGTAGCCTCTCGCTGTTCGCCAAGGAACCCGATTTCTTCGACGACGAGGAGGTGAAGCTGCTGACCGAACTGGCGGGTGACATCTCGTTCGCGCTCGAGCACATTGCCGGGCAGGAGAGGATCGAAAAGCTTTCCCGCGTTCGCGCGATAACTAGCGGGATCAACGCCGCCATCGTCCGCGCCCGCAATCCGCAGTCGCTGTTCGAGGAAGCCTGCCGCATCGCGGTGGAACAGGGCCGATTAGGGTCCGCTTGGATCGGGATGCTCGACCCCGCGACGCTGGACATCACCCCCGTAGCATGGGCTGGCGAAGGCACGCAAGAGATGCGCACGGCCAAGTCCACCGCGCGTGATGAATCGCCGCGTGGGCAAGGGGCGGTCAGCCGCGCCATCAGGGAGCGCCGGCTGGTGTTCAACAACGATCTTTCCCTTCAAAGCTTCGGTGGCCCGCGCCTGGACGCCGTGTTGAAGCTGGGCTTTCGCTCGATGATCGCGCTGCCGCTGTTCGAGGGCGACAAGGTTGTCGGAACCTTCACCCTGTACGCGAGGGAACCGGGATTCTTCGACGAGGACGAAATCAGGTTGCTGACCGAGCTGGCGGGTAACGTATCGTTCGCCCTGGATCACTTGGCGCGGCAGCAGAGGATCGAGAAGCTGTCGCGCATCCGCATGGTTTCGGGCGAGATCAACGCCGCCATCGTCCGCATTCGCGAGCGGGAGACGCTGCTGCGCGAAACCTGCCGTATCGCTGCCGAGCACGGGAAATTCGAGTTGGTGTGGGTCGCGTTGCTTGACGAGGAGAAAAAGCAGGTCAAGCCGGTTGCATGGACCGGATTTTCAGAGGAGACCGCGAGCGCGGTGAACTGGGCCGGCATCAGCACCTCAAAAGGTACGCTCGGCGAGGCCATTCAGACCCGCAAGCCCTCGGTCCGTAACGACATCGAAGCCGAGCTGCCGGGGGGCAAGCTGCGGCAGGAGGCATTGCAGAAGGGCTGTCATTCTACAGTGAGCTTGCCGCTGGTGGTTGACGACAACGTGGTGGCCCTCATTTTGCTCGGTGCGCCGGGAGTCGGATTTTTTGACAAAGAAGAACTCTCGCTCCTCAGCGAAGTGGCGGCGGACGTCTCGTTTGCGCTGCAATCGATCTCCCGCCAGGAAAGGCTCGAATACCTCTCCTACTACGACCCACTCACCGGGCTGCCGAACCGCACGCTGTTCAACGACCGGCTGGACCAGCGTGTGAGCGCGGCGCGGCGCGATCAAGCGGTTTTTTCCGTCATGTTGCTCGACATCGAGCGCTTTCGGCAGATCAACGAGACGCTCGGCCGGCAGGCCGGCGACGCCCTGTTGCAGCAGGTTGGGCAACGCCTGAAGAATGCGCTCGGCGAGACCGATATCCTGGCGCACGTTGGCGGCGACTACTTCGCGATAGCGACCCATCGCACTGAACGAGGCGAGGATGCCGCGCACATTCTCGAGCAGATCCTGACAACGCTCGTGGGGCAACCGTTTGAGATAGGCGGCAACGCGTTGCGTCTCGCGGCCCGGGCGGGCGTC
>Ga0180062_1000071_pt1 | contig 17264 bp, 16 predicted proteins | sample EasRivT45_16_10D_FD_121775 | JGI IMG/M metagenome (GOLD analysis project Ga0180062, IMG submission 121775) | Soil microbial communities from meander-bound floodplain in the East River, Colorado, USA - East River metaG ERMLIBT45_16_10D | ecosystem: Environmental > Terrestrial > Soil > Floodplain ... | reverse complement strand
GTATTCCGGGTAGGCCGCGCCGTGCACACCGAAGCTGCCGCCGACGTCCTGGGCGACGAGGGTGAGGCGGTCCGGCTCGAGCCCGGTCACCTGCATGACCTGGCCGCGCATGCTGCCGGCGCCCTGCATGGGTGCGTGGATGGTGTAGCGCCCGCTCGCGGGGTCATAGGCCACCAGGCAGGCGCGTGGCTCGAGCATGTTGCCGACGAGACGCTGGCTCTCCATGGTGACCTTGCTCACGTAGCGGGCGCGCGCGAATGCGGCCGCCACCGCCTGCTCGTCGCCGGACTCGTACTCGAAGGCGAGATTGCCCGGGACGTCCTCGTGCAGCTGCGGCGCGCCCGGTTTCACCGCGGCGTCGAAACTTGCCACCGCGGGGAGGTCCCGGTACTCGACGTCGATCAGGTCCCGCGCGTCTTCGGCCAGCTTCGTGTTATCAGCGACGACCATTGCGACCGCTTCGCCGACAAAGCGCACGCGTCCCATCGCGAGCACCGGGTGGTGGGGCTTCTTCACCGGCTGGCCACCCTTGCCGGTATAGGTCACGATGTTGGGCAGCGACTTGAATCCCGCCGCGCGCGCGTCCTCGCCGGTGAGCACCGCATGCACTCCGGGCAGGGCAAGCGCGCGGGTCGCATCGAGGCGGACGATCTCCGCGTGCGCCCGGTCGGCCCTCAGGAACGCCGCGTGCAGCTGGCCCTCGAGGTTCCAGTCCGCGGTGTAGCAGCCGGCCCCGGTGACGAGCCGGGCATCCTCCCTGCGAATCATGGCATCTTCCAGTTCGTGGACGGGCCCGCATTTTCCCATAGTCTAGTAAACTCGCCACTCCACGATTGGAGTTCGAACCAGGGGGTGCGATGAAAATTCTGTTCTTCAACGATTTCAAGCTCGGCGTGCTGAGGGGCGACACGGTGGTGGACGTGTCGAAGCTGGTCGCCGATATTCCGCATACTGGACCTCAAGGCCTCATCCGCGGCCTGATCGAGCGCTTTCCGAAGTACAAGGCCAAGCTCGCGAAGGCGGCCACCGGCAAGGGCATCCCGCTCGCCAAGGTCCGGATCCGGCCGCCGCTGCCCAGGCCGCACAACCTCGACTGCATGGCGGTGAACTACATGGAGGACGGTACCCGCACCGAGCCCGCGCCGATCAACGCGTTTCACAAGTCCCCGAGCGGCGTGATCGGTGACGGCGACACCATGGTGCTGCCCGATGTGCCCGCGACCATCTTCGAGGGCGAGGCGGAGATGGCGCTCGTCATCGGCAAGCGGGCGACCGGCGTCAAGGCGAAGGACGCCATGAAGCACATCTTCGGCTACTTGAACTTCATCGATGGCTCTGCGCGCGGGCTGCCGCCGGCCGGCAACACCTTCTACCAGATGAAGTCGCGCGACACCTTCGCGCCGATGGGGCCTTACATCGTCACCGCGGACGAGATCCGCGACCCCCACAATCTCCAGATCCGCCTCTGGGTGAACGGGGTGCTCAAGCAGAATTTCAACACGAGCGACATGGCGCACAAGATCCCGCGCTGCATCGAGTGGGTTACCTCCATCCACACGCTCGCGCCGGGCGACGTTCTCGCCACCGGGACTAACCACCGCGGGCTCTCCGCGTTCCAGGATGGCGACAAGATCGAGCTCGAGACGGAGGGGCTCGGGCGCCTTCACATCAAGGTGCGCGACGACTTGAAGCGTACCTGGGGACACGAGACGCGCCTCGATCGCCAGGAAAAGAAGCTCGAAGGGCAGACGCCCCAGCTGACCGGAAAGTACGCGCAGGTCGGCAAGGCCTGAGACCTGTATCTCGTCACCCGTAATCGCCACTTTCTTCGACGGGAGGAGGATGCCGTGTTGGATCGAGGACTCTGGATATCCTGGTACGGCTTGCCGGACAGCGAGCGCGATGCGTATCTCGCGTGGCTGCACCGCAAGTTCATTCCGAAGATGCTCAGGAAGCCGGGCGTGCTGTGGGCCGCGCACTACGCCGCGCAGGCGCAGCCCCTGCACTCGGGCGGCAAGCCGCGCCTGCGCCACACCGACGATCCGTCGGTTCCGACCGGCAACGGCTACATCCTGGTCTTCGGCGGCACCTCCGCGCACGCGTTCGCGAATCTCACCCGGCGCAAGCTCGAGCCGGCGCTGACGCCGGAAGACCGCAGGATGCTCACGCTGCGCATCGGCGAGCGCGTCAACATCGTAACCGAGGAAGCGCGCGCGGCGGGCCCGGCGGCGAGGCGGCGCGAGGGCAAGTATGCCCTTGCCCCCTGCATCCAGCTCGGCAGCTTCAACGCGGGCTCTGCGGACGAGGACGAGATCCTCGACTGGTACGCCAACTGGCGCCTGCCCTCGATGGCGAAGCTGCCCGGCTGCCTCGGCATCCGCAAGCTCAACTCGGTCTCGGGCTGGGCCAAGCACGCCGTGCTCTACGAGTTCGAGTCGCTGGCGGCCCGCGACGAGTATTTCCCGTTCCACGAGAACGCGCGTCCCGAGATGGCTGCGTGGACCGACACGCTGGTGCGTAAACTTATCCACGCGCCGGGCTCGCCCAACGTAGCGACGCGCCTGTGGCCGCCGGTCAAGAAAAGGGGACGCACACAATTTTCGAGAACGCGCAAATAATTGTGTGCGTCCCAATTTTCGAGTGCGAGGGGAAAGAACGATGGAACACGGCAAGCGCATGAAGAAGGGCTTCGAGGTCCTGCGCAAGATGGGCCGCCTCGGGACCATGACGAACCAGAAAGCCCTCTATCCCGAGCTCTACGACCTCTCGGTCGGCTATCTCTTCGGCGAGATCTGGACGCGCCCGCACCTGAGCCTGCGCGACCGCGAGCTGATCACCCTCGCCTCCAACATCGCGCTGGCGCGCCCGCACGGCACGCACTCGCACTACCGCAGCGCCAGGCACCTCGGCTTCACCAAGGAGGAGATCATGGAGGTCATCATCCACGTCGGGCATTACGCAGGGTGGCCGGCGATTGCTCATGCGCTCATACAATACGAGGAAGTGCTGAAACAGGACGCCGCGCAGGCCGGCGCAAAGGCCGCCAAGCGACGGAAGAAGACGTAAGGCCGAAATGGTCACGATCGGGTCGAAGGCGGTCGCTGTGGCGAGGGCGCGGGGATATCCGCTGCTCGCCGCATGCACCGCGTTGTCGTGCGTCCTCGCCGCGCCCTGTGGTATCGCCCAGGTCTATCCAGCGAAGCCCGTTCGCTACCTGGTCGCATTCTCCGCCGGCAGCGGCGCCGACACCCTCGGCCGACTCGTCGCCGCCGGGCTGACGGAGACCCTGGGGCAGCAAGTCATCGTCGAAAACCGTACCGGCGCCGCCGGCAATATTGCAGCGGACATCGCCGCGAAGGCACCTCCCGACGGCTATCTCGTTTTTCAGGGAAGCCAGACGCACGCGGTCAACGCGACGCTTTATCGCAACCTCCCATACGACGTGCTGCGCGATTTCGTCGCGGTGACGCAGCTGGCGTCGTCGCCGAACGTGGTCGCGGTCCATCCCTCGCTGCCCGTGAAGACCATCGGCGACCTCGTTAAGCTTGCTCGGGCCAAGCCGGGCGAGATCAATTATGCGTCGGCGGGCGTCGGCAGCGCGACTTTCCTTGCCGCCGAAATGTTCAAGGCCGCAGCGGGCATCAACATGATGCACGTGCCCTATCGCGGCGGAGGCGAGGCGATCATCGCTGTCATGACCGGCGAGGCATCGCTCCAGTTCGGCCCCATCGCATCCTGGGAGCCGCACCTCAAGGCGGGGCGCGGACGCGCGCTTGCCATCACCTCGAGCCGGCGCCTCGTCACGATGCCCGACCTCCCGACCGTGGCTGAGTCCGGTTATCCCGATTACGCGAGCGGCAACTGGTACGGGCTGCTCCTGCCGGTCAAGGCGCCCCGGAGCGTCGTCTCAACGCTCCACGCAGCCACGGTTTCGGCAATGAACGCCCCGGCGCTCAACAAGCGCCTGGTGGACCTCGGGTATCTCGTGATCGGCGACCAGCCCGATGCGTTCGCGGCGCACATCCGCTCGGAAGTCGAGAAGCTGGGAAAGATCATCAAGACGCTTGGTCTCACGACGAACTGAGTTGGGCACCGCTGCGGGTAGAATCCCCCAGCGGTTTCAAAATTAAACCTCTATATCCCGCCAGGAGCAGCCATGATTCTCGAAGTCGCCATCTTGCACATCAAGCCGGAGGAAATCGCGAAGTTCGAGGCCGTCTTCCCCAAGGTCGAGCCGATCTTCAGGAGCATCAAGGGCTACATCTCGCATGAGCTGCAGCGCTGCGTCGAGACCAAGGGTCGCTATCACTTCCTGATTCGCTGGGAGACCATCGAGTCGCATACCGTCAATTTCCGGCAGTCGCCGAAATTCCAGGAGTTCCGCGGCCTGGTGGGGGGCTTCTTCGCCCAGCCGCCGGTCGCCGAGCATTTCGAGCGCGTGACCGCCAGCAAGCTCTAACCTAGGTGGCCGGGGCACATCTCAAGATTCCCTCGCCCCCGGTTGGGGGAGAGGGGTAGGGTGAGGGGGGATTCATGGACCCATTCACACGCGATCTCTTTCCGCTCGCCGAGCGCGCGGCCGCGCTCCTGAGTCGGCGGAAGGAGACGGTCGCGGTTGCCGAGTCGGCCTCCGCCGGCTTGATCTCCGCGGCGCTGCTCGCGGTGCCGGGCGCATCGGCCTATTTCATCGGCGGCGGCGTGCTCTACACGCGCAAGTCCCTGCTCGCGCTGAAGGAAACCGAGGAGGCGATGTTCACCGGCATGCGCGGCGCGACCGAGGCGTGGGCGATGCTCCTCGCGCGCACGCAGAGGAGCCGCTGCGCAGCAACCTGGGGTGTGGGCGAGAGCGGCGCGGCCGGTCCCACGGGCAACCGCTACGGCGATCCGCCCGGGCACAGCTGTCTCGCCGTGACCGGACCGACGGAGCGCTCCCTGACATTGAAGACCGGCAGCAGCGATCGCTACGCCAACATGCACGCATTCGCCGCCGCGGGCCTCAAGCTCTTCGTGGACATCCTTGAACAGCAGAAATAGGAGAAGACATGGCTTTCCAGGTGAGGCGCGTGGTCACGGGCCACGACAAGAATGGCAAAGCGATCGTCGTTTCGGACGGGCCCGTACCGGTGCATGGCAATCCGCTGCGCCCCGGCCAGCGCTCGCACGAGGTCTGGAAGACGGGCGCCATGCCGATACCGATCGGGCGCGAGGAACCCGATCCCGTCACCGGGAAGCGGCAGCTTCACCCGGCGCCCCAGGGGACGATGTTCCGCATTTCCGAGGTGCCGCCGGAGTCCGATGCGATCCGCAACATGACGCCGGAGCAGGCGCGCGAGGCGTTCCGCGCGAGCGGAGCGGAGCACGCATCGACCTGGGGGCGCGGCGGCCGCCATCCACTGATGCACCGCACCGAGACCGTGGACTACGCGGTGGTGCTGGAAGGCGAGATCACGCTGATCCTCGACGAGGGCGACGTGAACCTCAAGGCGGGCGACGTCGTGATCCAGCGCGGCACGAGCCACGCGTGGAGCAACCGCTCGGGCAAGCCAGTGAAGATGCTCTACGTGCTGATCGACGGCAAGTTCGATCCGGCGCTGGCGGCTCAGTTTCCAAAGTGACAAGAATCAGTCGAGCTTGATCTTCGCCGCCGCGACCACACGCGACCAGCGCGCGAGCTCGCTCCTGATCCACCCTCCGAACCGGTCGGGCGACCCCCCGGCCGGATTCATGCCCTGCCTGGCGAGCTGCTCGCGAATCTCGGGCTGCTGGAGCAGCGTGTTGAGGTCGGCGTTGAGCCTGGTGATGACGGGCGCGGGCGTGGCGGCCGGCACGAGCACGCCGGACCACGTCTCGATTTCGAGTTGAGGGAGCCCCAGCTCCTTCAGCGTCGGCACCTCGGGGAACTCCGGCGAGCGACTCGCGCTTGTCGCGGCCAGCATGCGCAGCCGGCCGCTGGTCACGTGGGGATGAACGGTCTGGAACGTCGAGATGATCGTTTGCACGTGCCCGCCCACGACATCGGTGAGCGCGGCAGCCAGGCCCTTGTGCGGCACGTGCACGATGTGGGTGCCGGTTTCGAGCTTGAACAGTTCCATCGCGAGATGCTGTGCCGAGCCGTTGCCCGGCGAGGCGTAGTAGATTTCCCCGGGACGGCGTTTCGCGAGCTGAACGAAGTCGCGCACGGACTTCACCGGCAACTGCGGATGGACGACGAGCGCAAGCCCGCTGGTCGTGAGCAGCGCCACCGGCGCGAAGCTCCTGACCGGGTCGAATTGCAGCTTCGGGTAGATCGCCGGGATCATGCTGTACGAGGCCACCACAATCATCAGCGTGTGCCCGTCCGGCGGAGCTTTCGCAGCGAACGCCATCCCGATGCCGCCGGTCGCGCCCGGGCGGTTGTCAGTGATGACGCTCACCTTCCAGCGCTCGGAGAGTTTCGGCCCGAGCAGGCGCGCGAGGATATCGGCGGTGGTGCCCGTCGAATAGGGAACCACGATCTGTACGGGGCGAGTCGGGAAGGCGATTTCCTGTGCGGTCGCACCGCCCCAGGCTGATGCGAGCCCGGCAACGACGCAGGCGAAGCGCCACGGGAGCCGCAATGTCCGAATACGAAATCCCATCGCCAGCCTCCTTGGGATGACGCTAGTATAGTCAGTTGGCGCGAGCGGAGAACACTCGTATGGGGCAGATACTAGGTCTGGGCATCACCCACTACCCGAACCTTGCGAACAAGCTCAACATGAGCTGGCGCATGCAGAAGAACCTCGAGGACCCGGCGCTCCCCGAGTCGCTGCGCTCGGCGAGCAACTGGCACCCCACCATGCGCGGCCAGTGGGGCAACGACCGGGGGCAGGCGCACTCCGACCGGCACCGGAAGGATCTGATCGAGCAGTTCCGCAGGATCCGCGCCGAGCTCGACGCCTTCAACCCCGACTTCGTGCTGATCTGGGGCGACGACCAGTACGAAAACTTCCGCGAGGACTGCGTGCCGGCCTTCTCCGTGCTCGCCTACGACGCGGTGGACATCCAGCCGTGGAAAGGCTATCGCCGCGGGCCCAACGCGTGGGACGAGCCCGAGGACAAGACCTTCACCGTGAAAGGCCACCGGGCTGGCGGCAAATATCTTGCGAGCGCCCTGCTGAAGGAGGGCATCGACATTGCGTACGCCTACAAGCCGCTGCACCACGCGCTCGGCCATGCCTTCGCCAACTCGGTGCTGTACCTCGACTACGACCGCAAGGGCTTCCCGTATCCGGTCGTGCCGTTCGCCGTGAACGCGTACGGGCGCTGGGTCATCGCCGCCCATGGCGCGCCCATCGCTCCGACGGAAGCCTCGCGCCTGCCCGGCGGCAAGGGCGAGCTCGACCCGCCCGCGCCCCAACCCTGGCGTTGCTTCCAGGTTGGCGGCGCCATCGCCCGCGCGCTTCAAGCAAGCCCGTGGCGCGTCGCGGTCATCGCCTCATCGAGCTGGAGCCATTCGTTCCTGACGGCAAAGCACGCGCGACTCTTCCCGGATGTCGAGGCGGACAAGCGCTATTACGAGGCGCTGAAGAACGGCGACTGGGAGCTGTGGCGCAACACCACGCTCGAGGAAGTCGAGGACCGCGGGCACCACGAGCTGCTCAACTGGTTCTGCCTCGCCGGCGCGATGAAAGAGCTGGGCCGCGCGAAACCGGACGAATCGGTGTTCCTCGAGTCGTGGATCACGAACTCCGACAAGGTGTTCGCCGTGTTCCGGCCCGATCACTCACGGTAACAATCGTCACAGCCGCGTGCCGCCGGGCAGCGCTCGGAAAATCACCTCCATGATGGAGGTCTCCGTGATGTGCCCGTCGGCACCCTTCCGGAACACGATCAATTGCTGGGGACCGGGGGCGGGGCCGATCGGGGCGATCAGCCGTCCGCCAGGCTTCAGTTGCTCGAGCAGCGCCGATGACACATCGGGGATCGCCATGCGTACCAGGATCGCGTCGTAGGGGGCGCCCGGGCGCCAGCCGTAGTAGCCGTCGGCGACGTTGACCTTGACGCCGCCGTAGCCGAGGCGCTGGAGGATCTTCTTCGCGGCCGCGGCGACGTTCGGGTGGAACTCGACGCTCATGACCTCGGGCGTCATCTCCGACAGGATCGCGGTGTGATAGCCGCCGCCGACCCCGACCTCCAGCACCTTCTGGCCGCGCTCGATCCTCAACAGATCGGTCATCACCGCGACCAGCGACGGTTGCGAGATCGTGGCGTCGGGGCCGACGGGCAGCGGCCGGTCGAGATAGGCGTAGGGACGCAGAGGCGGCGGCGCGAATTCGTGGCGCGGCACCTTTGCCATCGCCGCGATCACGCGCGGGTCGATCGCAGGTCCGCCGCTCCTCTGGCGCATGCGATTCACGCCCTGCTCGATCGCGTCGGCGAGCGCCTGCCGCATTTCCTTGTACTCGGCCTGCTCGTCGGCGAGCGCGCCCGCGGCCGTGGCCAGCGCGAGGCAAGCGCAGAGTGAACGCAATGGACCGATGCGCATGCCGGTGATAATGACAGTGTCGGGATCCGGCGACAAGCGCGGCTCACGCGCGGCGCCCGATCTTCGCGACAAACACATCGCCGCGGTTGCCGGTTCGAGACATAAGTCCTCAAGCGTGCGATTCTGCTGGGCATTGTTCTTTTGGCTGATCAATCGTACCCGGCACAATCGGCGATCCCAAGGAGATTCCCATGACGAACCAGCAGAGCTGGATGATCTGGCCGGACAACATCGTGCTGTCGGTGCTGATCTTGATGCTCATCGCGATGGTCGTGCTCTACCTCGCGCGCGCGCCCATGCACGGCATGATCCGCGCCGCCGGGCAGGCGCTCGCCGGCGCCCTGCGCCTCGGGGGGCGCTGGCTCTTCGCCGCCGCGGCGGTCATGAAGGAGCGCAACAAGGCCGTGCTCCTCGCGCAGGGGCGGCGCGAGGTGGGCCAGCGCATCGAGCGCGAGTTCGAGCGCATCGGCGTCCTGGTGACGCGCGACCTGCAGGGCTACCCGGTCCTGCAGCGCAAGCTCCTCGAGGAGATCACGCGCGTCGAGGAGGACTTCAAGAAGTGCGGCGAGGTGCCGCCGCCCCCGCCCGATTGGGTCGAGGCCGTCGCCGCGGTCGGGCAGATCAAGTCCGGCGGCGGGGAGGTGGTGCAGAAGATCCTCGACGAGATCCGCCAGTCGGTCGAGCGCATCCACGACAAGGCCATAGGCGAGTACCGCCGCGCCTTCGAGGAGCGGCACGACATTCTTGAGAGCGCGCTGCCGTTCTGGCGCTCCATCGAGAAGACGTTGAAGCTGGTCGACAAGAAGATGAACGACCTCGCCGAGAACGCGGCGACCGTGGACACCCAGATGAAGAAGTACCGGCAGATCGCCTCCAAGACCGACGAGGCGGAGACGATCCTGTCGAACTCCGCATTCACCCAGTTCAACATCTCGGTGATCGTCCTGACGGTGGCGCTGGGCGGCGCGTTCGTCAACTTCAAGCTGATCGCGCTGCCGATGTCGGAGATGGTCGGCGCGGGGGACTACATCACCGCGTCGCTGCGCACGTCCGAAGTGGCCGCGCTCGTCATCATCCTGGTCGAGGCGTCGATGGGATTGTTCCTGATGGAGGCGCTGCGCATCACGCATCTCTTCCCGCGCATCGCCAACCTGAACGACCGCGCGCGCCGCCGCATGGTCTGGATCTCGCTCGTGCTGCTGGTGACGCTGGCGACGATCGAGGCGGCCCTGGCGTTGATGCGCGACATGCTGATCGCCGACAAGCAGGCGCTGCTGCAGTCGCTCGCGGCGACGGTGCCGGCGGCGCACACCGACGGGTGGGTTGCGAGTATCCCGACGGCGGGCCAGATGGTGCTCGGGTTCATCCTGCCGTTCGCGCTGGCTTTCGTCGCGGTCCCACTCGAGTCCTTCATCCATTCGGCGCGGAACATCGGGGGCTCGCTGCTGGCCGACCTGGTCCGGATCCTGGGGTTCGTGCTGCGCGTTCTCGGCAACCTTGCGCGGCACCTCACCCGCCTGCTGCTGCACACCTACGATCTCCTGGTGGTGCTGCCGCTGACGGTCGAGCACCTGGTGAAGTTCTGGCGCGGGCGCGGGGGGGCGGTGAATCCGCACCGGCTGGACTCCACCCGCGAATTGAAGACCTGAGAGGAGGCCGGCCATGAACGAGCGGACGATGTGGGCACCGGCGGCGGCCCTGGCGCTGGCGATTTCCGCCGCGGGCTGCGCGGATCCGCGCAACCATGCGCAGGCGGTGTACGTGCTGGTCGACACTTCCGGAACTTACGCGCAGGAGGCGGGCAAGGCCCGGCTCATCATCAATTACCTGCTGGGCACGCTCCAGTCCGGGGACTCGCTCGCGGTGGCGCGGGTGCAGAGCCGCAGCTTCAGCGAGAAGGACATCATCGCCAAGGTGGTGTTCGACCAGCGTCCAACCCAGGCGACCGCCCAGAAGCGCGCGTTCCGCGAGAGGACCGACGCGCATCTCAGGGCGGTCAAGGGCAGCGCCTACACCGACATCACCGGTGGGATCATCCAGGGCGCGGAATTCCTGAACGAGACCGGCGCGGGACGAAAGACCATCCTCATCTTCTCCGACATGCAGGAGGAGCTCGACAAGGTGACGGTCCGCAATTTCCCGATCAGCCTGAAGAACATCCGGGTGATCGCGGTCAACGTCACCAAGCTCACCACCGACAACATCGATCCGCGGCGCTACCTCGGGCGCCTCGAAGCCTGGCAGAAGCGGGTCGAGGCTGCCGGGGCGTCCGAGTGGAAGGTCATCAACGACCTCGACCGGCTCGACGCCATCTTCACGAGAAGCTGACCTATAGAATGAGCGGGTGCAGCAGCCCGCTCCCTACTCCGGTCTGACGCCCGACCGGGCGCTCGACGCGCTCGCCAGCATCGGACTGCGGCCCGACGGCCGGCTGCTCGCGCTGGCGAGCTACGAGAACCGCGTCTACCAGGCATGGATGGAGGAGGGGCCGCCGCTGGTGGCGAAGTTCTACCGCCCGGCGCGCTGGAGCGACGCCCAGATCCTGGAGGAGCATGCCTTCGCCGGCGAGCTTGCCGAGCGCGAGATCCCGGTCGTCGCACCCCTCGCGCTCGCCGGCGCGACGCTGCACGCGTTTGAAGGCTACCGGTTCACGGTGTTTCCGCGCCGCGGCGGACGGGCGCCCGAGCTGGAGGACCCGCAGACGCTCGAGTGGATCGGGCGCTTCGTCGGGCGCATCCATGCGGTCGGTGCGACGCGGCCCTTCCACGAGCGTCCCGCCCTCGATATCGAAAGCTACGGTGTCGAGCCGCGCGAGTGGCTGCTCGCGAGTGGCCTCGTTCCAGCCGAGCTGCTCGAGTCGTGGACCAGCGCGACCGCGCTCGCGCTCGAGGGCGCGCGCCGCTGCCACGCGGCTGCGGGCGAGGTAAAGCGCATCCGCCTGCACGGCGACTGTCACGGCGGCAACGTGCTGTGGACCGACGCCGGCCCTCACTTCGTGGACTTCGACGACTGCCGCTCGGGCCCGGCGGTGCAGGACCTGTGGATGCTGCTCTCGGGCGACCGCGGCTCGATGGGGCGCCAGCTCGGGCACGTGCTCGAGGGCTACGAAAGCTTCAGCGAGCTGGACCGGCGCGAGCTCCTGCTTGTCGAGGCGCTACGCACGCTGCGACTCATCCATTACTCCGCGTGGATTGCGAGGCGCTGGGATGATCCCGCCTTTCCCGCCGCGTTTCCCTGGTTTGGCACGCAGCGCTACTGGCAGGACCGCATCCTCGAGCTGCGCGAGCAGATCGCGGCGATGGAGGAAGGGCCGCTCCAGGTTTCCTGAGCATCGCGCCTTGATTAGAATGCGGTGATGATCGAAGCCGCGATCATCGCGGTGTTCTTCATCGTGTACTTGGGCATGATCCTCGGCGGGCTGCCGTTCCTGCAGCTCGACCGCACCGGGGTCGCGCTGCTGGGCGCGATCGCGCTCGTGTCCGTCGGCGCGCTTACGCTGGAGGAGGCGTGGGCCGCGATCCACGCGCCGACGCTGATCCTGCTGTTCGCGTTCATGGTGATCTCGGCGCAGCTGCGCCTCGGCGGCTTCTATACGTGGGTCACCTACCGGCTGGGCGCCGCGCCGCTCCCGCCGGCAGGTCTCCTCGCAGCGCTGATCGTCGTCATCGCCGCGCTCTCCGCGGTGTTCAGCAACGACATCATCTGCCTGGCGGTCGCGCCGGTGCTGGTGGATGTCTGCATCGCGCGGCGGCTGAACCCGGTGCCGTTCCTGCTCGCGCTCGCGTGCGCTTCCAACGTGGGCTCGGCGGCGACGCTCATCGGCAACCCGCAGAACATGCTGATCGGCGAGACGTTGAAGCTCCCGTTCCTGGGCTATATCCACGAAGTGGCCCTGACGGTGGCTCTCGGGCTCGTCCTCACCTGGGCAATCATCGCCTGGCAGATGCGCGGCCACTGGACGCTCGCGCCCGGGTTGGACGCGGCCGCGGGACATCCGCCGGAAGAGGCGCCGCCGACGTTCGACCGCTGGCAGAGCGTGAAGGGCATCGCCGTAGCCACCATTGTCTTCGTGCTGTTTCTGTTCGCGCCGCTGCCGCGCGAGGTGGTGGCGCTCGTCGCGGCGGGGCTGCTGATGATGAGCCGCAAGCTCCACTCCTTCAAGATGCTGGGCCTGGTGGACTGGCAGCTGCTGGTGCTGTTCATCGGGCTCTTCGTCGTCAACCACGGCCTCTCCCGCACCGGCATTCCGGAGCACACCATGCTCGATCTCGCGGATGCCGGCGTGGATCTCCAGCATCCCATGCCGCTGTTCGCCGCGGCCTTCGTGCTCTCGAATATCGTGTCGAACGTGCCAGCCGTCATGCTGCTGCTGCCCGCGGCGACGCACGAAATCGCCGGGCCGGTGCTGGCGCTCTCGAGCACCCTTGCCGGCAACCTGTTGATTGTAGGCAGCATCGCCAACATCATCGTGGTCGGTGCGGCGCAGCGCCGTAACATCCACATCGGCTGGAAGGAGCATGCCCGCGTGGGCGTGCCGGTGACGCTTGCGACCCTGGCGGTTGCGGCGGGGTGGCTCTGGCTGCGGATTGGGGCGGGGACGTGATATAAACTGCCATCGATTCACCATCCACGCGTCTTCCCGGAGGAGAACCATGAGAACGACAAAGTCTTTGTATTGGGCTATCGCTGCGGCTGCTGTAGCCGCGCTTCTCGCCGCGTGCGCGGCACAGCAGAGCGACTCGGGAGTCATCGTCGGCAGCAGCGACCTCGGCGGTGTGGTGAGCGGCGCAAGCGGCCCAGAGGCCGGCGTCTGGGTGATCGCGGAGACGGCCGATTTGCCCACGAAGTTCGCCAAGATCGTAGTCACCGATGATCGCGGGCGCTACCTTATCCCGGACCTGCCGAAAGCAACCTTTAACGTGTGGGTGCGCGGCTACGGGCTCGTGGATTCACCCAAGGTTCGGTCCGCGCCTGGCGCGACGCTGAACCTGAAGGCAGTGCCGGCGCCGAATGCTGCGGCGGCTGCGCAGTACTTTCCGGCGATCTACTGGTACTCAATGCTCAATATCCCCGCGAAGAGCGAGTTCCCTGTCGGCAAGGTGCCTCACCAGAGCGAATGGCTGCACGTCGTCAAGACCGGCGGTTGCGTCGGATGTCACGCCATGGGCTCCCTGGGCACGCGCACGATCCCCAAGGACTTCGCGCACATGAGCTCGGTCGATGCCTGGGCGAGGCGCATCCAGTCGGGGCAGGCGCTGCCGCAGATGGCGCGCGACATCAACCGGCTTGACGCGCCGCGCGCGCTCTCCTTGTTCGCCGATTGGACCGATCGGATCAAGGCGGGCGAGCTGCCGTTCGTGCAGCCGCAGCGCCCGCAAGGCGTCGAGCGCAACATCGTCATCACGGCGTGGGACTGGGCCAGCCCAACGACCTACCTGCACGATCTCATTTCGACCGATCGGCGCAATCCTACGGTCAACGCAAACGGGAAGCTCTACGGCTCTCCGGAGGAGAGCACGGACATGGTTCCGGTCCTCGATCCGAGAACGCATACGGCGAGCGCGGTGAAGCACCCGGTGCGCGACCCGAAGACGCCGTCCTCGAAATCGAGCCCGATGCAGCCCTCTCCCTACTGGGGGCCCAAGCCGATCTGGGACAGCCAGACCAGCAACCACAACCCGATGATGGACGAGAAGGGGCGGCCCTGGTTCGCCGCGCGGGTGCGTCATCCCAACAACCCGGATTTCTGCAAGAAGGGATCGAGCCATCCCTCGGCGAAGGCGTTCCCGCTGGATGCATCGGGCCGCCATCTCTCGATGTACGACCCCGCATCGGGCAAGTGGACGCTGATCAGCACCTGCTATCCCACTCACCACCTGATCTTCGCGGAAGACGCAAACAACACGGTGTGGACGAGCCCCTTGTTCGGCACGGGGGTGGTCGGCTGGCTCAACCGGAAGATGTTCGAGGAAACCGGCGACGAGGCGCGCTCGCAGGGCTGGACGCCGCTCGTCATCGACACCAACGGCAACGGCAAGCGCGATGCGTACGTCGAGGCCGATCAGCCGCTGGATCCGAAGCAGGACAAGCGGATCGCGTTGCCCATTTACGCCGTTGCGGTGAACCCGGTTGATGGCACGGTCTGGGGAACCGCGTGGTGGTCGCCGTACCCCGGTTACATCGTCCGGGTCAATCCGGGACCCGATCCGACGCACACCGCGCTGACCGAGGTCTACGAGCCGCCCGCCCCCGGCTATGGGCCGCGCGGCGGGGACATCGACCGCAATGGCGTCTACTGGGTGTCATTGTCGAGCGGGCATCTGGGGAGCTTCGACCGGCGCAAGTGCAAGGGGCCGTTGAACGGGCCCAAGGCGACCGGCAAGCACTGCCCCGAGGGCTGGACGCTGTATCCGCTGCCGGGGCCGCAGTTCAAGGGCGTTACGGACGGCGGCAGCGCCGAGGCGAGCTATTACACCTGGGTCGACCAGTTCAACACCCTGGGATTGGGCGCGAACGTTCCGATCGTCACCGGCAACCTCAATGAATCGTACCTCGCCCTGGTGAACGGGAAATTCGTCAACATCCGCGTTCCGTACCCGATGGGCTTCTACGCGAAGTGGGGCGAGGGTCGCATCGACGATCCGAACGCCGGCTGGAAAGGAAGGGCGTTGTGGGCGACCGACTCCACGCGGACGGTGTTCCACAACGAAGGCGGCAAGGAGAACCGGCCGCGGGTCTACAAGATCCAGCTCCGGCCTGATCCACTCGCCAGGTGAGAGTCGTGACCGGTGACCAATGACCGGTGACCCGAAAAGGCCGCGCCCCGCGCGGCCTTTTTTTACTCCGGCTTGAGGCCGGCCCGCTGCGCCAGGTCGGCCGACAGCTTGAGCTGCTCGGCGACGAACCGGTCGAGCTGCGCCGGGGTTGTGGGCGCCGGCTCCATCCCGATCGCGTGCAGGCGTTGCACGACCTCGGGATGCTTCAGCGCGGCCGCGACCTCGCGGTTGATCCTGTCGACGATCGGACGCGGGGTCTTCCCTGGCGCGAACATCGCGCCCCATGAGTCGTAGTTGAAGCCCGGCAGACCGGACTCGGCGATGGTGGGGATTTCCGGGTTCATGCGCGTGCGCTGCGCGGAGGAGACCGCGATCGCGCGCAGCTTGCCGTCCCGGATCAATCCGACAGTGGATCCGAACGGCGCCATGAACATGTGAATGCGGCCTGTCATCACCTCGGTCATCGCTTCCGGGATCCCTCTGTGCGGCACGTGCACCACGTCGATGCCGGCCCGGGCCTTGAACATCTCGCCGCCGAAATGGGTAGCGCTGCCGGTGCCGGCCGAAGTGAAGTTGAGGACTCCGGGCTTCGCTTTGGCGAGCGCGATCAGGTCCTTGACCGTACGCACCTCGAGCGAGGGAGGAACCACGAGGTAGTACGCGGCGTTGTAGACCAGCGTGATCCCGGCGAAGTCCCTGGCCGTGTCGTAGCCGAGATTGGCACGCACGGCGGGCGTCACCACGTGGGCACCGGATATCGAAAGCAGCGTGTGCCCATCCGCGTTGGAGGACACGACGATCCGGGAACCGATCATGCCCCCGGCGCCGGGACGGTTGTCCACGATGACCTGCTGGCCGAGCGAATCGGTGAGTCGCTGCGCGATCAGGCGCGCGACGATGTCGGGCTGGCCGCCCGGCGTGAACGGAACGACGATGCGCACCGGCCGGCTCGGGTAGCCCTTGGCCGCGTCCTGCACCTGGGCAAGGCCTGCCGTGGATACGGCGAGCAGCATGCACGCCGCCGCGCATCCCGCCCAGCGCGTCGCGAATCGGTTCGACATGACGTTCCTCCTATTCCCTTCAAGAGATGAGGAGCCTGATTATAATCTCCTCGATTTTCCTGCCATCGAAGCCATCGATCCCGATGAGGAGCACCGTGCCGTTCGCGACCGTAAACGGAATCAAGATCCACCACCAGATCCAGGGGTCGGGCATGCCGCTGCTCATGTTTGCGCCCGGCGGCTTCGGGTCGGTCATGTCGCGCTGGACCGCGGCCGGTGGCAAGCGCGAGTGGCAGGAGATGGACGGGCTCGCCACGCTGTCGCGCTATTTCAAGACGATCGCCTACGACCGCCGCGAGGCGGGGCGCTCCGGCGGCCGCATCGAGCCGCTCTCCTGGGACCTCTACGTCGAGGAGGCGAACGGGCTCCTTGATCTGGCGGGGGTGCGGCAGGTATTGGTTCTCGGCAGCTGCATGGGCGCCGCGCTCGCGCTCGCTTTCGCGGTGCGCCATCCCAAGGCGTGCCGGGGGCTCTACCTGCACTGGCCCGTGGGCGGCTATCGCTGGATGATGAAGGGCCACGAGTTCTTCCGGCGCCACATCGAGTTCGTTCGCGCCAACGGCCTTGAGGCGGTGGTGAAGCGCGCGCCGGAGAAGGGCAGCTTCTGGGACGATCCCGAGATCGGGCCGTGGGGGCCGCCAACCGTCCACGATCCCGAGTTCGCCGCCCGCCTCGTGGAGCAGGACCTCGGGCGCTACATCGGCATCTGCGAGTGGTCACGCGACGCGCTGTTTAACGACACCATGCCCTCGGGCGCAAGCGGCGCGGAGCTGATGGAGATCCGCATCCCGGCCTTCATCCAGTCGGGCAACGACGCCTCGCACGCGCACTCGGCGTCATGCGCGCTGAAGGAGCTGATGCCGCAAGCCGAGCTGTGGGACGTGCTGCCGCCGCACCAGAACGGGCGCAACACGCTCGAGC
>Ga0180062_1000058_pt1 | contig 18385 bp, 15 predicted proteins | sample EasRivT45_16_10D_FD_121775 | JGI IMG/M metagenome (GOLD analysis project Ga0180062, IMG submission 121775) | Soil microbial communities from meander-bound floodplain in the East River, Colorado, USA - East River metaG ERMLIBT45_16_10D | ecosystem: Environmental > Terrestrial > Soil > Floodplain ... | reverse complement strand
GTGAAGGGAGAGGTCAAGCCCGACCGTCCGGTTCTGGTCCGGCTGCACTCGCAATGCCTCACGGGCGACGTCTTCGGCTCCGAGCGCTGCGATTGCGGCGAGCAGCTCGACGCGGCGCTCGCGGCGATCGAGAAAGCCGGTGCCGGCGTGCTGGTCTACATGTTCGACGAGGGGCGCGGTATCGGCCTGCTCAACAAGATCCGCGCCTATGCGCTGCAGGACCAGGGTCGCGACACGGTGGAGGCGAACCACGCGCTGGGCTTCGCCGCCGACATGCGCGACTACAAGGCGGGCGCGCACGTTCTCTTCGATCTGGGCGTGCGGAAAGTGCGCCTCATGACCAACAATCCGGACAAGGTGCGGCAGCTCGAGGCGTACGGCATCACCGTGTCCGAGCGGATCCCGATCGAGGTGCCTCCGCGCAAGTCCAACCGCAATTACCTCCGGACCAAGCGCACCAAGTTCGGCCACATGTTGTCGCTCGTCGCCGAAAAGCGGGATCGGGGGTCCGGGACTCAGGATTCCGGGAAGAGGCGAAAATAAGCCAAGCTCCTGCTGAATCGCGTATTTCAAATCCTGGATTCCGGTCTGTCGATGAACTCCGAGCAATTGCGCCTGTTGCAGCAACCGCTCAAGGAGAGGTATCGCAACGACCCGTCGGCGGCGCTGATCACGCTGCGCGCCCAGGGGCGGATCGGCGAAGGCGTGACATGCAACGTCGAGACCGGACAGATGCTGGTTCAGGCCGGACTTCATCCGGCCACCGGCGGCACCGGGCTCGGGGCTTGCTCCGGTGACATGCTGCTGCAAGCGCTGGTTGCCTGCGCCGGCGTGACGCTCAACGCAGTCGCCACAGCCCTCGGGATCCAATTGCGCGGGGGACAGCTTACCGCCGAAGGGGACCTTGATTTCCGCGGCACGCTCGGCGTGGACAAGGAAGCCCCCGTCGGCTTCAGGGCGATCAGGCTGCGCATCGCGGTCGAGAGCGATGCCGCGCCACAGGATCTCGAAAAACTCCTGCGCCTGACCGAGCGCTACTGCGTCGTCTACCAGACGCTCCGCAACAGCCCGGGCCTGGAAGTTTCGATCGGAGCGTAGGCCTGCTGGTACCGTTCCAACTATTCGTGAATCAGTAGCGGCGGATGAGCGTCAGCGTCACGCCGTCACGCTTCATCTCCATCCGGTTGAGAAAGCTCATGCCGAGCAGCGCGATGGGAAGCTTGTCGCCCTCGATCACGGCGGCGTCCACGTTGTTCAACGTGATGTCGCCGATCCGCAAGGTGTCGAGCTTGACGGTATAGACCGGAACCACGCCGTTGGCGGTCTGGGTGAGAACCCGCGTGCCCGCCAGGTAGCTGACGCCCGCGTGCCGGGCGTCGGTGCTCGAGAGCACGACCGAGCTCGCGCCGGTGTCGACCAGAAACCGCAGGCTGACGCCGTTGACCACTCCGATGGTCGTGAAATGACCGCGCGAGTCGGCGAAGAGCGTGACGGTGTCCCCGCCGCGCGCGGCCGACGTGTTCGCCACCGCAGCGCCCTGACCGACCGCCAGCGTCCGGCGTTCGCCGCCCACCTCGAACACGGCGGACTCGCTGGTGGCGGCTATGAGCTTCACGCCTTCCGGGGTGACCTGCCCGACGGTGAGCGTCCTCGGTTTGCCGCCGTCGATCGACACGACCGCCTTGCCGGCGGTCAGGCCGACGACGTTGATGTCCACCGCGGCCGCGGCGCCAGGTCCGAGTAGAAAAAGCAGAAAAACTGACCTAAGATTGCGCAGGTTCGATCTCATGCCTGATCGCGGAGGAGAATGAAGCCAGTTGCCATTTTTCGTCACGCCCCCACAGAAGGTCCAGGTTATTTTGCCACGTACCTGGACCGCCATGGCGTGCCGTGGGAGGTGATCAGGATTGACGAGGGCGAGCCGGTTCCGGCCGGCGCCGCGCGTTTCAGCGGGCTGGTGTTCATGGGAGGCCCGATGAGCGCCAACGACGATCTGCCCTGGATCGCGCCAGCGCTCAAGCTGATCCGTGCCGCGGCCGACGGGGGCATTCCGGTGCTCGGGCATTGCCTCGGAGGTCAGCTGATGGCAAAGGCCCTCGGCGGCGAAGTCACCCGCAACCCGGTGAAGGAGATCGGCTGGGGGCGGGTGGACGTGCTGCAGAACGACGCGGCAGCAGGCTGGTTTGGCGCGCGCCTCAAGTCATTCGATTCGTTTCACTGGCACGGCGAGACCTTCTCGATCCCGCCCCGTGCGAGGCGGATCGCCTCCAGCCCCTGGTGCGAGAACCAGGCCTTCGTGCTCGGCCCCCACCTCGGCATGCAGTGCCACGTCGAGATGACGCCCGAGCTTATACGCACATGGTGCCAGGACTGGGGACAAGAGGTGGAATCGCTGGCGCGGCGCACGCCGTCGGTGCAGTCACCGGCTCAAATGACGGAATCGCTCGAGGAAAAGACTCGGACCCTCAACACGATCGCGGACCGGCTCTACGACCGCTGGAGCGCCGCATTGGGGCGCGACTAGGCGAAGGTTCCTAAACCACGAAGGACTCAAAGGACACGAAGGAAAACAAGAATTGAACCGCAGAGACACGGAGAGAAACTCAACAATAATCGGTTTCGATCTTATTCCATCTTGCCTCTCTCGGCGTCTCGGCGGTTCGATTGGTTTTTTGACGTTTTCTGGGTCTTGGTTGTCTTGGCGTCCTGGCGGTTCCGCTGTTAAGGCGTCCTAGTCGCGGAAATTCCTGAACTGCAGCGGCACGTCGGTCACCGACTTGCGCACCAACGCGATCGCTTCCTGCAGCGCGTCCTTCTTGGGCCCCGTGACCCGCAACGCGTCGCCCTGGATGCTTGCCTGGGCCTTGAGTTTGCTGTCCTTGATGAGCTTGACGATGCTCTTCCCGCGCTCCTGCTCGATGCCCTCGTGGACCTTGATCGTTTCCTTGACCTTGTTGCCAGTCACCAGCTCGAGCTTGCCCGGCTCGAGCGCGCGGATGTCGACGCCGCGCTTGGCAAGCCTGCCGGTCAGCACGTCGCGCAACTGACGCAGCTTGAACTCGTCATCGGCGAACGCGGTGAGCGTCTTCTCCTTGTCGTTGATCTCGACGCGCGCGTCCGACCCCTTGAAGTCGAAGCGGTTGGCGATCTCCTTGTTGCACTGCTCGACCGCGTTGCGGATCTCGACGTGGTTCACTTCGGACACGATGTCGAATGATGGCATGGTCTCTCCCCTTCAACGCCGCCGCAATTCTACCGCATCCCCGAACCGCCCACCGCCAAGGAAGGGCAGGACATCGATCGAACCGCCGAGCACACCGAGTGAATCAAGATAAGATCAAGAACCAATCGAACCGCCAGGACGCCAAGAGAAACAAATTCACAATTCAAACGGAGAATCGAAACTTTCGAACCACAGAGAAAGGGACAGCACCAAGAAGACAAATGCTTTGTTGTTGATTTCTATTCTTGATTCTCTCCGCGTCTCGGCGGCTCAATTATTATTCTGTTTCTCCTGGCGTCTTGGCGGTTCAAGTGTGTCTTGTCCCTGCTGGCGGTTCAGATCTTGCGCTTCAGCTTCGCCGCAATGCGCAGCCGCAGCGCATTGAGCCGGATGAAGCCCTCGGCGTCGGCCTGGTTGTAGGCGCCGCGGTCGTCCTCGAACGTGGAGATCGACTGGTCAAACAGCGAATCGCGCGGCGACGCCCGGCCCGTCACCATCACCGTGCCCTTGTAGAGCTTTAACCGCACCGTGCCGTTGACGTGGCTCTGCGTGTGGTCGATCAGCGCCTGCAGCGCGCGCCGCTCCGGGCTGAACCAGTAGCCGTTGTAGATGAGCCGCGCATAGCGCGGCATGAGATCGTCCTTCAGCGCCAGCACCTCGCGGTCGAGCGTGATGGATTCGATCGCGCGGTGCGCCTTCAGCATGATGGTGCCGCCGGGTGTCTCGTAGCAGCCGCGCGACTTCATGCCGACGTAGCGGTTCTCCACGATGTCGAGCCGGCCCACGCCGTGCCTGCCGCCCAGCTGGTTGAGGGCGGCCAGCACTTTCGCCGGCGAGAGCTTGCGGCCGTTCACCGCCACGATGTCGCCGTGGCGGTAGGCGAGGTCGACATATTGCGGCCTGCCGGGCGCCTTCTCGGGCGGGACCGTCATGCGCCACATGGACTCCTCGGGCTCGTAGCCGGGGTCCTCGAGGATGCCGCCCTCGTAGGAAATGTGCAGCAGGTTGGCGTCCATGGAATAGGGCGCGCCGCCGCCTTTCTTCTTTTTTCCCTCGACCGGGATGCCATGCGCTTTGGCATATTCCAGCAGCTTCTCGCGCGAAGTGAGGTTCCATTCCCGCCACGGCGCGATCACGCGGATCCCGGGGTCGAGCGCGTAATAGGCGAGCTCGAAGCGCACCTGGTCATTGCCTTTGCCAGTGGCGCCGTGCGCGACCGCGTCCGCGCCGACCCGGTGCGCGATCTCGATCTGGCGCTTGGCGATCAACGGCCGCGCGATGGAGGTGCCGAGCAGGTACTCGCCCTCGTATTGGGCGTTGGCCCGGAACATGGGAAAGACGAAGTCGCGTACGAACTCCTCGCGCAGGTCGTCGACGAAGATCCGCCTCACGCCGAATTGCCGGGCCTTTCTCCGCGCCGGCGCGAGCTCCTCTCCCTGGCCGATATCGGCGGTGAAGGTCACCACCTCGCACCGGTAGGTGTCCCGCAGCCATTTCAGGATCACCGAGGTGTCGAGCCCCCCGGAGTACGCGAGCACCACTTTTCTAACTGTTTTCATTTGATGTAACTCAAATCAACCGCCAAGACACCACGATAATCAATATAGAACAAGATCGAAATCGAATCGAACCGCCAAGACGCCAAGAGAAACAATTACAAAAAATAGAATCGAGAGTCGAAAGTGTCGATCCACAAAGAAAGGGACAACATCAAGAACCAAAAACGACAAATACAATTCTCAGCTGTTGATTTCCATTCTTGTTTCTCTCCGCGTCTCTGCGGTTCAATTATTATTGTCTTGCTTCTCTTGGCGTGCTTGGCGGTTCAATCTGGTTTTCCTGGCGGTTATTTTACGTGGACCACAGGTCGCCCTGGGTCTTGATCCGCCCGAGAAGCAGATATTCCATCAGGGCCTTCTGGGTATGGAGCCGGTTCTCGGCTTCATCCCACACCACGCTCTGCGGCCCGTCGATGACGGCGGCGGCCACTTCCTCGCCGCGGTGCGCCGGCAGGCAGTGCATGAAGAGCGCTTCCTTGCGCGCCGCCTTCATCATTTCCCGGTCCACCCGCCACGCCGCGAAGTCGCGCTTGCGCTTGGCGCCCTCTGCCTCGTCGCCCATGCTGGTCCAGACGTCGGTGGTGATGAGGTCCGCGCCCTTAGCCGCCTGCATCGGGTCCTCGAATTCCTCGTAGTGGCCGGAGCCGCGCAGGCCCGCGCGCTCGGGCTCGACCTTGTAGCCGGGTGGCGTGGAGACGCGCACGTTGAAGTCGAATACCTCCGCCGCCTGCAGCCAGGTATTGCAGACGTTGTTCGAGTCCCCGATCCAGGCCACGGTCTTGCCGCGGATCGAGCCGCGGTGCTCGAGGTAGGTGTAGAGGTCGCCGAGGATCTGGCACGGATGGTGCTCGTTGGTCAGGCCGTTGACCACCGGCACCGTCGAGTGCGCCGCGAAGCGCTCGATCAGCGCCTGCTCGAAGGTGCGGATCATGACGATGTCCACCATGCGCGTGATGACGCGCGCCACGTCCTCGATCGGCTCGCCACGGTCCATCTGGGTGTCGCGCGTCATGAGGGTGATCACCGCGCCGCCGAGCTGGTGCATGCCGGCCTCGAACGACACCCGGGTGCGAGTCGACTGCTTCTCGAAGACCATGGCGAGGGTGCGGTCGCGGAGCGGCTGGTAGGGCACGTAGCGCTTGAACATGTCCTTGATCCAGCGCGTGCGCTCGAACAGGTACTCGTGCTCCTCGAGGGTGAAGTCCCTGAATTGAAGAAAATGCCTGACGGCCACGGGCGATGCTCCGGTTTTGCTGTTAGCAGCCTGTCACAGCGTCAAGTCCGACAGGTTGCTAAGCCGGCTGTGCGGCTGCCTGCGAAGCGCTTTGCCGGTCGAGGAACTCGGTGACGAGGGGGGCGAGCGTGGCCAGCAGCAGTTCAGCCTCCTCGCGCTTGAAGATGAGCGGCGGCAGCAGCCGGATCACGTTGTCCACCGTCACGTTGATGAGCAGACCGCGCTCGAGTGCTTGTTGCACCAGCTCGCCGCAGGCGTATTCGAGCTCGATGCCGATCATCAAGCCCTTGCCGCGGATCTCCTTCACTCCTTTCAGCCCGCCGATCCGCTTGGCGAGCTCGGCCCGGATGAAGGCGCCGATCCTGACGGCATTCTCCATCAAGTGCTCTTCCTCGATGATGGCGAGCGTGACAAGCGCGGCGGCGCAGGCGAGAGGATTGCCGCCGAAGGTCGAGCCGTGGTTGCCGGGCTTGAACAGCTCAGCGGCAGGGCCGGCCGCAAGGCAGGCGCCGATCGGAATGCCGTTGCCCAGCCCCTTGGCGAGCGGCATCACGTCCGGTCTCACGCCGGAGTGCTGGAACGCGAACCACTTGCCGGTGCGCCCCATGCCGCTCTGCACCTCATCGAGCATGAGCAGCCATCCGTGCGCATCGCAGATCTCGCGCAGGCCGTTGAGATAGCCGTCATGGCAGACATTGACGCCGCCCTCGCCCTGCAGGAGCTCCACCAGTATCGCCACCACGTTGCGATTCGCCTCGGCAACGCGTCTCATCGCCTCGAGGTCGTCGAAGGGAACGCGCACGAAGCCGGCGAGCAGCGGCTCGAAACCCGCCTGCACCTTGCGGCTGCCGGTGGCGGAGAGCGTGGCGATGGTGCGGCCGTGGAAGGCCTTCTCCAGCACCACGATAGCCGGGGCCTCGACGTTTTTCTTGTGGCCGTAGAGACGCGCCAGCTTGATCGCGGCCTCGTTCGCCTCGCAGCCGGAGTTGCAGAAGAACACGTTGTCCATGCCCGAAATCGCGGCCAGCCGGTCGGCGAGCTGCTCCTGCAGCGCGATCTGGTAGAGATTGGAGGTGTGCACGAGCTTTCCCACCTGCTCGCGAAGGGCGGCCACGTATCTGGGGTGGCCATGGCCGAGGCCGCACACCGCGACGCCGGCCATCGCGTCGAGATAACGCTTGCCGTTCGCGTCCCACAGCCACGAGCCTTCGCCGCGCTCGAAGGCGACGGGCAGCCGGGCATAAGTGTTCATTACGTGCGTCATCGTGGTCTTACACGCCCCAAAACAAGCACGGCGGCCGGAGCCGCCGTGCGGAGCGCTTGATATTGTGACCCCATCAACCCGTTGTGTGCAAGAGAGGTTTTCCTGAAAAATGTGCCGGCGCAAAGCCCGGCGAATGTCTTCGCCCTACCGGGAAAAGTGGGGAAACGGATGCTGCGGATTAAGGCAGCCGACGCGCGGACGCCGGTTACTTGCCGCTGACCGTCCCGAGGCTGCCTTATGCCATCGCCTTGATGCGCGCCGAGAGGCGGCTCTTGTGACGTGCCGCAGCGTTCTTGTGGATGATGTTCTTGTCGGCGATCGAGTCGATCACGGCCGCCTCGCGCTGGTACACCGTCCGCGCGCCTTTCTTGTCGCCCGCCGCGATCGCCTTCCTGATATTTCGGACGGCGCTGCGCAGTTCCGAGCGCAGGGCGGCGTTGTGCTGGCGGCGTTTTTCCCCCTGCCGCGCGCGTTTTCTGGCTGATGCGATGTTGGCCATGTAAACTCCGGATTTTGAATCGGAAAAAGGGCGCCATGATACTGAGGTCCAGGGCGTTTGGCAAGGCGCGCCAGCGGGTTAAAGGTTCAAGGTTCAAAGTTCAAGGTCCAAGGTTCAAGATTCAACGTTCGAACCAGGGCTCGGAGCCCGGGGCGTGCAACCTGGAACCTGGAACACTTGCACGCAGTGCGGGGGGGCGCGTGGGATGAATCTGCTCAAGGCGCTTGCGACAGTGAGCGGCATGACGCTTATCTCGCGTATCCTGGGCTTCGTCCGCGACCTTGTCATCGCCCGGGCCTTCGGCGCCGGCCTGGCGACCGACGCCTTCTTCGTCGCCTTCAAGCTGCCCAACCTGCTGCGCCGGCTGTTTGCGGAAGGCGCGTTCTCCCAGGCCTTCGTACCGATCCTCGCCGAGTACAAGAACCGGCGCGGCGCGGACGAGGCCCGGCTGCTGGTGGACCACGTCGCCGCGACGCTTGCGGCGGCGCTTTTCATCGTGACGCTGATCGGTGTGCTCGCCGCCCCGCTCATCATCTGGGTGACCGCGCCAGGCTTCGCGGCGACGCCGGGCAAGTTCGACCTCACCGTGAGTCTCCTGCGCGTCACTTTTCCTTACATCTTTTTCATCTCGCTCACGGCGCTCGCCGGCGGCATCCTCAATACCTACAGCCGCTTCGCGGTGCCTGCCGTCACGCCGACGCTGCTCAACCTGTCGTTCATCGCATTCGCGTTGTGGGGCGCCCCCTATTTCGATCCGCCGGTCAAGGCGCTCGCCTGGGCAGTGTTTGCCGGCGGCGTCGCGCAGCTTGCCCTGCAGGTCCCGTTCCTTGCCCGCATGGGGTTGCTGCCGCGCTTCAGGCTCAACCTGAAAGACGAAGGGGTCTGGCGCATCCTGCGGCAGATGGGGCCGGCGGTATTCGGCGTTTCGATCAGCCAGGTGAGCCTGGTCATCAATGTGATCTTCGCGTCGTTCCTGGTGACCGGCAGCGTTTCCTGGCTCTATTACGCCGATCGCCTGATGGAGTTCCCGATGGGGTTGCTGGGCGCGGCGCTCGGCACGATCCTGCTGCCAAGCCTTGCCAGGCACCACGCCGAGCACTCGGCGCAGGCGTATTCCGACCTGCTCGATTGGGGGTTGCGGCTGGCCTTCTTGCTGGCGACGCCGGCTGCGGTCGCGCTCGCGCTGCTCGCCGTGCCGCTCGTCACAACGCTGTTTCAGTACGGCGCGTTCGGCGTCGAGGACGTCTACGCGACGCGGCGCGCGGTGATCGCCTACAGCGTGGGACTGGTCGGGCTCGTCATGGTGAAAGTGCTCGCCCCCGGTTTCTATGCCATACAGGATATCAAGACACCGGTCAAAATTGCGCTCGTTACGCTCGGGTTGACCCAGCTCATGAACTTCGCGTTCATTCTGCCGTTCCGGCATGCGGGGCTGGCATTGGCGATCGGCCTGGGCGCGTGCATCAATGCGGCGCTGCTGCTGCGGGGCCTGCGCCGCCGCGACATCTACGCTCCGCAGCCGGGCTGGCCCGTGTTCCTGTTCAAGCTCGCGATCGCGGTATACGCCATGGCCGCGGTGCTGTGGATTGCCACCGGCAGCGACGCTACCTGGCTCGTCATGGGCGGCGCCGCGCGCGCCGCGTATCTGGTCTGGGTGGTGCTGCTTGGCGCCGCCACCTACTTCGCGGCGCTATGGCTGCTCGGTTTCCGGATCGCGGATTTTTCAAAACGCGGGGCGGAATGACCTTGTAGCGCCCGATGTTATTGAGGGAAACTGCTTGTCCGTCACAACGGCAAGCGGTAGATTCCTCAATCCGGTTTCCCGGGCCGAAAGGTTGCTGTTGTCGGGCCATGAGAAGAGCACCCATGAATAGACAGGAGAGCACCCATGAATAGACGAGCATTCATCAAGACATCGGTTGCGTTGCCCGCCGCGGTTGCGGTTTCGGGCCTGCCGCGGATAAGCACGGCGTCTACACCCGGCCCATGGAGGGTGTTCGAGGTGACGACCAGCGCCGAGATTCTCCAGCCGGCCGGCGCGACGCGGGTGTGGCTACCGGTGCCGCTCACGGCCGATACTGCCTACCAGAAGGGCCTCGGTAACAGCTGGAGCGCAGAGGGTGGAAATGTCAGCTACTCGCAGGACGTGAAATACAGCATGGGCATCGTCCACGCGGAGTTTCCCGGGTCGGCGCAGAACCCGAAGCTGGTCCTGGTCAGCCGCTTTGCGACCCGGGATCGCGCAGTTGACCTTTCCAGGCCCGGTGGCGCGTCGAAGGAAGACCCCGCAACGCTCAGGCTCAATCTTCAAGCGACCGAGCTCATTCCCACCGACGGCATCGTGCGCGACACGGCGCAGGACATCACCAAGAGCGCCGGGACGGACGTCGACAAGGCGCGCGCGATCTACGAATGGGTGGTGGACAACACCTTCCGCGACCCGAAGGTGCGTGGCTGCGGCTGGGGCGACATCAAGACCATGCTCGAGACGCGCAACTTCGGCGGCAAGTGCGGTGACCTCAATGCGATGTTCGTGGGTCTCTCCCGCTCGGTTGGCATCCCGGCGCGCGACGTGTATGGCGTGCGGGTGGCGCGATCCCAGCATGGATATGCGAGCCTGGGCGTCGGCACGGAAAACGTGACCCGGGCGCAGCATTGCCGCGCCGAGTTCTACGCGCAAGGTCGCGGCTGGATCCCGGTGGACCCGGCCGATGTGCGCAAGGTCGTGCTGGAGGAGCCGCCGGGCAACCTCGCGCTCAATAGCGAGAAGGTCGTCGCCGCACGCAAACGGCTGTTCGGGAGCTGGGAAATGAACTGGCTCGCCTACAGCTACGCGCACGATGTGCGGCTGCCGGGTTCCAACGGGGCGAAGATCCCGTACTTCATGTATCCGAATGGTGAGACTTCGGAAGGACGGCTGGATCAGCTCGATCCAGATACTTTCAAGTACACCCTCACCGCGCGCGAGCTGAAAATCGCGTAGTTTGTGGCCACGGCGGTGTGTCCCCGGACACGCCGCCGCTGCGCATGTTCCCGATGATTTCGTTCCTGCAAATGGCGTTGCTGTGCCTGACGGTCCTTGCCGCGGCCCCATCCGGCGCTGCCGACCTCAAGCCATGGTCGGGAGGCCCCACGCCGGGACTCGAGCTGCGGGAGCTTGACGGACGCGTGCACCGACTTGCCGACTACCGCGGCAGGGTGGTGCTGGTGAACTTCTGGGCGACGTGGTGCGTGCCATGTCGTGACGAGATGCCCTCAATCCAGCGCCTGAAGGAAAAACTGGGGGGCAGGCCGTTCGAGGTGCTTGCCGTCAACCTGGATGAGCCCGAAGCGCGCGTGAGGAAGTTCCTCACCCAGATGAAGGTGGATTTCACGGTCCTGCTCGATCCTGAGAAAAAAGTGGCTCAGGCATGGGCAGCGCGCATCCTGCCGGCGAGCTTCGTCATCGGGCCCGACGGCAGGATCCGCTACAGCCTGGTGGGCGATCTCGACTGGGACGACGATTTGGTCGTCAGTCGCCTTTCTGCGCTCCTGCCGACCAATAAATTGAATAAGTGATTGAGTGACTGAGTGGACAATTGATTTGTCACTCGGGAATCCAGTCACTCAATCACTCAGAGTTCGTAGCTGGAACCTTCACCCTTCAACGTCGCGTCCACCACAGCGCGCGTGAGTCGCGGCGAGAACAGCTCCATGAAGTCGTAGGCGAACCCGCGCAGCGTGGTACCGCGCCGCACGGCGATGCGCGTCGTCATGGTGCCGAACAGGTGCCCGATATCGGCTGCGCGCAAGAGCAGGTCGCGCTTTTCATCGAAAGCCACCGCGGCAATGATGCCGATCCCGAGCCCCAGTTCCACGTAGGTCTTGATCACGTCGGAGTCGACCGCGGAGAGCACGATATCGGGCGCAAGGCCCTGCGCCCGGAACGCATCGTCGATGTGGCTGCGCCCGGCGAAAGCGGGATCGTAGGTGATGATCGGGTATTGCGCGAGCATCTCGAGCGTGATGCGTTGTTCCTTCAGGAGGGCATGCTTCGCGGGCACGACCACGCAATGCCGCCATTGGTAGCCGGCCAGCGCGAGCAGCTTCGGATACTGGTCGAGTGCCTCGGTGGCGATCGCGATATCGGCCTCTCCCGCGAGCACCATCTCCGCGAGCTGCGGCGGACTGCCCTGCTTGAGCGTCAGGCGCACGCTCGGGTAGCGCTGCTTGAAGGCGCTCACCACCTTGGGTAGTGAGTAACGCGCTTGAGTATGGGTGGTGGCGATCGTAAGCGTGCCCGCAGCCTGATCCCGGAACTCGCGCGCGACTTGCCTCAGATTGTCGGCGTCCTGCAGGATGCGCTCGGCGATGCCGAGGATGGCGCGGCCGGGCTCCGTCACGTCGACGACTCGCTTGCCATTGCGTACCAGGATGTCCACGCCCAGCTCATCCTCCAGCTGCCGGATCTGCTTGCTGATGCCCGGCTGGGAGGTATGGAGCGCTTCCGCGGCCTCTGACAGATTGAGGCGCCGCTTGGCGACTTCCCTCAAATAACGTAATTGCTGTAATTTCATGGAGTTAGTATATATAAATAATACTTATTATAATCTAACACGATATTCTTTTACAGTATAACAAGCCGTCGCTACCATGCACACCTCGCGGATTTCACTGGGAGAGTGCGATGTACCGGTACGACGAGATCGACCAGAGGCTGGTGGATGAGCGGGTCGCCCAGTTTCGCGACCAGACCCGGCGATTTCTCGCTGGCCAGCTCTCGGAAGATGACTTCCGGTCGCTGCGGTTGCGCAACGGGCTCTACATCCAGCGCTACGCGCCGATGCTGCGCGTGGCGATCCCGTACGGGCTGCTGACGTCGCGCCAACTGCGAACGCTCGCCTACATCGCCCGCAAGTGGGACCGCGGCTACGGGCACTTCAGCACGCGGCAGAACCTGCAGTTCAACTGGCCCAGGCTCGAGGACGCGCCCGACATACTGGCCGAGCTTGCCCGGGTGCAGATGCACGCGATCCAGACCAGCGGCAATTGCGTGCGCAATATCACCACCGACCACTTCGCCGGGATCGCGCGCGACGAGATCGTGGACTCCTTCGTGTGGTGCGAGTTGCTGCGCCAGTGGTCCACCTTCCACCCTGAGTTCTCCTTCCTGCCGCGCAAGTTCAAGATCGCAGTGAATGGCGCTGAAGCCGATCGCGCCGCTGTTTTCCTCCACGATATCGGGTTGCAGGCGGTGCGCGACACCGCGGGCGAGGTGGGCTTCCGCGTGATCGTCGGCGGCGGCATGGGGCGCACGCCCATCATCGGCCACGTGATGCAGGAGTTCCTGCCGTGGCCGCACCTCCTCACCTACGTCGAAGCCGTGCTGCGCGTCTACAACCGCTACGGCCGGCGCGACAACATCCACAAGGCGCGCATCAAGATCCTGGTGAAGGCGTTGACGCCAGAACGATTTCGCGAGGAGGTCGAAGCCGAATGGGCGTCCCTCAAGAACGGTCCTTCCACGTTGACCGAGGAAGAAGTGCGCCGCGTGCAAGGGCAATTTACGCGTCCAGCCTACGCTGAGCTACGTGGTGACGATGCTGGCTATGCCGCGCATCTGGCCGCCGAGCCCGCCTTCGGCGCGTGGGCGAAACGCAATGTCCACCCGCACAAGGTGCCGGGCTATGCGGCGGCAACGCTGTCATTGAAGAAGACCGGCGTGCCGCCGGGGGATGCCACCGCAGACCAGATGGATGCCGTGGCGGATCTCGCCGACCGCTACAGCCTGGGCGAGCTGCGGGTGTCCCACGAGCAGAATCTCATCCTTGCCGACGTGCGCCAGGCGGGGCTGCATGCGCTGTGGCAGGAAGCGAAAGCGCTGGGCCTTGCAACGCCCAACACTGGGCTCCTCACCAACATCATCGCCTGCCCGGGCGGCGATTTCTGCTCGCTCGCCAACGCCAAGTCGATCCCGGTGGCACAGGCGATCCAGGAGCGATTCGACCGCCTGGATTACCTCCATGACATCGGCGAGCTTGATCTCAACATTTCCGGCTGCATGAATTCGTGCGGCCATCACCACGTCGGACACATCGGCATCCTCGGCGTGGACAAGAACGGCGAGGAGTGGTACCAGATTTCAATCGGCGGCAACCAGGGGCTCACCCGCGCCGGCGCGCCGGCGGCGCTGGGCAAGGTGATCGGACCGTCCTTCGCGCGCGAGCAGATTCCCGACGTGATCGAGAAGCTGATCGGAGTCTATCTCGACCAGCGCGAAAGCGAGGAAGAACGCTTCGTCGATGTCGTGTGGCGCACCGGAATCGAACCCTTCAAGGAGCGTGTCTATGGCGGTCATCATCAAAGGCATGAACGTCGTCAGCGATCCCTGGCAACGGCTTGAGTTGAGCGCCGACGGCAGCCTGCCGCCGGTGCCGCCCTCGGGCGACATCATCGTGCCGCTCGCCATGTGGCAGCGCCTGCGCGAAGGCCTGCTCGTCCGCCCCGGCCGGCTCGGCGTGTGGCTCGACAGCAACGAGGAGCCCGCGGCAATCGCGAAGGATTTGCGGCTGTTTGGCGTCGTGGCGGTGAACTTCCCGAAAGTCACCGATGGACGCGGCTATTCCATCGCATTCCTGCTGCGGGAGCGCTACGGCTGGAAGGGCGAGTTGCGCGCGTTTGGAGACATCTGGCGCGACCAGCTCTTCTTCCTCGCAGGCTGCGGCTTCAATTCGTTCGCGCTGCGCGAGGGCGAGGATCCGCGCGAGGCGCTCGCGGCATTCGGCGATTTCAGCGAGACCTACCAAGGCTCGGTTGCGCGACCGCAGCCTCTTTTCCGCCGGCGTCATCTCTCATCGCCCGACGGCATGGAGTGGTCTTAGGAATTTGTCGGAGCAGAGACCGATAAATTCCTCAAGCTAAACCGCTACCGGACGGCGGCGGCCGAAGCAGGCGTCTTGCTGACGCAAAGCGGCGTCGCACGGTCGCAAGGGTCGCGCCGCGCGTTAGCTGCCGCGCGCTCTGAGTCGGAACAGAAAGCGCAACGACAGTACGCCCAGGAGTAATCAGGCAGGCGCCGGTCCGCTGGACCAGTTCTTCCAAAACACGCTACAATTCAAGCTTTTAGTCACGATCCCGGCTTGGTTGTATGCGACTCACGCGCGGCATTCCTGCCGCAGCCGCGGGCCCGTCCGCGCTCACCATAGGCAATTTCGACGGCGTGCATCTCGGCCACCAGGCCATGCTGGCCGAGTTGAGGCGCGCGGCCGGGCGTCTCGGCGTGCCCGCCTGTGTGCTCACGTTCGAGCCGCATCCCCGCGAGTTCTTCGCCCCCGACAAGGCGCCGACGCGGCTTACTTCTCTGCGCGAAAAGCTGGAGTTGCTGGCAGACTGCGGCATCGAGCGGGTCCACCTCTGCCGCTTCGACTACCGTTTCGCCCAGATCAGTGCTGAGGAATTCATCGAGCGCGTGATCGCGCGCGGGCTGGGGGCGCGCTGGCTCCTGGCGGGCGATGATTTCCGGTTCGGGGCGCGGCGCGCCGGCGACCTCGTCATGCTGAAGCAGCATGCGCCCCGCCTCGGGCTGGAAGTTTCCGCGATGGCGAGCGTCATGCAGGATCGGGAACGGGTGTCGAGCACCGCGGTGCGCAAGGCGCTCGCCGCCGGCGAGCTCGCGCGCGCGGAACGGCTGTTGGGCCGCGCCTATTCGATCAGCGGCCGCGTGGTGCGGGGCGACGGGCTGGGGCGAAAACTCGGATTCCCCACGGCCAACGTGCAGATGAAGCACAACCGCCCGCCGCTGGGCGGCATCTTCGCCGTGCGGTTGCACGGCGCCGCGGCCGGGCCGCTGCGGGGCGTGGCGAGCCTGGGCGTGCGCCCGACAGTGAGGCAGCAAGGGACGCCGGTGCTCGAAGTGCACGCGCTCGATTTTGAAGGCGACCTCTACCGCCGCCACGTGCGAGTGGAGTTCCTGAACAAGTTCCGGGACGAAGAAAAGTACGCCGACCTGGCGACGCTGACGCGCAAAATCGCGCTCGATGTCGAGAACGCAAGAGCCTACTTTAGCCGCCAAGACGCCAAGGCGCCCAGTAACGCGGGTGTTAAGTTTTGAGTGTCAAGTGTCAAGTTGAGCGTAGCGAACTCAGCATTCAACACTCAGCACTCAACACTGACTTACTTCGATGGCTGATTACAAGAAGACGCTGAATCTTCCGGACACCCGGTTCCCGATGCGCGGCGATCTCGCGAAGCGCGAGCCGCTGATGCTGAAGAGCTGGCAGGAGCGCAGGTTCTACGAGCGCATCCGCGCGGCGCGCCGCGGGGCGCCGCGCTTCGTCCTGCACGACGGGCCGCCGTACGCCAACGGCGACATCCACATCGGGCACGCGGTCAACAAGATTCTCAAGGACATCATCGTCAAGTTGAAGACCCTGTCGGGATTCGATGCGCCGTATGTGCCGGGCTGGGACTGCCACGGCATGCCGATCGAGGCGCAGATCGAGAAGGAGCATGGCAAGAACCTGCCGATCCAGGATACCCAGCGCCTGTGCCGGGCCTACGCGACCGAGCAGATCGAGCGGCAGAGGCGGGACTTCATCCGCCTCGGCGTGCTGGGCGACTGGGACCGTCCGTACCTCACCATGGCCTACCAGAACGAGGCCGACGAGATCCGTGCGCTGGGCATGCTGCTGAAGAGGGGCTATATCTACCGGGGGCTGAAGCCCGTGAACTGGTGCTTCGACTGCGGCTCGGCGCTCGCCGAAGCCGAGGTCGAGTACGAGGACCGAGCCGACATCGCCATCGACGTCGGTTTCCCGATCTTCGATGAAGATCGGGAAAAAATAAAACGAGCATTTGCTCTCGACAATCTTCCAAAGGAGCCCATCTACGCCGTGATCTGGACGACGACTCCCTGGACGCTCCCCGGCAACCAGGCGCTCAACGTTCATCCCGGGCACATCTATAACCTGGTGCAGACCGAGCGCGGGCTGCTGATCCTGGCTGCTGACCTGCGCGAGGCCTGCCTCGACCGTTACGGGCTCAAGCAGCGCGCCATCCTCGGCGAATGCAAGGGGACGGCGCTCGAGCATGTCGAATTCAGGCACCCGTTCTACGAGCGCCGTTCTCCCGTTTATCTCGGCGAGTACGTGACGCTCGACACCGGAACCGGCATCGTGCACTCGTCGCCGGCGTACGGCGTGGAGGACTTCGACTCGTGCCGCCGCTACGGCATGAAGGACGAGGAGATGCTCACGCCGGTAATGGGCGACGGCAAATTCGCGTCCACTCTCCCGCTCTTTGGCGGAATGATGATCTGGAAAGCCAATCCGGCGATCGTGCGGACCCTGGATGAGCGGAGTGTGCTCTTTGCGCGGGACAACAACCACGTGCACAGCTACATGCACTGCTGGCGCCACAAGACACCGGTGATCCTGCGCGCCACCGTGCAGTGGTTTGCCGGCATGGATGACGTGCCCGGATACAACGGCGTGAAACCTAAGGAAACGCTGCGCGCCACCGCGCTGCGCGGCATCGAGGCCACGGAGTTCTACCCGGCCTGGGGCAAGGCGCGGCTGCACGGGATGATCGCCAATCGCCCAGACTGGACGCTGTCGCGCCAGCGCCAGTGGGGGGTGCCGATGCCGTTCTTCATTCACCAGGAGACGGGCGCGCTTCATCCGCGCACGCTGGAGCTCCTCGAGCTGGTCGCGCTGCGCGTGGAGCGGGGCGGCATCGAGGCCTGGCAAGCGCTCGAGGCGAAAGAGCTGCTCGGAGCCGACGCGGCTCAGTATGAGAAAGTGAAGGACACGCTGGATGTCTGGTTCGATTCCGGCTCGACGCATTACACCGTGATGCGCGGCTCGCACCGGGCTGACACGGCATTCCCCGCGGACCTTTATCTCGAGGGCTCGGACCAGCACCGCGGCTGGTTTCACTCCTCGCTGCTCGTCGCCTCCATGATGGACGGGGTGCCGCCGTACCGGGGGCTGCTGACCCACGGCTTCGTCATCGACATGGAAGGTCGCAAGATGTCGAAGTCGCGCGGTACCGGCATGTCACCGCAGGAGATCATTGGCACGCTGGGAGCGGACATACTCCGCTTGTGGGTCGCGAGCACTGACTATTCGGGCGAGCTGAACCTCTCCAACGAGATCCTGAAGCGCGTGGTGGAGTCCTACCGCCGCATCCGCAACACGCTGCGCTTTCTCCTGGCGAACCTGGCGGATTTCGAGCTGGCGCGCGATGCGCTGCCGGTGGATGACTGGCTGGAGATCGACCGCTACGCATGGGTGATGATGCATGACCTGCAGAGGGACCTCGTGCCCGCCGGGCCCGGCGCCGGAAGTCCCGCATCGCCCGGTCATTACGGAGCCTACGAATTTCATCTCGTCGCGCAGAAGCTGCAGACTTTCTGCTCCGAGGACCTTGGGGGCTTTTATCTCGACATCCTCAAGGACCGTCTCTACACTACGCCCGCCCATTCGCGCGCGCGGCGCTCCGCGCAAAACGCGCTTTTCCACATCACGCAGTCGCTCACCCGGCTGCTCGCGCCCATCCTCTCCTTCACTGCGCAGGAAGCGTGGGAGTTGCTGGTGGGGGGCGACGCCAGCGTGTTCGAGCAGGCCTG
>Ga0180062_1000057_pt1 | contig 18780 bp, 17 predicted proteins | sample EasRivT45_16_10D_FD_121775 | JGI IMG/M metagenome (GOLD analysis project Ga0180062, IMG submission 121775) | Soil microbial communities from meander-bound floodplain in the East River, Colorado, USA - East River metaG ERMLIBT45_16_10D | ecosystem: Environmental > Terrestrial > Soil > Floodplain ... | reverse complement strand
CGTGCGCTACTTAACATTTCTTGCTTCGAGGTTGCGATTTCGCTGAGGCCAAACGATTCGCAGGTGAACTTACTCGATGTATCCCGATCGGCGGCTTTGGCTAGGAGCGCGTCGCTGTGTGCCGCCTCCTCGGGCAGGAGGAAAGTCCTGCTTATTGCCGACTCTATGCGTGAGGCAACGCGGATCCGGAATAGGTGTTTGCTCGTGGCCGATGAATCCAATAAACTGCAGATCAAACAGGTACTAAGAACACAATAGTAGAGAAGCGCTCAAGAGTCGCGCTATGAGGTTCTGCTGTTGGAATTTGTTGAAAGAGGGCACGCCGTGAACGTCAGAGCATGGTCAGCCGCAGCACTGGTCGGTTTGGCGCTGGGCTTGGGAGGATGCAGTGGCAATCCGCCGGTAGTCGAGCCTGGGCCGCGGATTGCTACACCTTATCTTATCGGTCCGGGCGACACACTCAACATCGTCGTGTGGCGCAGTCCGGAACTGTCCTTGGTCGTTCCGGTGCGACCCGACGGAAAGATCACCACGCCGCTGGTGGAAGACCTGCAAGCGAGCGGCAAGACCCCGAACCAGCTCGCCCGGGATATTGAGCAAGTCCTTACTCGCTACGTGCAGACTCCCGTAGTCACGGTCATCATCACGACGTTCGGCGGCGCCTACAGCCAGCAGATTCGCGTGATCGGCGAGGCAGCCAAGCCCCAGGCATTGCCCTACCGCGAAAGAATGACGCTCCTGGATGTCATGATTGCAGTGGGCGGCATCACCGATTTTGCGGCCGGCAACCGGGCGAGCATCCTGCGCACCGAGGGCGGCAAGACTCACCAGTTCAGGGTGCTGTTGACGGATCTCATCAGGGGCGGTGATCTGTCGGCTAACGTCGAGATGCGCCCCGGTGATGTTCTGGTCATTCCGCAGAGCTTCTTTTAACCCCGGGTATGAAAATTGCTTTGGCCCTCGGGCTCAGTTGATCCGCGCCTGAGGGAAAACACCGGAGGAGTCAAGCGTGCACGAGTTGGCCGACCTACTACTTACTCATCTGAAGGCCATATGGCGCTACCGCTGGTACGCCGTTGTTTCTGCGTGGCTCATTGCGTCAGGCGGCTGGACCGTTATCTACCTGATACCGGATCGCTACCAAGCTTGGGCGCGGGTCTACGTGGACACCCAGTCGATGTTGCGGCCCCTGTTGTCCGGCTTGGCAGTGCAGCCTAACGTCGATCAGATGGTCTCTATGATGAGCCGAACGCTGGTCAGCCGCGCGAATGTGGAGAAGGTGATCCGCATGACGGACCTCGATGTCGGTCTCGAGACGCCCGACGATAGAGAGAAGCTGGTCGCGCACCTTTCCAGAGAGCTCTACGTCAGAAGCGCGGGCCCCGGAAAACTGAACACAAATCTGTACACCATCGCTTATTCCGACCGGAACCCCGACCTGGCAAAGCGGATCGTACAGTCGCTGCTGACGATATTCATGGAAGGCCCTACCGGCGACAAGCGCATGGACTCAGATTCGGCGCGGGACTTCATCGACGAACAGCTCAAGGGCTATGGCGAGAAACTCGTCGCCGCGGAACACGCGGTCACGGAGTTCAAGCGCCGGCACCAGGGGCTGATGCCCGGCGAGGGACGTGGCTACTATGCGCGGCTGAGTGACGCCAGGATTGCTCTGAGGCAGGCCACCCTGGCGCTCAGGGAAGCCGAGAATTCCAGAGACGCCATCAAGAGGCAGCTTGCGGGTGACAAGATTGGGGCTTACTCGGAGCTTGACGCCCGCATTCGCGCCCTTGAGCAGAAGCTCGACGGACTGCGCCTCATCTACACTGAGCAGCATCCTGATATCGTCGCCATCGTTCGGATCATTGCCCAATTGAAGGAGCAGAAGGCGGCGGAGGACAAGATGGAGAAACCCCCCTCCGCCGCGCGCCAGGGACCGGTGTACCAGCAGTTGACGGTTGCCCTGGCGTCGGCCGAAGCGAACGTGGCCGCCATGAGGGCCCGGGTAACGGAGTACGACTTTCGTTACAATGAGCTGCAAGCGGTAGCCGATGCCTTGCCCCAGATCGAGGCGGAGCACGCGCAGCTTACCCGGGACTACGAAGTGATCAAGAGTCGCTACGACAAGCTGCTGGAGCGGCGTGAATCGGCCCAGATTTCGGGAGATGTGGAAGCGAGCAACGCCGTGATGGGATTTCGCGTCATCGATCCGCCCCGAGTGCCTCAGACTCCCAGTGCGCCGAATCGTCCCCGGCTTATGTCGCTAGTCCTGCTCGCTGCGGTCGGGGGCGGACTTGGAATCGCTTTTCTGCTGAGCCAGCTCAGACCCACGTTTGGTGATGAGCGCCGGTTGAAAGAGGTGAGCGGCATGCAAGTGCTGGGAACCATCGCCATGGAGTGGACCGACGAGCAGAGCAGGCGCCGCACCCGGGGATTATTCGCTTTCGTCCTTTCGTTCCTGAGCCTCATTTCGGCGTACGCCGCAATCATGGCCTCGCTCATGATGACGGTCTCGAGGGTCTAGCATGAGCATCATTGAAAGAATGGCGGAACTGCTTGGATCGGTTCCCCAAACTCACCAGAAACCTTCTGCGGCAGGTGAGGGAGCCGATACCCAGGAGCGGGACCTGATCGAGCGGGTTGCAGGCAACCTGAGTCGCCGCCCCAATCTCCCTGGGGAGAAGGGACTTGCGGGGGATCCCCGGGCCAGGGACAGGTCCGCGCGTCCCATTGGCAGGCCTGCACGAACTCACAAGGTTGATCGGGACCGGCTGCGACGGCAGAGCATGATCGCGCCCGACGGCGAACGCACCCTGATCGCGGAGAGCTTCCGGCGCGTCAAGCGGCAGATCCTGGCGAACGTAGCTAACCCCAAGCCGGGTGCGCCGCCGCCTAATCTCGTGCTGGTGACGAGCGCCCTGCCAGGGGAGGGCAAGACGTTTTGCGCGGTCAATCTTGCGATCAGCATCGCTCTGGAAATGGACCGCACCGTGCTGCTCGTGGACGCGGATGTCGCCAAGCCGTCCGTTCCACAAGCGCTCGGTCTGGAGCCGGGAAAGGGATTGATGGACGTGCTGCTCGATCGCAGGATCGACCCGGCGGAGGTGCTGCTGAAGCTCGATATCGGCAAGCTCACGCTCATGCCTGCCGGCACCGCGCAAAAGCACGCCACCGAGCTGCTGGCGAGCGATGCGATGCGTGAGCTACTTCATGAAATGGCCGAGCGCTACCACGACCGTATCATCATCTTTGATTCCCCGCCGCTCCTCGCTGCAAGCGAGGCCGGCGTCCTGGCGAGCCAGGTGGGGCAAATCGTCGTGGTGGTAGAAGCGGGCAAGACCTCCGAAGGCGTGCTCAAGGATGCGCTGGGCCGTATCGATTCGAGCAAGGTTACCGGCTTGCTCCTCAACAAGGGCGAAATCCCCGGCCTCGGATACGGCTACGGCTACGGCTACGGCGGCCATGGCTAGGGGGCGAGGCGGCGCGCAGCGGACATTACTGGCAAGCCTCGGCGACGGCGTTTCGTGCCGTTACCTGCTGCGGTTTCTTTCGCTGTTTGTCCTGCTCGCCTGCCCGGCTTGGGCTGCCCGGTGGGACATCGTTCCCACACTTTCGGTCGTGGAAACCTATACCGATAATGTATCTCTGCTGCCGGACGCGTCGAAGGCGAGTGATTGGGTCACGCAGGTCATCCCGGGAATCTCGATCGCGGCCACCGGAGACCGGTTGCGACTCAAAGCTAACTACGCTCCCGAAGTCACTTACTATGCTCGTGGACAGGAAGACAATCAGGTATTCAATCGAGGAAACGCGCTCGGCGTTGCCGAACTCGCGAAACAGCTCCTGTTTGTCGAGGCCGGTGCCGGTGTCGATCAATATGACGTTTCGCCCCGGGGCCCCGTCACGACAAGCAACGTTAATGTGACCGGAAACCGCGCCACGGTCGCAAATTATTTTGCAAGTCCCTATGTTCGACGCGTTGGGGCGTACATCCAGGCCGAGGCGCGGTTTACTTACAGCGGGGTGAGATCCAACGATACGCCAGAATTGTCGAATAGCGAGGCAGACCGCATCAATCTGCGGCTGGCAAACGGCCCTGCATTTAAGGTGCTCACGTGGGACCTTGCCTATACCAGGGAGAACATCCACTACGAGGAGACTTCGCAGGACACTGAAATTGAGGTGATTAGTGCGAACGCGCGGCGACTGATCACCTACACCGTTGGGCTGACGGCACAAGTAGGCTACGACTACTATAAGCGCGGAGTTCTCGTGCCGGCATCGGAAGGGGTCTCGTGGAGCGCAGGACTCGATTGGACGCCGTCGCCGCGCACGCGTCTTGCGGCGGCCGGTGGTCAACGGTTCTACGGCGAATATTACCTCTTCGATTTCAAACACCGCACGCGCCTCACGACGTGGGGCGCCAGCTACAGCCAGAACGTCACGACCACGCGCTCGGAGTTCTTCATTCCGGCGACGACGAGCACGAGCGGATATCTGGACACTTTGTACTCGTCACGATTCCCCGATCCGGTGGAACGGCAGAAGGTGGTGGAAGAATTCATCGCCCGGACGGGACTTCCGCCGAGCCTGGACTCTCCAGTCAACTTCTTCACCACCCAGTTGTTTCTCGCAAAAAGGTGGCAGGTATCGACCGGTTTTTTGGGGGTCAGAAACGTTTTGATCGCTAATGTGTTTGGTGAAGACAGAGAAGTCCTGGCTGGCGACTTGCTGTTGCCCAACGCGCCCAACGCAACCAAACAGACGGGGACGAGCCTGGTGTGGAATTGGCGTATGACGGTGCAGACGACCTTGAACCTGAACGGTGCCTACAGCCGTATCGAAACTCCCTTTGTCAGCCAAATCGATCGCCATACCCGCGTCGGGATGGTTCTCACCCGGCAATTCCAACCCCGGCTTTTCGGCTCTCTGGGTTACCGCTGGCGGCAGAATGACTCAAACTTTGTCGATTCCAGCTACACGGAAAATGCCGGATTCGCGAGCCTTCAATTGCGGTTCTGACGCTTCATGTACGAAGCTTATTATCATTTGCAGGCCAAGCCGTTTCAGCTGAGCCCCGATCCCCGCTTTTTCTACTCCAGCAAGGGCCACCGCCGCGCCATGGCCCACCTGGTGTACGGCGTGCATCAGGGCGAGGGATTTATCGTCATCACGGGGGATATCGGCGCAGGCAAGACGATGTTGGCGTGCACGCTTGCCGGCAAGCTGGCGTCGGGAAACCTCGTGCTGGCTCAAGTCGTGAATACTCAGTTGATGGCCGATGACATGGTGCGAACGGTGGCCGCAGCATTTGGTCTACCCCACGACAGCAGCAAGGCGGTGTTGCTCAATCGAATGGAGCAGTTTCTGCTCCTGTGCCACAGGCAAGGAAAGCGAGCGCTGTTGATAGTGGACGAGGCGCAAAACCTTCCCGCGGCATCCGTGGAAGAACTCCGGATGCTTTCAAACTACGTGAGCGCCACCAAGCCCCTTCTTCAGACCTTCCTTTTGGGCCAGCCGGAATTTCGCAAGACACTGCAGAGTCCCGAAATGGAGCAACTCCGGCAACGAGTCATTGCCTCCTGTCACTTGGGACCGTTGGACAGCACGGAGACAGAAGCCTATATCGTGCACCGACTTCAGACCGTTGGCTGGCAGCGCGATCCCTCGTTTAGCAAGGACGCCTTTGCTGCCATTCATCAGTTCACTGGCGGTATTCCGCGCAAGATCAACGTACTGTGCGACCGCCTTTTGCTGTTGGGCCGCCTGGAAGAATTGCATGCATTCACCGCTAAGGAGGTCGCCGAGGTGATGGAAGAGCTGCCGCAGCATGCGCCTGTGAATCTCGGGGTCAGCCTGGACAGGGGGAGATAACGCCATCATGTTTTCGAGGGTGTCTGTTGGAGTACATCAACGATTACAACCTGGGCTCGACCTTTATCCACTCCACCTGCTGCTGAATGGTTTGGGCCCTTGATCCCATCCAGGCGGCAAGCCATATCCCGAGCGCAACACCGGCAACATCGAGCGCGATGTCGGTGAGAGACGCAAAGCGACCGGGCACGAACGACTGATTCCATTCGTCTAACACGCCGCAGGCCGACGCAATCACGCACGCGCCAAATGCGGCTGCACTCGGGGTGCGCAGCCACGCACCGAGCGCCCAGCGCCACGCCAGCGTGAGGGCAGCGTAGGCTGGAACATGCAAGGCGTTCTGCACCGATGGCGGCACCCAATAGAGCAGGCGATAGAATGCCGGGTCATCGGGCAACGGTGTTCCGGGCTGAGATGAGAGCCAGTAGAGCAACGCCACGAAAGCCAGCGGCACGACGACGTGTAACCTGCGTGGCCTCAGGCGGACACAATGTGCTACCAGTGCGTGAAGGTTCATGAAGCGGTTCAATATTAGAATCGAGGCGGTAAGCGTACTACTAATAGCGCATGCATTATTTCCGATCAACGCAAATCGAGGTTTGCAAAGATGACTGATTTCCAGGGCGTAGTCGCCGTCGTTGGCCTGGGATACGTTGGCTTGCCGCTTGCCGTCGAGTTTGGCAAGAAGCGCAAGACCATCGGCTTCGACCTGTCGCAAGCGAAGGTCGAGAATTACCGCCAATGCATTGATTCGACCGGCGAGGTGTCGAGCGAAGACTTGCGCGCGGCGAAGCAGCTCACCGTGTCGACCGATCCGGCAGTGCTCGCGCAAGCCGATTTCATCATCGTCGCAGTGCCGACGCCAGTGGATCTCGCGCACCAGCCTGATCTCGCCGCGCTCTCGGGCGCTAGCGAGTCGGTTGGCAAACACATGAAAAGCGGCGCGATCGTCGTTTACGAGTCAACAGTCTATCCCGGGGCCACCGAGGAGGTATGCGTTCCGATCCTGGAAAAAGCCTCGGGAAAGCGGTGGAAGCGGGATTTTCACGTTGGCTACTCACCCGAGCGCATCAATCCCGGCGACAGGGAGCACACGCTCACCAGAATCGTCAAGGTGGTAGCTGGGGACACCCCGGAAACACTCGAGAGAGTCGCTGCGCTTTACCAAAGCGTTGTTACCGCCGGGGTATTCCGGGCGTCGAGTATCAAGGTCGCCGAGGCCGCCAAGGTTATCGAGAACACTCAGCGTGATCTCAATATCGCACTGATGAATGAACTCGCCATCCTGTTTGACCGGTTGGGCATCGACACGCTGGAAGTACTGCAGGCCGCGGGCACCAAATGGAATTTCCTGCCCTTCCGGCCTGGCTTGGTCGGCGGTCACTGCATAGGGGTCGACCCCTACTACCTGACGCATAAGGCGGAAATGATTGGCTATCACCCGCAGATAATTCTGGCGGGGCGGCGCATCAACGACGGCATGGGCAAGTTGATCGCCGAGCAGACTGTCAAGCACATGATCCGCAATGGCTCAAAGGTCCGGAGTTCGAGGGTGAACGTACTGGGATTGACCTTCAAGGAGAACTGCCCCGACATTCGCAATACGCGCGTGATAGACGTGATTCATGAGTTGAAGTCTTACGGCGTTGAGGTCCACGTTCACGACCCCGTGCCAGATGCCGGAGAAGCGCGCCATGAGTATGGTCTTGAGCTCGAGTCCTGGGAGGCATTGCCGCGCGCCGATGCCCTGGTGGTGGCGGTGCCGCATCGTCAGTTCCTCGCACGGCCGATCGCCGACTATCTCACCAAGGTGGTAGAGCAGGGCTGTTTCATCGACGTCAAGAGCCAATTCGACATCGCGGCATTGCGGGAAGCAGGGCTCACGGTCTGGCGGTTGTGACGGACGCGAAGCACTGGATTCGACGATCGCGGTCGAGGGTCGGGGCCCAACCGGTGCCAAGGCCAAGTCCGCTTCGCTAGCCCGGCTACGAAACGCAGCCCTTATGGTCTGGTCGGCCTCGCCGTGTTGATTGTCGCATCGTCACCGGCGAAAACCGGACATATGCCCGGTCTATGGCCCACAGCCGTCTGGAACGCCCCCTAAGCATCAATCAGTCCAGTATAATTTAAGTTCAATGCCTTACCGTGAGTTTCTCATATCATCTGTGAAGAAAAATTCGCATGTCCTAGCTACGATTGTGATGTTTTGATCGCTCCTCCCTCAGCAGTGCCCTATTTGTGGGTCGATTCGAATTAGTTAGCGTCTAAACCTCATTGACTGCTTTATAGTTGCAAGCATAGTTAGAATTCGCAAGATAGAGGTGGATCGGGCCCAGGCAAGCCGGCTGGAGCACGGCACAAGAACTGGGCATTCGTCGAATCAAACCTAGTGGAACAGTTCTTGGCACGAACATTGCAGCATTGCTGGCTCTGGTCCCGATCCTCCTTTGGCCGGCATCCCAGTACGAGGCAGGGTGATAGGGTCGAGGCTCTGAGCGCCATGCACGATGTAACACGGAAGGTCGAATTTTGAGGCCCCGTGTCTAGTGAACAGATGAAGTGAGCCGCGAAACGACCATGTCACCGGTATTGGATGCTTCGGTCCCAGTAAGGCCAGCCCACGGCGTTACACCGGTGCGCGCCGGCAACGGCGTTGAAACCATCGACGCGCGCATGCTCGTGCTACTGCGATGCGTACTTGCATTCTCTGCGCTGTTAGTGGTGGTGGCTGACCCGCCGAAAGTTAGCAGCTTGGTCGAATTGGCCTATTTCGGTGTCGGGGTGTACTTCGTGTACACCGCGCTTCTCGCCGCGATCGCGTATCGTCTGCAGTGGCCAGCGCCCCCCCGGACCCTGCACTGGGCGGACGTAGTCTTCTATTCCTTCCTGGTCGCGTTGACTGGCGGGACGAACAGCATTTTCTTCCTGTTCTTCTTCTATTCGATCATGGTTGCCTCTTTCTGCTGGGGATCCAGGGAAGGGATTCTGGTCACGGTTGCATCTTCCGTGCTGTTCGTTGCGGCTGGGCTAAGCTCTCGGGAATTGCACGGTCAAGACATCACGCTCGTACCCGCCGTATACCTCCTCATTTTCGGGTACCTGATTTCCTATTTCGGCGGATATGAGCGGCTGCTGCGGCGCAGGCTTGCACTACTGAGAGAGATTAACGACCTTTGGAATCCCCGCTTCGGGGTAGACCATACGCACGGAACCAACCTCGATCGATTGCTGGAATTCTATGGAGGCAAGTCCTGTGTCTTGGTATTGCGGTGTCCGACTCCGGCGCTGAACTACGTCATGTACAGCGCTTCCCGCGACAAGCCAGGGTATTCTTCAACGCCCAGCTATGTGGCCGAAAGCGCAGCCGGCGCATTTTTGCGCCTACCGGACTCGCTGGCGGCGTTCTACCATGGGCCAGCACGCTCTTGGTGGGGGAGATTGCGGGGCTATTCTGGATATGACTTCGAACTCGGGGCGCGGACAAATTCATTTATTGCTGACTGCGCAGCATGGGCCAACCTGCTCGATACGCAGGTGTTCGTCACGGTTCCTTATGTCCAGCGTGATGGGGCTTCTGGCAGAATTTTCCTGACCACGGATCACGGCGGTTTTACGCATGCGGACATCGATTTTCTGGCCCAGGTATCGGATGCGATGTCCACCGTCGTCGAAAATATGTCGCTCGTCGAGCAGCTCATTTCTAAAGCGGCGGAACACGAGCGTAACGCCATTTCCCGGGATCTGCACGACACGACGATTCAGCCCTACATCGGGATCAAGCTCGCGCTCGATGCCCTCTATCGCGAGGGAGGCACGGGCAACGCCCTCTCGCAGCGGATATCCGAACTGATCAACATGGCAGAAATGAGTATTCGAGACTTGCGACAGTATGCATCAACACTCAAGGACAAGGCGGCGATGCCAGGCGGGTTCCTGGTTACGGCCGTCAAGAATCAGGCCGAGCGAATGGGGCGATTCTACGGCGTAAATGTTGAGGTCACGAGCGATATCTCCCCGCGCTTACAGGGGAGGTTGGCGGCAGAGTCATATCAGATCATTGCGGAGGGCTTGAGCAATGTCTTGCGCCATACGGCCGCAAAGAAGGCGTTCGTGAATATCCTGTGCGAGAACTCTCACCTGCTTCTGAAAATCGGCAACGAGGCGGGAAACGGCGTGGGGGAACTCGCAAGCTTCACGCCACGCTCGATCAGTGAGCGGGTACAATTGTTGGGCGGAAGGACTTTCGTCGAGCAGCGCCAAGGCGGTCAGACCGTGGTCCACGTGACAATCCCGATGTAGATTACGCGAATTATTATGGATACAAAGATCCCAGTACCTATCCGAGTGCTCATCATCGATGACCACCGCAGCATTCTGTGGGGGCTCGAGCGGCTGATCGAGAGCGGAAAGCCGGCGATGCAAGTAGTCGGTACAGCGACCAACTGCGTAGACGCGCTTGATATGATCGAGGAGGCTGCTCCCGATCTGATCCTGCTGGATATTGGTCTCGGCAAGGAGAACGGGGTGGATGAGATACCCAAACTCCTGGCCCATTCGCATGCAAAAATCTTGGTGCTCACGGGGATAAGCGATGAATCGATCCACGACAAGGCGGTGCTCGCCGGCGCGAGCGGAGTCGTCGAAAAGGAAGCCTCTGCCGAGACTATCTTGGCGGCAATCCAGAAAGTTCACGAGGGGCAGTTGTGGTTGGATCGTGTAGCTACCGGCCGCATCTTCCTCGAGATGTCCCGTGACAGCGCCGCTCAGTCAGCCGATCCCGAGCGGGTGAAGATATCGAGCTTGACCGAAAGGGAACGGGAAATCGTTGGGATCGCGGCGACACATGCTGGGGCCAATGCCAAGGCGATTGCGGAGATGCTCTTCATCAGCGAGCACACGCTTCGGAACCATCTAACCTCTATTTACGACAAGCTCCAAGTCGCCAATCGGCTGGAACTGTTCGCGTACGCACACAAACACGGCCTTACGAAGGTGCCTTCCTCCAAGGCACCTATTCATCAGTAACGCCCCCGCGGCAGCATCACCTCGAGTCCATATCTTCTCCACACCCTACGCGGTTGATGGAGGGCGGCGGGAATTGCGTTTCGTCAATCAGCGCTCTCAATTGGGGTCTTGAATAGGACAATCCTCCTACTAATTGCGTAGGACTCTCATCCTGAGAGAGGCAAGGAGGAATCGCCCAGTGCCATAACCAAATCCTCCTACTAAAAGACAGTAGTTGCTGCTCACGCGCGTCTCAACGTGAACGATTACTCTTTGCGCATTGGTCCCGTGTCACACCGGGGGTCGCGCGGGGATGATCACAGAACAGCCAGAAAAACGAAGAGGCCAGCGGGTTCATACTACATTGCCGGTAATCCTGAAGAACGCGAAGGGAATTACGCGCGACGTCAGCGCGTCGGGCGTCTTCTTCTGGATATCGGATTTTGCCTGCATGCCCGGTGAGTTGATTGATTTTTGCGTGGAGCTCAAGCGGCCAGCGGGCAGGATGGTGCTGAGGTGCCAGGGAGACATAGTTCGAACGGAGCCGGGCGCAAGAGAAATCGGCGTAGCGGTGAATATTTTTGAATCGGCAATGGTACTTGCCTAGCGGACCAAGCATCATGATCCATATCTTCAGCCATTACGTTCCGGGGAGATTGATCGTTCTAGCCGCCGTGGACGCGTTGGTACTGATAATCGCTGCCTATGTTGGAATCTTCCTGCATATCTCGGAATCCGGCGTAGTGATGGCAGGTTCCGGTTCAGCAGCATCGATCCAGGCCCTGACTTTTGCTTTGTGCATGATGATTGCTATTTCTAGTATGGGGCTGTACCAGCCGGATCTATGGAGCGACAGCCAGTCCATCGGGGTGCGTGTTACTGCTGCCTTCCTGGTGGGATTCGCCGCGACAGCCTTGATCGCGTATATGGTGCCCGGGTATCGCCTCGGTCTGACCGCGCTCGGCGGGGCATTGGTTGTGGCTCTTGCTGGAAGTGTCCTTGCCCGCTCGGCTTTTCACAAGTGGAACGGGGTGAGCGCATTCAAATCGCGCGTGCTCGTCCTTGGAACGGGCTCCCGGGCTATGAAGCTTTCCGAATACGCCCAGCGAAGCCCAAACCATCGGGTGATAGGCTTCGTTTCGCTTCAGCCATCCAAGCACTACGTTCCCATGCAGCACGTGCTGTCAATGGCGCCGGGAGATTCGCTTCTCTCCATTGTAAGAAGATACACGATCGACCAGATCGTGGTTGCAATCAGAGATCGGCGAGGAGGCGGGTTTCCTGTGCAGCAGCTGCTGGAGTGCAAGATGAAGGGGATAAGGATTGTCGAGCTGCCCACCTTTTTCGAGCAAGAGTACCGGCAAGTGCTGCTCGAGTCGCTCAATCCGAGCTGGATGCTCTTGGGGGACGGATTCCAGCAAGACATTGTCGGAAATGTCGTGAAGCGCCTGTTCGACTTAATAATGAGTAGTGCGTTGCTCCTCATCACCCTGCCGATCATGCTGATTGCGGCGCTTTGCATCTACCTGGAGAGCGGGGTGCCAGTGCTCTACCGGCAGCAACGTGTGGGTCAAGGCGGGCGCGTCTTCACGGTTTTTAAGCTGCGCAGCATGGGGATCGACGCGGAAAATGGGGGGGCGCCGAAGTGGGCGAGTCTCAATGACGACCGTGCCACCGGAGTTGGACGATTTATTCGCAAATGGCGGATCGACGAGCTGCCGCAGATTTTCAACGTTCTTCGCGGCGACATGAGTTTTGTTGGTCCGCGTCCGGAACGGCCGGCGTTCGTGGACCAGCTGGAGAAGCAGATCCCGTACTACGCGTTGCGCCTTAGCGCCAAGCCGGGGATCACCGGGTGGGCGCAGGTTCGCTACCAGTATGGCGCGTCTGTGGACGATGCCATCGAAAAGCTCCAATACGATCTCTACTACGTGAAGAACCGTTGTCTCTTTCTCGATCTCATGATCATGCTCGCGACCGTAGAGGTCGTGCTGTCGGGAAGGGGTGCGCGGTAAGGGGTAATATGAAGGTCTTGTCCGACGAAAAAATCAGGTTGCTGGCCGAAAGAAACGGCTGGTCGTCTGCATACGCCGGTGGTGTTCTCGATGGTGATAGCTCTCGCCGGCGCGGTGCGACACCGTCGAAGCATGCCCAGATTGGAATCGACGACTATTCCCTGGGGTTCCGGGCCGGTTATTACGAGCGTCATAGTCCGGAGCTAGCGCGTCCCGGCAATCCTGATGCGTCCCTCAGGGCGCAACGGAAATCCGGCCTAGCCTACGTGTAGCGTTGGCGCTAATCCGCGTCGACAGGTTCGTGCGCTGAAAGTCGTTACGCCGCCTGCGGTGGCGGCTGTTGAGGTTGGCCGCAATACCCTCTAGGAGACGACCCCCTCCAATCTGGCCTAGAAATTGCATGGTTGCTCCCCGTATTGACAGATTCCGGGAGCAACATGAACGTCGTATCGAAGGAAAAGTTCAGGGTATTGGCAGAGGCAAATGGCTGGTCGCTCGAGCATGCGAGGGGCTATGTCGATGGCGAAACGTTTCGCCTGCGGGGCAAGACGCCCTCAAAATATTGCCTCGTCGGAATCGATGAGTACTCCCTGGGTTTCCGGACTGGCTATTATGACCGCCAGGACTCGGATCTGGGGATTGGCGCCCCGGGCGCCCCTTTGACGCGCCAGTAGATTCGAAAGTGTAGAGAATTCACCGAATCTGTCGATTCAATGACAGTCGGGACGCAGAGTTTTCACGGCCAACGCGTTCTCCCTTCTGCTGATCAAGAGACCCTGCCCGAATGACGGGGGTTTTTTTGCTCCCGAATACTCCGAGTGCACTTCTCGCGGTCTACCGCCCGTCAGTTTATGATCGCGATTCCGAGCCTTGGAGGTGCTGCTCATGATTCGACTGCTTGTTGCGTTCGTGCTGCTGTTACCATCCGCACTGGCGCAGGCCTGCCCTGGCCTGCTGGACCATCGCTATACCTCGCTGCAGGGGAAGTCGGTCAATCTGTGCGACTTTGCCGGCCGGCCGATACTGGTGGTGAATACCGCGAGCAAGTGCGGTTATACGCCGCAGTTTGAGAAGCTGGAAGCGCTGCACAAGCGCTACGAGGGGCGCGGGCTGGTGGTGCTGGGGTTCCCGTCGAATGACTTCAACCAGGAGCTGGCGACGAACCAGGAGATCGCCCAGTTCTGCAAGCTCACCTATTTCGTCGAGTTCCCGATGATCGAGAGGGGCTCGGTGACCGGCCCCGGCGCCAATGCTTTCTTCAAGCAGCTTGCTACCGCGGCCGGCGCGTCACCGCAGTGGAATTTCCACAAGTACCTGATCGCACCCGACGGAAAGACCGTTCACAGCTTTGGCACCCGGGTCGAGCCCGACTCGCGCGAGATCATGGGCAAGCTGATGCCCATGCTCAAGTAACATATCTGGAATACCCCCTCACCCTAACCCTCTCCCCCAAAAATGGGGGAGAGGGGAAATCTTGAGACTGGGGGAGAGGGGATTCGTGACCTCAGACCAGGTTGGTCAAAGGCTTCGCGAGGAGTGGCTTGTCCTTGCGCGCCGTATCGCCGGCACCGAGCGCGCCGATGTCGCCGGAAAGCTCGCCGCCTTCCTCGATCTGGAGCTTGCCGTAGCGGATCTTGCCGGTGACCTTGCCGGTCGCGTGGATCACGAGCTGCTTGCGGGCGGTGAGCTCGCCCTCGAAGCGGCCGTGGATCTCCGCGACGTCGATCCCCGCGGTGCCGCAGAACACCCCTTGCTGGGCGATCTGGATGACGCGGCTGTCCATCGCCGCCTCGACTCGCCCCTCGACCACCAGCGTGTCGCAGTCGGTGATCTCCGCGCCCTTCAACTTGATGTCGGGCCCGACAATCAGTTTGCTGCCCTTCGAATCGGGGCGGGCGGCGTCCTGCTTGACGGGTTCAGGATAGGGCGGGCGGGGCAGGGGCGGCGGATTCTGTGCGGGAGGAGTTTGCGAGGAGCGGGGATCCTTGCGTGCGGCGTCTTCCAGGCGGCCAAACAGTGCGTCGTTCTTGAACAGGGACATTATTGCGGCTCCTCTCGAGGGTTGAGTTGAAATCAATTAACGAGTGCATTAGCAAGGCACGTGCCAAAGAGAGCGAATCGCATGGATTCAAGCAGGTAGCTCCGGAAAATCCAGCGCGCGACCACAAATCAGCAGCATTTCTGTCGCCTGCGAACGACGCGCGCATCGACAATTCCTTCAAGGCGCTGTTTTGTTGCGGGTAGATTTGTAGCCGGTGAGCGACGCGGCGAAACGACTGCGCGCGATCTTCGGGACCGTGGTACAAAAAAACGCGGCGGGATTGCCGCCGCGTTCAAAAGGCTGCTTGCGCAGCCGTTAACCGGGGAGGAGGAGGGGACCCCGGTTGAAGAGGGGCCGAATTCTCTTAGTGCTTGACGCTGGGCTTCAGGAACCAGGTGCCCATCGCGGCGACCTTTTCCTTCACCCACAGCACCGCGCCTGCGACACCTTCTGCTATGTGAATCGCGCCCACGGCCACCTGGCGTTCACGATCGGTCATTTGCACCCGCTGAACCAGGGCGTATAAGCTGTTTCCAGCTGCCTTCTGCTTAACTTTACTCATTGATCTGATCCTTTCCATGTCACCCGGAGTACTGGATGCCCAAATGAGCACCTTCGTCCAACGCTGTGACTTTACACAGTAATATAGACCAGGATGGAGGCACTTTGTTGCGTTGCAATACATGATATATAATCACGATACGGTATAGATAAACTAACGATTTATCCCCTTGTATACCCGTCTGCCACCGCTCAACGCCTTGAAAGTATTCGAATCTGTCGGGCGTCACTTGAGCGTCAAGAAGGCCTCCGCCGAGCTGAATGTGACCCCGGCGGCAGTCAGCCACCAGATCAAGGCGCTGGAGGCCTTTCTTGGCGTGCAGTTGTTCCACCGCCGCAACCGCGGGCTGGAGCTGACCGACGCGGCTCGCGAATGCCTGCCCAAGCTGCGCGAAGGCTTCGACAGCATCACGCAGGCGGTCGAGCGTCTGCGCGCGCGCAAGGGCGGGGGCATGCTCACGGTGAGCGCCGCGCCGTCCTTTGCCGCGCGCTGGCTGATGCCGCGGCTGCATCGATTTCTCGAATCGCACCCGGAGGTCGACTTGCGCATCTCCGCACGCCTGCGGCAGTCCGCCGAGGGCGGCAGGCGGGGTGCCGCCGCGGAGCGCGCGACGGTGGATGCCTGGCTATCCGATTCGGACGTGGCGATCCTCTACGGGCGTGGCGATTACCCGGGCTTTGAGGTGGACAAGCTGTTCGACTTGTCGGTCACGCCGATCTGCAGCCCGCGCCTGTTGACCGACCCGGAGCACCCGCTGTTGCGCCCCGCCGACCTCAAGCACCACTTGCTGCTGCACGACGACACCGGCGACCTCTACGACGGCGTGTCGTTCTGGGAGGTGTGGCTGAAGGCGGCCGGGGTGCAGGACGTGGATCTCAGCCATGGGGCTCATTTCAGCCACGCGGTGCTTGCATTCGAGGCCGCGGCCGAGGGCCATGGCGTGGTGGCCACGATGCCGCTCCTCGCCGAGAGCGACCTGAACGCTGTCCGGCTGGTGACGCCGTTCGCGCTGCGGGCGCCGCTCCAGTCGTCCTACTACCTGGTCAGAGACGCAGCCAGGGCGCGCCCCGATGTGGCGGCGTTTCGAAAATGGCTCCTGGAGGAGACAGCCAAGGAGACCTGAACATCCCCTCACCCAACCCTCTCCCGAGGGGAGAGGGAAATGACTGTGAGTCCCCTCTCCCGAGGGGAGAGGGAGATGACTGTGAGTCCCCTCTCCCTTTGGGAGAGGGATAGGGTGAGGGGAGTTACGCGGGTGCCGGCACAGGGCGCATGATCTGCCGGTCGTTGATCGGCAGGTTGATGAGCGCGGCCAGGATGCCGAGCGCGATCGTGAGGATCCACACCACGTGGTAGGAGCCGGTGGTGTCGAACAGATAGCCGCCGATCCACACCCCGATGAAGCTGCCGACCTGGTGAAACAGGAAGGCGATGCCCGTAAGCGTGGAGAAGTATTTGACGCCAAAGACCTGCGCGATGAGCCCGCTCGTGACCGGCACCGTTCCCAGCCACAGGAACCCGATGGTGGAGGCGAACAGGTACACGCTAAGCGGGGAGAGGGGCAGCGCTATGAAGATCGCGACTGCCACCGCCCGCGTGAAATAAAGGACCGCGAGCACGTACTTCTTGGTGTAGCGGTGGCCGAGCCAGCCCCAGAGGAATGTGCCAAAAATATTGAACAGCCCGATCAGGGCGAGCGCGGCCATGCCGGTCTCGGCCGGGAGCCGCTGGTCCACGAGGTAAGCCGGGAAGTGGACCGAGATGAACATGATCTGGAAGCCGCACACGAAATAGCCCGAGCACAGCAGGAGGAAGCCGCTGTGTCCGAAGGCCTCGCGCAGCGCTTCGGGGATGGACTGCTTGCCACCGAAGTGCGCCAGTGCCTTCTTGTCCTCCATCAGCGCCGTCGAGAGTGGCAGGATGAGGAGAATCGTCACCGCGCAGATCAGCAGCGCGTTGAGCCATCCAATGTGCGTAATCAGCGTCTGGCCGTAGGGCAGCATGAGAAACTGCCCGAACGATCCCGCCGAGCTGGTGATGGCCAGCGCCAGGGTGCGCTTTTCCGCTGGGAATGCGCGTCCAACGACGCCAAACACAGGCGAGAATCCTGTGCACGAGATGCCGATGCCGACGAGCAAGCCGGCGCTCAAGCCGAATTCCGGGCCGGTCGTGGAATACGCCATCATCACGATTCCCAGCGCGTAGAGCAGGGCGCCGATGATGAGCACGCGCGCGGTACCCCACTTGTCCGCGATCATTCCGGTCAGCGGGGTCGCGAATCCGTAGACCAGGTTCTGGATGGCGATCGCGAGGGCAAACGTCTCCCGGCTCCAATTGAGGTCGAGCGTCATCGGCTGCAGGTAGAGCCCGAAGGTGTGCCGCGTGCCGAGGGAAAGCGTGAGAATGATGCCGCCGCAGATCAGGATCGCGAGCGGTGTCCGCCAATTGGATCGGGGCATGAGTCGGGAGTGCAAAGCGCGCATTGTATAATTCTCCCCCGGCGGGTCGCTAGCTCAACTGGTAGAGCAGCGGACTCTTAATCCGTTGGTTCGGGGTTCGAGTCCCCGGCGGCCTACCAAAAGTAGAATCAGGGTGTGGCGCAGCTGGGTAGCGCGCGTGCCTTGGGCGCACGAGGTCGTGAGTTCGAATCTCACCACCCTGACCAATCCTTCCCGATGGTACACTGCTCCGCATGGAGCAGGAGTATCTCGACATCCTGGAGCACCTGCTCGTCGCGCTGGGCGCTGGCGGGCTCATCGGGCTTGAGCGCAGCTACCACGGACGTCCCGCGGGATTCCGCACGCACGCGCTGGTGTGCCTCGCGTCGAGCGCGCTGATGCTGGTGACGGTTTACCAGTCCCAATGGTACCCGGAGTCGTTCGCGGGACGCGTCGCCCTCGACCCGACGCGTATGGCGCAGGGGATCATGACCGGCATCGGCTTTCTCGGCGCCGGAGTGATTTTCAAGGAAGGCCTCACCGTGCGCGGCCTGACCACCGCGGCCTCGATCTGGATCACAGCGGCGATTGGCATCCTCGCAGGGATCGGTTTCTACTTTCCGCTGGCGATCACGACGGTGCTCACGCTGGCGACGCTCTCGATCTTCCGGTGGATCGAAAGCAAGCTGCCGGGCGACTACTACGGCCACCTCGAGGTGCGCTTCTCGCGAGGCGGTGCCATGCCCGAGGACGAGTTCCGTCAATTCCTCAAGGAGCAGGGCTTCTCCATCGCCAATCTGAGTTACCGTTACAGCGCGGACGCGGCATTCATCGAGTACCGGATGG
>Ga0180062_1000052_pt1 | contig 19263 bp, 31 predicted proteins | sample EasRivT45_16_10D_FD_121775 | JGI IMG/M metagenome (GOLD analysis project Ga0180062, IMG submission 121775) | Soil microbial communities from meander-bound floodplain in the East River, Colorado, USA - East River metaG ERMLIBT45_16_10D | ecosystem: Environmental > Terrestrial > Soil > Floodplain ... | reverse complement strand
CGACAACGAGACGACGTGCCGCCCGACGGCATGGATCGCGACGGCGCTCCCGGGGGCTTTCGTGCGGGACCTCTCGGGCGACCCAACGGCGCGGACCCAAGCGGCGTGGTTCGTCAACTCGACGGCGGCGGACAACGAAGGGACGGGCGCGGCGCTCGACCCGCTCAAAAACGACTTCGAGATTCAGCGGCGATGGGGCGACGGCGTCCGTGCGCGCATCGCGCAAGCGACGACGATCACTTATGCGCAAAGCCCGACGAATCAGACCGACTACCTTTTCGAGCTCGCCGTGGGCGGGTCGCTCGGCTTCGTCGGCACCCCGACGGTCAGCAAAGCGGGGACGGTCATCACCGCGGTGCAGGCCCAAGTGCGCACCGCCGGCGCGGAGGCAGCGTGGGCCATCACCGCCGTAGGCCTTGGCGCGACCGAAGTAGACAAAGTCGCCGTAATCACACAAAGCGGCACGGCCGCGAACGTCGGCGCCTATGCGCTCGGCCTAAAAGACGAAGGCGGCGGAAAGCTGCGCGTTTCGCCCTTCGGCACGTACAGCGCGACGACGGGGGCATTTACGCAGATCACCCCGGTGGTTGGCGATGTCATCGAGATCCGCGACATGTCGGCCACAACGCTGAGCCTCGGCAAAATCGAGGGGCATAGTCTTTTCAGCGGTACGGCTCAGGTGCCGACGCTCGGTGTGACGTTCGATTCTCTCTTTCTCGGTAGCATCGCGGGGGCGGCGTTCCAAGGCGCGATTCTCAGCTTCGGGCTTGGCTTTTACTACACGCGTTGCGTCGGCAAAGTCCTGAGAATAGGCGGGATGTCCAGCAACATGGCAACTCAACATTTTTGGCGCGGCGCCGGATTTGCGACGGGCGGCAGCATCACGGTGCATACCGCTGGCATCCTTCAACTGAGCCAAGTCGGCTCGCTCGCGAGCGTGTTTACGCGGGTGGGATCGTACCTGATACTCTCGACGGACTGCTATTTTCAAAACGCGAACGTTGGGACCGGGTTCCCGGGGGCATTCATCGATTCAACGGGCGCCGCCTTCTTCGATCGCTCGAGCTCCGATACTACGATCGTTGTCGCCCTGGGGAGCACTTGGCGGCAGACCGGCGCCGTGCCCGACTGGGGAACCGCCAACGCGGGCCACGGCATCAGCGTTCAGTCGGGCGGCCAGTACTGCTACGTGACGAAGCCCACTGTCAACGGGACGCTTGGCGCCGGCCGCGAAGCGCTGATCGGGGGCACGGACAAGGTTTTCGGCGCCGTGCCCTACATCGAAGGCGCCAACAACGCGGCGCTTGTCCTCACCGCCTGAAAGGATCTCACCAATGCGAAGCATCTACGCAACGGCCGCCGCCTGCAAAGCCGTTGGTGGCGCGTCGATTCCTCCCTACCAGCGCGCCACCATCGTCGAGCTCGGCCAGGCAAGCCTTGGCGTCACGACGTACGGGCGCGGCGAGTTTATTTTCGACCCGGCGAGCTCGGCGGCCGACGCGCTCGAGCAAATGGTCTTGACCCCGGCCTCGGGCACCGGGCGATGGCTGCGTGCCGACAACTGGTTCGATCTGAAAGTGCCGATCGGCTTCGCCCTCCTGAACAATGCGACGCTGGTGACGGTGCCGGTCGGGTTTCGGTTCGCGCTCATCCGTCCGCTCTATGAAATCACGGCGGACTTCACGGGCGGGGTCGCCTCGTCCGTCGGTGTAAGCGCGTCGCTGATTCCCTTTTCTACGGCGGGCGATATCCTCGGCGGCGCCGCCGGCGACGTCGCCGCGGGGCTCACGGCGGGCGTGCGGGGCACGCTCGGCACGGCGCTCGCCGCGCAGCTCGCCGCCGGCCAGCCGTTCATGCTCGCCGCCGGCGGCGATCTGTCTTGGGACGTCATCGTTTCGCAGTTCACCGCGGGCGCTGGCTTCATGCATGTGCCCGTGCAGTCGATGGCGCTGTGAGGACGAAGAAGCCCTACCCCGGCCCGCCGAAGCTGCGCGTGCTCACGCCCGACGAGGTCGCCGCGCGCGGGCTCGACCCGATCGAAGCGATGCATGGGCACGTTTGCGGCCCGACGTGCTGGCACACCGCGCTCGACCCGCGTCCGGGGAAGGTGAGTCCGCCGCACGGCCGTTCAGTCACGTCTATTCGCTCGAGCAAATAGCGGTCCCAGAAACGAGCGTTTTAGGGACTCGAGCGGCCGCCGTTGAGTTTCGAGGGGTTCGGGGCCCGCTTTTTGGCCCCCGATTCTGGGACCGCAGGCAGCCCCCCGAGCAGCCGAAAGTGCTTGAGCTGGCGATAGAGCGTCGAGCGGCCGACGCCGAGACGGCGGGCCACCTGCGCGGGCGTGCCGCCCTTGGCCATCTCGAGCGCGAGGGCGTGGGGGTTCAGGTTCTTCATCGGCCGGCCGAGCCGCTTGCCTTGCGCGCGAGCTCGTGCGAGCCCGGCGTGGGTGCGCTCCACCAGGCGCCGGCGCTCCTGCTCGGCCACCCACGCGAAGACGGAGACGAGCAGCGACCGCACCGGCCCCGTGGTGTCGAGCCACGGCTCGCGCGCGCTGAGCACCGTGACGCCGATCCGCTCGAGCTCGAGCACGCGCGCGACGGTTTCGGCCATCGTGCGCCCCAGCCGGTCGAGGGCCCACACTAAAACGGTATCGAAATGGTTGCGCCTCGCGTCGGTCAAGAGCCTCTCGAGCTCGGGGCGGTGCTTTACTCCGCTCTCTTCGTCCTGGTAGGTCGCGACGATGACGAAGCCGCGCGCCGAGAGCATGCGTTCCAGATCGGGCACCTGGTTCGCGAGGGTCTGGTCTCGCGTCGAAACCCTCAGGTACACCGCCGCGCGGTGCTTCAGAGCTCGAACCCCTTCAGATCCTGGTAGGCCGCGATCATTGCGACCACGTCGCCTTCGGCCATTGCTTGCGCAGCGGCGTCCAGCGCGCGGCGCATCATCATCAGGGCGAAGGCCCCGGGCGCCCCGATCGCTAGGTAGGCCGGCATGATCTGGTCTCGAACGCGCGCCATTTCACGAGGCAACGCGTCGCCCAAGGTGTCGACAGCGGGGGGGGTCACGCGTCCCCCGCGGCGCGGAGCTCGATCGACGCGGCGTAGATCTTGATGAGGACTTTCTGCACGGCCCCTTCTTCCTTCGGCCCGTGCTCGATTTGATGGGCTAGAGTCTCGAGCTTCTCGGCGATGCGTCGGAGCTCGCGCGCTCTCTGCTCGGGCGTCATCGGATGAACGCCTCCCAGAGCGCTTTCACCCGCTCCGCCTGCGCGATCGACTCGTGAGCCTTCGCCATGCATTGCAGCACGTCGGGCGCCGTCTGGCCGACGAGCCGCGCGAAATCGTATAGCCCGAGCTGGCGAGCGGCGATCTCGAGCTGCTGGAGGTCGATGGGGCTGAGCGGCTCTCCCTGGACGAACTTGCGGAAGGTGGGCACGCGCGCCGCGTTCGTCTCGAGCAGCGTAAAGACGCTCTCCCAGTTCATCGCGCCCAGGTTCATCGCGCCCATTCTACGCCGGAAGCGAAGCGTTTCACAACTCGCAGGTCCCCGCGTCGGGGACGTAGTGCGTTGGAAAGCGGCACTGCCCGCAGTAGCACGTCATGCCCTCGAACCCCGGCGGACAGGGGCCGTTGCAGCACAGAGCAACGTAGCCGTTGCAGATGATGTCACCCGCGTCGGTTTTTCCCTGGCATGGTTTCAAGTCGCAGGCCTGCGGCTCGTTGCGTGCGTCGACGAGCTCGCCGGCGTCGACGCTCGGCGGAGTGCTCGTGTCCGGCAGAGCGTCACGTGGCGCAACGTCGACGAAGCTAGGCGCCTCCGACGTCGCGTCCGGCGCCAGAGCATCGCTCGGTGAGCTCGGCGCGTCGACGGCCGGCGTCGACGGCGCGTCGGGCGGTGATGCCTCGATGGCGCCGCCGGCTTCGGTGAGCACGTCGTGCGTGGCGCTTTGGAAGGCGTCGCCCCCACATCCGACGACCAAGAGCAGGAGCGAAGCTAGGAAAGTGGTTCTCATGTGGTCCTTTGGACGGCGGATCATCGGTCGGTCTTCAATCCCGAGCCCTAATTGCCCGTGGCGAAGCCCCAAAAGCCCGTGGCGACCCCGTGACAGAGCCGTCGTTTCGGGGGTTTTTCACGGACGGAAAGGGGCTCATTTGTCGTTTTCCACGAACTCGCAGAGCTTCGGAAGGCGCTCGTGAAGGTCCTCCGGCGTGTCGATATCGTCGGTCCAGTCGGCGATCAACACCATCGGAGCGCGAAGTGCGGCTTTCAGGGCCCAAAGCGACGCGCACCCGAGGTGCGGCAAGAGCTCGGCAGGGTCGACGCGCACCGCGTAGAGCTCGCCGTACATCTTGCCGGTGAACAAATTGGGCTCGTTCTTCCCGTAGAACTGCGGCGCGTCGCGCTTGTCGGTGATGACGCGCTCGAGCGAGGCGCGCGACCACACGACGTCACCGAGCAAAAAGAGTTGGGGGCCCGGCTCTTCGAACGCTGCGGCGCGCATGCCCTCGATGAGCGTTGCACAGGGGGGCTCGCTAAGGGTGCGGCGATGGGCCGGCGCGCAACGGCGAAGCCGACCCTCGGAAAACTCGTGCGCGAGGCGCACGGTGCGCTCCAGAATCGTCTCGTGGCCAAGCGAAAGCTGGTGCTTCGGCAGCGAGCCGAGCTCGGGGAGACGTTCTTGACGTCCGTGCGCCATGATGACGATGTGGACCATGGGGTTGACCCTTTACCGATCGTGACGGCGGGAGAAGTCGCCCATGTCCTCGGCGATCGAGCCTCCGTCCTCGTTTTCGTTTGGTCGCTCGCGGGCGCCGTCGTCGTCATCGAAACCGCGTTGCTCGAGCGCTCGGACGCGTCGATGCTGTTCCTCGTGCTCCTCGATCCGCCGCACTCGAGCTGCGCCCTCCACGTAATCGGGGAGCGAAGCGGCAAAAGCCGCGGCGTCCTGTGTGGCTCGCTCGTAACACGAGATGTGCATCACCGCCCCCTTCGCGAGATGTGCGACCCGTAAGCCGATGTCGATGTCTCGATCGCGTCGATTCGTTGATTGGCAGACCGCGCAATGTGCCGGGTACTTGGTGTGGATGGTTTTCATGACACGTTGAGTTTAACCGCGATCTGAGAGACGCAGAGCGCCAGATCGAAGACGTGGTGCGAGGCGGCCTCGTATACGGCGCCGAGCTCGTCGGTGGGCTCGACGTCCGACTCGAGGCAGCGCCGGAGCAAGTGGGTCATGCCGTTCAAGGCAATGAGAAACTCGCGCGTCGCTTCGCGCTGGTCTCGTTTCGCGGCTTCAAGTGAAGGCTTTTCTGCTAGGTTTTGCGATGCCATCTGACGACTCCATTTCGTTGGGTGGCCGGGGGACGGCGTTCGATGTTCGCATCGAGTGCGCCCCCGGGGGCCGGCGACGTTGATAGCGTCGCTGGCCCTGCTTTCTTAGACGGCGCTCCGCGCGAAAGCTTCAATCCACTGGGCAACCGCACAGTGTAGGCAACGAAATCGGCCGCCCACATCGTCTTTCCTGTGGACGTACGGCGCTCATCCGCGCCAAATAGGCAACTGCCCAGCGGCGCCTCTCGGTTCCACTGGGCAGTCAATGGGCTTCGACGACGCCGCCAAAGCGTCTCGGAGCCAGGTCACCGTTCCTCTAGCTCTAAAGGTCCACCGATGACGATTGAGAGAGTAGTGCCTCGCCCGGGGTTTGTCACGTGTCTTCTACGCGAAAATCCCCGGCCCCCGGACGAATTGCGCCAGGAAAGTAGACATAATGTTTCTTCCTCGCGATTGCAGACAACGCGCGTTGTGCGCAATGACGGGGAGGGGCGGGGGGCCGGCGCTTCGCGATGCACTCAGCGAAGTTCTTCGGTAGCTAGGCCTATTTGCCACATCTCGAGTCGAGCGGTAGAGCGCCGTACTCCAGCTCTGGATGAATCGCAACACCCTCGCGCTCGACAAGGGGTACCGGCACAGCGTGGACAAGAAGATCCGCGCCGCGGGGAGGCTCCTGCAAGCGGCCCTCTCGGATCTCGCCGAGCTCACGGTGCCGGATCTGTCGAGCGAGTTCGAGCGGCGCGACCTCGTGATGCTCGCCCGTGCCATCGCCTCGCTCACCACCGACTTGACGGCGCGTCTCTCGTCGCTCGCCGCAGAATCCCTCCTAGAAGCCTTCGCCTGCCCGCACTGTGGGTGGTCGCGGCCGTGCCTGAAAGATGGCACGTGCCCGCGCTGCTCGTTGTTGCGGGAGGCGTACCGTGTTGACCGGATCGTCGTGTCAATGGCTGACCGCCGCGCTCGCCAACATCGCCGCTGACCGCACGCTTTCGGCCCACGAAAAGCTGGTGCTCGTCATGCTCGCCCATCACGGCTACGGCCGTCAGGGGGAGTGCTGGCCCTCGGTGCAGACACTCGCCGCCGAGACGGGGCTGTGTCGCCGAAAGGTGATCTACGTCGTCGACGCGCTCACCAAGAAACGCCGACTTGAGCGAATTCGGCGACCCAAACCGGGCGACCGCCACGAGTCGAACCTCTACCGGGTGAGGGTGGGGGTGGGTGCACAGCATGCACCCACCTGGGTGCACGGCGTGCACCCGAACAGGATCTCTACAGCAGACTCTTCTCTGCTCTCGATCTCTGAAAGCTCCCCCCTACCCCCCTCACGGGGGAAGGAGGCGGCGGTGTCTTCGTTCGTTCCGATCGAGATCGTGAAGCTTGCCGAGCGGCTCTTTCAGGAGGACCGCCGCAAGCTCGTCGCGAGCTCGATCCGCAAGCTCCTTCGCGAGATCGGCGATGAGCCGAGCGAGGACGAACTCGCGCGCTTTCTCCGCCACCAGGCGAAACACCGCAACGCCAACAACCTCGGCGCGCCGATCGCCGCGGCGTGCGATCCCGACGAGTTCGAGCGGTGGCGCGCTCGCGACCGGCCGCCGCCGGCGAAGAAGAGCCCCAGCCCCAGGACCACCGTCAAGCCGCTGGCGAGCTCCGAGCTCGCCGCGAGAGCGCAGAGCATCGCTCGCGCGAAACACCACCCCGAACCACGTAACCGTCACCCGAACGCCTAGGAGAAAATCAATGCAACTCGAAACAACCGAACGAACCGCGCTCGACGCTCTGCTCGAGCAGCCCGTAGACTGCAAAGAGTGCGGCGCACGCGTGCGCGTCGCCGATATCGCGTGCCCGGGGTGCGACGCGTACGTGTGCCGCGTGTGCGGTTGCACCGAACACACCGCATGCGAAGGCCCGTGTGGGTGGGTCGACGAAACGCGCCGGCTCTGTTCAAGCTGCAAGCCGCCCGCGTCGAGGTCGACATGAAAGCGCTCGCCGAGATCCTCCGCGATCTGCGCGCCCACCATCTGCTCGAGCCCGCCAAGCGGATTGCGGAAAACCATCACGTCGAGCTCGCCGACGTGCTTCGCCGTCGCCGGCACGTCCCCATCGCCGCGGCGAGGCACGAGCTATGGGCGCTCGCCTACGAGATGCTCCCGTCCTTTCCGATGCTCGGGCAGATCTTCGACCGTGACCACACGACGATCATGGCCGGGCGCCGCGGCCACCTCGACCGCGTTGCCATCGCGCAAGCCATCGAGCCCGTCGCCGCGAGCGGGCAGCTCGCGCTTTGGAACTACAACGCACCGAGGACAGGCACATGAACCGAAAGCACGGATGGGACCTACTCGAGCTCGCCGCCAAAATAGGAAGAGAGTCAGGCGGAGAGCACACAGCAGGGCGGCTACTGACCCAGAGTGGCGAACTGCTGCACCTCCCGGATCTCGCCACCGCGGGACGAAAGTTGGAAGCGCAAACCTGCTCTGTCTGCGGCATCAACACCACGCGGTCGCCTGGACACATCGTCGGCTGTTCGGAACTTCGAGAGAAACTATGAGCGAAGAGCGCCCACCGCTTCGCCGCGTCGTGGTGATGATCCACGACTGGAAGGGGCACCGGTACAATACCGAAGCGATCTGCAGCGGCACCACGGTGCTCGTCTACTGGGGGCTCGCGGCGTACCCGCTGTCGCTTCGCACCGGCCGGCTCAAGGGCACTTGGCAAACGAGAATGTGGAGGATGCGCCGCAACGATCTCGCGGCGTTCCGCAAGCACGCCGGGTGGCGCCGCCCGGACCGTGATAAAGTGACCACCCATACCCCCGGTGAAAAGGAAATCGAATCACCATGAAGCTAGCGGTTTGGTGGACCCTCCGACGGTGCGTGTGGAGTATCTCGCCCCTCCCGAGTCATCTGAGCGACCGGGATCGCCTGCTCGCAGACAGGGCGGCGCTCGTGCTCGACCGGCACCTGCTCGAGATACCGATCGCGTCGTACAAGCTCGACCCCTACGCGACGAAGGGTCCGAGATTCAGCGCGGAGAACCCGAAGCACCAGGCTCTCTTGCGGACGGCGATTGCGCGGACGGAGCTGGTGCTTCGCCGTCACAGCATGACGGGGCATCTCATGAACGCGCTTCTTCGCGACCGCGATCCGGAAACGATCGCGCACTCGAAACGAGTGGCCGCCGAAGTGGAGAGGGAAGCGTCGGAGGAGCGGACGCGTCGCGGCTCTACGACCATCCCGCCGCCACCGCCGGCCAGTGGCTCGAAACTGGCGAGAGGGACACCTTGAGGCCTCCCGCTCCGCCCACGCACGACGACGACGAGCTCGAGCCCGCCGCAGACGATCCCGTCGGCGACGGCAAGGAGACCTTCACGCTCTACGAGCTCCCTCCGATCTTCGTGACGGCCGATGGCGACAACTCGGCGACGGTGAAGAAAATAGAAGTCGTCTACGTCTACAAGAAGCTTCCGTCGAAGCAAATTTCGTACATCGATTGGCGGCCCATCGCCGAGCTCTCCGATCTCAAAGATCTGCTCGAGCAATTCGGGGCGGGGACGTACTGCCTTCAGGGGCGCGCGCACAACCGCGTCGCGACGGTAAAGCAAATCTACCACACCGTCGGAAGCGACACGGCGGCGGAAATCATCCCGTCGCGGGGCGCGCCGGCGCGCGGCGAGCTCGACGTGGCGAAGCTCGCGACCGGCATCGTCGCCATTGCGTCGCCGATTCTCGCCATCATGACCGACCTCATGGATCGGCGCGACAAGGCCCGCGCCGAGGATCGCCACCGCGAAGAAGAACGCCGCTCGGACGAGCGACGTCGCGAGGACGATCGCAACCAAGCCTTCATGACGACGATGTCGCAGCTGATGACCGCTCGCAATTCGGACCTCGAAGCGATGGTGCGCGCGGGCAACGAAGCGCGCGTGGTTGCAGCGGCGCCGCCGGCGGCGCGCCTGAACGATGCGTTTCAGGATGGCCAGGCGTCGGTGCTCGAAATCATCCGCACGGTGAAAGAGGAAGGCCTCGCCGGCGAGGACATGGAGAGTCGCGTGCTCGGCATCGTCGAAGCGTTCGCCACGGGAAAGAAGAAAGCGGATGCTGACGACGCGGCGCCGGCGGCGCCGAACGGAGCGCCGACGTGACCGGGCTGCCCGGCTCGAGGTGCAAGTGCGGCTGGAAGGTCCCCTTGCACGTCAACATCGCCACGCCGAAGAGCGAGCCGCCTCCGAGCTCGATCCAGTTTGCGGTCACGTGCCCGGCGTGCGGCGCCGAGCACGTGGGTGTCGTCGCGCGCAGCAAGGAAGCTTTCGATCGCGCCGCCCGAGCGATGCGAGGCGAGGTCGAACGTGAAGACGGTGAGCACCACATGCTCGTGCTGGCACCCGCAAAGAGCAATAAGTAGCGTCTAGCTAGAATCTAACTATGCCGCCGCCCCCACACCCGCACCCGCTTCGCCCGCGCCTCGTGCGCCGCGCGCCGCCGCCGCGCCCGACAGAAATCCGAAAGCTCATCGTCCTTCGCGGCCAGGCCTACGACGACGCCCTCGACCCTGCGATCGTCGAGATGGCGTCGACGCTCGCGCGCCCCTTCGCGCCAGACGACTATTTGGCCATTGCGCGGGAGATCTTCCGCTGGGTGAGAGACGGCATCCGCTACCAGCGCGATCCGGGCTTGCGCGAAGAGTTCGCGTCGGCGGGCGAGGTGTTGAAACGCGGCTGGGACGACTGCGACGGCAAGGTGAAGCTCGCCGTGGCCATGCTGCGCTCCGTCGGGATGACGGCCGACGTGCATCCGGTTTGGCGCGGCGGCAACCTGACCCACGTGCAGCTTCGAGTGCGCTGGCCCGGCTCGACGAAGGTCCCTGGCAACGTGAACGGGTGGATCATCGGAGACGAAACCATCAAGGGCGCCGAGCTCACGCAAAACCCGCGCGCCGTCGCGTCGAACCCCGACACCGGCAAGCTTCCGCTCTCCGGCGGCCCCTCGAAGCGCTCGCCGCTCGACTGAACGCCGTGCGGCCCGTCATCCGCACGAAAGACGATCTGCTGCTCGAGCAGGCGGTGGTGCTGCGTTCGGTCGCGTTCGAGCTCGAGCAGCTCGCCGGCGAGCCGTCGCGCATGCCGCCGCCGCCGCTTCGACCGAAGATCTCTTGGCACGAGAGCATCCGCGCGAAGCGCGTATCGCTCCCCGCCGCCGGCGGATGGGCCGCGGCGATTGCCCTCGCCGTCGAGCTCGTGCGCGTCGTGCTCGAGCACGCGGCGCGGTAAAAGCTACCGGCGCGCCGCTGCGCGGAGGTTTTTCGGAAGATGAAACTGCGGACCTTCCTCCGCCACGCCCGGCACGTGCACGAGCTCGGCCAGGTCGTCGTAGAACCCGGTCGCGTCTCCTAGCACGGCGCGTGTGGCGTCGGTCCACTGCGGATGATGGATCGGGTCGATCGGCCCCGAGACGTTGCGATGGTGGCGTAGGTACACGAAGAGATCCGGGCGCTGCGCCGCCGCAATGCGCCCTCCGCTTCGCTCGACGGCGAGATAGAACTCTTGGTCCTCGCCGCGCTGGAGCGACTGAAAACCGCCGAGCTCGTGCCAGAGGCTCTTGCGATAGAGAAACGTCGCGCCGTAGGGGTGACCCGTGTCCCAGAGGTTCGTACGCCAGCCACGGCGCCGAAAAACGTCGTAGTGCCAGAACTGGCTCATGCCTCCGAGGTCGACCGGCTTCGTTCGGTCCCACCATGCGACGAGCTCGGCCAAGTAGCCCTGGTGGTAGAAGTCGTCGTCGTCGAAGTGGGCGATGAGCTCACCCTGCGCGTGCTCGACGGCGAGGTTACGCCGGTCGCCCACAGTCGTGCCTACATCGGCGCGCACGTATTGCATCTCACACGCTCGGTGAACTGGCCACGAGACGAACGCGGCGCGTTCGAACGGCCGCACCCCACCGTCGACGACAATCACTTCGAAGGGTTCGGCGTACGTCTGCCGCGCCAATTGCCAGAGCGCGCGCCGCAAAAGAAGCGAGCGATCCCCGGTGGGAACGATGACCGAAACGCGTGGCGATGCGGCTGACACGGCCACTTTTCTTTACGTCACGCGGCGAAAATCTGCCACCATCCACCATTGGCGGGCTCGCCCTCGGGCGCTCCCGCTCCGTCGCGTGGGAGTGACGGGGGAAAGCTCGCCTGTCGGGGCCCGCGTCCGGCGGGCTTTCCTTTTTGCGCCAGCTCGTGCCACAATTGGGATCTGAGTCGTCGCCGCGTGCCTCCCACCACGCAAGCGCCGGTAGGACCGATTTCTGGAGGCACGCGCAAATGGACTACCCGTACGTCGATCCTGGAGCGGGCGACTACCACGACCAAGTGGGCGCGGAGGGATACGCCCCGTACGCCAACGACGAGGTGAACGCCAGCGGCTACGACGAAGCGGCCGGCATCTTCAGTTGGATCGGCGGGGCGGCCAAGAGCGTCGGCAAAGCCGTTGGTGGCGCCGTCTCTTCGGTCGCGAACGTCGTTCAGAAGGGAGTCGGCGTCATCACCAATAACCCGCTCTGGGACATCGCCAGAACGGGCGTCTCTTTCATCCCGGGCGTCGGCACCGCGGTCTCTGCCGGCATGGCGGGCGCGTCGGCCATCGGCCGCGGCGATTCGCTGAAAGACATTGGCCTCGCCGCTGCGAAGGGCGCCATCCCCGGCGGCCCCGCAGTGCAAGCGGCCTTCGACGTCGCGCTCGGGCTCGCCAAGGGCAAGAACGTCACCGACACCATCCTCTCGGCGGCGCGTGCGCAAGTGCCGGGTGGAGATCTCGGCAAGGCCGCCTTCGACGCAGCGAATGCGATTGCGCGGGGCAAGGCCTTCGACTCTGTGGCGCTCGACGCCATCCGCTCCAAGGTCCCCGGCGGCGCTGTCGGCAAGGCTGCCTTCGACGGCGCCATTCAGAATTTCAAAGCGAAGAAGGGCGCAGGCGGTCCTGGCGGCACGCGTCCCTTTGCGGGCTTGAACCTCATCGGCAATCGTGTCGCCAATGCGATGAGCGCGCGTCCCGAGCTCATGCGCGCGCCGGCGACGGCGGTGGCGCGTGACCTCAACGTGTCGGTGGAGAACGTGCAGAAGGCTTTTGCGGCGTTCATGAGCAAGTGGGGCGATGCGCGCAAGGCGTGGACCGACGTCGGCGCCGCCGACTCGCTCGAGTCGTGCTGTGAGCGCGAGGCGATCCCCATGGGCGCCGGCGACTTCGACACCGGCGTGCTCGAGCACGACGTTACCGACATCGGCGCGCCGATGTGGACGCGCGGCGGCGGCCCGCTCGCCGCGATGAGCCCGGCCTACGCGCAAGCGCTCTACCGCCAAGGCCACAACGGCGTACGGCAAGGGATGCTGGCGCACGGCATCATGGCGCGCATGCGCCATCAGACCGGCGAGCTCGACGGCGGCGGGGGATGGATGATCCGCAGCGGCGACACCCCGAGCGCTATCGCGCAAAAGATGACGGGCTCGGCCGGGCGCTGGCGCGAGATGCTCGCTGTCAACCCAAAGCTGCGCGTCGTCGACGTCGGCGGCGTCACGCAAGTGCAGCCCTTCATCCCCGGGCAGCGGCTCACCTTGCCGACGAGCTGGCTCGGCACCGCGGCGCCCGCGCCGCAAGTGCCGCCCATGGGCGCGCCTCCGCTCACCGGCGCGCAGCCGACGATTAAACAGGGCTCGACGGGCCTTCCCGTCAAGGCGTGGCAGCAGCTACTCCTGAACCTCGGCTCCGTGCTCGTCGGCACGGCCGACGGCATCTTCGGTCCGCAGACGGCCGCGGCGACCAAGGCCTACCAGGCGGCGCGGGGACTTCAGCCGGACGGGGTCGTAGGACCGCTCACGTGGGGTAAGGCGATGGCCGAAGCCGCCGCGAAGGCGGGCGGCCCCCCCCCCATCGTCATCTCGACTCCGCCGATCGTCGTGCGTCCGCCGGTGCCTGGGCTTCCGCCCGTGAGTCTGCCCCCCGTGACCCTGCCCCCGACGCCGCCTCCGCCGAGCTCGCCGCCTGTCGTCATCTCGACGCCCCCGGTCATCGTCGGGCCCGCGGTGCCCGACCGCGCGAAGGAAGTTCAGATCGGAGCCGTCGAAGCGGCGCTCGCGTACTTCTTTCAGCAGCACCCGGAGGCGCAGTTCATCACCGTGCCGTCCTACGGGCTCATGCCCGAGGACCACTCCGGTACGTGGGACGATCGCGACAAGACCGCGATGCTCGGGTTTCAGAAGTGGGCGAACGATAACCCCGGCAAGGTCGGTTTCCCGCTGCCCATCTCGGGGCAGCCCGACGAACTTTCCGTCAAGGCGCTCCTCTCGATCACCGCGGCAGATCTGGCGCGCCAAACCGGCCAGAAAATCCCGCCGCCGCGCCCCCCGGTCGTGCAGCCCCCGCCCGGTAAGCCCCCCGTCGTCACGGCGGGCTCGTCGGATGACTCAGGGCTCTTGCTGCTCGGGCTCGGCGGCGCCGCGCTCGTGCTCATGGGCGGCGGCAAAGGGCGAAGGGCAGCCTAAGCCGTGCCGCCGCTCTCTCCCGGCCGCGTTCTCTGGGCCCACCGCGACACGTCGGGCAATTTGCACAACATGGCCACGGGCGCCTACGCCGTCGCGAGGACGCAGAGCTGGCCCGCCGACGTTGACCAGGGTAACCGGCTTTTCAGGGCGTGGCTCGTCTCCCAGATGGCCACGATGGCCAATCTCGGCCCCCGCCCCGTGACGATTTTGCAGGAGGGCGACCATCGCTACGACGTCATCGCGTCGGAGCTCGGGCCAGGGGCTCGCTACGAAGTGGACGTGAAGCCGTCCCAGCGCGCCGACAACCTCGAGTGGCAGACCGCCATTGCAACGGGCCTCTGCGGCGTGGTCGCGAGCATGAACGCGACCGAGCGCGATCCGAAGGGCATTCTGTTCTTGCGCTCGCTGATGCCGAAGCCGGGCCAGACGGTTCGCATCTCGACCGTCGACGGAGGTCCCGCGCACCTGATGCCCACGGTGGGGGGCGAGGGGCTCTCCGACGCGGGGCAAATCGGCGTCGTCGAGGGGATTGTGATCGTCGCCGTCGTCGCCGCCGTCGGCGCGACCATCGGATGGATCACCTCGCAGGTGGCCGAGGTCGTCTCGGTGGGGCTTCAGCAGCACGGCAAGACCTCGCAAGCGGTCGCCGCGATGACCGAAGCGTCCGAGATGATCGAAAAGCACCAGGCGAAGGAGACCGCCGAGGGGCGAGATCTCAACTACGACGCCGAGCAGATCCAGCTTCTTCAGACCCTGCGCGAGACGATCAAGGGCACGACGGGGTGGACGGCGCCGGATCTCAAGAGCGTGCCCGACATCAAGGGCGCGACGGGCTCGATCGGGGTCGGGCTCGGCATGGGGCAGTTTTTTTTTGGGCACTCGCCGGATGGGCGCTGCTCGAGTTCGCGAAAACACGCAAGTAGAAAGGACGTCTCATCATGGCGACAATGGCACAACGGCGAGCCGCGGCCCGCGCACGGCTCAGTAGATCTCGGGGCGGCCGCGCGCTGCTCGGGCTAGGGGGCCGCACGGGTCACCTCGCCATGGGCGCCGCCGTCGGCGCCGCTGGCCAGGTCGCCGGTGAGATGGCAGCCGACAAGGTCGGGTTTCTGCGTAACTGGTACGGCCAGCCCGCGCTGCTCGGACTCGGAGCGTTCCTCATGATCCGGCGAAAGCCGACGCTCGCCTACGCGCTCGCCGGCGCAGCCGGCTACGCGACGGCGTTCAACTACAAGCTGAATCAGTTTCAGCAGGGCAAGCGCACGACGAGCCCCGTTCCCGTCTTCGGATCGGGCCCGCCGGCGCCGCAGATGCTCGCCGCGCCGAAAGTCGGCGACTACGACAACGTCGGCGCCGAGGACTTCTCGAACGCCGTCGGCTTCTGATCCTCACAACTGAACCGTCGCTCCCACACGAAAGGCTCTCTCTTCCCCCATTGAAAGGCGCCGCACCCGGCCGAAAGTAGCAAAGCGAGGGCGGCGACAAGGACGACACACCATGCAAGAGACATCCGGATCGAAGCTTCTCACCGGCTACGAAGAGCTGGTGAAGGAGTACGAGTCATCGAAGACCCCGTACGAGATCCTCACCCATCCGTACTTTTCGACGGGCGCGTTTCAGTTCAGCGTGGTCAACCGCGTCACCGACTCGGGCGGCTTCTCGAGGCTTTGGATCAAATGCCCCCGCGGGCAGAAGGTCGAGCTCTTCTCGTACGGCCTCCAAGACGAAGGCGTCGGCGCCGGGCTCTCGGGCGCGTTCGGCGCGAGCGACGCCGAGACAAACCTCGCCGAGCGCCACCAAACGAACAACGAAGACTTCGCGATCGAAGGGGTCTCGCTGCATTTTCGGGGCGTGCGGGTGTCCTACCCGCAGGCGGGCTCGGGGCTCTTCGTCGGCGACACGAACCAGCCCGGTTTGCGCAGCGCCATCATGAACGGCGACACGACCATCACCGACACCGCCTCGACCATCGTGCCGCCGGAGATTCAATCGCCGCTCGCGCTCGAGGACGCGCTCGCCTCCGCGATCCGAAGCAAGGTCTCCTTCGCCCCCGCGTTCGACCGCAAGGTGGTCGACCACGTGGGCAGGATGGATCGCTTTCCGGAAGGCGGCGCGAACTCGTACCTCCGCGCGAACGGCGAGCCCTCGACCCACAACTATTTCCGGATGAACGAGAACTACGTCTGGAGAAAGAGCGGGAGCGAGACGGACAAGCTCTTCTCGGCCGTGCTCTTCATGGAGGACGACTGCTACTTCGCGTGCACCGAGCCGTCGCTCTTTCAGCCGACGACGCCTCCGGCGTCGATCTTGGGGCCGCTCTCCAAAGTGTGGCTCGAGTTCACGCTCTTTTTGATCGGACGCGCGTTCTACGTCCCGAGCCGCAACATCTGACCGGCGCCGGCGGCGGGGCTTCGCGCCCGTAAGTCCGCCCGTCCTCACCCTTCCCGACCGAAAGAGGCAGCCCCATGGCACGACTAAACGACCACGTGAGGGAATTCGGCCGCCGCGTTCGCGCGTCGCCGGCGCTCTCGGTGGGGCCGGATCTCGATCGGCTCATCGAGCAGGCGGACCGCGAAGACGAAGGCTACGTCGCCGCGTACAAGAGCCCGATCGCCAACCTCACTTGGATGCAGCGCGGGACGCTCTCGCGCGTCGAGCTCGCCTCGCCGCAGCTTCCAATGGAAATCCCCTTCGCGTGCAAAATCGTCGCGTGCAAGGTCGTGACGATTCTGAACGAGATGCCCGGCGACGGGGTCGATTTCGTCGAGCCGCCTCTCTCGGCGATCGACGTCGTCATGCAGCTGAACAGAAAAGAGCTCTTCACGGCGCGCGTCGACAAGCTGAACGCTGCGAACCAAGACACCATGGTGGTGTCGCTTGCGTCGTTCGACGACGCCGTGCGCACCTTCGAGCTGACGCTCAACCCCGACGACAACATCCTCTCGGTGCAGTTCAAGTGGGCCGTCGACCTCGCGATCGTCGCGGCGTACGAATGGGGCAACGTCCAAATCTCGATGAACTGGGCGGTGGATCCCAAAATCCGCTACGGCGAGCTCGCGTCGAAACGCTTCGGCCCCTGAAAGGAGCGACCTCGTGCCCTACCCCAGCTTTCCTCAAGGCGGCGCCGGCGTGCGGCCGATGTGGTTCTCGACGTTCGATCCGGCGTTTCGAGCGTTCGCCACGAGCGTCTTTTGCAACGTCGCCGCGCCCGCGGCCGGCGGCGCGGTCATCTACAACGCGTTTTCGATCGGCACGCCGCCGACGGTGCCGCACTGGACCCCCGGCTTCGTCATGTTCGAGAACGCCGGCAACACCGCGCGCACCAATGCCGTCGTCTGGGGGGGCTGGGCCGGGCCGCGGCCGGTGATGTGGCTCTCGTACGCCGGCGGCGAAGTGCCGAGCTGAAAGGACCCGGATGCCCTACCCTCAATTCCCCTCCGGCGGCGTGTCCGACAAGCCGCTTTGGTTCTCGACGTTCGACCCGACCTTTATGGCCCAGGCGATCGGCGTCTTCACGGCCAGTGGCGGAGGGGGAGCCATCTACAATCCCTTTGGCGGCACGCCGCCCGGGTTCTGGGTGCCCGGCTTCGTCATGTTCGAGAACGCCGGCAACATCGCCCTTGCCGCGCCCGTTGTCTGGGGAGGGTGGAAGGGGCCGCGCCCCGTGATGTGGCTCTCCGACGCGGGCGGCTGGGTCGATTGAAGAAACGATGCGCGCATGCCCCATCAAGACCAGCACCGAAGTCCTCCCCGAGGGGTACGGCTCCGCGGTGTCGGTGTGCATTTCGCAGGACGGCTCGGATCCGGGGGGCTGGATCTTGGAGCTTCATGCCGTGTTCAAGGACGAGGGAGCGACCCGCGCCTACGTCGGCGAGATCACGCTCGGCGCCCCCAACATCACCGGCCGCAGGACCGCGCGCGTGGTGATGATCGCCGCAGTCCCGGGGGCCTATCGTTTCGTCGTGCAAGTGCGCGCGCCGGCGCAAACAGTGACGCAGCCCACCACATCGCTACTCGTCGGCGTCTTCGTCGGCGAAACCACCCCCTTTCCGATGACTGCGGTCAACCCGTGAGCCGTGAACCGAGACCAATGGGCAAGAGGGGTGCTTCTGACCGCCTGGCGGGACTACGGCGCGCCTTTGCCCGGGGCGCTGCAGGCGGTCCAGGCCATCGCCCGGCACGAGTCTGGGCCCGGCTACGGGGATGGGATGGGCAACGCCAACAACTGGGGCTCGGTGCACTGCACGACGGGGCCGCCTTGCGGGGAGGGGTGCGTCGAGCACGCCGACACGGACTCCCAGGGGCAGCCCTACGTGACGTGCTTTCGGAGGTACGCGACGCCCGAGGAAGGTGCGCGGGACCTCCTGCGCGAGCTCCTGAGGCGCCCGCCGGTACGCGAGGTGCTCTCGTCGGGCTCGGCGAATGCCATCGCCCATGCGATGCACCGAACGCGCTACTTCGAAATGACGCCCGGGCTCTATGGGCAGGCGATCGCTCGCAACGCCGAGAGCATTGCGAAAGCGCTCGGCGAGCCGCTCATCGTGACGCTCGCGGGGCCGGCGGAGGCCTCGGGCGAGCTCCTGGTGCTCGGGGCGCTCGGCTACTTGATTTGGCGCGCCTACCGCCGCCGGAGAGGATGATCCCATGAGTCGCAAGGCGAACGCGGTCGCGCACATTCACCAGGCAGCGCGCTCGGCGCACGCCGAGCTCGAGCACCGAGGCCTCCCCCAAACGGCCGAAGCCGTGAAGGTCATCGGCGGCGCGACCGCGGCGATCGGAAGCCACGTGCGCGGCTGGCACGGCGAGGTGGGCGCCATGATGCACGGCGTCCTCGGCGAGCGCGCCGGCGGCGGGCACCGCAAGAAGTCCCGCAAGCGACGCTCGCCGGCGCAGGTCCGCGCCACGAAGCGCATGCTCGCCGCGGCGCGCCGAGCTCGGGGCGGGCGCAAGACCGTCTCCAAGCCCCGGCGCAAGAAAGCGCACCGCACGGGAGGATCGCGCAAGCGCCGCTCGCCGGCGCAGATGCGCGCCTTTCGCAAGATGCTCGCCGGCGCCAAGCGCGCACGCGGCAAGAAGAAGAAGCACGGCAAGCGCCGCCGCTGAAACCGCCTAGGAGGGTCCGCCCATGAGTCTCTTGAACCGCGCGCACGCCATCACCCGGCATATCTACAAAAACCAGCTTTTCGACTGGATCATGGCCATCACCAAGGCCATCGCCGGCTCGCCCGCGCTCATCGGAGTCGGCCCCTACGAAACCGTCGCGCGCGCCTCGTCGACGAGGATGCTCGACGAAGACGCGGGGCTGCTCGCCGGCATCGAGAACGGCGCCGCCGTCTGGACGGAGAGCTTCAAGAGCGTTTGGTACTGGCGCACCGACTTTCCTGCGGCGACGGCGACCGACAACGAGACGACGTG
>Ga0180062_1000043_pt1 | contig 20339 bp, 19 predicted proteins | sample EasRivT45_16_10D_FD_121775 | JGI IMG/M metagenome (GOLD analysis project Ga0180062, IMG submission 121775) | Soil microbial communities from meander-bound floodplain in the East River, Colorado, USA - East River metaG ERMLIBT45_16_10D | ecosystem: Environmental > Terrestrial > Soil > Floodplain ... | reverse complement strand
CCTCGCAGATCCGCCGCTTCAACCTGCACACCGGCGACACGATCGAGGGCGAGATCCGCACGCCCAAGGACGGCGAGCGCTACTTCGCGCTGGTCAAGGTGGACAAGGTCAACGACGAGCCGCCGGAAGCTTCCAAGCACAAGATCCTGTTCGAGAACCTCACGCCCTACCACCCGACCGAGCACCTGAAGCTCGAGCGCGACATCAAGGCGGAAGAGAACATCACGGGTCGCATCATCGACATCATCGCGCCCATCGGCAAAGGCCAGCGCGGTCTCATCGTGTCCCCGCCCAAGGCCGGCAAGACCGTGCTGATGCAGCACATCGCGCATGCGGTCACCGCCAACCATCCCGCCGTGGTGCTGATCGTGCTGCTGATCGACGAGCGGCCCGAGGAAGTGACCGAGATGATCCGCTCGGTCAAGGGCGAGGTGGTGTCCTCGACGTTCGATGAGCCGGCCTCGCGCCACGTGCAGGTCGCCGAGATGGTGATCGAGAAGGCAAAGCGGCTGGTCGAGCACAAGAAGGACGTGGTGATCCTGCTCGATTCGATCACGCGCCTCGCCCGCGCCTACAACACCGTGGTGCCCGCCTCCGGCAAGGTGCTGACGGGCGGCGTGGACGCGAACGCGCTGCAGCGCCCGAAGCGCTTCTTCGGCGCGGCGCGCAACATGGAGGAAGGGGGGTCGCTCACCATCCTCGCCACTGCGCTGATCGATACCGGCAGCCGCATGGACGACGTGATCTACGAGGAGTTCAAGGGCACGGGCAACATGGAGATCCACCTCGACCGGCGGATGTACGAGAAGCGCATCTTCCCGGCGATCAACGTCAACCGCTCCGGCACGCGCCGCGAGGAGCTGCTGATCAAGCAGGACGTGCTGCAGAAGATCTGGGTGCTGAGGAAGCTCCTCTACCCGATGGACGAGCTGGAGGCCACCGAATTCCTGCTCGACAAGATCCGGGCGACGAAGAACAACGCGGACTTTTTTGACTCGATGAGGCGAGGGTAAGCGCGCCAGCGACCCTTATCGGCATGCCCGAGCGGTCATTCCTGGTCCAAAGTCCCTGGCCATCGCCGGGGTCACATCCCCGGAAACCGGGGCCCCTGCTCCACCCGTCGATGTCCTACTTCTTCGATTCGATGCGTCGCGGATAATCGCGAATTCGGCAGCCCACTTTCCGGATTGGCACCGCTGCGAAACCTCCTGCTTGCCGTCGCCCTGCTGGCGGGGTGTCAGCTGCCGCTGACGCCGGAGGACCTCGAGGCGCGGAAGTTCGAGGCGGTGCCCGGCAAGGCGGTGATCTACCTGGTGCGGGTCAACCCGGACTTCAACGACCGGCAGGCACTGGTTCGCGTCGGCGACAAGCTGCTGTTCAAGGTCTATCCCGGCACGTACTACCGCTGGGTCGTGGAGCCGGGGACTCACCAGATCACCGGTTATGCCGGCGATATCGGCACCATCACGGTGCAGGCGGAGGCGGGACGAATCTATTACGTCAGGCAGCAGACGACGCCATTCTCGCGCATGCCAATCTCGCATTTCTTTCTAGTTAACGAGAACGAGGGGCGCGCCGAGGTGCTGCGCGCGGTGCTGCTGGTTCCGGAACCATGATGCTCGCGCGGCTGGCGCTCGCTGTCTCGATCGTTGCACTGGCGGGCTGCGTTTCGACGCCACAGGCCACGAGCGAGCGCGACGCCGGGGCGAAGCGCTTCCTCGCCCGTCCCGACGCTGCCATCATCTACGTCTACCGCTTCGATTTCGCGAGCACCGAGATGGCTTCCGACGATACCGTGCTCTACGTGGACGACCGCCTGATCGGCGCTACCCTGCCGCTGACCTTCTTCCGGTTCGATGTGCGCGAGGGCGTGCACCTGCTGCACGGCACCGGTCACGATCAGGGACAGCTGAAGCTGGAAACCCGAGCCGGCGAGATCTACTTCGTGTCGCTCCAGGTGGCGAGCGGGGTTTCGGATTTCAGGCGGGTCGATGCCGCAACCGGCAAGCGGGATATCCTGCGCTGCTGCTCGCTGCTGGAAAACTGGGTGCCGGGCCAGCGGCCGGTGCTGCGCTAAACGAACGCCGCGCTTGTCAGTCGCGCCCAAATTGTGGATAATGCGCGCCTTTCTGTCGGAGCCCATGGGCGCGAGGGCCGCATGAAACCGAAGATCCACCCCGAATACCGGACCATCACCGTCACCTGCAGCTGCGGTAACACCTGGGATACGCGCTCGACCATGGGGCGCGACCTGAGCGTCGAGGTGTGCTCGCAGTGCCACCCCTTCTACACCGGGAAGCAGAAGCTCGTGGACACCGCGGGCCGCGTCGAGAAGTTCCGCCAGAAATACGCGCGCGGCGGCAAGTCGCCCGCCAAGACCGCGAGCGCCTAGGGGTAATCCGCGTGTTGAACGGCGGCGACTTGTCCGTTCGAACACGCGGAGTTAAACCGGCGCGCAGCGTCCGGATTTAACGCCTAGTAGGCCGCGACGCAGCCGTCCGAGCGCGGATCCGCGCCGCCTTCCAGCACGCCGTTCGCGTGGCGCACGATGGCGCCGGCATGACCCATCGTCTCGTCGTACTCCCCGAGCACTTCCATGACGTGGCCGCGCCGCGCGAGATCGGAAACCACGCCGGTGGCAAAGCGCGACTCGAGCTTGAGCGAGTCACTCGCCTGGCCCCAGGTGCGCCCCAGCAGCCAGCGCGGGGCGGCGACGGCCTGCTGCGGGTCCATGCCGAATACCGCCATGCGCGTGAAGAGCGCCGCCTGCGTCTGGGGCTGGCCATCGCCCCCCATCGTGCCGTAGGCGAGCGTGCGGCCGTCGCGCAGGACCGCCAGCGCGGGATTGAGCGTGTGGAACGGCTTACGCAGGGGCTTCAGGCTGTTCAGCGCGGCGGGATCGAGCGCGAAGCTGCATCCGCGGTTTTGCCACGTGATGCCGGTCTCCTCCAGCACGACGCCGGCGCCGAACTCGTGGTAGAGGCTCTGGATCATGCTCACCATGCGGCCCGCGCCGTCCGCGACGCCCATCCATACCGTGTCGGCCGGCTCCTTTCCCCCGCTCCAGCGCGCGGCCCGGCCGCGGTCGATATCCGCCGCCAGCACGCGGATCTTTCCGGGCGCGAGCAATCCCTGCGCGTCGATCGTCATGTAGGCCGGGTCGGTGACGCAATGGTCGCGCACCGCGAAGGCGCGCTTGGTTGCCTCCACGACGAGGTGCACGTAATCGGCGCTCATCGGCCCGACTCCCGCCATATCGAGCGCGTCGAGCATGCCGAGTATGAGAAGCGAGGCGACGCCTTGCGTCGGCGGCGGCAGGTTGTGAACCGCGCCGAGCGAGTGCGCGAGCGTGAGCGGGGTCACGAGCTTCGCGCGGTGGCGCGCGAGGTCGCGCTTGGTCAGCGGGCTTCCGATTGCGGCGAGGTCTCGCGCGATCGCCTGCGCGAGCCGTCCGCGATAGAAGTCGTCAAGCCCCGCGCGGGCGAGGCGTTCGAGCGTCTGCGCGAGCCGCGGCTGCCGGAAGTGGCTGCCCGTGGACGGCGCGGCGCCATGGTCGAGAAAGGTCTCGCGGAAGCCGGCCTGCGATTCGAGCTCGGCGCGGCGGGCGGCGGTCAGGGTTGACTGGCTCGTCGTGACCGCAATGCCGTTGCGCGCATAGTGGATTGCGTCGGCGAGCAGGCGCTGGAGCGAGAGCCGCCCGCCCCACCTGCGCGCGAGTCGGTACGCGAGCTCCCAGCTGGAAACGGCCCCGGCGACGGTATTCGCGGCGGCGGCGCCGCGATGGGGTATCGTCCCTGTGATGCCGCGCGCCGAGTACCACTCGATCGAAGCCGCGCGGGCCGCCGCACCGCAGCCATCGATGCCTTTCGGCGCGCGGCGCGGCACGTGGATCAGCCAGAACGCATCCCCCCCGATCGAGTTCATGTGGGGGTAGGCGACCGCGATCGTGGCCGCCCCCGCGATCATCGCCTCGAGCGCGTTGCCGCCTTCGCGCAGCACGTCGAGCGCCGACTGCGCGGCGAGCGCGTGCGGCGCGACCGCCATGCCGCGGATGCCGCGGACCGGCTGGCTCATGCCGCGATTCTACGCGAGGCGCCGATGCCGCGGCGGCCTCACCAGCCGATCGCTTTGGGCAGCCAGAGGGCGAGCTGCGGGAACAGGAATACCAGCACGACGCCAAGAATCTGCATCAACACGAAGGGGATCACGCCGACATACATCTGGCGGGTGGTGATCTGCGGCGGCGCCACCCCGCGCAGGAAGAACAGCGCCCAGCCGAAGGGCGGCGTGAGGAACGAGGTCTGCAGATTGACACAGATCAGCATCGCGAGCCACACCAGGTCCACGTTCTGCTGCGCGAACACAGGCAGGAACAGCGGCACCGCAATGTAACTGATCTCGATCCACTCGATGAAGAAGCCGAGCACGAAGATCAGCAGCATGAGGAACCAGATGTCCGCGTTGACACCGCCGGGCAGGAACTCGAACAGCGCGTGAATCAAATCCTCGCCGCGCAGGCCCCGGAAGGCGAGCGCGAACACCTGCGCGCAGATCAGGATGAACAGCACCATCGCGGTGATCTTGGTTGTGGTCTGCACGGTGTCCTTGAGCACTCCGTAGGACATGCGCCCGGCCAGCGCGGTCACCAGGATCGAGCCGAGCGCTCCCATGGAGGCGGCTTCCGTCGGCGCGGCGATGCCGGCGATGATCGAGCCCAGCACCGAGAGCACAAGCGCGAGCGGCGGCACGACCACCTTGAGGAACCGCAGCCAGAGTTCCCCGCGCGGCATGGCATCGCGCTCGACCTGCGGCACGGCCGGGACCCAATCCGGGCGGACGATTCCGAGGATCACAATGTAGACGCAGTAGATCACGGCGAGCAGCAGCCCCGGCACCACCGCAGCGGCGAAGAGCGTCCCGACCGAGAGCTGCAGAATGTCGGAGAGCAGGATCAGGATCAGGCTCGGCGGAATGATCTGGCCCAGCGTGCCCGAGGCGCAGATGGCCCCGCACGCCGTGCCCGGATCGTAGCCACGCCGGATGAGCGTCGGCAGCGTGAGCAGCCCGAGCGTGATCACGGTGGCGCCAACGATGCCGGTGGTCGCGCCCATCAGCACGCCGACACCGATGATCCCGAGCGCCATGCCGCCCTTCAGCCGGCCCGCGAGGTGGCCCACCACGTCGAGCAGGTCCTCGGCCAGCCGCGATTTCTCGAGCATCACGCCCATGAAGACGAAGAGCGGAATGGCGAGCCACTGGTAGTTGCTCACCACGCCGTAGATGCGCGCCGGCAGCAGGTTGAAGAGCGTCGTGCCGAAGCCGAGGAAGCCGAAGACGAAGCCCGCGGTGGCGAGCGTGATCGCGACCGGCACCCCGGCCATCAGGAGCCCGAAGAACGCGAGCAGCATCAGGATCGCGAGGATCTCGGTGCCGCTCATGCCTTCAGTGTCCGCAGCCTATCAATGCAGGCGAGCGCGGCCGCGACGCTCTGCGCGAGCAGCAGCGCGAACCCGACCGGGATGAGCCCCTTCAGCAGGAAGCGGTAGGGCAGCCCCCCGGGGTCCTGCGACTGCTCGCTGATGACGTAGGACTGCTCGACGTAGTGGAGCGAGAACCCGATGACGAGGATCGAGAGTGCAAGACTGAGCAGCGCCGACAGCAGGTCAACGTAGATTTTCGTGCGCTCCTGGAATCGGGCGTAGAGGATGTCCACGCGCACGTGGTCGCCGTGGCGCATGGCGTACGACATGCCGAACAGGACCAGCGGCACCAGCAGGTGCCACTCGAGCTCCTGTGACCAGACCGAGCCAGTGCGGAAGAGATAGCGCAGCAGGACGTTGGTCGCCATGAGCGCGACGATGGCGAGGGAGAGCCAGGAGATCCACTCGCCCACCATGTCGACGAAGCGCTCGATGCCGGCGCGCGCGGCGCTCGCCGCGCGCGCCCCCGGGCCGTGCGGTTGCTCAGGCACCGCGGATCTTGCTGTGGTAGACCGCCTCGCTGTAGCCCGCCCAGGCGTCGTACTTGGCCTTGAACGCGAAGTACGAGTCGTGCACCTTCTTCGTGACCGGATCCTTGGCGATCCCCTCCTGCAGCACCTTGCCGGTGGCGGCGCGCAGCGCCTTGATCACGTCGTCCGGGAGCGGTCGCGCGATCACGCCCTGGTTCTTGACGAGGTCCTCCATCGCCTCCGCGTTGGTGCGCTGGCACCAGGCCTCACTGATGACGTTGCAGGCGGCACAGGCATTCTCCACGATCGCCTGCAGGTCCTTCGGCAGCTTGCCCCACGCGGCGCGGTTGACCAGCAGCTCGGACACCGTCGCGGTCTCGTGCCAGCCGGTGGTGTAGTAGTTCTTGGCTGCCTTCTGCAGCCCGAGGCGGCGGTCCTGATAGGGTCCCACGAACTCGGCGGCGTCGATCACTCCGCGCTCCAGTGCGGGGAAGATCTCACCGCCGGGCAGCAGCTTCACGTCCACGCCGAGCGTTGAGTAGACCTTGCCGGCGAGGCCCGGGATGCGCATCTTCAAGCCGTTGAAGTCCTTCACCGACTTGATCTCTTTCTTGAACCAGCCGGTCATCTGCACGCCGGTATTGCCGCAGGGAAAGGCGACCATGCCGAACGGAGCATAGACCTCGTGCCAGAGCTGGATCCCGCCGCCATCGTAGAGCCAGCCATTCATGCCCTGAAAATTCAGGCCGAAGGGTACGGCGGTGAAGTACTGGGCGGCGAACGTCTTGCCCGTCCAGAAATAGCTGTTGGCGTGGTTCATCTCCACCGTGCCGGAGCGCACCGCGTCGAAGCCTTCCAGCGCGGGGATCAGCTCGCCCGCCCCGTAGACCGTGATCCGGATCCGCCCGTTCGACATCGTTTCGATGCGCCGCGCGAGGTCGGTCGCGCTGCCCGGGCCGTCCATGTAGAACGGCGCGCCCTTGCCGTAAGCGCTGGTCATCTTCCAGTCGAACTTCTGCTGCGCGCGGGCAATCATGGGGAAGCCCGCAATGGCGGCGCCGGTCGCGGCGACCGCGCTCCCTTTCAGAAATTTTCTACGGTTGTTGCTCATGGAGGACTCCCTTCTGGTTGGACGGTTGACAGGAGCGACGCTTACCCTAATCCCAAAGTGGGACGAAAGGCAATGATCGCGCGCGAATGATCAGGATAATGCGCCGCAGCATGCGAGGACCCGAGCGCCCGCGCGGGATGAGCGGCGACCTGAATGCGAAGGAGCCACGGGTCCCTCACCCTAATTCGCCCGCTCGATCCCGCGCAGCTGAACCGGCGCCTCGGGCGTCCGGCTTCAGCGCCTAGTAGGTCTTGTACTGGAGATACTTCCCACTCATCATGATCTTCACCCGGTCGCCCTTGGGATCGGGCTCGCGCGTGAGGTCCATCTTGAAGTCGATCGCGCTCATGATGCCGTCGCCGAATTCCTCGTGGATCAGCTCCTTGATCGTGGTCCCGTAGACGTTCACGAGCTCGTAGAAGCGGTAGATCAGGGGATCCGTCGGCACCGCGGTCGGGAGCGACCCCTTGTAGGGCACCTGCTGCAGCAGCAGCACCGCGTACTCGGGGAGGCCGAGGAGCTTCCCCGCCGCCTCGGCCTGCTCCTTCGTCATCTGCATCTGCCCAAGCAGCGCGGCGGTCGTCCATTCCTTGCTGCTCCCGACCGCTTTCGCGATCTTCGCCCAGGTGAGCCCCTTCTTGAGCCGGGATTCGACCACCATTTCGGTGACATCGTTGCGCGTCATGGGGCGGGTCATGCTGGCGGCCGCCAGCAGCGCTTCGGGGGCGTCGGATTTTTTCATGTCACTCTCCTTTGTCAGGTCAATGTCTGAGGTTCACGACTACGGCTTTCTCGGCGTGGCGGACGGGACCGCCGGATGCGGCGGGCGGGGGCTCAACGAGCCCCGGCGCGACGACCGGCGGATGCTTCGGGTCGTAGCCCGCGGGCAGCGCCTCGTTGAAAAGCCGCGAGCGGCTCACCAGAAAATCCACCAGGTGATTGCGGATGGGGTAGTAGTGCGGCTCCTTGTGGACGGTGTAGCGGGTGCGGGTCCGCGTCAGCGTGTTGACCACGATCTCGGCGATCTTCGCGCTCGGGCCATTGGTCATCAGTACGATCCGGTCGGCGAGGAGGATCGCTTCATCCACGTCGTGCGTGATCATGAAGACCGTCTGGCGCGTCTCCGCGCAGATGCGCAGCACCTCCTCCTGCAGCACGCCGCGCGTCAGCGCATCGAGCGCCGAGAACGGCTCGTCCATGAGCAGCGTCCGCGGCTGGATCGCGAGCGCGCGCGCGATACCGACACGTTGCTTCATGCCACCCGAGAGCTCGGCGGGACGCTTCTTCTCCGCGCCGGACAGATTCACGAGGTCGATGTACTTCTGACAATGCTCCCGCACCCGCGCGGCGTCCCACTCCGGCCAGCGGGATTTCACCGCGAATGCGATGTTGCCAAGAGTGGAAAGCCACGGCATCAGCGCGTGGCCCTGGAAGATCACCGCGCGATCGAGGCTCGGGCCGCGGATCTCCCGCCCGCCGACGAACACATAGCCGTCGGACGCCGGCTCGAGCCCGGCGAGGATATTGAGGATGGTGGTCTTGCCGCAGCCGGAGTGCCCGATCAGGCACACAAACTCCCCCTGCTCCACCGCGAGGTGCACGTTCTCGAACACCGTCGTGACGCCGCCGGCGCGCGCCGTGAAGCGCTTGGCGATGCTCTCGATCCTGATTAACGGATCGCTCATGGCGGCTACTCGGGAAAAGTGACGAGGATGGTCAGGCGGGCGAGGACCTGGTCGAGCACCATGCCGACCAGCCCGATCGCGAGAATGCCGGAGAGGATGTTGGCGATCGAGAGGTTGTTCCACTCGTTCCAGACGAAATAGCCGATGCCGGTGCCGCCGACCAGCATCTCGGCGGCGACGATGACCAGCCACGCGATCCCGATCGAGATGCGCATGCCGGTCATGATGGTGGGCGCCGCCGCCGGCAGGATGACGCGCAAGGCCTTGCGCACCGGGCCGACCTCGAGCGTGCGCGCGACGTTGAGCCATTCGCGCCGCACGGAGGCGACGCCGAATGCGGTGTTGATCAGCATCGGCCAGATCGAGCAGATGAAGATGACGAACACCGCCGACACGCTGCTGTCCTGGAGTGTAAACAGGGCCAGCGGCATCCACGCCAGCGGCGAGATCGGCTTGAGCACCTGGATGAAGGGGTCAAACGCGCGATATACGAGCGGCGACATGCCGATCAGGAAGCCGAGGGGGACCGCCACCAGCGCGGCGAGCAGGTAACCCGTCAACACGCGGGCGATCGAGTAGGCGAGCTGGATGCCGATGCCCTTGTCGTTGGGGCCCTTGTCGTAGAAGGGATCGGCAAGGTGTCCCCACAGCTTCGCGCCCACCTCGGCGGGTGTCGGGAACGCCGACTTCTTCCCGGTGGCAGCCTCCGCTCCGACGAGCTTGGCGTACTCGGCATCAACCACCCGCGCGCCGGACTCCTGCCGCGTGCTCGCGTGCCAGATCCCGAGGAAGACGAGGAGGATCGCGAGCGAGAGCAGCGGCGCGCCCCAGTACTGCAGGCCTTTCACGCTCATTTCATGCCGTCCTCTTGATCGCAAAGCTCGCGAGGTAGGCATCGGGCTTCGAGGGATCGAATTCCTTGCCCATCACTGCGAATTTCTTGCTGGTGACAGCGGGCGGCTTGAGGCCAACCTCCTTCATCAGGCGCGCGGCGTCGGTCGCGAGGAACACTTCGCGCGCGACCTTCGCGTAGTCCACGTCGCCCTTCAGCTGGCCCCAGCGCTTCATCTGGGTGAGGATCCAGATTGCGAATGAGTGCCAGGGGAACGGATCGAAATCGATGCGGTCCGGAACCTTCCGCACGTTGCCGAGTCCGTCCGCGAAGGTTCCGGTCAGCACCTGCTCCACCACCGTCACCGGCTGGTTGAGATAGTTCGCGGGCGCGATCGCCTCCGCGATCTGCTTGCGGTTCTCGGGCCGCGTCGCGAACGCCGTCGCCTCCATGATCGCTTTCAGCAGTGCCCGGTAGGTATTGGGATACTGCGTCACGAATTCCTTGCTCGCCGCGAACGCGCAGCAGGGATGCCCTTCCCAGATGTCCTTGGTCAGCGTGTGGATGTAGCCGACGCCGTCGTAGACCGCGCGCTGGTTGACCGGGTCCGGCGCGAGGAAGCCGTCGATGTTGTCGGCGCGCAGGTTCGCCACCATCTCGGGCGGCGGTACCGCCCGGATCTGGATATCCTTGTCCGGGTCGAGCCCGTGCTCGGCGACGTAGTAGCGCAGCAGGTAGTTGTGCATCGAGTAGTCGAAGGGCACGGCAAACTTGAATCCCTTCCACTGCTTCGGGTCGCGCTTGTCCTTGTGCTTCACCGCGAGCGTGATCGCCTGGCCGTTGATGTTCTCTACCGCGGGCATCGTGTAGGGAATCGGGCGCGAGCCGACTCCGAGCGTGATGGCGAGCGGCATCGGCGAGAGCATGTGCGCCGCGTCGTACTCCTTGTTGAGCGTCTTGTCGCGGATCACGGCCCAGCCGGCGGTCTTCACGACGTCCACGTTCAGGCCCGCGCGCCCGAAGTAGCCCATCGGCTGAGACATGATGATGGGGGTCGCGCAGGTGATCGGAATGAAGCCCACTTTCAGGTTGGGCTTCTCGATGGGGCCCCGGCCCTGGGCGAATGCCTCGCGCGCCGCGGCGAGCGGAAAGAACTGCGCGATGGCGGCGAGCGCCGTGTTCGCGCCCACCGCCTTGAGGAAGCGCCGCCGCTCCCCGTCGCACGGAAACAACGCGCGCATCACCGCCTGGTCCACGGCCCGGCTGGAAAGCGCCTCGGTATCGAGGCGCCTCGATCCGAGCTCGGCGTCGTGCGTCGCCTGGTCGCGGTGCCGGCCGCAGGCGCAGCCGAGCTTCACTTCGGGATTGAACGGATCCTTGAACATGGACATCTCGGCCTCCTCGGCTTGATCGACGTCCGTCCATTTGCACGATGCATACCAGCTGCACCCGCGCTGCCGCTCGACGCCGGCGCACAAGGTCAACGGCATGATTATCTTCGACTATCGAAAGCCGCGTCGTTCGTGGACTCGCGCCGGAAGCGGGTACACCGATAGCTCGCCCGCACGTTAATGGTGCGAGGTGCACCGTATTCGTGCCGGGCCCCGATCAAAGTAGAATCTGGACATGCTCCCGAGCCGGTTCACGCGCATCGCGGCACTGCTGGCGGCCCTTGTCCTGACGAACTGCGCGACGAACCCCGTCACCGGCAACCCGAACCTTGTGCTGTTGACCGAATCGCAGGAGATCGCGCTCGGCCGGCGCGAGGATGGGAACGTCCGCAAGCAGTACGGCGCGTATGACGACGCGGCGCTCCAGGAATACGTGGGCGAGATCGGGGAGCGGCTCGCCAAGGCGAGCCACCGGCCGGGGCTCCAGTACCGGTTTCTCGTGGTGGACTCGCCCGAGATCAACGCATTCGCACTGCCCGGCGGCTACATCTACATCACGCGCGGTATCCTGGCCTATTTCAATACCGAGGCGGAGCTCGCGGGCGTTCTCGGGCACGAGCTCGGCCATGTGACCGCGCGCCACTCGGTGCAGCAGATATCCGCGGCCCAAGCCGCCAATATCGGAGTCAATGTCCTGGGAATCTTCGTGCCGCAGGCACGCGGCATGGTCGGAAGCAACGTGATCAACATCCTCGGCGGGGCGCTCCTGTCGGGCTACGGGCGCGAGCATGAGCTCGAGGCCGACCGGCTCGGTGCCGAGTACCTCGCGCGCACCGGCTACGATCCGCAGGCAATGATCAAAGTCGTGGGCGTGCTGAAGAACCAGGAGCTGTTCGACGCCGACGTGGCAAAGGCCGAGGGGCGGGAGCCGCGCGCCTATCACGGGCTCTTCGCCTCCCACCCCGACAACGACACGCGGCTGCAGCAGGTGGTGGGCGAGGCGGCGCGTTTCAAGCAAGCCAGCACGCATGTCGGCCGCGAGGAATTTCTGCGCCGTGCCGACCACCTGATCTTCGGCGACAGTCCCAGGCAGGGCATCGTCCGCAACAATCATTTCTATCACGAGGAAATGGGTCTTGCGATGCGGTTTCCGGCCGGCTGGCGCGTGCGCAACGGCCCGCAGAACGTCGCCGCCACGAGCCCCGGGGGCGAGGCGCTGATCGACCTGCGCTCCGGCGGCGCCGCCGAGGGCAGCCCCGAAGCAATCCTGAGAAAGCGTCTCAACCTCGGCGGCGGCACGCAGGTCACGCCGACCGAGGTGAATGGATTGACCGCCGCGATCGTGAACGTCACACTCAAGGGCGGGCCGACGCGGGTCATGTGCGTGTTTCTCGAAAAGTCCGCATTCCTCCTTGCCGCACAGGCGCGCACGAGCGCGGCGTTCAGCCAATTTCAGGAGGAGCTCGAGTCCGCCCTCGCGAGCTTTCACCCGATCACAAGCGAGGAAAAGGCGCTCGCCCGGCCGCTGCGGCTGCGCGTGATCACCGCGCACGAGGGGCTTACGTTCGCGGAGCTCGCGCGGCGCTCTCCACTAGGCCGCTTTGCCGAAGGGCATCTGCGCGTCCTCAACGGCCTCTACCCGGCGGGCGAGCCGGTCGCGGGACAGGCGCTGAAGATCGTCGAATGATGTCGCAACGCGGCTGGCTGGTCGGACTGCTGTGCGCGGCATGGATACTGCCAGGCCTCGTCGGCCACGACCCGTGGAAGCCGGACGAGGCACACACCTTTGGCGTTGTCCTCGAGCTGCTGCGTGGCGGCTCCTGGATGGTGCCCACGCTCGCCGGGGAGCCGTTCCTCGAGAAGCCGCCTCTCTTCTACCTTACCGCCGCCGCGTTCGCGCAGATCTTCTCGTTCGTCCTGCCGCTGCACGACGCCGCGCGGCTTGCGACCGGGGCGTGGATGGCGGTCATTTTCGGTTTCACCGCCGTCGCCGGCCGCGAGCTCTACGGCGCGCGCTATGGCGCGATTTCGGCGTTGCTGCTGCTCGGCTGCTTCGGGTTCGTGGTCCGCGGCCACCAGCTCATCACCGACGTCGCCCTGCTCGGCGGCTTTGCCATGGCCTACTACGGATTCGCGCTCGCCCTGCGGCGGCCCGCGCTGGGCGGCTTCTGGATCGGCACCGGCATCGGCGTCGGATTCCTCGCGAACGGGCTCCTCGCTCCGGCGGTGCTGGGCGTGATCGCGCTGATGCTGCCGGCGCTCGGCCGCGATTGGCGCAGCCGTGGCTACGGCATCGCGCTGGCGACGGCCGGCGCCGCGGCGGCGCCCTGGCTCGCGATCTGGCCTGTTCTCCTCGCGCAGCAGTCTGCGGCGTTGTTCGAGTGGTGGTGGTGGACCGAGAACGTCTGGTACTACTTCGGCCGGCAGCGCACCGCACGCACGGGCCTTCTGTATTACCTGGGACTGCTGCCGTGGTACGCGTTCCCGGCGTGGCTGCTCGCATTCTGGACGCTGTGGCGCGCCCGCGGCCCGGGCCTCCTGCGACCGGCGGTGGTGCTGCCGGTGGTGGGCTTCTTGGTCACGCTCGGCGTCCTGTCGGCGTCGTCCGAAGCGCGCGAGCTCTACGCGCTGCCCTTGCTTCCGCCGCTTGCGCTCCTCGCCGCCGGCGCACCCGAGACGCTGCGCCGGGGCGCGGCCCATGCGTGGTACTGGTTCAGCGCCATGACGTTCACGCTGTTCCTCGTCGTCTTCTGGTTCTACTGGAGCGGGCTCGAACTGGGCGTCCCGGCGCGCCTGCACGATCACCTGCACCGGATACGGCCGGGCTACGCCGCGGGATTCCGGTGGCTGCCCTTCGTGGTGGCCGTCGCCTACTCGATCTTCTGGCTCGCGGTCCTCGCTTCGTTCCGCCGTAGCGCGGTGCGGCCGGTCGTCGTTTGGTGCGCCGGCATCACCACAACGTGGGCGCTGATGGCGACGCTCTTCATCGGCTGGGCCGACAACGCGAAGAGCTATCGCTCGATGTTCGTTTCCATGCAGCGTGCACTGCCGGACAGATATGACTGCATTTCGAGCCGCGGCCTCGGCGATTCGCAGCGGGCAATGCTGCACTATGTCGCGGACATCGGGACCTATCGCGAGGAAGTTCCCGCACGACGCCGCGCTTGCGAGCTCGTGCTCATTCAGGGCAGGCCGGGGGACGACGTCGCGCTCAGCGCGCCGTGGCAGAAGATCTGGGAAGGCGCGCGGCCGGGAGACAAGGACGAACGGTTCTGGCTCTACCGGCGCCCTGCGAAGTCCTGACCGAACGAGCGCGGTTGTTGTGCCGCAGCATTTCTCGACACCCCGGATGGTTGGGCGTAGACTTCGACTTCCCAACGCCGCGACTCCCAACGGCGTCACTTTAGAACATCCATTCATTTCAAAGAGTTAAGGAGCAAGCCATGGCAAGCGGGCGCGAAGTAGTGGTGCTGTCCGGCGTGCGGACGGCGATCGGAGATTACGGCGGCGGGCTGAAGGACGTCGCACCGACCGAGTTGTCGGCGCAGGTGATACGGGAAGCGGTGAAGCGGTCGAAGGTGGACGCCAGGGAAGTCGGCGCGTGCGTGATCGGCAACGTGATCCACACCGAAGTGAAGGACATGTACTTTTCGCGCGTTGCCGCGTTGAAGGGCGGACTGCCGGAGGACTCCACCGCGCTCACCGTCAATCGCCTGTGCGGCAGCGGGATGCAGGCCATCGTGTCGGCTTCGCAGATGATCGCGCTGGGCGACACCGATGTTGCCGTCGGCGGCGGCGCCGAGTCCATGAGCCGCGGCGCTTACATCATGCCTACATTGCGCTGGGGACAGCGCATGAGCGACGGGGCCGTGATCGACATGATGGTCGGCGCGCTCACCGATCCGTTTGACACGGTTCACATGGGCATCACCGCTGAGAACATCGCTGAGAAGTGGAAGATCTCACGCGAGCAGCAGGACGAATTCTCGGCGGAAAGCCACCGCCGCGCGATCAACGCGATCGAGAAGGGCTATTTCAAGGACCAGATCCTCCCGATCGAGCTGAAGACCCGCAAGGGCACGACAGTGTTCGACCGCGACGAGCATCCGCGCGCGGACGCCAGCGTGGAAGGCCTCGCCAAGCTGCGTGCGGCCTTCAAGAAGGACGGCTCGGTGACCGCGGGCAATGCCTCGGGTATCAACGACGGGGCCGCTGCCGTGGTCCTGATGGAGCGCGCCGCAGCCGAGAAGAAGGGATTGAAGCCGATGGCGCGGCTTGTTTCCTACGGCATTGCGGGCGTGGACCCCAAGATCATGGGTATCGGGCCGGTCCCGGCATCCACCCGGGCGCTTGCCAAGGCCGGCCTCAAGATCGAGCAGATGGACGTGGTCGAGTCAAACGAGGCGTTTGCGGTGCAGGCGCTCGCCGTCACCTGCGACTTGAAGCTCGATCCCAGGAAGACCAATCCCAACGGCGGCGCGGTGGGCCTTGGTCATCCCATTGGCGCAACCGGGGCAATTCTCACGGTCAAGGCGCTCTACGAGCTGCAGCGCAGCGGCGGCAAGTACGCGCTGGTGACGATGTGCATCGGCGGCGGCCAGGGCATCGCCGCCGTATTCGAGCGGCTCCACTAAGAGCCTATCTCAACGATAGGCACGTGTGCGACGGCGGCGATGTGGGATGCAGATTTAGGAGGATAGCCCGCAGCAATATGTCGATATTGCAAGGGCTACCGACAACAAAATGCGCCCAGATCGCCCCGTCCCTTCGGGTTGCGGCCAGGACGGGCGTCTGCTTTGTTGCCCGGCTTGACCCTATCGACATAGGGCCTGCGCCGTGCGCCTCGCATCCATCCCGTCCTGGCCACAACGCATCACGCGCCTATCGTTGAGATAGGCTCTGGAGTGGATCTTCGTCAGTACTCGCCATCGCGGCCCCAGTTCCTGGCCGCGATGGCGACGTTGAATTACCAACCCTTCATTCTCTCCGACGACGTGCAGACCGGCGTCGCCTACAGCTGGCTCCACAGTGACGATCCCCGCGACGACCGATTCTGGAAGTTCGTGTTCCGCCGCGGGAAGCTCCCGCCCGGCGTCTGGGAGAAGGCCGCCGACGCCAACGCGCGGCTGCGCGCGATGTACGACGACTTCGTCGCGGAGATCGCGCGGCGCTATCCCGGCGGCTCGCTCCTCGACGTCGCCTGCAACAACGGCTACTTCCCGGTTCGCGCGGAGCAGCTCGGGATGCGCGGCTGCGCGGGCATGGACCGCCGCTCGCACCACTGGGCCTCGATCAAGGTCCTGAACAACATCACCGGCACCTCGGTCCGGTTCGTGAACCAGGGGTACTCCCCGGTCACGCACACGGCAAAGGTCGGGAAGCGCTACGACGTGGTGGTGGCGAGCGCGATCATGTGCCACCTGCCCGATCCCCTGCACTTCCTCGCCTTCCTCGGGTCGGTCGCGAAAGAGGCCATTTTCTTCTGGGGGCAGATGCTCGACACCGACGATTACCGGGTCGCCTACAACGAGCCCAACCGTTTCACCTTCACCAACAAGCAGTTTCCCTACGGCTTTGACGACAACACCCGGCTCTCGCGCGGGCTCTTCCGCAAGTCCGTCGAGCTGATGGGGTTCGGCAAAATCGCCGAGCTGCCGTACCGCGAGACCTGGCTGCCGGCGCAATGGTACGCGCCCCACAAGGCCTGGCTTTGCATGCGCGCGTGAGCGCGGATCAGGGCGAGCGGGCCCGAAGGCGGTCGAGCTCGGCGAGGCAGAGATGCGTGAAGGCGAGCGCTGAAAGAATGGGCGCCAGCAGGTTCACGAACGGAACATAGTAGAGCGCCGCGAGCACGAGTCCCAGGGCGTATAGCCTGCCGCCAGACGACCCCACGACCGCGCGGAGCTCCCCGGCGCTGGCGTGCTCGGCCAGCGCGTCGTACCGCAATGCCCGTTGATTGAAGAACGCGGAGATCAGCGCCGGCAGTAGCAGCGCGCCGATGCCAGTCAGCCACAGCGGGAGGGACAGCAGCCACAGCGCGGCAAACATCAGGACCGAAGTTGCCGCATTCCATACGCTGCCCGTCACGGTCCCGCCCCGGCGCCGCTCGAGCCGCGGAAAGTGGCGCACGCCCACCATCGGCACGATCACGGGCATCGCGACGAGTTCGGTCGCCAGCACCGTCACGATCAGCATCACTGGGGCGAGAGCCGCGAACGCGGCGATCCCGCTCGCCCAGATCAGTACTGACGACAGGCCCCAGTCTCTCAACCACGTGAGCCAGGGTGTGGTGGCGATCCACTCCGCCACCCAGCGCGCCCAGTCGTCGGCAAAGGCCCACACGAGCGCGATCCAGACCGCGATGGCGACGAGCGGCGGCACCAGCGCGAGCAGAAGTACGCGCGGCTCGCGCAGGTCGCGAGCCGCCGCGAGCAAGGCGGCGAGGACCGGTCTCATAGACGTTCATTCTAAGCGCGGCGATGCAAAGCGGTTACAATGCGCGCACGACGAGCCGCGCCGCGAACCGATCGGAATGCCTTCCGCCCGTACCGCCCTTCCCGCCTGGCAGAAACTGACCGAGCACCAGCGCGCCCAGTCCGGCGTGCACCTGCGCGAGTTCTTCGCCCGGGACTCCGCGCGCTTCGGGAAATTCAGCCTCACGCTCGAAGGCATGTTGCTCGATTACTCGAAGCAGCGCGTGACGGAGGAAACGATGCGGCTGCTCGCTGCGCTCGCGCGCGAATGCAGGCTCGAGGACTGGCGCGCGCGCATGCTGGCGGGAGATCGCATCAACGCCAGCGAGAATCGCGCCGTGCTGCACGTCGCGCTGCGCGCCGCCACTCCGCTCCGCGCCGACGGGCAGGATGTGGCGCAGGAGGTCGCGACGGTGCTCGGGGAAATGCGGCGCTTCGCTCACGGAGTGCGAGCAGGCCGCATCCGCGGTGCCAGCGGGCGCGCGTTCACGGACGTGCTGAACCTGGGCATCGGCGGCTCGGACCTGGGGCCGCGGCTTGCCTGCGATGCGCTCAAGCACTGCGCCCGCTCGGGGCCGCGGGCGCATTTCGTCTCCAACGTGGACGGTTCGGCGATCGCGGACACCCTCGCCCGCCTTACGCCCGCGACGACCCTGGTCGTGATCTCCTCCAAGACATTTGGCACCCAGGAGACGCTCGCCAACGCGGCCACGGCACGTGCCTGGCTGGAACGCACATTGAAGCGCGGGGCGGCGCGCCACCTGTGCGCGGTGACGGCGAACTCCGAGCGCGCACGCGCCTTCGGCGTGCCCGCGGAGCGCATCTTCCGCAGCTGGGACTGGGTCGGCGGCCGCTATTCGCTGTGCTCGGCCGTGGGACTGCCGGTCGCGCTCGCGCTCGGCATGGACCGCTTTGACGAGCTGCGCGCCGGTGCGCGTGCGATGGACGAGCATTTTGCTCGCGCACCGCTCGAGCGCAACATGCCGGTGGTGATGGGGCTGCTGGAAGCATGGAACGTCAACTTCCTCGGCTGCGGCACCCGCGCGGTGCTGCCCTATGACGAGCGCCTGCGGCTCCTGCCCGCCTACCTCCAGCAGCTGGAGATGGAGTCCTGCGGCAAGTCGGTCACGCGCGACGGCTCCCGCGCGAACCACGCGACAGCACCCATCACCTGGGGCAGCGCGGGAACCGACGGCCAGCATGCCTATTTCCAGCTGCTCCACCAGGGCACGCCCGTGGTGCCGGCGGATTTCATTGCCTGCTGCCGGCCGAATCACCGCCTGCACCGCCATCACGAGGCGCTACTCGCCAATTTCCTGGCGCAAACCGAGGCGCTCGCGCGCGGCCTGGACGCGACCGAGGCCGCGGCGGAGATGCGCGTCCAGCGCCTGCCGGAAGCCGCCGCCCATGAGCTGCTGCCGCACCGCGTGTTCGAAGGTAACCGCCCGACCACCTCGATCCTGCTCGACGCGCTGACGCCGCGCGCGCTCGGCGCCCTGATCGCGCTCTACGAGCACAAGGTGTTCGTCCAATCGGTGATCTGGAACGTGAATGCGTTCGACCAATGGGGCGTCGAGCTGGGCAAAACGCTCGCCGGCCGCATCCTGCCGGAGCTCGAGGGCAGTGGCGCCGTTGCCAACCATGACGGCTCGACCAACGGGCTGATCGCCTACTACAAGGCGCACCGCCAGCGAAGGAAGGGGTGACTCGTCACCCGTTACGCGTCACATTCGACTCAAGGAGGGAACGATGAACGACGAAGCGCTAAACATGAGCATCCGCAAGTTCCTGAAGACGGTGGGCGTCAATTCACAGCTCGCCATCGAGAAGGCTGTGCAGAAGGCGGTCACGGACGGCCGGCTGAAAGGCAAGGAATCGTTTCCGGCCGCGATGACGCTGTCGATCGGAAAGCTCGGCCTCGAAGTGAAGTTCGACGGCGAGATCCGGTTGGAGTAAGGCTCTAAAGCTTGAAGAGGTGCTCTCGGTAGTACTTGAGCTCCGCGATCGACTCGTAGATGTCGGCAAGCGCTTCGTGCTTGCCGTGCTTCACGAGCCCCGCCATGATCTCCGGCTTCCAGCGTTTCGCCAGCTCCTTCAGCGTGCTCACGTCGAGGTTGCGGTAGAGGAAATGCGCCTCCAGCGCCGGCATGTAGCGCGCGAGGAAGCGGCGATCCTGGTGCACGGAGTTGCCGCACATCGGGGACGCTTTAGGCGGCACGTGCTCCGCAAGGAACGCGAGCAGTCGGCTCTCCGCCTGCGCCTCGGTGAGCGTCGCGGCCTTCACCTTTTCGGTAAGCCCGCTCTTCGCGTGGGTCGATCGGTTCCAGTCGTCCATCGCGGCGAGCACCGCATCGGGCTGGTGCACGACCAGGACCGGCCCTTCCGCGACGGTGTTGAGCGCGCTATCGGTCACCACCAGCGCGACCTCGAGGATCCGGTCCGAGTCGGGATCGAGCCCGCTCATTTCCATGTCGATCCAGATGAGGTGATTCGCGTCCTGGGGCATGATTGTTGTTTGGGCCGCGGCGTATTTCGGCGATAATTGTGTCATAGATCTCGCAGCCCCGTCAGAGCCGCATGTCCTCAGCAAACCTTTTCGGCGCCGTCTTTCTCGCGGCGCTCGCGCTCGCGACCGCCACGCGCCTGTGGCTCGCGGCGCGCCACGTGAGCCATGTCCGCGCGCACCGCGCCCGCGTGCCCGAGGCATTCGCGGCCGAGATCAACCTCGACGCGCACCAGAAAGCCGCCGATTACACCTGCGCCAAGACGCGTCTCGCGATGACGGAGGTCGCGTTCGATGCCGCGGTCCTCATCGCGCTCACGTTCGGCGGCACGCTGCAGTGGCTGCACGAAGCGTCCGCGGCGTGGCTGCCGGAAGGCATCGGGCGCGGGCTGCT
>Ga0180062_1000039_pt1 | contig 20589 bp, 21 predicted proteins | sample EasRivT45_16_10D_FD_121775 | JGI IMG/M metagenome (GOLD analysis project Ga0180062, IMG submission 121775) | Soil microbial communities from meander-bound floodplain in the East River, Colorado, USA - East River metaG ERMLIBT45_16_10D | ecosystem: Environmental > Terrestrial > Soil > Floodplain ... | reverse complement strand
CATCCAGGTCCTAAGGACTACTACCAAAAACAGTTAGACGAAGCAATTTTGGACACCTACATTTACGCGACCTACGGGCGCATGGGGGTTGAGTATGACGACAATCTCAGGAGAGACGAACCAGGAAGTGGAGACGGAAGTCGAGAACCAGGAAACGACGGATCAAGCCTCGCAACAATCGGATTCGACTGGGTCGAAAGAATCTACGGCCACAAAGTCGGAGAACGACTTCGACAGCGAGTCGCTTGAACTTTCCTTTGGCTTGCCGCCAGGATCACTGAAGGACGTGAAGGATGAAGCGTCCGCCCTTGAAATGCTACGTTCGCATACTGATCAAACACTGCTAAAGGGGTTGCGCATCGAGCCGGAACAATCGCAGGCTGAATTTCCCGCTATTACCAAACCCGCACAGGGCAAGGATAGTGCGGAAGGGACGCCAGACGGTGAGCCGGCGATGCTAAAACGCATCGCGGCGCTCGAATCAAAACTCGAAGATCGCGAGAAGCAATTTCAAGCCCAACAGCTCGCGGATATCGAACGTAGGCTAATGTCGGAAGTTGATAGCTGGGCGAGTCCCAAGTACGGCGTCACGGGGAGCCGCACCTACAACCAGACTAAGGCGGTGCGGGAACTGGTCTTCGAGCTGATCCCAAACTATGCGCGCGGTGCGCGGTCAGAAGGTTCCCAGTTGCCGGAACCGGAAACTATTGCTCGTCGCCTCCGCGTACACACAGACGAGACTTACAAGCCATCCAAGAGGAAGGCCGACTCGGGCACGAGTGGCACTCCTGGTCAACGCCGGGAGCCAGCGGAGTCGAAACAAGCACGGTCGATTCACGATCGCGTGTTCAACATGAAGTAGTTTGCCTGAAGGTTTGTGGGGTCGCCCCCGCCGGTTACGCCATTGGCCGGCGGGGGTTTTTCTTAGGGAGTGAGTGAGGGGGGGGTGATAATGGTTAGTGATGTAGCAGCCGACGCACAGGACGCCATCTTCGAGGCGGCCGTCCAATCTGTGTGCGATTGGGCGACGCAGTTGACGGAGAACTATCAGGAACTTGCCGACCCTGAAGTAGTCGCGGCGTGGCCCGTGGGGTGCGCTCTGGTCACGAACGGCGTGCTGGCGATGGCCAACTCCTCCGCCGGTCTGGCGCCTGAAGCGATTGCTCAGCTCTGTGACGACGTGCTCGCGTTCATTGGCGTGCGGATAGTGGAGATCGTCGAGGGCGAGGTAGCCGCATGACGTATAAGAAACTTCAACAGCGAACGCAGAAGCATCTGTTGCAGGCGATACAGCACGCGGCACATTATCTCGAAGCACGCAGTGAACTGTCGATGGGCCAGTGTCACGTTTTCATCAATCATGTTTTGTTGGGTGCCGCGTGCAGCTCATTCGCGGGGCTGTGTGGTAGAAAGGCGGAGGACGCGCAGGCGTTGTACGAGCGGGTTGTGCGGGTGCTCGTGGAGTGGCAGGAGGGCGAATGAGTCGCTTGATCGATCTGTGTGGGCAGCGATTTGGCAGGCTGCACGTATGCCATCGGGCGAGTCAATCTGATCGCGGTCGTGCGGTGTGGGTGTGCTTTTGTGATTGTGGACGAAGCGTGCACGTCGCTGGGCACAAGCTGCGGAGTGGGCATACACAATCTTGTGGATGTTTGCAAACGGAGCATTCGACTCGGATGGGGCGATCAAATCGCGTGCATGGTCACGGGTCACCCGGTCGCCATACGCCTACCTATGAGAGTTGGTGTGCTATGCGAAGGCGGTGCAACAACCACAATGCGTGGGAATATGGTCGCTATGGCGGACGTGGAATCGACGTTTGTAATCGCTGGGACTCGTTTGAGAAGTTTTTAACAGACATGGGCGAGCGACCAGAAGGAACTACGTTGGACCGCTATCCAGATAACGACGGCAACTACGAACCGGGGAATTGTAGATGGGCGACTCCGAAACAACAGGCATGGCATCGCAACATGGCTTCCGCTTAATTTGCGCGGACGTGCTCGACGTGTTGCCAACGCTCGGTCGCTTCAAGTGCGTGATAGCCGATCCGCCGGACAACTTGGGTCTAGCGTATGAGGGCTATAACGACAAGCAATCAAAACGTGACTACCTCCGTTTCTTCGGCGACTTCATTCATCTGTGCGTCACCAAAGCCGACATTGTATGGATAAGCTTTAACGCTAAGTGGATTTTTGACGTTGGCGCGATACTGAACGATGACTGCGAAGATTACTTCACTGAAGTAGTTTCGGGGGAATATGAAGCGCGACTGTTCATCCAGACGTTTACGTTCGGTCAGAACCGCAACAGTGATTGCGGCAATGGTTACCGACCCCTGCTACGTCTCAAGCATCGAGACGCCAAGCTGTACCCCAAAGCTATTCGAGTATCTAGTTGGCGACAGCTTAACGGGGATAAGCGAGCGGCTGTGGGTGGGCGAGTACCTTTGGATGCTTGGTCGGATTTCCCACGAGTCACCGGAAATTGTAAAGAGCGTCGCGCTTGGCATCCTACGCAACTACGCGATGGAATGATCGAGCGTATCATCAAGTTTTCAACCCTGCCCGGCGAGTCAATCTGTGATGCGTTCAGCGGGACGGGCACGGTGCTGCGGGCGGTCAACAATCTGAGCAGCCAACCGACGAACGTGCCATTCTTAGGCGAGTGCGTTCCATTCCGTAACCCGGTAACGTCGATCGAGATCAGCCCGAGCTACTGCTCTCGGATCGCGTACGAGCACGACCTAGCGATCGAGTTTCCGGGTGCTCAAAAAACAGCCTAAATCTTAGGGGACCGCACTTAGTCTAAATTTTTTCTGAAGAATGCTTGCATTGTAGCTCAATATCCGATATGGTGAAGTTGTAGGGATTCTACAGCTTTTACCCATTGAATCGGAACTGCAATGCCTTCACTCAGCTCTCTGAACGACATGGTCGAACTGAACATCGGCGACTTTCGTCGCGGTGTTTGGGACTACATTGGTCTGGCCCAGCTTTACCCGACGCTCGAAGGCATTGCCCAGCTTGTTCCTCGCAAGCAAGAGGCGTCGAACTACGAAGTTACAATCGCCTATCAGACTGAGGACAGTGCTGAGCCGCACGGGGCTAAGCCTGGTGATCCGGTTTCTCCGTCGAGCACCCGCAAGGCGCTGCGTAGGAAGATTAAGCTCGTCAAGGCCGTCGACGAAATCGGATGGGTGCTCGATCAGGACACTTTAAAGGGCAAGACTAGCGATCACATTGTCAAGCAGATCGCGATGGACATGGTGTCCTTCGATCTTCGGTGGTGGCAGTTCCTCGAACATGAGCTGCTGAGAATGGCCGACAACGCCATTCCCGAAGACGACGAGCACATGTTCGGCTTCCCGGCGTGGGTTACGGACGATGCCGCGCTCACGGCGAATGGGTTCGAGCTGTACGGTGGCGACGATCCTTACGCCAGCGGCCGCCCTGGTGGCATCAGTGTCGCTGTGCAGCCTAAGTACACGAATCCCGTTACGCAGTTCGATGCGATTTCGGATAACGATTTCTTTGACAAGATCGAGGAGTTTCTGATCTACCGCAAGCTGATGGGCGTCGTGCCTAATCCGCGGTTGATCCCCGACACGCCGAATGACGTGTGTTACGTCAACGACAAAGTGCAGCGTGCGGTTCAGCGCTACATGCAGGCGTCGAACGAGGACACGGGCCTGGACGCCGGCCGGTATCGCGGCAAACCAGCCTATAAGGGCATTCCCTTCACGACTTGGCACGCTGCTGGGCACCCGGACAGCCCGGTTAAAGACACTGAGTGCATCGGTCGTCTGATCGATTGGAACAGCTTTGAGTACGGCGTGTCGTCAGAATACGATCGCAAGGTCGACGGCCCGTTGCCGATGCCCTATGTGCCAAGCGGTCGGTACATGACGACTGAAGTTTGGCACCAGCTTGCCTGTCAGCGGCCAGATCGCAACCTGTTCTTGAAGTCCGATACCACGTCGCTCCAGCCATAACAAATTTGTAACTTTTGTTCTAAGGATTTGAAACCTGTCTTTGTACCCGAGTTTTTTGGAAGGCTAGAAGCAGATGCTACTTCGATTTGACGGTGATGACGTTCGTGGTCCCAGCGCTCAGCTTTGGAATGGTGTTGTGGATTGGGTTCGCGGCTCGCTCGCGACGGCCCTCGGTCAGCGCGATTTTGAGGATTTCGCGCCATTCCTAGGCTTCACGGAGTTGTCGGCCAGTGACGGTGCCGCGGCGAATGCAGGTACACAAGTTACCAGCAACACCGCCAGCCCGACAGTGGTGCTGCAAACGGATAGGTTCGGCATCATCAACCTGACCGAAGCGGCAGGCGCAAACGAAACGCTCGGTTTGGCCCGAGAGATTTACTATGATCTGCAAAACTCGCCGGTGACGCTTATTGAAGCTCGTCTTGAGCAACTTGCTGACGCCGACAGTCCGCAAATGTTTGTCGGGTTTTCCGATCAAGCGAACCCCGATGACGTGTTCGCGGCTGGTGTAATAAACAGTGGTAACAACGAGGACGCGATCGGCTTGCTTTGGAACGCTGATGAAACGATCGATATTGTTGCTGTTGATGACGGAACCTTGACGGTTCTCAAGAACGACATTGGCGTGACGGTTCTGCGCACGGACGGCGCGGTGCGGCTGGGACTCAAAATCGAGAAGATTACATCGGCTACGTATCGCATGACGCCTTGCGTAAACGGTGTGGTTGCTCTCAGTGGCCGCGTGAACGTGGCTGCGACTTTGCTGCCGGAAGTGCCGATGCGGCCGGTGGTCGCTACGACTGTTGCCGCTACCACGGCGCCGAGCTTTGACCTGGACTATATCTTCACCGCAGACAAATAACTAAACAACCAGAGAATTCCCTCTCCCGCTACTTGCGGCTCAAGGCTTTGGCCGGGGGCCGCAAGTTTCTTTTTGAAAGCAGACGAACGTGGCCTCCCTCAGTATAGACAATGTCGAGATCGTGCGAAAGATTTTGCAGATCATCGGCGCCGGCCGCGACTCGGCAAACATGGACGATGCGACGGAAGCGGACGTGCGCACGATTATCCGGGACGGGTTGCGGCGGTTCTTTTTCCCCACGGCGGGCGAGTTCACTTACCAGTGGCGGTTCCTCGAAAGGCATCACGCGATACCGATCGACGCCAAATACGAGACGGGGACGATCGCAGTTTCCGCCGGCACGATCACCCTCACTGGCGGCACGTTTCCGACATGGCTCGAAGATGGGTTTATCTCGGTTGACAGCCACGTTTTATTTGTGGACGTGCGCACAAACGGCACGTCGGCGACCACGCTCAACACCGCGTTGGCAGTCGCCGCTCTCTCTACCTATGTAGCTTACAGATACCGCTACACTCTGCCGAGCGATTTTGGTGAGTGGCTCGGCGGCGTGACTTACGCTGACGGCACCGACTCCTGGCTGCTTGCCAAAGGTGAAGAATCCGAGATCAGGCTGCTTTACGCGATCGGGCAAGGCCAGAATGATCGGACCACGCACTACGACATAACCACGGCGCCGGAAGGCGAGGATCAGCATATTTACTTCTGGCCCGTGCCGCAGCCAGACGCCTTTATCAATGGCGTGTATTTATCAGTGCCGGACGATAACCTGGACGCCGATCTGACTGTTCCAACCGCGGCGGTTCAGGTGACGCCGATCTATGCCAAGGCATTGACTGAGGCGATATTCGCCGAAGCCGAAAACTACCTCGGAAAGACAGGCGGTGATCATGAGAAGCGGTTTGAGAAAGAACTGGCCCGAGCGATCGCTCACGACAAGGCGGTAGGTGGCATATATGACTTTAGCGCTCGTGCGGACGACGACTACCGAGGCCTTGGGCGGCCTCCACAAGAGATTGATTTTTCCAGTCAGCTCTAATCTATTGATTTTTCTGAAGAATAGGTGTAGAATGTATGTAGTGGTCAGAAGGCCAAGGATTCAGCTTATCTGTTAGGACCCTAAACCAAAGCTACGAAAGAATCACATGTCCGCCCATTCACTGCCTCTCAATCTCCAAAAAGCTCTTGAAAACAAGTTCTTCCACATCGACGACCCGGGTTCGGCCGGCACGTTCGATCTGGATGGCAAGGGCCACGGCCTGTGCGAAGTCATCACGGCGGGGGCTGAGTCTCGCACGTTGCCCGCGGTGGGCGGGGTTGAAGTTGGCAACCGGCTTACGGTGTTTTTCAAGACGGACGGTGGCGATCTGACGATCACCGGTTCGGATCAAACGATTGTGCTCACGGCTACGGGTCAGTTCGTCACGTTTGTAGTGGCGTTCACTACGGTCAAGGTGTGGCGCGTGGCCGAGGACTCCCGTGTTGCGTTTACGGACATTGCTGCGCTGCAAGTGGACGTGCAGGGCGCGAACCTGATAGCGATCCCGCTGCATGAGTTTTATGTCCACGACGCATTTCACACTCCGTTGCCGGCGGAAGCTGCCGCGGCGGACGATGATGATCTCGAAATGCGCACTCCGGCCATCGGTACGGATGCTGCTGCGATTACGGCGACAGTGTCGGCTGCGACCGTCGTTAAGGAAGCGTTGGCCGCTGCCGTAGTCCCCGCGAACTATCAGGCCGGGGATGCAATCTCCATCGTAATTCCTTGGGTGCGGGAAGACGCGGCTACAACGTCGGCGTCGATAGATTTGACGGCATATCGTTCGGCTGCACCGACGGTTGATATCTGTGCCACAGCCCTACAGGACATCAACGCGGCGGCCAGCGGCACGGCGACGTTCGTGCTGACGCCAACTAATGTCGTGCCCGGTGAAACAATTTTGTTGAACTTGCTGGCTGCGATCAATGACGGCACTACGTCCAAGCATTCGTTCAAGAGCGTTAACTGGTCCTTCACGGTGTAATCCATGCCGAAAGGCAACCAGTTGGGATACTTGCCGCCAGACGTGCAGCTCGCCCTACTTGGTGGGGCGAACGCCGCTGGCGGCATGGTCGGCTTTGGTTCGGGGCTGGGTCAAATGCTGGCGCCGCTGTTACAAGGTGCAGCCCCAGCCCCGACCTCTGCCCTAGGTTCGCAGACTCAGCGCGTGGTCCCGCGGCTAATGCAGAGTGATTTGGACCGCATTGGCCAGATGGACGAACGCACGTTGATGGACACCCGTATCCGTCTAAAAAAGGCGGGCCTGTTGACACCAGAAGTAGACACTCATTTCTCTCGCCGGTTGCAGGCTATTAACACACGTCGCCCATAGAGGGGGTAACTCATGGCGAATCGCGCCCCCCTCGTCATCGCATCCGGCCGGCGTCAGCAGATTCAAAAAGCTGACACGCTCACGTTCCAGATCGATGTCACCACGAACGTGCCGCGGCTGCTGCTCACAGTCACCGACGACGATGCCGCAGAAGCATTCTCGATACGCGTCTCGGATAACGCCGGCAAGAATCTGTTCGGCGGTGTCAACAACGGGACCGCGATCACCTCCGGCACCTTCAACTTCGGTTGGGGGTTCGAGGCCGGTCTGTCCATCACTTCTGGGGCCGGTAATTTCTGCGCCGGCCCCAATGCTGGGCGGTTGATAGTGGGCGGCTCGAACAATTTCTGCATTGGCAATTCGGCCGGTGATGACATCACGTCGGGGTCGCAGAATTTCTGCGTTGGCCCTTCATCCGGCGGTTCGATAACCACCACGAACAGTAATTTTTGCTTCGGCGTGTCGGCCGGCAATCTGCTCTCCGGCTCCAATAACTTCTGTCTCGGCACTAATTCGGGTGCGTCGCTGCTGGTTGCCAGCAGCAACATCTGTATCGGTTCCAACGCCGGCAACAACGCCTCACAGTTAGCGACATCCACTAGCTCCATAATGATCGGCGGCTCCACGTTCACGGGGGGCAGCAACTCGATCGTGTGTGGCGTAGGTGCTAGCGCCGCCGGGGCAAACGCGATTGCGATGGGTACGAGCATCGCGGCGGCTGCCAACCAGGCGATCTTCGGCACGACGAACATCACGCGGACGATCGTGCGGGGCGCCTTGGATGTCGTGCGCTCAACGAACGCCTGTCGTGTGAACGCCTACAATACGGCCGCGGCCGATCCGCCCGGCACGAGCTTCGAGCTGGTGACGATGCGGTGGGCGACCAACGTCGCTCGGATAAGCACGCAGAAAGGTTCCGGCGGCGGTACGGCGCGCGATCTTGCGATCGACCGTGATGACGTGGAGCGTGTGATCTTCGGGTCCGCAGAAACGGCGTTCAACGATCCGGGTAACGACGTGGATTTCCGCGTCGAGAGCGATAACCGCTCGCACATGATCTGGGTGGACGCCAGCACGAATAACCTGGCGATTGCCGCCACGTCAGCGCCCAACTTCCAGAGCATGGTCGGCGGCGTGTTTCAGGAGGATGGGACGGCACCGTCGGGCAACCCGTCGTCGGGCTATTTCCTGTACTCCGAATCCGGCGAACCCAAGGTACGTAACACAAGCGGGGACATCACGCGGCTGGCGAGTTACACGGCTGCCGGCTACGGTGCCGGCACAAGTTACGTGCTCACCGCCACTTCAGCCGAAGTGGTTCGTGGCACTACTAATTCGGCGGTTACGTTGGGCCGCGCGGGCACCTACCGGCTGAGCGCCAGTGTTATGTTTCTGTACAACGCGGCGACCTTCGGGGCTAATCAAACACTCACGGTAAAGTTGCGGCGGACAAACAACACGGCGGCTGACGTAACTAACGCGATCGTGACAACTGTCATACGCATAGTTACTACGTTTACGGGTGATTTCGCGCTCGTCGTTCCCATGGTCGTCTACACCACGGCAAATTCCAATGATCGGATTGCCTTGTTTGCAGACGTGTCGGTCGTGCCGTCTGCGGGAAGTTTAGAAATCACTCATGACACTATTTTTGCGGAGAGGATCGCTTAATGAACATCGAAGTAACTATACGCGGACTGACCGAACGACAGATTGACGCCCTGATGATCGGTGTGGCAAACGTTAATCGCACGCTCACAGACGAGCTTAACAACCCGCTGCCAGATCAGCTCGCTACCCCGGAGGACTTGATCTCGTGGGCGATCGAGTTTTCGTTGTTGCCCCCGCTGTTGGATCAGCTCGACCTAAAAGAGTTGAACGAGCTGAAAGCTATGTGGGACGCGGCACCCGAAGGAAAACGTGTCGCGGCTCGGGGCACGTTGACGGAAATAGTCGTCGAAGATCGTAATGATTTGGTGGAAGGTTTTTAACTAATGCCGTCCTTTGTCGACAGCTTTGAACTGCATCCAAACCCGCAGACGCCGGCCCAAGTGCGGCAGAACTGGGCGCGCGTGCAGGCACAGGCGGGCGTGGATTCGACCACGCTCGACAATCACGAGACTCGTCTCGACAACCTGGACGGCGGCCCGCAGAGTGCGATCTTCGACGCCGCAGCTAGCGCCGGTGCGCCGGTCTACGTGACAAGTGGTGGGCATGTTGGTTTGGCCGATGCGGATGCCGTGGCCACAGCAGATGTGGTGGGTCTGGCTATCGCGGCGGTTAGCAACGGCGCGACCGGCACGTACCAGAGCGACGGGTTTGTGACGCTCAGTGATTGGACCGCGATCGTTGGCGCGGCGACTCTCACAGCCGGGGCCAGGTATCTTCTAAGCGGTACGGCGGGCCAGTTGACAACAACGGCGCCTACGTCCGTCGGTCAGGTCGTGGTGCTTGTGGGCATCGCCGTGACGACAACGAAGTTGCAACTGTGCATTGACGACGGGACTCTATTGTGAATTTGTCATGAGCGTATTTCATTTAAGATCATCATCGCATCAGAAGTCGGCGGCCGAAACAATCTTTCCGGGCGCGGCGATAGTCCACAGTTCGCTCGATGACATGCTGCACCTGGGGAGCGCTAACACCATCTCTGCGGATGTTTCTTTTCAGGGTTTTTGCATCGAGGACGTAACACGGCTAGCGGGAGAGCTAGTTACGTTCGCCAATGTAGGTGTGCTATTTTCTGAGGATTGGACCAGCGTTACGGGCGCGCAGTTTCTAACGGAGGGGGAATACTACTTCTTATCTTCTGCGTCGGGCATGATATCCCTCGTGGCGCCGACTAGTGGTGCAATTCTTTGCGCGGGGTTAGCCATTGATACGCGAAACTTGCATATAGCGACTTTTGCTAGACAAACTCTCATGCTCGATTCGACGTTTGGCACTCCGGTGTCCATCGATCAGGCTGGCGGCGGGGTGTTCGTTCCTGTCAATGGTTTATCCGTCGGCCCCGCCACGCCACTTACGATCGTGGGCAACACAGTAACGGCCACTCGTGGTTGGCACAGTCTGTTGGCTGACGGGTCGGCGGCGCAGAGGAAACTGCAAACCATAAACGGATTTAATTTAGGGCGGATGGTAGTCTTATCGCGTGATGCTTCATCCCCCGGTAGCCCGGTAATAGATAGTGGTGTGGGCAACATTCGTGGGACCGGTCAAACCTCACTAGACAGTCTGGATGAAAAGATAATGCTTATTTTTGACGGCATCAACTGGTGCAAATTTGTTTAGGTGACATATGGGAATTCTGAATATCAAAGCTCCGACAGGTGGCATTAGTAGGCAGACTGGTTTTCAGTCCCAGCCCCCGTTTACGACTTTTAAGTCGATCAACATGTGGCCCAAGGATGTTATTTCGGGTCGTTTAGTGTCGGCGAGCCGGCCGCCGTTGGTGGAATTTCCATCACCTGGCTCGTCAGGCGCGCCGGTTAACATGCTGGCTAACGTGAACGGGGACGCCACACAAGACCCGCAGTTCTCCATGCTGTCCGCGCGGAATGGCACGGCGTATTGGTACAACGGCACGGACTGGACGCCCGTTGTGTCGTCCTCAACCGTGACGACGGGCCGTGCGGTGGCCTCTCACGCTTTCCTAAAGCGCGTCCTCGTGATGAACAATACGACGGCGCCGCTCGTGTTTAACTACGATGACTTGACAATGGTGCCGCTGGTGGCCTCCGTGGGGACGGTGCCGGTAGACTGCCGGATCGTGACGGCCGCGTTTGGCGCAATCTGGATAGCGGGAGCCTTGGAGACGCCGCACGTGTTCTCCGCGTCCCGCACAGGTAACATATTCGATTGGGATTTCTCTGTCGCTAACACCGACCTGGGCGGTGCTTACACGTCCACCGGCGAGGACGAAGGTTTCATACTTGAGCCCATCACCGCCATGTTCCGGCTTAACTCGGACACCGTTATCATTGCCTGTGTGGACGAGATGTGGGCGATGCGCGGGCATCCGCGACGCGGTGGCCTGATAGAAAAGTTGCCGGAAAAGATTGGCATATTGGGGTTTGGTGCTTGTGCGAGGGGGCCTAACGGCGAAGTGTATTTTCTCAGCCGGCTTGGCGTGGGGGTGCTCGACGAGACAGGTTCACGGCCGACACTGCTGTCAAAGAAAGTCATCCCGACCGATCTTGTGGGCCTGGCCTACGACTACACTAACCCTAACGTGTGTCTGGAGTACAACCCACTGTGGAACGGTGTGCATATAACGGTGCGGGGTGATGAGGCGCAAGCGTGGTGGATGGACTTGAACGACAAGATCAGTTTCCACGAGGATCAATACTCCGAACACCCGCACGTCACTACGTGGTTCGGCAGCATTGAGACGGAAGCCGCTGCCGGCGTATTGTTCGCTGGGGACAACGGCATCACTCGGTTCGACTCGTTGGGTACTGAGGATTTCGCGAGTGAGCTGCTCACGGGTCCGTTCCGCATGTCCGAGAGCGACATGGTTCAGTCTTACGTGCGGCAGACTGACTACCGATTCCTGGATGGGACGACGGACTCTGATACGAGTACCGTGGAGATGATCACCGGCGCGAATGGTGACGATGTGATCAGTCGCTACCTGAACGAGCTGCCTAATTTCCGTGCCCGAACTACTATGGACAAGCTGTTGCGAAATGGCGGCAGAACGCGGCCACTACTCGCTGGCTCGGCTGGGCTGTACGTTATGCAGGCGTTCGGTGGCGATCGGATTGTATTTGAGGGCGCGGAGAATCTGATAGAGGACCACGGCAAGAACATTTTCGTGCCCAAGCGAACGGAGTTTGAGGAGCCGTCAACGGCTTTGGTGATCGGCACGGGATGGACTGTGGGTGGAGTACACGTAGAAGCGACTGGGGACACGCCGTCCGCGAATCTTAATGACTTCTCGTTGTGGATCGATTTGTCGGACATAGCAGCCGACGGATGGTGGGACGCCGTCGCGGTGGACGGCCGAGACATCCGTGTGACGACCAACAACAATGCACTACGACCGATCGATCTGATACCAAACACGTTCAATCGAGGCGCCCGGACAGGATGGCTCGTTGTGCGGCATTCGTTAGTGAACGCCGTGGCGCCCGTGATGCGCGTGTGGTGTGGCAACCCGCTTGCTAGTGTCGCTCCGGCCGGTGGACCTTACGGCCAGTATAACGCCTACCCAAGCGACTGTATTTGTTTCGCTCCCGTGGGTGGCGGGCAGGACCGGACGCGATATAAGCACCATTTCGTCGCGCAGGGCGGCGTCGTGTTTGGGGGGGCGGCGGGTCCACAGTCGTACATGGCCGGGACACGGTATGCGTACGGTGGCGACGATCTCGGCGCAGAGTTAGTGTTCAGCACGACGACGACTGACGCCGATCCGGGTGCCGGAAAGATTCGCCTGGATACCGTGACCCAGTCGTCTGTGACCATTCTGCGTGTCGATCTGCTCGACAACGAAGGCAACGATATTACGGCGGACCTGGACGCAGCGGACGATTTATTCCGTTTGGTTAAGGCCAACGACATAACGAAGTTCATTCGCTGCAATCATGTCTCTACCGCCACGCCCTCCGGCTACCGTAACATAACCGTGAACCTTGTGACGGCCAGCGAGGCGAATCCGTTCTTGGACGCCGACGTGGTTAAGTTGTGCATTGAGCGCGAGTTTGACACGGAGCATTTGCGCCCCAATGCTGTGTGTCTGTTGCCGACTCCGTTGTCCGTAACGAATGCCACGATCATTGTGCTGAAGAACATTCAAGATACGGACGACGCGGCCGGTTCGCCTGTTGGGTTTGATGTTGGACTGTGGGAGTCGGCCAGCTCGACAGACTTCTTGTCTATGCGTTCGACGATCACAGTCAGCCCCGCGTTTGCTCTGTCGTTTTCGGCTTTCGCAGAAGGCAACGGTGTGAACTTGTCAGCTAGCCTAACGGCGATGGGCGATCTGGGCGATTACTTTCACTACGCATTCACGGCTTCGTCTACGGCGGGCTACGCGCTCTATAAGAACGGCAGTTCGGTCAGCACGTCGGCCGAGAACGCGGGGGCGCTGGCGATTGATGAGATACGTATAGCCCAAGTATCGGCTGCTTTTGTGGCTAACACTGAATCCGAGGTTGCTCAAGACATCGCGGCTGTGCAGGTTTTCAATACCACAAAAACCAGCACGTTTATCGCCTACAACTACAGCCTGGTCGATCAGGCGGCTTTCTGGTCCGCCTGGACTTTAGGCTAGGGTTTTGCTAAAATAGGTCTGTGGGGATTCTACAGACATAGGGGAACAATCGATGGCAGGTACTATTTCCGAAAACTCTCGCGTGTTTGGTCAGTCCTCTCGATCGTCGCTGGGGATGCCCACATTTCAGACTACTCGCCCGCGCGCGAGTTACGACAGCTACTTGCAACAGACTCGGCAGCTTGAGCTGCAATCGCAGCGCGAGAGGCTCGCCCAACAAAGGCAACGGTCGAAATTGTTTGAAGGGTTTTTCGGCAGCTTAACGGGTGGCGGCAACATGAACCAGCCTGGCGGCCCGGACGCCGGTGGCGGTTTGTTTGGTGGGTTCAAAGGTTTGCTCGACACCGTGTTGGGCGACTTATCACGGGTGGGCGAATCCCAGCGGCAAGGCATCAACGAAGGCTTCGACCAGTCGCTGAACAACCAACTGGCTTTGTACTCGGATCGCGGGCTGGCCAGCTCGAACTTGGCGGGTAACGCCTTCACTGGCGTGGAACGTGGCAGGCAGAGTGCGCTGACGGAGTTGGAAGGCAATCTCGCGCAGCGGAGAGCCGGCGCTACTCAGCAGATCGGGCTGGCGGGGTTGGGGCAGCAGCAAGACATGCTGATGCAGTTACTATCAATGCTCGGTCAATAGGAGGGGCACGGCATGCCGGTCTTTGAAGATCGCGTCCTACAAGACGCTATAGCGTTTCGCGAACAGAATCGCCAGCGTGTTGAAGAACAACACCGCGATCAACAGTTCGCAATGCAACAAGAGCTGAATCAGTTGCAGCTAGAACGGGCGCGGCGGCAAGCGGCGGCCGAGACCGCGCCCGCGTCCACGGAGGCCCAATCATTCGGCCCGTCTCGTGGAAACCCTGCGGCGGCCCAAGCATTGGCAGATAGTAGGGTCGCCAGTCAAGAGTTGCTTCGTGCTCAATCGGCGTTGGCACAACAATCCGAGACTGGCACGAATGCGATCTACGCGCAGGATGCACAACAAGACTTGGCTGATATTGAACCGCTCGTGCGGCGCGGTGTGCTTGGCGCGAACGACGTGCGGGCGGTGGTGAAGTCCGCCGCGATGGGCGGTATCACCGACCAACGCAACAGCCGCAAAGCACAACGTGAATTACAGGCGGTCATGCGGCAGGTGCAGAACGGCACGTTCAATGAGACCCAAGCTGCGGGGGCGATGGACTCGCTTAAAAAAGAGTACGGCGAATCGACGCTGTTATCCGTGCCTGGTTACGCCGAAGCTGTCGGGCTTGGAGAGCAGATGCGGGTTGCTCGTGACCTGCAAAAGTTTGAAACGGCCGAGCGGCTCGGCGTCGAGCCGGACGTGTTGGCCTACGATGAAGAAACTGGCGCGTTGACTCTCGATCGCAATGCGGTAGCGATCAAGCAGTACAAGATGGCCACAGAGGAAGCGGAGACACAGAAGGCAGACACGTTGATGACGGCTCGTCGCAAGAACATTGAGGTCCAGGTCAACGCGGTTGCGGCTCAGATTCGCAGCACTAACACGCTGCTCTCGGCCACGAAGGACCCGGCGTACATCAACGTACTCAACAAGCTGACCGTTGAACAGCACAAGTTGCTGAAGCAGTTGGCGGGAACGGGCGAGGAAGGCGTGACGACTCCCGCGTCACCGACTGTGGCGGCCACAACGAAGCAGTACAAGTCAATGGACGAATTCATCAACGCCATGAAAACAGGGCAGCATACAGTAGGGAAGCCTGGTCTGGTAGGCGGCGTTCCGTGGAATTCTGGTCCAGATGGTAAAGTGCGGAGAGTTAAGTAGTGGAATTTCAAGTAATAGACGACGAGCCGCAGCTCGACTTCAAGGTCGTAGATGATGAGGCAGAGGACGAATCCGCGCGCCTGACGTGGGCGGGGCGACCGACAACGATGGCGGCGGTCGAGCGCGTCGCTAAGAACACCGGGTCAGACATCGGTAGCGTACTGAATCGATTCGCTGATCGGTTCGAGCGCAACCTGGCACAGAACGTGCCGGGTGCATCTATAGTACTTCGCGCGGGCGAAGGCATTAAAGAGGCGGGGGAGTTTCTGGCGGAGTCCGGCGCCCGAGTGGCTGGGAACGAAACTCTGGCTGCGGCCATACACGAAAACCGTCGCAAGCGTAACGAGTTTTTGCAGCACATCGAGAAGGGAAATGATGCGGAAACTTTGCTCGGCACTCGTGGCGCTCGAATCTTTAGCCAAGCTGCGCAATCCATCGGCGGCACGGGAACGGCCGCGGTACTCACTGGTCCGTTGGGTGCTTATTCCTACAACATCGGCAAGACGTGGGAGGATAGTCTGGATGAAGGGCAGCGAAGCGGTCTGGCTGGGGGCGAGCTGCTGTTGCACGCTGGCACAGCATCGGGGATTGAAGCAGTATTCTCGGTAGGTATGGGTTTAGCCGGCAATCGTTTGGGGTTCGAGTCCTTGGAGCAATCCTTTTCGCCCGCCGCCCGGTCTGCTGTCCGTAACGCCGTGCCCAAGTCAGCATTGCAGAAAGTTGCGTCCGAGTTGGGTGGCATCACGTCGGAAGGTGTTGAAGAACTGCTGATCTCTGCCGGTCAGCAAGTCAATGAGATGGCGTCGGGTATTCGTGACTCGTTCGATGTGTTGGAGATGCTTGAAGCTGGTGCGTCGGGCGTCGCTGGTCGTGGTGCGGTTGGTGCAATCAATAGTTTGCAAGCACACCTTGACAAGGTTCGCACAAATCTGCCGGAAATTGCTTCGGGCACGCGGGCCGCCGAGATTGATCTCGAACGCGGCATGAATCCTCTCGAAGTTACGGAGTATCTGTCCGACTCTAAAGAGTTTGAACGGCAGACGGGTCGCAGCGGTACTAGCAAACAATACAGGGACTCCTATCGTGATGCGATTGATTTCTATCTTAAGGAGGCTAGAGACGCGGGCAACACGTCGGCTATGGAACGCTACGAGACTGATCTTGCTGCCTTGCGTGCTGAGGATAAAGCCAGGGCCGATCGGGTTCGACAGTCTAAACAGCGAGCCAAGACCGGAAAGTCCAAGACGGCAGCGACGACGACGACGGCGGCCCCTCAAGCTGACATTCCGCCAGCAAAAACGGCCGACCAGAGGGCACAATTTTCCTTAGCTGATTTTGAAGCTCGCGCGCTCCCGCCCCTCGTGGGCACGACGGTTGAGCCGGCGGCGACGAACGTGAATCCATACATCCTCGCTCCGTGGGAACCGGAAACCCGGCAGCAGCGGCGGATTCGTATGTTGTCGCAGGATGTGGCTAAACACAAGGAAACGATCGGTAGCCTTCGCGAGTCGTTCAAGAACTCGAAGCGGCTACGCGAGGACCAGCTCGGCACGGCCCGGCAGCTCGTGCAAGAGAACATTCCGCGCAATGAGCAGTGGAAGTATTTCAGTGATATCCAGAAGGCCAAGAGTCCTGCTGCCGTTGACAAGCTGCTGACAAAAGTGGATGCGGCGATTGATGCTCGTAATCACCGCTTGGCCGTCATGGACCTGAAACAGTCGCTCAAGAAAGCGACCAATTTGCGCACTGAGTTTGCGGAACAAGTCAAACAGCTTCGTGGGCAGGTGGACCTGAAAACCTTTGGCGATCGCAACGCTGCGGTGAACGTCAAGTTGTACGCCGAGCGGAATCCTAACGCCCTGTTAACTGATAAGGAAAAGGATGTTCTCGACCGTTGGGATAAGACGAATGTGAACGACATGTCGGTCGACGACGTTCGATCGCTCAGTGAAGTAGTACAGCGGCTCGCTTACGACAGCAAGGTCAAGGACCGCATTCTCGGTAACCAACAGTCGGGGCACATACGGGACATCGGAGACACGATCGCTCAGGAAGCGGCGGCCTCTCCGAAGCTGGCGGTCAACGAGGATCAGGAACGAGCTTGGTCCAGCTTTGTGTTGCTTGAAGCGGCGGAGCGTCCTGAAGCAACGCTGTCTCGCATCAGTCCGACTCTGAACGATCACATATATAACAAGCTGGCGATAGTCGATCAAAACAACTACGACATGGCTGCGAAGCATGTCACTGAAACTTTGGCTGAGATGTTTGAAGGGGTGGGGCTGAAGGACAACCTGGTGGAATGGCGGGACCACAAACGACTGTTGTCCGGCGTCGACCTGACGCGCGGCGAAGCTATGATGATATGGCGATGGATGCAAGACCCACATGCGGCTAAGAGCGTGATGAAAGCTGGCGTTTCGCTGGATGACGGCAAGCGTGTACTGCCGCCCTTCACGCCGAAGATGCTCGCTGAGCTGGCGGATTTCGTCGGCGATCAGGGGCAGGCGATCTCGCAGTTCATGTTCGACTACGACAACGGCACGCTGATCGATTCGGTAAACGAAACAAACGAAACGCTCACCGGCCGCCCGCTTACCCACAAGAAGGATGTGGTGCCGATCGTTCGCAGCGATCAGGAATTCGCCACGTTCATGTCGTCAGGGCGGGCCGGCTACCAGCAGGCGTTGCTCGACAGCTATCGCAGCTTTAAGCATCGCACCGAAGGCGAGGGTCAGCTCGCGATCCCGAAGGGCATGGACGCAATCGACATGTTCATGACGCACGCGGATCGCATGAATCGCTTCGCGGCGTTCGGTGTCAACTCCCGCAACGCGGAAATGCTGCTGAACGACCCCGCTGTGAAGAAGGCCGTACTGGCGAAGAACGGCAAACAAGGCTGGAATCACCTCGTTGATGCGGTCCGGGCTCACGTGGTGGGCAACAAACCGCGATCCATGTCCGAGAAGCTCATGGCCCAGTTCAACGCGGCCACGTCGGCGGCGTTGATCGCCCTGCGGCCTACTGTGCTGTTACAGCAAGCTCTTGACCCTCTTACCGCCGCTGCCTGGGACGAGAACGGTTTGACGGACCTGGGGAGTGGTTACTCTGAGTTGAACCAACGCGGACTACAAGCCGTAGAGGAAGAAATGGAGCGCGTGCTCGGCCAGCACTCTGGCAACTACTGGCGCCGTTACAAGAGCGGTGACTACGTGGGCGAGCACACGAGCGGGCAGTTCAAGACGCAGTCTCACTTTCGCCCGTCAGCGTTGACGCAGAAGGTGATGCACCCGATGACACGGGCCGAGTTTTTCGCGTCCGCGATCCCGAACTATATGTCGGCGAAGGCTGCGGCCCGCCGTCGTTTCGGTCTGCCAGAGGACGACTTCACGACGCACGAGGACAACTCAGAATGGACAAAGTCAATAGTCGAAGCATGGGACAAGAAAACCTACCGGGGCTCGAACAGCTCGCACGGCTTGGAACTCTCTGGTATCTTGAGGTATGCGAAGGACAACCCGGCGTCGGCTCTGGTGCTCAACTTCTACAACACGGCCTCGAAGGTTTACAGCTTGTGGACGATGGGTGTCACGAAGGCAAGACAAGGTCACGTCGGGCAAGCGTCCGCGTTCCTCACGTCGGCCGTCGTAAACGGTGCGATGGTGGCGATTATCCAGCAAGCTCTAACGCTCGGCGCGGGTGACGAGGAAGAATCATTTTGGAAGAAAACTCTGAACCGCCTCGCGGGTGGTCTTAGCGGGTTGCATCCGCTGTCCGATAACATCTTAACGCAGAATGTCGTAGAGCCTGTGGTGCGCACTGTTTTAGACATGAAGCAACGGGGGTTTCAGACGGACAACCCCGTGCTCGTGGCGGAAGTCGCCGGCAAGATGGCTCAGCACGGGACGAAGGCCGTGATCGGACTGACCGAGCTGGCCGGCCAGGCTTACGACCCGGACAAGGTCAACCGCGAGCTGATCGAGGCTGGTACGGGCTTCCTGACGCTACGGGGGATTCCAGCGGAAGCCGTTCGTGACCTGTACCGCCGTAGCTGGCGGGAGCTGGAAGCGGCCGGGGTGCTGCCCGAGAACAAGCTGGAGAAGGAAAAGCGGTAATGCCCCAGAAAACATACAGGAATGCTCTTGAGTTGATGGATGATCAAACGCTGAATGTTTTGCTTGGCATGGATCATCCAGGGCTGAATATCAAAGAACAGAATGCTATGCAAGTGCCGGGGGTGGCTTTAGCTGACGCTATACGCTTTGCCGTAATGGACAACAATCTTCCGGCCAGTCGTAGTAATTACAATCCTACACTGGCCGATCGTTTGCTCACCGTTTTGATGAACAAAAAGAACACGAAGGATCAGCCGCGGCCGCAGCTTGGGGCACCGATCTTCATGCGGCCGGCTGGCAACTTTGAAGGTCAGTACACCGAATGGTTGCCGGACCAGATTGGCCTAATGATTCTTCAAGATTTACAGTCTTTGCAGAGACACCCAGACTTGAGATAAGGGGGCCGCTGGGGGTGCCCCAGAATCACACAGGATCAATTCTAACGAGGTTTGACAGAGATCATGGCTTCCGACACCCTAGAATCCGCAGAACCGCTACAGACGCCCTACAAGCTCCGACGACACTGGCTCACGGGAGAGTGGGAGGAATTGCCCTGTGAGGGCTCCGGTGTCATCCGGGTGATAGAGCCGCCTGGCGGGACGATTCCGCGTTGTTGCAATCCGTGGGACGCCAGCAAGGACCACACGGACCGAGGCATGTCGATAATGCCAGAGCTGGCGACGCCGGAGCGGATCGCGGCCGAGAATGCCGAAGCTCGCCAGCATGGGACCGGGGCGGTCTATGACAAGCGGGGCGTTTGCCACCTGCCTACCCGCGGGTCTAAGAACCGTGAACTACGTCGTCGTCGCTTGCAAAACAACGATGCGGGCTACGGCGATCACGCGGGCCGCTAAATGGCCTTTTCCAGCTTTGACGGATTTGCTACATGAGCGGGTGTAACTCTCACCCCCTACTCGAACCCGCACTGAGCTGGCTTGTCGCCGCGCCTCTACATTGGGCTACCGATGTCGAGTGTCATTTGATTTGCAAGCACGTGGTGTTCGGGGGCGGCGTGAAAGTTTTGCCGTGCAGAATAGCGAGTGGCTTAGCTAGTATCTTTACGCCGTACACGAAAAGCTGGCCTGAGTAGCCGAAGACTGGTTCCTGCGAGGAGATTGCCCACTCTTCTCCGTTATTCCACAGCCAGCACCCCCTCGGCATCCACGACGGGGGTTGCCAAACTTTT
>Ga0180062_1000031_pt1 | contig 22186 bp, 19 predicted proteins | sample EasRivT45_16_10D_FD_121775 | JGI IMG/M metagenome (GOLD analysis project Ga0180062, IMG submission 121775) | Soil microbial communities from meander-bound floodplain in the East River, Colorado, USA - East River metaG ERMLIBT45_16_10D | ecosystem: Environmental > Terrestrial > Soil > Floodplain ... | reverse complement strand
CTCCGCCGCCTCACGCGCGGAGTTCGCCCATATGCAGCCCGCCTTGAGATGCGGCCCGGCCGCCGCTTCCCTCACGTCGTGGACGACCACGTCGTAGCCCTTTGCGCGGACATTGAGTGCCATGCTCGCGCCCATGGTGCCGATGCCGATGAAACCTACTTTCATGTTCACGCTCTCCTGATCAATCGATTTATCACGCTCATGCACCGGTGGCGAAGCCGCGCTTGAGATCGGCGATGAGGTCATCCGGATCCTCGAGCCCGATGTGCAACCGGATCGTGGGGCCGCCCGGGTCCCACTTCGTCACGGTGCGGTAGCGCTCGATGCGCGCGACGATGGCGAGGCTCTCGAAGCCGCCCCAGCTCGATCCGATGCCGAACACCACGAGCGCGTTGATGAAGGCGGTGACCTTTGCCTCGGTGGCAGGCTGCATCACGAACGAGAACAGCGACGCCGCGCCGCTGAAATCGCGTTTCCAGAGCGCGTGCCCGGGGGCGCCCTCGAGCGCGGGGTAGAGCACGCGCCTGACTTGCGGTTGCGATTGCAGCCAGCGCGCGACCTTCAGCGCATTCGCCATCTGCTGGTTCATGCGCACCCCGATCGTGCGGAAGCCGCGCAGCGTTAGGTAGCAGTCGTCGGGGCTGACGCCGTAGCCGTAGTCGGCGACCGCGCGGCGTACCGTCAGCCAGTGGCGCTCGTTGGTGACGATCATCCCCATCACCACGTCCGAGTGCCCGGCGATGTACTTGGTCGCCGCGTGTATGGAAACATCCACCCCTTTCTCGAAGGAGCGGAAGAAATAGGGGGTACCCCAGGTCGTGTCGGCGAGTACCGGTAGTCCGCGCGCGTGCGCCGCCGCGGCAATTGCCGGGATATCCTGCATTTCGAATGAAAGCGAGCCAGGCGCCTCGCAAAAGACGGCGCGCGTATTCGGCCGGAGCAATTTCTCGAAGCCGGCGCCAATCAGGGGATCGTAATACTCGATTTCGATCCCGTTGGGCTGTAGCCGCCGGTCGCAGAAATTGCGAGTGGGCGCGTACACCGAGTCGGGCAGGAGCACGTGGTCGCCGGTCTTCAGGAAAGCCCATAACGCCACGGCAAGGGCGGCAAGCCCCGATGGCAGCGCAACCGCGGCATGCCCCCCTTCCATTTGCGCGACGGCCTCTTCCAGGGCAAACGTGGTCGGGGTGCCATACAGGCCGTATCGAACCTTCTTGTAATCGTCGCCGCCACGCGCCTCGTAGGAGGCGCGGTCTGGAAAAATTACGGTGGAGGTGCGAAACACCGGCGTGTTGACCATGCCCTGGTGGCGGGCGGGGTCGCGGCCGGCGCGGGCGAGGAGGGTGTCTTTCTTCATGGGAACAAGGTTTTCTCAGGGAACCGACAATATATGGACTCGCGGATTGCTGACCAGAGCAGTATGCCGGATAATCTGCGCCCTGAGCCCTGCGCGCAAGGCGCGGGGCTTTTAGTTCTATACTTCGGACTTTTCCCGGAAGGCAGCATCGTGGACACGCACGCATCGCATCACGGCGGCAGGGTCGAGGATTTGCGCCTGGTGACGGGTGCCGGGAAGTACGCCTCCGACTGGAGCCTACCCGGCCAGCTCTATTGCGCGTTCGTGCGCTCGGACCGCGCCCACGCCGAGATCATCTCGGTGAAGACCAACAAGGCGCAGCGGCATCCGGGCGTCAAGCGCGTCTATACCGGCGCGGACGCGATTGCCGTCGGGTACACGAAGTATTTCGTGGTGGTGAGCTATCCCGGCCGCGGCGGCAAGCACATCATCAAACCGCCGCGCCCGGTGCTGGCGGCCCGCAAGGTGCGTCACGTCGGCGACGCAGTCGCGATGGTGGTCGCCGATTCGGCAGCCGCGGCGCAGGATGCCGCCGAGCTGGTAGAGGTCGAGTATCGCGATCTTCCCGCGGTGGTGTCGGCGGAGGAAGCGCTCGCGCCCGGCGCACCGCAGCTGCACGAGGAAGCGCCCGGCAATCTTTCCTTCGACTACGAAGCCGGCAGCGAGGACGCGGCGAACGCGGCACTTGCACAGGCCGCGCACGTGACGCGCCTGAAGCTCCAGGTGACGCGCGTCGCGCCGAATCCGATGGAGCCGCGCGGCTGCACGGTGCGCTACGACGCGCAAGACGGCACCTACCACGTGCACGTCTGCATCCAGGGCATCAACATGATGCGCAAGCAGCTCGCGGCGATCACCGACGTGCCGGAAGACAAGCTCGTGGTGCACGCGCAGGACATCGGCGGCAGCTTCGGGCAACGCAGCGCCGCCTACCCCGAGTATTGCATGCAGATGCTGGCGGCAAAGGAGCTCGGCCGGCCGGTGCGGTGGATTTCCTCGCGCTCGGAAGGCTTCATGAGCGACACCCACGGGCGCGCCAACACCATCACCGGCGAGCTCGCGCTCGACCGCGACGGCAAGTTCCTCGCGGTGAAGCTCGACTGGATCGCCGACATGGGCGGCTACCTCTCGGCGACGGGCTCGGCGAGCCACACGCGCAATCCGGCCACGTGCATGACCGGCGTCTACCGCATACCGGCGCTCTACGGGCGCTTCCGGCTCGCATTCACCAATACCGTGCCGGTCGCGGCTTACCGCGGCGCCGGCCGCCCCGACATGGCGTATGTGATCGAGCGCCTGGTGAGCCAGGCCGCGGCGGAGCTGAAGATGGACCCGGCGGAGCTGCGCCGCCGCAACTTCATACCCAAGGAGGCGTTTCCCTACAAGACGCCCACCGGCTCGACTTACGAGGCGACCGATCTCCACAGCGTGCTGGAGCGCGCGCTCGAGTTCGCCGACTGGAAAGGGTTCCCGGTGCGCCGCCGCAAGTCGGAGCAGGCGGGAAAGCTGCGCGGCCTCGGCATCTCCACCGTGATCGAGAATACGGGAGCGGGACTCTTTCCCAAGGACCAGGTCGAGATCGAGACCACGACTTCCGGCGAGATCAACGTCTACACGGTGTCGCAGTCGCAGGGCCAGGGCCACGAAACGACGTTCGGTCAGATTGTTGCCGGCACGCTTGGCGTGCCGCTCGAACGGGTGCACATCCGCCAGGGCGTGAAGACGCTCATCGGCAACCACACGGGCGGCTCGCGCTCGACCGCGGGCGCCGGCAGCGCCTGCAAGCTTGCGGCGTTGAAGCTGATCGAGCAGTCGCGCTCGCTCGCCGCAGAAAAGCTCGAGGTCGAGCCCTCGCAGGTTGAGTACTCGAAAGGCGTGTTCCAGGTGCGCGGCGCGAAAAAGAAGATCGGGTTGTTCGAGCTTGCCGCGAAGAAGCCAATCGACGTGATGGCGGAGGGCACCTTCGGCTCGACCTTCCCCAACGGCTGCCACATCACCGAGGTGGAGATCGATCCCGCCACCGGCGCCACGCGCATCGTCGCCTATAACGCGGTGGACGACTGCGGCAACGTCATCAACCACGCGGTGGTCGAGGGCCAGGTGCACGGCGCGGTGGCGCAGGGCGCCGGCCAGATCTTCGGCGAGCAGGTTGTCTACGACCGCCAGACCGGGCAGCTCCTCACCGGCAGCTTCATGGACTACTGCATGCCGCGCGCCGGGCTGGTGCCGGCGATCCGCATGCAAGACTCCCCGGTGCCGAGCGTCAACAACGTGCTCGGCGTGAAGGGCGTGGGTGAATCGGGCTGCACGGCCTCGATCCCCTCGCTCGCCAATGCAGTGGTGGACGCGTTGCGGCCGCTCGGCGTCGCGCACCTCGACATGCCGCTGACGCCGGCGAAGTTGTGGCACGCCATCCATTCCGCGAAAAAGAAATGAGCGCGAAGGCGCACAACCACGGGCCGGTGGGACGGGTCGAGGACAAGCGCCTCGTCACGGGTGGTGGCACGTTTGCGGCCGATTACAACGTGCCGGGGCAGCTCCATGGCTATTTCTTGCGCTCGGACCGCGCGCACGCCGAGATCGTTGCCGTCAACACCGAGCGCGCGATGAAGCACGCCGGGGTCAAGGCGGTCATTACCGGTGCCGACGCCGTCCGCGCCGGCTACGTGAAGCCGATGCATACGCTGACCTTTCCCGGCAAAGGCGGCATGCAGACCCGGGCGCCCGAGCGGCCGGTACTGGCGCATGGCGGGGTGCATTTCGTGGGCGAGGCGGTCGCGCTCGTGGTCGCGGAGTCGGCCGAGGCGGCGCAGGATGCGGCCGAGTTGGTCGAGATCCGGTATCGCGACCTGCCCGCGGTTGTCGCGCCTGAGGGGGCGCTCGCGCCCGGCGCACCGCAGCTGCACGGGAACGTCCCAGGGAACCTCGCGCTGGAAGCGGAAGTGGGCGACGCCGCCGCCGTCGAGGCCGCATTTGCGCGAGCGGCGCACGTCACGCGCCTCAAGGTGGAAGTGACCCGCGTCGCGCCGAACCCGATGGAGCCTCGCGCTTACATCGCCTCCTACGACGCGCGCGCGGACAGCTACACGCTGCATGTCTGCTGCCAGGGCATCACCACGCTGCGCCGGCATCTCTCCGCCTATACCGGCGTGCCGGAGGAGAAGCTGCATTTCGAGGTGGGCGATGTCGGCGGCGGCTTCGGCCAGCGCACGCCCGCGTACCCGGAGCACGGTGCGTTGATGCTCGCGGCGAAGCAGACCGGACGCCCGGTCAGATGGGTGTCGACGCGCTCTGAGGGCATCGCCTGCGACACGCACGGGCGGGCCAATGTCATCGACGGCGCGCTCGCACTCGACCGCGAGGGGCGCTTTGTTGCGATGCGGCTCGACTGGGTGAACGACATGGGGGCCTACCTGTCGCCGGCTTCGATGGGCCACATCCGCAATACCACGACCTGCATGACCGGCGTCTATCGCATCCCGGCGCTCTATGCTACCTACCGGGTCGCGCTGACCAACACCAACCCGGTGTCGTCCTATCGAGGCGCGGGGCGCCCGGATATCGCCTATACCGTCGAGCGCCTGGTGAGCCAGGCGGCGACCGAGCTGAAGATGGATGCCGCCGAGCTGCGGCGGCGCAATCTCATTCCGCCCGAGGCCTTCCCATACAAGACCCCGACCGGCTCCACCTACGAGAACGCCGACCTGCCGGGGCTCCTCGAGAAGGCGCTGAAGCTCGCGGATTGGAAGGGCTATGCGAAGCGCCGCGCGCAGACCGAGAAGGCGGGGAAGCTGCGCGGCATCGGTATTGCCACGGTGATCGAGAATACGGGAGCGGGCCAGGCGGCGAAGGACGAGGTCGAGCTCGAGCTCGATGCCGCGGGCAATATCACCGTCTACACGATGTCGAAATCGCAGGGACACGGGCACGAGACCACCTTTGCCACGATCGTGGCGGATGCGCTCGGCGTGCCGTTCGAGCGCGTGCGGCTGAAGCAATGCACGCCGGAGCGGCAACACCGGCTGCAGGGCAACCATACCGGCGGCTCGCGCAGCACCGTGGGCGCCGGTAGCGTGTGCCATCTCGCGGCGCAGAAGCTGATCGAGCACGGGCGCGCGGCTGCCGCGCTCGAGCTTGCGGTGGAGCCCTCGCAGGTGGAGTACGCGGACGGCGTGTACCGCACGAAGGAGTCGAAGCGCACGCTCAAGCTCGGGGACCTTGCCAGATCGAAGCCGGTCTCGGTAATCGCCGAGGGCAAGTTCGGCTCGACTTTCCCCAACGGCTGCCACATCGCGGAAGTCGAGATCGATCCCGGCACCGGCGCGGCCGAGATCGCCTCGTATGCGGCGGTGGACGACATCGGCACGGTGATCAATCACGCGGTCGTCGAAGGCCAGCTCCACGGGGGCGTGGCGATGGGGGCAGGGCAGGTGCTGGGGGAGAAAGTGGTTTACGATCCCGGCTCGGGGCAGTTGCTGACCGGCAGCTTCATGGATTACTACATGCCGCGCGCCGGGCTGGTGCCGGCGATCCGGGGAGCGGAGCACGCAACGCCGAGCTCGGTGAGCCCGTTGGGCGTCAAGGGCGTGGGCGAATCGGGATGCACCGGCTCGCTGCCTGCGGTCGCCAACGCGGTTATGGATGCACTCGCGCCGCTCGGCGTCGGGCACCTCGACATGCCGTTGACGCCGTCGAAGGTCTGGCACGCCATGCAGGATGCAAGAAAGGGGAGGCACTGATGTACGCACTGAACTACGTCAAGGCGAAATCACTCAAGGAAGCGGCGGCGATTCTCGCGAAGAACCCGGAGGCGAAGCTTCTCGCGGGCGGGATGACGCTGATCCCGACGATGAAGCAGCGGCTCGCCCGCCCCACGCATGTCGTGGACATCGCGGGCCTCTCCGAGCTGCGCGGCATCGTATCGAAGGGCGGCAAGCTCGTCATCGGCGCCGGAACAAAGCACCACGACGTTGCGACCTCGGCGGTTGTCAGGAAGGCGATCCCGGCGCTCGCGGGCCTTGCCGCCGAGATCGGCGATCCGCAGGTGCGCAACCGCGGCACGATCGGCGGCTCGCTCGCAAACAACGATCCCGCCGCGGACTACCCCGCCGCGGTGCTGGGCCTGGGCGCGTCCGTCGTCACCTCGAAGCGCTCGATCGCCGCGGAGGATTACTTCCAGGGGCTGTTCGCGACTGCGCTCGACGCCGGCGAAGTCATCGTGCGGGTCGAGTTTCCGCTGCCGAAGCGCGCGGCGTATTCCAAGTTCCATCATCCCGCCTCGGGCTACGCGATGGCGGGCGTGTTCATCGCGCAGACGGCAGGCGGCGTGCGCGTCGCGGTCACGGGGGCGGGCCCGGGCGTCTTTCGCTGGACGGCTGCCGAGGCCGCGCTCGCGAAGAGCTTCAAGCCGGCCGCACTGGAAGGGCTCGCGCTCGACGCGAGCGGCTTGAACAGCGATATCCACGCCGACCGCGATTACCGCGCCAACCTGGTGCGGGTGATGGCGAAGCGCGCGCTCGCGAAGCTCTCAGGCAGGAAGTAGCCGCAGGTCAACACAGATAAACACGGACAGAGAACATGGCAAAAGTCACTATCAAGGTCAACGGCAAGAACCAGACGCGCACGGTCGAGGACCGCATGCTGCTGGTGGATTTCCTGCGCGACGAGCTGCGGCTTACCGGCACGCACGTCGGCTGCGACACCAGCCAGTGCGGCTGCTGCACCGTGCACGTCGATGGCCGGGCCGTGAAGTCCTGCACCGTGCTCGCGGCGCAGGCAAACGGCGCGAACATTGTCACCATCGAGGGCATGGCGAAGAATGGAAAGCTGCACCCGATCCAGCGCGCGTTCTCGGAGTGCCACGGCCTGCAGTGCGGCTTCTGCACTCCGGGCATGATCATGGCGACGGCGGGGCTGCTGAAGGACAAGCCGAACCCCACCGACGAAGAGATCTACAAGGGGCTCGAGGGCAACCTCTGCCGCTGCACCGGCTACATCAACATCGTCAAGGCCGTGAAGATGAGCGCGAAGCTCCTCCGCGGCAAGAAGCACTGATAGCGCGCAGCCGTAAATTCATCCGCTGCTGCTCCCCGTGGCCCGGCGGGGCGAACGGGGAACGTCGGCCAACCCGCTCTCCCCCTCCAGGGCAGTTCCAAGGGCATGACTCCCTCCCACGATTCCGCCGCCGCTAGACCCGCCGCCAGGGGTTCCATTGTCGCGTGGACGGTGCTCGGGCTCGCGGTCGTTCTCTACTTTTTCCGCTTCAGCGCGAATACCGATGGGCTGGTGGCCATCACTATGCCGGTTGGGGAATGCCTGATGCAGGGAGAGCGGCTGGTCACGTGCGTGACCGGGTTTCCCTACCCGCCGCTGTTCGCCCTGCTCATGGTCCCCTTGACGTTCCTGCCCATGTGGGCGAGGTACCTCGCTTGGTACGCGGTGATGGTGGGCGCCACTTACGGCTGCTTCCGGATCTGCGAAATGCTGACGGTCAGGGCATTTCGCGTGGCGCGCGAGGACCTCGTCTGGCTGCGATTGTTCGCCATTGCCCTGAGCCTGAAGTTCGTGATGTCCGTATTCGAGAACCAGGCCTACGACGTTCTCGTGTTCTTTTTCATCCTCGTCGGGGTCTACGGCTTGTCGGAGAACAAGACCTTCCTGGGCGCGTCCGGGATGGCCGTGGCGGTCGCGCTGAAAGCAACGCCGGTGTTGATGCTCCTGTACGCCCTCTGGCTGCGGAAGTGGAAAGTTTTCGCCCTGGGTGTCGGCCTGTGCGCGGTCCTGTCGTTGCTGCCGGACGTATTCTTCACGCCCAAGGATCCCGGGTCCGGATTCCTGCGGACGTGGATCGCGGATGTCGCGTTCGGGGGGGTCACGGGGACTTCTCCAGAGGCCTACTATCCGCTCGTTAAGGAGGTGAACTTTTTTAACCATTCACTGAAATCGTTCCTCTACGGCGTCCTGGACGGCCGGTTGAGTGCAGACTTCGCCGCGCACAAGCGAATGGTTCTGTACCTCGTGTACCTGGTCTATGGACTGGCGGCGCTCGCGGTCCTCCTGCTTTCGGCGAGGGTGGAAGGCGCCCTCTTGTGGGGTGCGTCGGTCGTGGTCATCAGCATGCTGATGCTGTCGCCAATGTCCAGCAAGTCGCATTTTGTCGTACTGCTGCTGCCGCACATGGCGATCGTCGCGTACCTGCTCAAGCACCGGGAAGTGTGGGCTGCCGCCGTTCCGCTCCTGATTGCAAGCTTTGTCCTGAATTCTCTTACCTCGCGGCTGTTCATGGGACGCGAGCTATCGATCCAGATGCTGAAACTGGGGAGTATCACGATCGCGACGCTGTTGCTGCTGGCCGTGGTGGTGGTGATCGTCTTTCGAGGACGGAAGAATCCACAACCGGTCCCGGCGTGACGCCGACGCGCCGCCTCCGCGGCAAAGGGCACTAGCCCCGCTGCCGGTAGGCTTCCCGCACCTCGGTGCGCAGCCGCTCGTCGTTCCAGGGTTTCGACAGGAACGAATGGATGCCGGCGCGGTTGGTCGCGCGCGTGAGCGTCGGGGCGTCGTCACCGTCCGAAGCCAGCAGGCGCAGCGTGTTCGACCTGGAGCCGCCGGCCCTCAGCGAGCGCCCGGGTGCTGTCCTCGACCGGCAGCGGGCGCGAGAAATAGAACCCCTGCATCTCGTCGCAGCCGTGCGTCCTGAGGAACTGGAGCTGGCCCTCGGTTTCAACGCCCTCTGCGACGACATTGAGCTTCAGGCTGTGCGCGAGGTTGATGATGGAGAGGGTGATCGCCGCGTCGTCCGGGTCGGTGACGGCGTCGCGGACGAAGGTGCGGTCGATCTTCAACGCGTCGAGCGGAAAGCGCTTGAGATAGGCAAGGCTCGAATAACCGGTGCCGAAGTCGTCCACCGCGATACGCGCGCCGAGCGCCTTCAGCTTGCGCAGCGTATCCACGGCTTCCTCGGCATCGCTCATCAACAGCGTCTCGGTCAATTCCAGCTCGAGCAGGCCCGGCGCGACTCCCGTCTCCCGCACGATCCTCCCGATCGCCTCGACCAGGTTCGTGCGCTGGAACTGGCGGGCCGACAGGTTGATCGCGACCGGTTGCACCGCGAGCCGCTGTTTTTCCCAGCGTTTGATCTGCTGGCACACGCTGCGCACGACCCACTCGCCTACCGGCACGATGAGCCCGGTGTACTCCAGGATGGGAATGAACTCCACCGGGGGCACCAGCCGCCCGCCGTGCTCCCAGCGCAGCAGCGCTTCGAATCCGCTGATCGCGCCCGTCCGCAGGCTGACCTTGGGCTGGTAGTGGAGGCGGTACTCATCGCGTTCCAGCGCGCCGCGCAGCTGCGCCTCGCGCTCGAGCCGCTGCCGGAGCCGCTCGTTCATCTCCGGCAGGTAGAACCGGTAGCCGTTGCGTCCCTGCTCCTTCGCTCGGTACATCGCCGTGTCGGCATTGCGCACCAGCGTGGCCGCGTCCCCGCCGTCGTTCGGATAGAGCGCGATCCCGATGCTCGCCGAGATGTAGGTCTGGTGGCCGCCGAGGTCGAAGGGCGCCGCCAGCGCGCCCACGATCTTCTGCGCGACGAGACCGGCGTCGTCCACCTTCGCCAGGTTGGCGAGCACCAGGGCAAACTCGTCGCCGCTCAACCGCCCCACGATGTCGCTCGGCCGCACGCATTCCCGCAGGCGCGCCGCCACCAGGCGCAGCAGCAGGTCGCCGGCGGCGTGGCCCAGCGTGTCGTTCACCGCCTTGAAGCGGTCGAGATCCACGAACAGGATCCCGAGCGCCCAGTGATTGCGCTGCGCCTGGGTGAGCATCACGACAAGGCGGTCGTTGAACAGATACCGGTTCGGCAGGCCGGTGACGGTGTCGAATTGCGCGAGATGCAGGACCTTTTCCTCGGCCTGCTTGCGCTGGATGAACTGCCCGATCTGGCTGCCGATGACGCGCATCGCCTGCAGCAGCCGCTCCTCCGGCTCGCGGGGCTTGCTGCTGGAGAACGCGAGCACGCCCAGGGTCTTGCCCTCGGCCAGCACGGGGACGACGAAGATGCCGCGCATGCCGCTGCTCAACGCGATGCTGGATTTCAGCGTGCGCGGGTCGGTGGCGATATCGTTTGCCCACAGCGGCACGCCCGCCTGCCAGGCGCGTCCGACCAATCCCACCCCGGGCGCGAAACGCAGGATCTTGGTCTCCTCCACGAATCGCTCGACCACCGGGACTGGCACGCACCATGCCTCCTGGAACCGCAGGGTGTGGGTGTCCGCGTCCGGCTCGAAGTAGCGTCCGCACTCCCAGTGCTCCGTTTCGCACACCGCATGCAGCACGCTCTTGATCGCCCCGGACGCGCTTTCCGCGTCGGCAAGACATCGCGTCACCGCATGCTCAAGCGCCAGCAGCTCCTCGTCGCGCTTGCGCTCGGTGATGTCGCGCCCGACGCCGCGGTAGCCCTTGAACGCGCCGGCGGCGTCATACAACGGCTCGCCACTGACCGCGATGTAAGTGACGCTGCCGTCCGGGTGGCGGCGCCGGAACTGCTGGTCGCGGAACGGCCGGCGCGCTCCAAGCGTCTTGCGATGCTCCTCCCAGGTCGTGCCCAGGATCTCCAGCCCCGTCTCCCAGCGCGTCCGGCCGATATAGCGGTGCGGCGCGCCCTCGCCGGCGGACGAGGTGTTGTGCCCGGTGACCTCGATGAAGCGCATGTCCTCGTCCTGCTCCCAGTACCAGTCCGAGGACAGCTCGGTGAGGCTGCGGAAGCGCGCCTCGCTGTCGCGCGCTGAGCGCTCGGCCCGCGCCAGCTCCGCGGTGCGCTCCCGCACGCGCTCCTCCAGCTGCTCGTTGGACTTGCGGATGCGCTCGTGCAGCTCGTGCATTTCGCGCGACGAGAGATCCATGGAGCGCTCGGACAGGTGCCGCGCCTCATCGCTCTGGACATAGGTCGCGTTGATGCGGTCGAGAAACTGCTTCCAGAGCGGAACATTGGGCGCAGCCGCGGGGTTGAGCCCCAACCGCTCGATCTGGCGCTTGAGCAACCGGTGCATGGCGCTCTAAGCTTCGCTGAGAGTAGTGAGCGTCATGGTCTGGTTGTGCAAATCGCAATGCCCGCTGGCGTACGGGGAGATCTCGCCGTACGAGTAGAACCCGATCTGCCGGGTATCCGGCGGCAGGACCTCCAGGGTGGCCTCGGTTTCCTCTTCCGCCCGCTCGCCGAGCACGAGGCGCCGTCCCACGCAGCTGATGGCGATGGAAAGCGGGGCGCTGCCGCCAGCGGCGCTCCGTATCGACTGGGCCGCTTCGCCCGCTCCCTGGATCAGGCGGTCGAAGTTGGCGTGCATCAACTGAGCGTAATAGCCCTGGGGAATGTCCCCGGCGAAGGTCATCGACTGGTTCGCCTCGTCCACGGCGAGGATCGTGCGCACGAGGCGCTTGTCGTCATCGCGGGCGGAGCGCAGCGTCAGCGGAAACAGCAACCCGGTTGCCGGCAGCCCACTCGCTCGCTCGCCGAGATACTCCTTGTAGAGCTGCAGGGCCGGCTTGCCGTCCAGTTCATAGAGGACGTTGCCGCGGGAGCGCGTCACCAGTCGCTCCACGCCGAATGCGTCCCATCCGCCCTTGGAGCCGTGGCCGACGCGCACCGCGTCCCCGTAGAAGCCGACTGCAGCTACATACCCGGGCGTCAGGCGCCGCTCTGCAATCACCCACGTGCGCGCGAAACGGTCGCCGTCTCCGGCGAGCCCGCCCGTGACTGTCACGGTTTCGGGCAGCAAGCTGTTTACGCCCCGCACCAGCTCGCTGCCGTTGACCTTCAGGCCGTCGGACAGCACCAAGACGGCGCGCAATTCCTTCGCGTTCAGTTGGCGGGCGATCTCCTTGCCGGCTGAAAACGAATCGCCGTCGGCGCTGATCTGCGCGGCTGCAAGGCGCAATGCCACACGATCGAATTTCGCCACCGCGACCGCGAGGCTGTCATCGAGTATGCGGGTGCCGTGGATCTCGCCCGAGCTCGAGCACCCCATGATCCGGGATCGCGGAAAGGCGTCGATCACGCGCTGGACCGGGGCGGGGCGATCGATCAGGTTTGACGCGCCAAACAGGACGACGAGCGTGCGCTCGGAATCAAGCGCGCCGTCCGGCTCGGCTGACCAGCCGCCAGCAGTGAAACTGAAGGTCTGAACCTTCATCCGCCGCCCTCCCTGCGATGGGGGAATCGGACCACGCTGATATTAGCCTATCAGTGCAGGGCCGCGCATGAACAGGAATTCCATCGCGCGCCGCGCGAGAACCTAGTCCGCGAGCTCGAAGATTGCGTCCACGACGACCGGCACGTTGCCCCGCAACGCGACGACACCGAGCGCCGAGCGGGCGTGCTTGCCGGCATCGCCGAGCGCATGAACCATCAGATCGGACGCGCCATCGAGGACCTTGGGCTGATCGAAGAAGCCGGGGGCCGAACTCACGTAGCCGCAGATTCGGGCACAACGCTTCACGCGCGACCAGTCGCCTCCGACGGCCGCTTTCACCTGGGCGAGGATGTTGAGCCCGCACAGCCGGGCGGCCGCCTGCGCATTCTCGATTGTCACCTCGGCGCCCACGCGTCCGATATACACGTACTGGCCCTCGCGCACCGGCGCCTGCCCGGCGACGAAGAGAAGCCCCTTCGCGACCGTGAACGGCACGTAATTCGCAGCGGGCGACGTCGCGCCAGGCAGCGCCAGGCCGAGTTTGGCGAGCCGCGCTTCGACATCCATGTCCATGGGCTCCTAGACGTCCGCGTCCTGAGACCTGAAGCGCGCGGCGCTGAATTCCACGGTCAGCGCTGCCAGGGTGAGCACGAGAATCGCGCCGGTGACGGTGAGGATCTGCTCGTTCGCAAGGTCCTTGATGTCGATCGTGAGCATGCGCGTCAGCGCCGTAATTGCGACGTAGATCAGGAAGCGCACCGGCAGGCGATGGGTCTTGAAGTAGATCCCCACCATCGCGCCGATCTCGAGATAGATGAACAGCAGCAGGATGTCGTGCAGCTTGGCGTGGCCCTGCTGCATGGTCTCGAAGTAGAACGCGGCGGCGGACCAGACTACCGTGCCACCGATCACGAACAGCGCGAGCAGGTGGAACGCCTTCACCAGCGCCCCGCCGAAAATTTCGATTCTGTCGATCATGGATGCCCCTCCCTGGGAACATGATACCCGTGGCGCGATCCCCACGAGGACCGTCTGGGCTCCCGCGGCTGCCTGGCGCCGCAACGCGGGCAGAACACCTCCTTCTTGCCAAGCGGCTGCCCGCACTCGAAGCACCTGCGCAGCAGATTCATTTCAGGAGCTTGTCCTCGAACCAGTTCCACATCTCCGCCACCACCAGCGTCAGATAGTCGCGCTGGCAGTGCTGCGCGCCGCCTTCCTCCGCGGTAAAGACGCGAAAGGTCTTGTCCCTGGACCCGCACGCGTCGAACTGCTTCTGCGCGTCGGCGAGCGGGATCTGCTCGTCGTCCGCCCCGTGCACCAGCAGGAACGGGCAGCGCATTTTCTGCATCACGCCGTCGAGCCTGAAGGGCTCGAGCTTCTTCAGCGCCTCGTCCACCGATTTCGCGCCCATGATCCACTCGATGTGGTGTCCCGGTACCGACAGGGCGGTATTGAACGAGGCGGCGATGCGCTTCTTCCAAGTGTCGTGGTAGTCCCACTGCGCGCCCCACGCGATGCACGCAGCGAAGCGCGGTTCCATCGCTGCGCACCGCGGCGCGTAGTAGCCGCCGAGGCTAATCGCGACGATGCCGATCCTGCCCGCGTTCACGTTGGCGCGTTTCTCCAGCCAGTCGACGCAGGCGCTGCCCGCAGCTTCGTAGTCGTGGCGCAGAAAGTAGTTGCGGAAACGGATCGCCTCTCCGGTTCCGGGTCCATCCATCACCAGGCACGAGATGCCGCGCTTCACGAGGTCGGGCACGCCGCGCACGAACTGGATTTCCTTGGTGACGTCGAGCCCGTCGAAGAACACCACGCACGGTGCGCGCCGGTCCTTCGCGTTCTGCGCGTGCACGAAGTAGCCGGGGAGGCTGCCGTTTTCGTACGGCACCTCGACGATTTCAATCTTGAGGTCCGTCAGCGCCGCGTGGCGATGGAAGCAATCGACGCCCTTGCGGTAGGCTTCCAGCCCGGTGCGGTCCTTGGGCGTGCGGAAGCGCTCGCCCATCTGGTAGTAGTTGCATGCCCGTAAGTACGCGTGCGCCGCGGCGTGACGATGCCCTGCTTTGTCCCATTTCTCGGCATAGGCGCGCACGTCATCGGCGACCTTCACGCAGGCATGGAACCACGCCTCGTCGTCGTCCGGCGCCCTGTCCTTCAGCATGCGGCCGATCTTGTGCAGCTCACCGATCTCCGCGCCCCCGTAGGCGATCGAACCGATCATGTTGATGAACGCCGCCGACCAGCGGTAATTGCCGGGGAAGTACATGAAGTACGCCGGCTCTTTCTTCTCGGCCATGGATTTCCCTTCTTGTTTTGCGTGCTTCTGGTTACTCGGGCTGAATTCCAGCAGCCTTCGCCACCTTGGCCCACTTTTCGGTTTCGGTCTTGATGAAGGCGGCGTATTCGGCCGGCCCGTCGCCCGCAACCTCGTAGCCGACGGCTTCCATCTGCTTGCGGGTCTCGGGGTTGGTCAGGGGCTTCGAGAGCACGGCGTGGATCCGGTCCACGACCGCCCTCGGCGTGCCGGCGGGCGCGAGGATGCCGTTCCAGTTGTAGCTCGAAAAGCCTTTCACGCCGGCCTCGTGCGCCGTCGGCGCCTCCGGCAACAGGGGCGAGCGCACGAGTGCCGTGACGGCCAGGCAGCGCAGCTTGCCTGCACGCACGTGGGGCGCGGCCTGGAAGATCTGGATCTGCGCAAAATCGATGTTGCCGGCGATGAGGTCGGTCGTATAAAGCGCCGCGCCCTTGTAGGGCACGTGGGTCATCTTGATGCCCGCGAGCGTCGAGAAATTCTCGATGGCGAGATGCCCGACGGTGCCCACGCCCGGCGTCGCGTAGTTGATCTTTCCGGGATTCGCCCTGGCGACCGCGATGAACGCCTTGAGGTTGCCGGCCGGCACGGTCGGATGCACGCACATGCAGCTCGCGCTGCGCGCGATTAGCGTGATCGGCGCGAAATCCCGGATCGGGTCGTAGCCAAGCTGCTTGCGGACGGCGGGCGCGATGGTGAGCGGGCCGGGATTGCCGCCGAGGAGCGTGTAACCGTCAGCGGCGGCCTTGGCCGCGGCCTCGGTTCCGATGACACCCGCCGCGCCGGCGCGGTTCTCCACGATCACGGGCTGGCCGAGGGCCGTATACAGCTGCTGCGCGGCCCAGCGCGAATGCGTGTCCGTGGGACCGCCGGGCGGGAACGGCACGACGAGGCGGATCGGCTTGGCGGGATAGGCCTGGGAGAACACTGTCGCGCAGGCGAGCAGCGCGCACAGGGCGAACAAGAGACTGGCGGCGCGTTTCATGGTATCCCCTCCCGTCGTGACGGCCTCGCCGGATCGTCAACGGATGGTAGCGCAGCGCTCACCCAGTCTCAATGCGGTAAACTCCGCTCTCCCCGCTCCAACATCGACAGCCGATTCCAACGAGGAGTGACATGCCCGCACAGAGCAGGAAAGCGGTGGCTCGCGCCACGCTCAAGGCGTCCTCGCAGTCCGCGACCCGGAACTACCAGGACATCCTCTACGAGGTGCAGGACCAGGTCGCGTGGATCACCATCAACCGCCCGCGCGTGCTGAACGCGTTCCGCGAGCAGACTCTCGACGAGATGATCGACGCCCTGAAGTCCACGCGCGAGGACCCGTCGCTTGTGTGCGCGGTCGTAACCGGGGCGGGCGACAAGGCGTTTTCCGCCGGGGGCGATTTTTTTGCCATGAAGCGGCTGAATTTCACCAATGCCTGCATGTGGAACGACCGCATGTTGGGCCTCGCGATGACCATCCGCGGTCTGCCGATCCCGGTGATCGCCATGGTGAACGGCTGGTGCATGGGCGGCGGCCACGAGCTCGCGCTGTGGTGCGATCTCGTGATCGCGTCCGAGAACGCCGTGCTGGGCCAGACCGGCGCGAAGGTTGGCGCCTGCCCCACGGTCGGCGCGACCCAGTACCTCCCGCGCATCCTCGGCGAGCGCCTCGCGCGGGAAATGATCTTCTGCGCACGCCGCTTCACGGCGAAGGAAGCGGTGGAGGTCGGGCTCATCAACAAGTGCGTCCCGCAGAAGGACCTGCGCAAGGAGACGCTCAAGTGGTGCGAGACCATGAAAGGCCACAGCGCGGTCACCCTCCGCATGACCAAGCGCTCGCTCAATTTCGAGTCCGATAATCTTTATTCCTCGTGGCAGCACGGCATGGAGCTGCTCGCGCACGTGTGGGGCTCGGAGGAGGCGAAGGAGGGCATGAATGCCTTCCTCGCCGGCCGGCAGCCCAATTTCCAGAAGTTCCGGCTGCGCGCGAAGCGCGAGCTCGACGGCTACCTGCGGGGGCTCGAGAAAAACCTCAACGAGCCGCCCGCCATGCGCATTAAGGCGAAAGCCTGAACCGCCGGAAGAAACAAGAACAACTGTCGAACCGCCGAGACGCCGAGAGAATCACCCACGTACCTACGCAAAAGGGACGCGCATGCGCACCGCACTCTTTCTCGTTTCCGGATCCCTGCTTCTGGCCTCATTCCTCGTGCTGGGAAGGCTCTTCTCCGCGAACTATCCCGGTGCCACGGTCCTGGCGACCGCCGCTTACGTCGCTCTCTGGCTCGCGATCGCCGGCGCCAACATGTGGATCGGTGTCGCGAAGGCCGGCTACTCCGTGGCCGAAGAGCTGCCGATCTTCCTACTCATCTTTGGCCTGCCAGCGGCTGTGGCGGTCATACTGAAGTGGAAGCTCCTCTAGGCTGAACGAATCGTCTCTCGGCGTGCTCGGTGGGTCAATTTTTGTTTTGGGGTTTCTTGGCGGTAAAGATTTGTGATGAGCTCTGAAAAACCCGGGGGCGCACTGGAGGGGTTGCGCGTGCTGGATCTCACGCGCATCCTCGCGGGGCCGCTCTGCGGGCAGATGCTCGGCGACATGGGCGCGGACGTGATCAAGGTCGAGCCGCCCGGCGCGGGCGACGATACGCGCACCTGGGGCCCGCCGTTCGTGAACGGCGAGTCCGCCTACTTCCTGGGCATCAACCGCAACAAGCGCTCGCTCACGCTCAACATGGCCGTGAAGGCGGGGCAGGACATCCTCGCGCAGCTCATGAAGAAGTCCGACGTGCTGGTGGAGAACTTCAAGCTGGGCACGCTGGAGAAATGGGGCATCACGAACGAGTGGCTCGCAAAGAACGCGCCGCGCATCATTCGCTGCTCGATTACCGGCTACGGGTCGAGCGGTCCGGATGCGGCGCTTCCGGGCTACGACTTCATCCTGCAGGCCGAGTCGGGGCTGATGAGCATCTGCGGCGAGCCGGACGGCGCGCCCACGAAGTACGGCGTCGCCATCGTGGACGTGGTGACGGGGCTCTACGCCTGCAACGTGATCCTCGCCGCGCTCGCCGCGCGCAACCGCACGGGCCGCGGCCAGCACGTCGAGGTGTGCCTCTACGATTCGGGCATTGCCATGCTGATCAACGTCGCCTCCAACCACCTGGTTTCGGGGAAGGACGCGCGCCGCTTCGGAAACGGGCATCCCAGCATCGTTCCCTACACGACGTACCCGGCCGCCGACGGCCTGATCGCGGTGGCGGTCGGCAACGATGGCCAGTTCGCGCGATTCGCCGAGACCGTGGGACATCCCGAATGGGCGCGCGATTCCCGTTTTGCGAAGAACCCGGATCGCGTGATGAACCGCGAGGCGCTCGACGACCTGATCGCGCAAACATTGAAGCGCGAGCCATCCTCCACCTGGATCGAGAAGCTGCGCGCGGCCGGCGTGCCGTGCGGCCCGATCAACAGCGTGGCGGAGGCGCTCAATGACCCGCACACCCTGGCGCGCGGCATGGTACGGACGATGAAGCATCCGAAGGTGGGCGATCTCAGGATGGTCGGCATTCCGTTCCGCTTCAGCGCGACACCCGAGGCGATCCGGCGCGCGCCGCCGTTGCTCGGACAGCACACCGAAGAGGTGCTCGGCACGGATCTGGGCTTTTCCTCCGAGCGCATCGCGCAATTGCGTGCGGAGAAGGTCATCTGAATCGACCCTTCCCCTCTTGGGGGAAGGTTAGGATGAGGGGGTGCAATGATTACCGGCCTGTCGCACGTATCGATCGCGGTGCCGAGCCTGGAGGCGGCGGCAAAGAGGCTGAAGGAGATCTACGGCCTGGATGTCGGCAGGGTGATGGTGAACGAAGAGCAGGGCGTGCGCCTTGCCTATGTCTCGCTGCCGAACGCGCGCATCGAGCTGATGGAGCCCGCTCGCCCGGATTCGCCCATCGCAAAGTTCCTTGAGAAGAACCCCGCCGGCGGCATCCATCATTTCTGCATCAACGTGGATGATGTGACTGCGACCCGCACCGGGCTGGCGGGCAAGGGCGTCCGCGTCCTCGGCGAAGGCAAGGAGAGCCGCAACGTGCACGGCGAGCGCATTGCCTTCGTGCACCCGAAGGATTTCCTGGGGGCGCTGGTCGAACTTGAAGAGAAGAAGTGATGGGTGATGGGAGGAAGGGCATGGCACGACTCACTACTTTGGTACTGCCTGCGCTGGTCGCACTGACACCGGTGCTTGCGGCAGCGCAGTCGAAGGGGCCCGACTACCCGAACCGGCCGATCCGCATGCTGATCCCGTTCGCGCCGGGCGGCGCGACCGACATCATCGCGCGCATGATCGAGCCCAAAATGAGCCGGGCGCTCGGGCAGCAGGTCGTGGTGGACAACCGCGCCGGAGCAGCCGGCAATATTGCGGTCGAGCTGACGGCGCAGGCCCAGCCCAACGGCTATACGCTGCTCATGGGGAACATCTCGACCAACTCGATCAATCCGATCCTGTTCGCGGGGAAGATGAAGGCGAACGCGGTCAAGGACCTCACCGGCGTGATCCGGCTCGTCGCGATTCCTAACTTCATCCTGGGTAGCCCCAAGATTCCGGCCAATACGTTGAAGGAAGCGATTGAGTACGCACGGGCGCGGCCCGGCCAGCTCAACTACGGCGCACCGCTTGGCTCCTACGCGCACCTCGACATGCTGGCGCTGACGGCGCGCGCGCGTATCAAGATGGTACACCTGCCCACCAAGGGTGCCGGGGAGACCCTGACGAATCTGCTCCGCGGCGATTCCCACATCCAGGAATCCAACGTGGCCTCCAATATCGGTCCGGTACGTGCCGGGCAGATCAAGGCCTATGCGGTGACCTCGGAGAAGCGCCTGGCCGAGATGCCGGATATCCCGACCATGGCGGAGGCGGGCTACCCCGGAATCGGCAGCCTCAACTGGAACGGAATTTTTGCGCCCGCGCGCACGCCGAAGCCGGTCCTGGCGAAGCTCCATGCGGTGGCTGCAGCCGCGATGAAAGAGCTGGAGGCGGAAGGGTTGCTGGCGAAGCGCCAGACCCCGATCAGCCTCACCGGTTCTCCCGCGGAATTCAACGCCTACGTGCTGTCGGAGTTGAAGCGCTGGGACGGCATCATCCGCGACAACCAGTTCAGGATCGACTGACGTCGAGCCCCGGCCGCGCGCAGGGGAAGTCGTCGGCGCGCTCCCGGAACGGCAGCGCGAGCATGGGCCAGATTCCCGCGCAGATTGAAGGATCGCGGGTGTCGCGTACTCCGATCGTCATCGCGTTGTGACCGGCACGCGGCGCCGCACGGTAGGTTCCGAACAGGCGGTCCCACCACGACAGGAAGAATCCGAAATTGCTGTTGATCTCCTCGGGCACGATCGAATGGTGCACGCGGTGCATGTCGGGTGTCACGATGAACCTGCGCAGCATGCGGTCGAGCCCCGCGGCCATGCGCACGTTGCCATGGTTGAAGAGCGACCCCAGGTTCAGCGCGAGCTCGAATGCAAGCACCGCGGTGGCCGGGGCGCCCAGCGCGATCACGGCGGCGAACTTGATCAGAAGCGACGCGAGGATCTCGACCGGATGGAAGCGCAGACCGGTGGTGACATCGATGTCGAGATCGATGTGATGCATGCGGTGCAGGCGCGCGAGGAGCGGCACGCGGTGGAAGGCGACGTGCTGGATCCAGATCACGAGATCGAGGACGAGAAACGACACCACGAATGCCAACGGCAGCGGGACCGCGAGCGCGTTGAACAGTCCCCACTGGCGCTCCGCTGCGGCGAGCGCGATGCCGACCGTCGCAGTGGGAAAGAGCACGCGCACGAGCGTCACATTGAGGAGCGTCACGCCGAGGTTTGCCGGCCAGCGCCGGCTCTTCGGCAGACTCAATCCCCGGCGCGGCGCCACGACTTCCCACGCCGCCATCAGCGCGAACACCACTGCGAAAGCGGCAAAGCGAACCGTCGCTTCGGTGTCGATGAGAGTTTGACCGATATCCATGTTCCGTCCAGGCGGTTAGTATGACAGGCGCACGCGGCCATGGTTTCCATTCGCCGGCTTTGCGGTAATGGCTAAGAGGCCATTTGCGCACCGTACCTTTCCCCTCTCTCACTGGGAGAGGGGGAAGGGGTGAGGGTCGGGCGGCTTGAGTTGAATTGATCAGGGAGTGGGAATCCGTGGCGGATACTCCGGCGGCAATACGCGTTCCCGCAGGCAAGCTCGAGGCCTTCATCGCACGCGCCTTCGAGGCGGTGGGCATCTCCGCCGGCGAATCGAGAACCATCGCCACGCTCATGACGCGCGCCGACCTGCAGGGCTCCGAGGGGCATGGGGTATTCAGGCTTCCCCAGTACGTGCGCCGAATCCGGGGCGGGGCCGTCAACGTGAGGCCCCGGATCCGCGTCGAGCGCGAGGCGGCCGGCATGGCGCTCGTTAACGGTGACAACGGCATGGGGCACCTCGTGATGCGCTTCGCGACGGAGAAGGCGATCGAGAAGGCGAGGTCCGCAGGCGTCGCGTGGGTGGGCGTCCGGTGGAGCAATCACGCGGGGCCCGCCTCGCTCTACGCCAGCTTGCCGCTTGAGCACGACATGATCGGCCTCTACCTCGCGGTGGGAAACGCCAACCATCTCCCGCCATGGGGCGGGCTCGACATGCTGCTGTCCACCAATCCGATCGCCGTCGCGGTGCCGGCGGGGGAGGAGCCGCCCATCGTGCTCGACATGGCGACGACGGTCGCCGCCTACGGCAAGGTGAAGACCAAGGCGCAGCGCGGGGAGACGATGCCGGAAGGCTGGATGATGGACCGGCAGGGCCGGCCGCTCACCGACCCCCAGCGCGCGAACGAGGGCTTCCTGCTGCCGATCGGCGGCTACAAGGGCTACGGCCTCGCGCTCATCTTCGGCCTGCTCGCGGGGACGCTGAACGGCGCTGCGATGGGAAAGGATGTGGTGGACTTCAATGCCGACGATACCACCGCGACCAACACCGGCCATGCGATCGTCGCGATCAACGTCGAGGCATTTCAGCCTGTCGCGCAATTCAAGGAGAGCGTGGACACGCTGATCCGCGACTTACGCGCGTCTCAGCGGCTGCCGGGTGTCACCCGGATACGGCTGCCGGGGGAAGGCAGCCATGCCGCGCGCGCCGACCGGTTGAAGAACGGCATCCCGCTGCCCGCGCCGCTCGCCGCCGGCCTCAGCGCGCTTGCCTCCGACCTCAGGATTCCGCCGCTCGCTTGAGCCCACCCGCCACGCACTTCTGGATCGCGCGCATGACCTTCTGGCTGGCTCTCGCTGGCGCGACCGCGTGGCTCCTCTGGTTCATGGTCAAGGTGCCGGGGG